>WNGQ01007982.1_pt1 | contig 12173 bp, 8 predicted proteins | sample 5407661 | NCBI WGS metagenome assembly WNGQ01 (sample SAMN13153382, study PRJNA577476) | soil metagenome | isolation source: 60 cm soil or saprolite under Garry oak tree replicate 2 | place: USA:California | collected 2016-06-15
TCTCCAAGATTGTCGAGTAGGCCAGCCGCCTGATCGCTGGGCGGGTACGCGGTCACGGGGCCGTGGCTGGTGACGGTCACCGAGGTTCCCGGCCGCAGATCGAGATGGCCGGCGGCGCGGGCCACGAGCACAGGGGCGCCCCACGGCTCGTCGGGCCGGATGCCGACGAGGGTGCCGTGGCCGTGGTAGCGGCTGTGCAGGACGTGGCCCGTGAGGCCGGGACTGGCGCGCCCGGGACCGGTGCGCCCGGGACCGTGGTGGCAATCGACCTCGAGCTGCTCGGGGCGAAGCAGGATGATGGCCCGCCCTGTGCTGGCGGTTGCGGTGCCGCCGCCGGGGCGAACGCCGCGGACGGAGTGGCGGCCGAGCCGACTGGTCGCGTGGTCACCGTCGATTTCGGCGGGTATGAGGTTGGCGTCGCCGATCATGCGGGCGAGATCGGGGTCGGCGGGCTCGGTGTAGAGCTCGCGTGGCGTGGCGTGCTGGGCGATCGCGCCGTCGCGAAGAACGGCCACGGTGTCGGCGGCAGCGAGGGCCTCACCCTGGTCGTGGGTGACGAGAATGGCGGTGGTGCCCGCCGTGCGCAGGACGCTCAGCACATCGGTTCTGACACTGTCCCGCAGCGCGGCGTCAAGGGAGGAGAAGGGTTCGTCAAGCAGGACCACGTCGGGCCGGATGGCGAGCGCACGCGCCAGCGCCACCCGTCGCTGCTGGCCGCCGGACAGCTCGTGGGGATGCCGCCGTGCGAGGCCGCCCAGGCCGACGAGTTCGGCCAGCACCTGGGCGTGGGCGGCCCGGCCCCGCCGTGGCAGCCCGAACCCGATGTTGCCTTGGACATTCAGATGCGGGAACAGCGCGCCGTCCTGTGGGACATACCCGATGCGCCGGCCCTCCGGCGGGACGAACCGCCTGCCGTCGTCGACCGTGGCGCCGCTCAGCCGCACGACGCCTTTCTTGGCGCGTTCGAAACCGGCGATCACCCGCAGCAGCGTTGTCTTACCGCTGCCGGAGGCGCCGAGAATCGCCGTCACCGCGCCCGGCTCGACGTTTAGGGTGAGGCCACGCAGCACGGGCTGGGCTCCGTAGGTGTGGTGCAGCGCCGATACAGATAATGCGGTCATCGTGAGCCGGTCCTCTCGCTGGGAGCGCGGTGGAGGTAGCGGCCAAGCGCGTAACCGGGGATCACCGCGATGACGACGAGCATGGCCGCGTAGGGGGCAGCGGCGGCGTATGAGCTGTTGGACTCCTGCGCCCAGAAGGCGGTGGCCAGCGTGTGCTCGCCGGTGGGAATGAGTATGAGGGTGGTGGTCAGTTCGATGACGGCGGACAGGAACACCAGGCTGAACGCGGCCGCCAGGCCAGGAGCGATCAGCGGAAGCGTGATCCGCGCGCGCACCGCCGCCGGGCGGCGCCCGAGCGAACCCGCCACCTCCTCCAGCTCGCGCGGGGCGTGCGCCATAGCGGCGCGCACGGCAATCAGCGCCAGCGGGAAGAACAGGATCGCGTAGGCGGCGACGAGCAGCTCAGGGCTCTGGTAGACGCCGATGGCGTAGTGCACGGCGAAGAACACGAAGCTCAATGCGACCACCGGTCCCGGCAGCCCCTGCACCAGGTAGGTGGCGCGTTCAACCAGGATCACGCCGCGTCTGCGGTGCCGCACCACAAGCAGCGCGACGGGAAGCGCGGCGAGGGCGGCGAGGGCCGCGGCAGGCAGGCTGTACGCAACCGTGTTGCCCGCCGCCGCGGCGATCGAGGTTGAGGGCAGGGAGGAACGCTGTCCTTGGATCATCCAGTAGCCGATCGTCGCGACGGGTACCCCGATGGCGAGGCCGGCCAGCAGGCCGAACCCAGCCACGGCCGGGACGGCCGCGGCGCCGAGGCGGTGGGGCTGCGGCGGCCGGGTCCCGTGCGGGCTGGGGCGGCCCGTGCGTTTTCCCGCGGTCAGTACCTCTTCGCCGGCGAGCACTGTGACGCCAAGCATCACCAGGACCAGCGACAGCGCGCAGGCACCGGCGGAGTCGAAGCCGACGCGGAACTGGGTGACGATCTGCGTGGTGAAGGTCTGGAAGCCGACGATCTCGAACGCGCCATACTCCGCGAGCAGCGCGAGGGCGACAACGAGACAACCGCCGAGCAGTGCGGTGCGGATCTGCGGAAGGGTGACGCGGAAGAAGACCTTCAGCCGCCCGTCGCCCAGGCTGCGCAGCGGCAGCACGATCACCGCGCGCCAGATCCGGCGTCCCGGCAGGTTGGTCCGTTCGGCGAACCAGGCGGCGGTGACGCCGATAGCGGCGCACGCGACGGTGACAACGGCGGACAGCTCGACGGTGTTGACGAGCAGCATCCCGTCAGGTGGCGGAGCAGCAGCCGGGTTACCTCGGTGCGGCCGACCTGCGCCGCCTGGCCGACCAGGAACGTCACGGGCAGTAGCAGCGTGGCAGCGACGAGGAGGCTGATGCCGGCCACCAGCCGCGCGGCGCGGCGGCCGTTCACAGAATCTGGGCCTGCTGCAGGAGGTCCAGTGCCGCCGACCCGTCGCCGAGTGCGGCAATGCCGATCGGGTTGGGGTGTAACTGGTTGAACGGTGTCATCCCATGGGCTGCGGGGCCGGGATCCACGCCTGCGCCCAGCGGGTACTCGAAGCTGTCGCTCTTGACGATGATTTCCTGTCCCTGCTTGCTGACCAGGAACGCAAGGAACCGCTGCGCCGCGGACCGGTGCCGGCTGGACCTCAGGACCGCCGCGCCTGATACATCGAGCACGTATCCGGGATCGGCCGCAGCGAAGAGCGCCAGCGCCGAGTGGATCCTCGCCGCGCCGATCTCGTACTTGAGCCGGTACCAGTAGTAGTGGTTGATGATGCCAATCTGGGCCTGGCCCGAGTTGACATCCGCCGTCACGGTCTCGTTGTCCGGATAGACGTGACCTGCGGCGTTGGCCTTGATCGCGTGCAGCCACCGCAACGCTGCCCGCCGGCCATACGCCGTCGCGATGGACGTGACGACCGGCTGGAAGTCGGTTTCGCCGGGCGCCAGCGCCAGTTTGCCGCGCCAGGCGGGGCCGGCCAGTTGCATGACCGAGGTGGGCAGCTGGCGGCTGGACAGGTTGCGGGTGTTGTACACGAGCACGCTCACGCGGGCCGACACCCCGACCCAGTCGCCACGGGGCGAGTCGTACGCCGTGGGCACGCCGGCCAGCGTGGCGGCGGGCACCGTTTCGAGCAGGTGCTTGTTCTGCAGGGCTTCAAGCGCGGGCGAGTTCTCCGTGAAGATCACATCCGCCCGGGATGCCTGGCCTTCCTGCTCGATCTGCTGCGCGAGCGCGGCCTCGTCACTGGAGCGGATCTTGACGGCGATCCCGGTCTGGCGCGTGAACGCGGATGCCAGGGCCTGGGATGTCTCCTCGTGCTGTCCGTTGTAAAGCGTGATCGCCTGGGCCTGACCGGCCGCGGCATCCAGCACGCCCCCGCAGCCGGCGAGCGCCCCGGCCGCCATGATCGTCCCCAGCGCGGCTGCTAAGAACTGTCTGATCACCGAGATCCTCCTGGCGGGTTTCGATTAGGTTAGGCTTACCTAAATAAGGCGAGGCTAACCTAAATATCAGACACGTTGTGTTACTCGTCAATATCGGAGAGCAACTTTTCTGCGGCCGTGAGCGTCTGAACCTGACGTGAATTCCACCTCGGAGACGAGCCGCGCTCGGCGTGCGGAGATGCACCACGAACACCGTGATGTCACTGGGGGCTGGCTGCGCCCCACCGTGTTCGGCGCGATGGATGGCCTGGTCTCGAACTTCGCGCTCATCACGGGCGTCGCGGCGGGCAGCCACTCCGACCCCACGGCGGTCGTGCTGGCCGGCATCGCGGGCCTCGGCGCCGGCGCGTTCTCCATGGCCGCGGGCGAGTACGTGTCGGTCGCCTCACAGGCGGAGCTGGCCCTGGCTGAGATCGAGATCGAGCGCCGTGAGCTTGAGCGGAACCCCGATGCCGAGCGGGAGGAGCTGGCCCGGCTTTATCGGGCGCGAGGTCTCGATCCCGGCCTCGCCAGCGAGGTGGCGCGGCAGCTTTCCCGCAACCCGGCCAGCGCACTGGGCGTACACGTGCGGGAGGAACTCGGGCTCTCCGTGGACGATCTGCCCTCGCCGGTCCTGGCCGCGGGGTCGTCCCTGTTGTCGTTCGCCGCCGGAGCGTTCCTCCCCCTGGCCCCCTACCTGCTTGGCGCGTCGTCGCTGCGGCCGGCGGTGATCGTCGCGGTGATCAGCCTGTTCACGGCGGGCGCGGTCGTATCCCGCATTACCGCGCGCAGCTGGTGGGCGAGCGGGTTGCGCCAGCTCGCCCTCGGTGGCGTGGCCGCCGCGCTGACGTTCGGTCTCGGTAGCCTGGCCGGATCAGCGGGCATCTGACCACCCGTCGCGGGCGTCGGCTTCGGCGGTCACGTCGTCGATTCCGCGCAACCCGGTCAGCTCTCGGATGAGGTGCTCGGTCGCCTGCGAATTCTCCGATTGACCCGCCCGGCCGCGGTACCTTTCCAGGATCACCTCGTCGCGCAGGTACGCGCCGATCGCGCTGTCCGCGGTCGGCGGATCCACCGGCCCGTAGTACAGGCCGTGCGGGAGGATCACCAGATTGGCCGCGTGGCGGTCCCCGCCGACGTGGCTGGTTTCCCATACCGCGGCGCCGTGACGCTCCGCGAGTTCGCTCGCGAGGGGGCGGCCGAGCCGGGCGCAGCACATGTTGCGGCGGCCGTGCGTGCAGACGAGCAGGAGCGGCCCGGCCGCCGGCTCACCGAAAGTGCCAGGCAGGCCGCGCGCGAGGCGGGCGAGGTCGAGGCCGTCGACATCGCCGGGTTCGTGCAGCCGGCCGCGCCGCAGCCATGGGTGCCTTCCGGCACTCCAGCCTGCGTATACCTCAAACGGGATCGGAACCCGGCCCCAGGATCGATCCGGAGCAGGCGGCCGCCGCCCCGGTCCGGCGGGATCTGACCGGCGGTGCGGGCGGCGGATCAGCTGAACGCGGATGCCGAGCGTGCCCGCCGCGTCTACGGCCCTGCGCAGCGGCCGGGGAAGCGGTGCCTCCGCTGGCTGCCGGGGCCAGGGACCGGGATGTTCGATCAGCAGCCACGCACGGGAGCTTGCGGGCGCGGACGCGGCGAACGGCTCCGTGCCGTCATGCCAGCGTGGCCCGTGATCACACTTTGCCGCCCACGTCATTCCAGACATTTGCGTCCCTCTAGTCACGTAAATTCCCCGAGATCTTAACTAGAAGTTAGTAATTGACTACGCACTGTGATACTAGTAGGCGTCGGATCAGGGGAACCGACAGGGTCAGGGAGTCATGCGTGTCCATTTGGTCGCCGGGAAACCGACCGACTCAGTCAGCTACGGCTTGCTTCCCGCGGCCGCCCGGCTCGGCATCGACGTGGTCGTTCTCACCGATGAGCCGCACGCCCACCAGGAGTCGGGCGGCGGTCAGCCGGCCCGGGTGGTCGGCTGCGACGTTCATGACGTACGCGAGCTCATTGCCACGGTCGCCGCGCTGCCCGCGCCGGACGGATTGGTCTCCAACTCCGATCACCTTCAGGCGCAGACTGCGCTGGCCGCCGCCTATTTCGGCCTACCTGGCAAGGACTGGCGATCCGCGCTGCGCGCCAAGAACAAGGCGCTCATGCGGCACCGACTCGCCGACCGGGGCCGGGGGCGGGTAGCCGCGGTGGAACTCCCACCCGGCGGTGCGGTTCCTGACGGCCTGTCCTTCCCGCTGGTGATCAAGCCGCGCGACGGCGTCGCCAGCGAGGATGTGGTGCTTGTCCGCGATGCGGCCGACCTGGCCACGCGGTGCGCCGAGATTCGTTCCCGCCGGCCTGGGCAGACCCTGCTCGCCGAGGAGTATCTGCCCGGCGAGCTGCACACTCTTGAGACGCTGGGCGACGGCGCGACAACCTGGGTGCTGGGGGGATTCCATACCAGGCTCTCGCCGCCACCGTTCTTCATCGAGGAACGGCTTACCTGGGACACCACCGTCCCCCTCAGCGCCAGGCGGCACGTCGAGGGTGCGCTGAGCGCGCTCGGCGCCGGGTTCGGCGCGTGCCACACGGAGTTCGCATGGGACTCGCGCGTCCCGCCCCGCATTGTCGAGGTGAACGATCGGCTCATCGGCGATCACTGCGACTTCATGCTCGCCGACCTCTTCCAGATACCACTGTTCGAGCTGGTCCTGCGGATCCACCTCGGCGAACCGCTGCCACCTGAGCCCCCGCCAGCTCGCGGCCATGCGATTGCCGACTACGTGGTGGCCGACCGCGCGGGTGTGCTGACGAGCGCGCCACTGTCCGTGCGGATCGTCGCCGATGACGATGTACGGCTCACTTACCGGCCGCTGCGAATGATCGGCGACAAGATCACGCTGACCCGGACCAACCGCGACTACCTGGGCGTGATCCGCGCGATCGGGCCCGTCAGGGAAGCCGTCGAAGATGCGGTCCGCGGTTTCCGCGCCAGCAACGACTGGGAGATCACGTCATGACGGGTGAGGTGGCCACGCACCGCAGGGCCGCTGCGGGCCGCCATCCGGGCGGGTCGTATCCGGGCGAAACGGCGCGGTGCCCGGCGGACGCCGAGCACGAATTGTCCGTCCGGGTGCTTGACACGCTGCTGCGAGAAAACTACGCCAATCTGCGCGATTACGTACGGTACCAGGCCGGGATCCCGTACCTGCGGTTTGCCCGCGGACCGGGGCTGCACGTGCCGCTGGAGCGCGGCAGCTTCCTCGCCGACCTGCGCGTCGCCAGGCACGCGGGGCCGCTGTCGCTGGGCGATGTGCTGAGCACGCTGGCTGCCGTCAGCGATTCACGGGACGAGGACGGCGTCGCCGCGTTCAGCCGCGAGTGCCGCCAGGCCTTGCTCGCGCTGCGGCTGTCGGAGTCGCACCGGCCGGCCGTCCATCGCCGCCTCGCCGCGCTCCGGGCCCACGGCGCCGGAGCCGTCCGCGGCCCGCGCGGCCTGATCTGGTATGACGCGCTCGGCGCCGGCACCGGGCATCCCGTCTACCCGGCCGCGCACTGCCGTCTTGGCTTCACTGCTGACGACTACCTGCGCTACGCCCCCGAGTATTTTCCGCGGTTCGAGCTGGCGTGGGCCGCGCTGCCTGCCGCGGCCGTTCGTCGGGCGGGCGCCCGGCTTGCTTCCTGGTGGCCCCGGCCGGAGCAGGTCGGGCTGCCGGACCGGCTCGCAGCGACCCACGAGTTGATGCCAGTTCATCCGGTGACAGCGCGTGAAGCGTTGGCGACCGCGCTTGCGGGCAGCGGCCTGATGGCTGCGGCACACGTCGCTCCGCGCCGGTATCTGACCGTTGCACCGACCTTGTCGACCCGCACCGTGGCCGTTCACGACGATCCGGCGAGCCACCTCAAGCTTCCGCTGCCAACGAGCACGCTCGGGCTGCGCAACCGCAGGGTGATCGCGCCAGGAAGCCTGGCCGACGGCAAGCTGGTACAGCGCATCCTGACCGCGGCGGCGGGGACCGACCCGCTGCTTGGCGGGCTCGTGGCTGCCGACGAGGGAACTTACGGCCACGCCGGCCACGAGTTCCTTGGCTACCTGCTGCGCCGTTACCCGGCCGGGCTTGACGACAGCGACATCGTCTCGCTCGCGGCGCTGCTCGCTCCCACCCCCGGTGAGCCACCCAGCCTGCTCATTGAGGAACTGGCCGGCCAGTGGTTCGGCGGTGACCTCGTCCGCATGCTCGACTCCTACCTGCGCGTGCTGTTCGAGACGCACGTGCGGCTGTTCGTCAGATATGGGATCGCGCTGGAGGCGCACCAGCAGAACACCGCTCTCATCGTTGACGAATCCGGGATACGGCTGCTCATCAAGGACTTCGACGGGTCGCTGATCCATCTCCCGAGACTGGCCGCGGCGCTTGGCGCCGACGCACCCGCGCCGGCCGCGTTCACGGACTCGCGTTTGCTCACCGCGTCCGACGATGCCCTGGCCGACGTCTTCATCACGATCGTGGTGCACCTGTGCGCCGGGGCGGTCGCGTTCGGCCTGGCCGAGCGCGGCCTGGCGGCCCTGCCGCACCTGCTCGGCTTGATCCGGCGCCGGCTCGCCGCGGCGGTAGGCAGCCACGCGGGGGAGGCGCCGGCGGCGCTGCTGCGTGCGCGCCTGTTCGACGCCGAACGGCTGCCGGGCAAGTCGATGGTGATTGCCGGGACCCTGGTCGGCAAGGACCGCCTCGGGATTGCCGACGTGAACAAGTTCTATGGCACAAGCGGCCCCAACTACCTGCGGAGCGTACGGTGACGCGCGACCTTGACCTGACCGACGGCCCGATCACGGCGGACCGGCAGACAGCGTCAGCCCAATCGAATGAGCTCACCAGCCAGGCGCTGCTGAACTGCCTGGTTCGTGAGGTATCGATGCCCGATAGGCAGGTCTGGCAGCACGGTACATACCTGCTGGTCCGGCTGGCGAGAGCCGGCCGCCTGCTGCGGGTCAGGCAACGCCGCCCGTCGGCGGGGGTGGGCCCGCGCCTGACGGGTGACGTGGCAGAACTGTGCGGAGGATCATGGCAGCCGATCCGATGGGACCGGGTTGCCGCGCTCATCGCCGAGGAGCTTTCGCTGTGCACAGGTGGCGAGAACGACGAATTTGCCGCGCAGGTGACCGCGAGCCGCGAGGCGATCAGCGCGCTGGCCGCGTGCCGCGACAGCCGGGCGCAGGTGGGCACGTCGCGCGATGCGCCGCCCGTCGGCCAGGTGCCTGATCGCCACATCGAGCGGTTCCTGGCTAGCGAGCAGGCGTTGGTGGCCGGACACCGGTTCCACCCCGCCCCGAAGGCGCGGCCAGGCCGGCCAAGGGACTGGCTCCCTTACGCGCCGGAAGCGGGTGCCCGTTTCCCGCTGCGCTTCCTCGCCGTTCGTGCCGACGTAGTTGCCGAGGAGGGCGAAATCACCCTGCTGGACCGGCTCGGCCCAGCGCCGCCCGACGGCTACCAACTGCTGCCCGCACATCCATGGCAGCTCAGCCTGCTGGGTGATCAGGACTGGCTTCGGTCGGCACTGACCAGGGGCTTGGTTCGCGACCTTGGCGCGGGCACACATGATGTGGTGCCCACGTCATCGATCCGGACCGTTTACGATCCTGCGGCCGATCTATTCTGCAAGTTCAGCCTGGACGTGCGGATCACCAACTGCGTGCGCAGGAGCGCTTGGTATGAGCTGACTGGCGGCGTGGCGCTGACGCGCCTGCTCAGACCGGTGTTCGCGGACATCGCCGGCTGCTTTCCCGGCGCCGCGCTACTCGGCGAGCCCGGCTACCGGACGGTTCGGCTGGCCAGCAGGCGGTGCTTCGAGGGCATGGCGGTGATCGCGCGTGAGGGTCTGCGAGGTCATCTCCAGCCTGGCGTGACGCCGCTGCTTGCGGCGTCACTGGCGGAACCGGGCGCCACCTTGTTCGACGGCCGTGATCCCGGCTGGCTGCTCACATGGTGGGAGGCCTATCTGCGGCATGTCACGCCGCCGGTCCTGCACGCCTACCTCGCGCATGGCGTCGTGCTCGAGCCTCATCTGCAGAACGTGCTCATCGGCGTCGACGGCGCCGGCCTGCCGGTGCAGGTGATCTTCCGTGATCTGGAAGGGATCAAGCTGCTCCCGGAACGGCACGCGGCCGCTCTCGCCACGCTTCACCCACGGGTCGCGGAGGCGATTGCCTATGACCGCGAGCGAGGCTGGAACCGCGTCGTGTACTGCCTTGTCGTCAATCACCTCGCCGAGCTCGCTGCGGCCATCGCCGACCGGCACGCTCACCTGGAATCCGAACTCTGGCAGTGTGCCCGCGCCGTGGTCAGCGGCTACGCGCAAACCTTTGGGTTCCCGGCCCCGCTGCGAGCGCTACTCGCGGGGGTTCCGCTGCCGGCCAAGGCCAATCTGCGGACGCGCTGGGCCCGCGCCGCCGACCGCCATGCCGCATATGTACACGTGCCGAACCCGCTCGCCGCCCGCGAGCCTGCCTCAGCGCTGGCGGCACCGTGCCCGACCTGACACCGGGCGTGCGGTCGGAGCCGTGCACGTTAACCGCGGCAATGCAGTTGAGCGTGCCCGACGCCGTGCGCGAGATCGCCGCCCGGCGGCTCGGTGGCGAGGGTCCCGCCCGGCCCGCCTACGTCTACGACACCGGGCAGCTTGCCGCCCACGTCGCGCGCATCAGGGCGGCGCTGCCGGCCGGTGTTGAGCTGTACTACGCGGTCAAGGCGAATCCCGATCCGGCGCTGTTGCGCACGGTGGCGGCACACGCGGATGGGCTGGAGGTTTCCTCCGGCGGTGAGCTTGCGCACGTAGCGCGGGCTATCCCTGGCTGCGCGATGGCATTCGGCGGCCCGGGCAAGACCGCGGCCGAGCTGGCCGCCGCCGTGCGGCTCGGCGCGAAGGTGCACGTGGAGAGCATTCGCGAACTGCGGCTCGTCGCCGCGGCGGCCGACGCGGGTTCGCGTCACGTCGATGTGTTGCTCCGGGTCAACCTTCCCGATGCGGCGCACGCCGATCGGGTGGCGGCGACAGGTGGCCGGGGCGGCGGCGCGCCACTGCCGCGCGGTGCCCTGACGATGGGCGGCCAGCCTTCGCCGTTCGGCATGGACCCCGAAACGCTCGACCAGTGCGCCAGGCTGCTGCCCAGCCTTCGCCGGCTCCGGCTTCGCGGTATACACGCGCACCTGGCGTGCGGGCTTGACGCACCCGCGCTCCTGCGCATTGCCGCCACCGTGATCACATTTGGCCGCGAGTGGTGCGAGCAACGCGGTGTCAACGGTGCGGAAATCAATATCGGCGGGGGAATGGCCGTCGACTACGCGCGGCCCGGTGCCCGCTTCGACTGGACGGCTTATGGATGCGGGCTCGGCAGGCTCACGCAGCCCGGCGAGACGCTGAGGATTGAGCCGGGGCGCGCCGTGACCGCGTACTGCGGCTGGTACGTCACCAGCGTGCTCGACGTCAAACGCAGCCATGGGCAGACGTTCGCGGTCCTCCAGGGTGGCACCCACCACCTGAGGACCCCGGCCGCCAGGGGACACGATCAGCCGTTCGCCGTCATCCCGCAGGACAACTGGCCGTTTGGATGGCTGCGCCCCGGCGCTCGGGATCAGCAAGTGACGCTCGTCGGGCAGCTGTGCACACCCAAGGACGTCCTGGCCCGCGGCGTGCCGGTGAAGCTGCTGCGCGCCGGGGACCTGGTGGCATTCGGCTTGGCTGGCGCCTACGCGTGGAACATTTCCCACCATGATTTCCTCATGCACCCGCCACCTCGCGTCCACTACACCCGCGGTGATGGGTGAGCGCGAGCCCGGCTTCGGCCGCCGGGCCAGTGGACGTAACCTGAGGTCGTGCGCGACATCATGGATGAAATCGGCCCCTGGTGGCAGGCTGGCGAGACGTTTGCCCTCGCTACCGTGGTGCGGACGTTCCGCAGTGCGCCACGCGACCCAGGCGCGGCCCTGGCCGTGTCGGCCGCCGGCGAGGTGGCGGGGAGCGTGTCCGGCGGGTGCGTGGAAGGCGCGGTGTACGAGCTGGCCGGTGAGGTCCGCGCCAGCGGCGTGCCGGTGCTGCAGACCTACGGCGTGAGCGACGATGACGCCTTCGCTGTCGGCCTCACCTGCGGCGGGACCCTCGAAATCTTCGTCGAGGCGGTCAGCAAGTCCAGCTTTCCCGAGCTTGGTGACGTCGTGGCCGCGGTGGAGCGCGGTGATCCGGTGGCGGTGGCGACCGTGGTGGCCGGCCCAGGAAGCCCAGGCGAACGCAGGGTGATCTGGCCCGGCACGGCGTCAGGCAGCCTTGGCATCGGCCGGCTGGATGACGCCGTTGACGACGACGCCCGCGGCATGCTGGCCCAGGGCCTCACGGGCGTACGGCACTACGGTGCGCACGGAGAGCGGCGCGCGGACGAGCTCAGTGTGTTCGTGCAGTCGTTCGCGCCGAAACCGCGGATGCTGGTGTTCGGCGCCATTGACTTCGCCGCCGCCGTGGCTGGGATCGGCAAGTACCTCGGCTACCACGTGACCGTCTGCGACGCCCGCCCGGTTTTCGCGACCGCGGCCCGGTTCCCCGGCGCCGACGAGGTCGTCGTCGACTGGCCGCACCGGTTCCTGCAGCGCACCGCGGTGGACTCGCGCACGGTGATCTGCGTGC
>WNGQ01018761.1_pt1 | contig 12171 bp, 12 predicted proteins | sample 5407661 | NCBI WGS metagenome assembly WNGQ01 (sample SAMN13153382, study PRJNA577476) | soil metagenome | isolation source: 60 cm soil or saprolite under Garry oak tree replicate 2 | place: USA:California | collected 2016-06-15
CGTGAGCCAAAGCTGGAAGTTTCTGGCGCCGTCGCAGATGCTGGCATTTGCGGCGCTGTTTATCGTGCTGATTGCGGAAACGGGCCGCATCCCGGTTGACAACCCGGCGACGCATCTCGAATTAACCATGATTCACGAAGCCATGATCCTTGAATATTCCGGACCCTACCTCGCTTTGATTGAATATGGCGCCTCGATCAAGCAGCTCGTCCTCATGACCCTGGTGGTCAACACGTTCTTCCCGTTCGGTTTGAGTTCTGACTGGACGGTCCGCGGACTCGGTGTGGGCCTGCTCTTTTACTTTACCAAGATGCTTCTGCTGGCGTGTCTCATTGTTCTGGTGGAAACGACCAACGCGAAATTGCGGCTCTTTCGAGTGCCGGAACTGCTCATGGTTTCTTTCATCTTTGGAGCGCTCGCGCTCATTTCCACATTCTTGTTCTGAGGCTCTGAATGACCTTCCTCCAAGATCCGGAATTCGGCGACAGAATCATCACCCTGATGGCTGCACTGGTCCTCGTGCTGCAGATCGCAGCGGTCGGGCAACGCTGGCTGGTTTCGAGCATTCGTATCTTCGCGGTTCAGTCGTTCCTCCTAGCGGCGATCGCCGGCATCATCGCTTACTTCAACCACGCCAGCCATATATATATCGCCGCCTTGCTGACGCTCGTCTTGAAGGCGGGACTGCTTCCTTGGTTGCTGGAGCGTCTCGTAAAGAGAATCGAAATCCGGCGGGAGATAGAACCGCTGATCAACGCCCCGTTGTCGATTCTCATCTCCGGTTGCCTAACTCTGGTGGGCTACGTTGTCGCGCAGTCCTTTTACCATCCCGAGGAGACCTCTGTACGAGCGGCGCTTGGGCACAACACGCTGGCTGTCGCGATCGCGCTGTTCCTGATCGGTTTCTTCACGATGCTGAATCGCCGCAAGGCATTGACACAGGTCCTCGGGCTGCTTTCCCTGGAGAATGGCCTCTTCTTGGCCGCGATCTCGTTGACCTACGGAATGCCGTTGGTCGTTGAACTCGGTATTTTCTTTGATGTTCTTGTCGCAGTAATGATTCTCGGCATTCTTGTCTTCCGAATCCGCGAGGCGTTCGATTCGATGGACGTCAGCAAGCTTCGGAAGTTGCGAGAGTAGCCGAACGTATGATTTTGCTCTGGCTCCTTATCGTTCCTCTGGTCGCCAGTCCTCTGGCCTTCGTCCTCCGAAAACGGCACTTCATGGAGGCGGTGAATCTCGCGGCCTTCGCGGTTCTACTGTGTTTGGCAGCCGCACTGGGAGTTCAGGTACTTCGGAGTGGCTCCGTTTCGCTTTGGGATGGATTCCTTTACGCGGACGCTTTGAGTGGGTTGGTCGTTCTCTTGTCTGCTTTTGTTGCCTTGGTATGTTCGATCTATGCTGTTGGCTATTTTCGCCACGACGAGAGTAACGGAGTCTTCCAGGAAGGTGAAGAATTAGGCGGCGGGAGCGCCGTTAATAAACTGCGAGAATACTACGCGCTTACTCCTCTGTTTGTTTTTTCAATGATTCTCGTCGCTCTTGCCAACAACCTTGGAATACTCTGGGTAGCGATCGAAGGAACCACATTAGCTTCTGTGTTCCTGGTTATGTTCTACGGCCGCGAAACGTCTCTCGAAGCTGCATGGAAGTACGCCATCATCGGGGGCGTTGGGCTCTCGATGGCCCTGTTCGGGACAATTCTAACCTACTATTCCGCTCATCAGGCTCTCGGAACGGACACGATGGCGGGTCTGAACTGGTCCGTCCTTGTCGGAAACTCCTCTCAGTTTGATAAGCCCACCATGCGGCTGGCGTTCATTTTGATTCTGCTGGGCTACGGAACGAAGGCCGGCATCGCTCCCATGCATACCTGGAAGCCGGATGCCTACAGCGAAGCACCCATTCCGGGGGCGGCCATGCTCGCCGCAGGAGTTCTCAACTGCGCTCTCTATGGTCTCGTGCGATTCTACATTCTAAGCTCCAAATGCCTAGGCCCTGGGTTTGCCTCGCACCTCTTGATTCTTTTCGGACTGCTTTCGATGGGGGTAGCTGTCCCTTTCATCCTCGTCCAGAAGAACTTCCGGCGTATGCTGGCCTATTCCAGCATTGACCATAGCGGGATCATGGTCCTTGCCCTCGGCTTCGGAGGACCCTTGGGCATCCTGGGAATGCTTCTGCACATGACATTTCATTCGATTACCAAACCCCTACTTTTCTTTTGCGCTGGAAATGTCCAGCAACAACTGAAGACAGACCTATTCCGCGAGGCGAAAGGCGGATTGATCCATTCGATGCCCTTGACCGGTGCTGCTTTTCTCATGGTGACTCTTGCGGTCACCGGAGCACCTCCCTTCAGTTTGTTTCTGAGCGAGTTCACGATTCTCCGCGCAGGTTTCAGCCGAGGCTATCTCGTTCTAGCCGTTCTGTTCATCACCTTTCTCGTGGCGATTTTCTCCGGATTCCTCATCCACATCGCCAACCTTGTTCTTGGTCCGAACCCAGGCCTTCCTCCATCTGAGACCTGCCGCTGGAAGAAGTCTTCTGTCATAGGCTTGGCTCTGGTGATTATTGTCATGGGTTTCTGGATACCCGCTCCGTTGTTCCGGCTCATTCAGGGCGCGGTAGATATTGTGACGAGCGGACGATGAGGCAATCCATGTCCACATTCTTTGAGGACCTTCAACAGAAGTTTGGCGCGCAGATTCAATCGATCTCTGCGGAACGCGAAGAGGAACTCTATCTTTTCCTCGGTGATCCTGACGTTCGGGCTCTTACCGATTACTTGCGGAGTGAGTTCGAAGCTAGACTGGTCACCGTGTTCGGCGAGGACCGGCGACTCGCAGAAGGTGTTTTCTTCAACTACTACGTATTTGAACGGAAGGGCGACACTCGGTATCTGATTGTGCGTGCCCCCGTCCCTGCCGACCATCCCGAGTTTCCGTCGCTCTCAGCCCAACTGCCGGCAGTGAACTGGCAGGAGCGCGAGATTCAGGATTGGTTTGGGTTGAAAGCCGTTGGCCACCCCAACCCTCGCAGAGTCGCCCTGCACGACAACTGGCCGGATGTTCATCCGTTGCGCAAGGACTTCCCACTTGAGACCGTGCTACCGCCGTTCGAGGGAGAACGCCACATCTACCGGCCCGCTTTGGGTGAAGGCGTCTTTCAAGTGCCGGTGGGGCCGGTTCATGCAGGAACCATCGAGCCCGGCCATTTCAATTTCGCGGTCGCGGGTGAGCCGATTCTCTATTTGCAGCTTCGCATGTTCTATACCCATAAGGGCACGGAAAAACTCTTTGAGAAGCTGCCCATACCTAAAGCCGTATTTCTCGCGGAGAGCATCTCCGGGGATTCGAGTTTTTCCCATGGCACAGCTTTCTGTCAGGCCATTGAACGCGCGGCTCAGATCGAAGTTCCGTTGCGGGCTTTGATCATGCGAACGATCCTTCTGGAGCTCGAACGAATTTGCAATCATGTTGCCGATATCGGGGCGATTGCGACCGATGTCGGCTTCGTCGTTGCCAATGCCCACGCCAGTCGGCTGAAGGAGATGCTGGTCACCCTAAACGAAAACTTGACGGGCAATCGTCTCTTACGGGGCATGATCTGCGTCGGAGGCGTGCGAAGGGCCTGGGATGCCGTGCAACTGGTCTCGCTCCGCGCCGCAATCGATGCTTTCGCAAGCGAATTTCAGGATCTCATCGCGCTGATTGACTCCTCCGAATCCACTCGCGATCGCCTGGAGCTGACCGGAGTTCTCCGCCCGGAAAAGGCAAAGGATTTGGGAATCGTGGGTGTGGCCGGACGCGCCTCAGGGATGGATCTGGACGTTCGCCGCGATCACCCGTATGCGGCCTATGGCCGCTATTCCTTCCGTGTACCCGTTTATCAGATTGGCGACGTGAGCCACAGAATGCAGGTCAGGGTCGACGAGGTGAACGAATCCCTGGGCATCCTCCGGAACGCTGCCGTGGAGAGCTTGCACGGCGAGTTCTGTGCGCAAGTCCCGCCCATCCCCGCGGACCGCTGCGCGCTGAGCGCCGTCGAGGGATGGCGTGGCGAAATCATCCATTGGATTCGTACCGGCCCCGACAATCATCTCGAACGTTGCAAGATCAATGACCCTTCCCTCAACAACTGGCCAGCCCTGGTCGAGGCGGTTCAGGGAAATATCATTGCGGACTTCCCGGTCATCAATAAGAGTTTCAATCTTTCCTACTCGGGAACGGATCGATAGGCGATGTTCAAGATCATCCAGAAGACGATCCGCACCGGCATTGTAACGAAGGCCTACCCAGCCGAACTGCCACACCTTTCCGAACACTTTCGCGGCCAGCCGCACTTCGATTTCGAAAAATGGACGGACGCCCGGCCCGCTTCAGAGGTGTGCCCCACCGGGGCAATCTCTCTTCGCGACAGCAACGATTCTCGCGAAGTGACGGTCGATTATGGCCTGTGTGTCTTCTGTGGCTTATGCGCTGAAGCCTCGTCCGACAAAGCCGTCCGAATCACGCAAGAATTTGAACTGGCGACAAAGAACCGCCGCAACCTCGTCCTCACTGCAGAATACACATTGAATGCCGACCACACGCATCGGCAATTGGGCATGGTGCGTCGCGGTTCCGGGAATATCGAAACGGATGCCAAGATTGTTGGGCAGAAAGCGCGCGAAACCATCCACAAAGTCCTGGGGCGTTCTCTCGCCATCCGAGAAGTGGATGCCGGGTCATGCAATGGATGCGAAGTGGAGATTGTGGCGCTCAACAATCCGATCCATGACATCGAACGCTTCGGAATTCAGTTTGTGGCATCTCCTCGTCACGCCGACATGCTCTTAGTCACCGGTCCGGTCACCCGGAACATGGAGCTGGCCCTGCTGAAGACGCATCGAGCGATGCCAGAGCCAAAGGTAGTCGTCGCAGTCGGCGCCTGTGGCATCAGCGGCGGCATCTTCGGCGAAAACTACGCGTCTCTTGGAGGCGTTGATAAGGTCCTGCCCGTGGACGTTTACATTCCGGGATGTCCGCCCCGGCCGCAAGCTCTCCTCTACGGAATCCTGCTAGCCGTCGGGCGGCTCGCAGAGAAGCTGTATCACGAGCGCGGTAGGTGATCCGACTTCCGGGTCATCCAAGTCCTTTGACGACGCAATTGACTTAAGCCGTGGCGGACAAAGCATCCGTGCAATACACAAGTCCGTTCTTCTCACTTGGAGAGGTAGAAGCCTACTGGCTGACGAATATTCTCTCCTCCACCGTGGGCCCTCAGGCTCTGTTCCGCATGGCCAAGAGCCGCTGGGAGATCGAGAACCAAGGTTTCAACGACGCCAAGAGCCGTTACGGCCTCCAGCATATTTGCCATCATCATGCCAACAGTCTGCTGATCAGCTGGCTGCTCACCATGTTGGCCTTGACCATCGAACGACTCTACCGACTCCGGTACCTCCACCGTGGCAAACATCCAGTGCACAGTAGTGCCCAGTTGCTGCTACTCTTGTGGCTCAGTCTTTCCCGCCCGCACGCCTCCGATAGTAGTTGAACCACGCCAGAAAAACTGCGTGTCGCCATTTTGCGAGTCAGACACTCTGCCAAACCAAACCGTTCCCAGGGCTGCCACATCGAAGGAAGAGATCTGTCAGAAAATAGGCCCCGCTTGCTGCTCCCAGCGCTGGAGCAAAAATCCTCCGTCAATCGCGGCTTCTTCTCCTGGTGCCCTGCATTGTTCCGAAATCGCTGGAGTACTGGGGCGAATCTTGCAGTCAAGCTCAGGCGGGCGTAGGATTCTCACATCTTCTCATCTCGCAGGAACTTCCCGGCCCGTCCACGAGGTGCAGCAGAAGGAAGTTCCCAAGATGCCTATCACCAAAGAATTCACAATCCGCTTGGAAGACCGGCCTGGAACACTTGGCAAGCTCTGCCAGGCCCTCGCTGAACAAGACGTCAACATTCTCGCGTATCAACAGTTCCCCCACGAGCAAGGCAAGGGCTCCGTCCGTCTCGTAGTAGACAATCCGGACAAAACCCTGGCGACTCTGGATCGGCAGCGCGCTGATTACAAGGAGGCTGATGTCGCGAAGGTGACACTAGGTAATCGTCCTGGGGAGCTCGCTCGCGTCGCATCGCGGCTCGGAGATGCGAATATCAACATTAACTACGGCTACTCCGGAGATGAGCCGAGCGCTAACGCATCTTTCTTGATTCTCGGAGTCGCGGACGCAGGGAAAGCGCTGAAGCTCCTCGAACAGGCCGCCGCTGCGAGCGCGACGACCCTCGCCATGGGCACCCTGGAAATTTTGTCGTTGCGCCAACCTTGGGAGGGAATCGTGACCGATTCTATTCTCCGGGGTGCCCAACTCATCGAACTCGACGTGGCCAACCTTCGCACTGCCAGTGAGCGCTGGATGAAGACGCGTACCTTTATCGGCAGATGAAAACCACGCATCGCGAACGATGTACATTCCAAGCTAGTTCTGGTGTCAGTTGGGTTACCGATAATTTTGTAGCTCCATAGTAGAGCCGACCATACAATCTAAAGCACCGAGCACGGCCCAAAATATCTTCCAGTCAAAATTCATCAGACCATTCCTCGAACCCTTTATACGGCTTTATGTTCGATTGCCAGCGCAATGATTAAGTCTTGGTGCTCGCAGATCACCCCGCGTGCAATCGCGTGATCTACAGCATTGATCGCCCGTAGCTCTTCGGGCCGTGAGCCGCGGCGACCGCGATGCTCGACGAGTAGTGCAAGAATTTTCTTGTCTGGGCGAATGGCTCTCTTAGCGAGCCGGCTCAAAGAGCCTCCCCAGCGTGGGGGTTTTCCCCTTCATCTCGTCGCGAACTTTTTCCGCCATTTGTTGGAACCTGCTTTTGTCATCGCCCGACTTGTAGGGGAAGACCACGCTGAGTGCGCCGATAGGTTTTCCGGATGAATCCTGCAAAACGATCTCCGCTTCGAAGCGATCCCCATTTTTGTTGACTTCCAAATTGGGCGTGCCGGTCTCGACCACTTTCATATCGTCTTCGTCAGCCTTTTTGCCGATACGCCCTATGTTCGACGCAATGATCACATTGTCTTTGCCGTTCGGTGGCCTCACGTGCATGGCGAGAATGATCACTTCAGGGTGCCGCTCCAATGTCTGGTCGACCAATTCTTGCGCGTACGTATTGGACGGGATGGAAACGTCGAATTGTGCCGGCTCGACCAGGTTCGCGAGGTAGGTAATCCGCTTGCTTACCTCGTCTCTGATCTTCTCCGCATGTTTCTGAAGTTTTATCTTGTCATCGCTGGCCTCGTATGGGAAGGCCACTGCCAACGCGCCGATCGTATTCCCACCCACGTCGTGTAAGGGCAGCTCGATGCTGAATCGATCTCCGCTCTTATTGAGTTCCGCGATGAGTTTGCCGGTTTGGATGACTTTCAGATCGTCCTCGTCGGCCTTCTTGCCGATGCGCCCAAAGTTGGAAGCGATAATGATGTTGTCCGGGCTGTTGGGTGGCGTCACGTGCAGGGCAAGTGTTGCCACCTCAGGATGCTTAGCCAACGTGTCTTCCACGAGCCTTTGCGCATAGGTCTTCGCAGGCGTCTGCGCTAAAGCCATTGACACCAGGCCCGCTAAACAGAAGATGACGGGAAGCCAGATTGATCGGATACGCTTCATGAATTCTCCTTCTCCTCTTTGCAGTCAGTTTTCTACTGAAGCTTTTTCAATTGCTCGCGCACCACTTTCCCGGTCAGTGGCAGATACTTCGCATCCCGTTGCACGGCGTCCTGTCCTTCACGGCTCAAAACAAAGCGCAGGAATTCCTTCACCTTCGCGTCGACAGGCTTGCCGGGCTCACGATCAAGGTAAAAGTAAACCTCATCAAAGAGAGCATAAGTCCGATTTCGAAGGGTTTCGAGATTGAGCTCGACATAGGTGCCACCTTCGCGCGGGGCAATGGAGAGGGCTTTCGTCTGTGGCGTTAAGTAAGCGACGGTCGAATAGCCGATGCCATAAGGGTCTTTACTTATGGCATCAATCACTTGTTGAGCCTCAAGCGTATTGGTACCGTCAGTATTTTTATAGTTTGCATACTCGTGCAGCTGTTCGTTCCACTTGTCGCCGCCTTGGAACACTAGCCGCTCGAACGTGCGAGGAATGTGGTATCTGAGGTTGTCGCCGTAAACGTGAATCGGCTTGCCGGCCCACTCCCCCGTCAGCCCTAACTGGCCCCACGTGCGGAGGTTCTCATTTGCGCCTCGCGCAATTTCGGAGTGCCAGGTTGTGCCCTGATATCCGCCGTCGCGTTCGGTGCCGAAGATGCCATCCAACTGCTTTATCGTCAGCTTTGAAATCGGGTTGTCTTTGTTGACGAAGATGCCCACAGCATAGTTCCAGCCCGGCACGTTCAGGCTGCCTGTTACTGCCGTTATTTCTATCGGATCCCGGCTGAAAACACGCTCGAACATCAAGGTTTCGTCGAATGTAATGTGCCGGCTCGGCGCAATGTCGGCAATTCCTATGCATAGGGCAGGAATTCCCAAGGCCGGGGCTTTCAGGTGATACTCAAACTTGATACCGGGCTGGTATGCGTGAAATCCCTCCTCCCAATACTTGCCGAGATTTCCCTGCGCAAAATAACCGGAGCCCCACAGTCGAATGGTTCCTGATACATTTTGCTCCGGGTTGTATTCCGGCAGATCATCGAGGTTCCACCGTTTGGTGTAATAGGTTTTGGCGCCACGCGCTCCGATGCGTTCGTCACGCCCACGCTGGACGTCGAGCCCTCCCCGCTCCTGTCGGCCAGCGGAGTTGGCGCAGAACCCAGCGGAGAGCAAGGGGATCAGAACAGGCGCAACTAATCTGATGAGAAATCTTCGCATCATCGACGTTCCTCTTTCTGCGCTAACACCGGCGGCGCTGTTCATCATGCTTCTGCTCCTCGAATATCATTCCCAAGCTCTACTGTGCCTACCGTCTACATTGTCTACTCCAGCTTTTTCAGCTCTTCGCGCACTGCCTTCGCCGTCAGCGGTAAATACTTCCCTTCACGTTGCACGGCCTCTTGTCCGTCACGGCTTAGGATGTAGCGGAGGAATTCTTTGGATTTCGCGTCGACGGGCATACCCGGCGGGCGGTTGAGATAGATGTATATGCTGCGCGTTAGCGCGTACGTCCGGTTTTGAAAGCTTTCCTTTGTAGGTGCAATGTAGGGGCCTCCGTCCCCTGCAGCCAGCGCTAAAGGCTTTAGCTGCGGCACTTTGCGCGCTTGCGGAATGATGGTCCACGCGATCCCATACTTATCCTTGGCGAGTTCATCGGCGAGCATGTGCTGAATGCCACCCAGTTGAGCCTTGTCGTCGTCCGCGATCATCTTGCTCCCTGTCTCCACGTAACCGCGGTAGTTGGGGTTCCACTTGTCTCCGCCGTTCAGTACTTTCAGCTGAAAGAAGTTGGTCGTACCGCTCGGCGCATGTCCGTAGGTGTGGATTGGTTTATCGGCCCACTCTCCCGTCAGTCCAAGCTGGCCCCAGGTGCGGATGTCCCCGCTTGCGGTTCGCCCCGCTTGGAGCGTCCACTTAATTCCCCGGTACGCGCCAACCCGCTCGGAACCGAAAATGCCGTCCAACTGCTTCATGGTCAGCTTGGAGAGCGGATTGTTCTTGTTGACGTAGATGACCAGGCCGCAAGTCATTCCGTCCACGTCGTAGGCCCCGGTCATCACCATGATGTCCGTAGGGTAATAATGGAAAGTTTCGTAGAAGGCGAGATATTCGGTAAGCACAAGTTCCCGGCCTTGCGGGCCTAAATCAGAGACACCGCTGACCAATCCTGCGATCGCTACGTCACCGCTCGGGAATTTGTCGTCGAATTGCACGTCAGGCTGGAATTTGCGAAAACCCTCCTCCCAAACCGGCATCATTCCCCCGAGGGAAAAACCGAAATCCCGGATCGTGCCCGACACTTTTTGCGCGGGCTGGTAGTGCGGCAGATCATTTAGGTCCTGTGCGCGCAGGCTAGCAGCCGCGAGCACAAGCGCGAACGGAAGAATCAGCAATCGTTTCCACATTAATTTTCCTCGGACCATTGCCCTCCGGGAGGCTCTTCGCCCCGAGCCCGTCGTGCTGCGTGCCGCAGCCACATTCATGCCTCCGGTGCGCCAGCCATGCAAGCTGGGGCTAATCCAGCCTCTTCAATTGTTCCCGTAGCGCGTCGGGGGTCAGCGCGTAATACATATCGGTGTCCGCAATAATCTGCTGTCCTTCGCGGCTGAGCACGAACCGCAGAAACTCTTTCACCTTCGGATCCATGGGTTTTCCGGGTGCGCGGTTGACGTAAACGTAGGCGTCACGGATCAGCGGGTAGGTCCGGTTTGCGACCGTTTCAGCGCCCATTGTGACGTACGGCCCGCCTTCAGTGGCAGCGAGGGCAACAGGCTTCACATTCGGGTAGTCCTTAATATGCAGTTGCGCGGCCCACCCGATGCCAAACTTATCTTGGGACAGCTCTTCGAGCATGCGTTCGCTGGAGACAGCCTTGCCGTAGTCGTCAGCGGTGGCTTCCTTGGCCTCCACGTACTCGCGGTAGTTGGCATTCCACTTGTCAGACCAGTGGAACAATTTCCGTTCGAGGTAAATTTCAAAACCTGGTGCAATGTAGCCGTAAGTTTGGATCTCCTTGTCCTTCCATTCGCCGGTCTGCCCGAGTTGGCCCCATTTGCGGATGTTGGTCTCTGGTCCACGCGCATATTTCGCGGTGTAGAGGAGGTTGTCTCCCAACTCCCACCCGCCCGTCCGCTCGGCTCCGAAAATGCACTCGAGCTGCCGCATAGTAAGCTTAGACACTGGGTTGTCCTTGTTGACGACGATGACGGCAGGCCACAAAGTGCCTCTTTTCTCATGACCGCCCGTCGCGATGGAGATCTCTGTGGGCAGATATCGGAAGGTGCTGTAGAAGGGCATCATGTCGGTGATTTTCGCGTCGTCTCCGGCCGGGGCCAGGTCAGAGGCGCCAACGTACAACCCGGCCATTGCTCCTTCGCTGCTCGTCATGAAGTTCGTCGAGATCATCACGTCGGGATGATATTTCTTGAAGCCAACCGCGAGAGCCTCTACTGCACCCTTCAGCTCGCTGCCGAAAATTCGAAAGCCTCCAGCCACTTTGTACTCGGGCTTGTATGCCGGCAAATCGCTCAAATCTCTTTGCGGGAGGTCTCTTTTCTGCGCGAATGCAAAGGTGGCCGAAAGCGCGACCGCCATTAGCACTATAAGAACTGCGACGACTGACTCCTTAAAAGATCTGCGCATCATTGATTCTCCTTTTCGAGTATCCACGTCAGCAGCGCTTCTCGGGTCGTTCACCTTCGGACATCACAGGCCTCATGCCGCCCTGCCGGCTGTCGCGATTCCCTACTCCAGCTTCATCAGCTGCTCGCGCGCAGCTTCGGCGGTCAACGGCAGAAACTTCCCATCTTGTTCCACTGCCTCCTGGCCGTCGCGGCTCAGGATGTAACGCAAGAATTCCTTCAGCTTGGGATCGAGCGGCTTACCTTTCTCGCGGTTCAAATAAAAATAGACATCGCGAATCAGCGGGTAGCTGCGGTCTTGCACGTTTTCGAGGCTGAGTTCCACGTACGGCCCACCGTCATGAACAGCAAGCGCGACGGCCTTGGTTTGAGGCGTCAAGTAGGGAATGCCTGTGTAAGCGATTCCGTACGGATCTTTGCTGAGTTCGGGCATGAATATCTCGGCAGCGGTCAGCAAGCCGGAGCCGTCGGGTTTTGCTTGGTTCGCGTACTCGCGCAGAGATTCCGTCCACTTGTCGCCCCCGTTGAAAACTTTCTTGTCAAATTCGTCGGCAAAATGGAACTTGAGGTTGTAGCCGTAGACGTGGATCGGCTTGTCTGCCCACTCGCCGGTCAGTCCCAGCTGGCCCCAGGTGCGAATGTTTGACTCTGGCCCGCGCTCAATCGATTGATCCCATTCCAACCCTTTCCAACCGCCCGTTCGTTGGGCACCGAAGATGCCGTCCAGCTGCTTCACGGTGAGCTTTGAGATTGGATTCGCCGTGTTGACGAAGACGCCCAAGGCAAACGTCCATCCCGGCACGTTGTAGGAACTTGTGCAAACCGTGACTTCCAACGGCAAGGCGCTGAATTCGCGTTGATAGGCCAGGAGTTCATCCCACATGATTTG
>WNGQ01008474.1_pt1 | contig 12170 bp, 10 predicted proteins | sample 5407661 | NCBI WGS metagenome assembly WNGQ01 (sample SAMN13153382, study PRJNA577476) | soil metagenome | isolation source: 60 cm soil or saprolite under Garry oak tree replicate 2 | place: USA:California | collected 2016-06-15
ATCAACATGCCGCTGATGATCTATTGGCAGGCGCTCGGCGAGGCGCTCGCGCTCTGCCGCCCGCTCGGGCTCGACCCGGCGCGGATCATGGATCTGCTGGCGGACACGTCGGGCGGCCCGAACGTGCTCAAGGTGCGCGCAGCCGGCGTCGCTCAAATGCTCAAGGGTGGCGACGGCGGCCCAGTGACGTTCGACGTCGACAGCGCGGTCAAGGATCTGCGCACGATGCTGGCCGAGGGCAAAGCGCGCGGCATCGAGCTGCCGCTGGTGGACAAGACGCTCGCCTGCTACGAGGAGACCAAACGCAACGTCTCGGGCGCGGCGGAAGTGTCGGCGGTATCGGTCTATTGGGCGAACCGCGCGAAGCAGTGATCTGAAACCATCCGAGCCAACGCTCTTTCGACAACTCCTTGGAGCCGATATGTCTGTCGTCACGCTTGCTCAAGCTTCGACCATCGTCGACGCCGCGCTCAAGAAAGGCCGCGACACCAATTGCGCGCCGCTCACCGTCGCCGTGCTCGACGCGGGCGGGCACCTGGTCGCGTTCAAGCGCGAGGACAAGTCCGGCCTCTTGCGCTTCGACATCGCCTTCGGCAAGGCCTGGGGCGCGCTCGGCATGGGCTTCGGCTCGCGTACGCTCGCCGCGCGCGCGGCCAAGACCCCGCAGTTCTTCACCATGCTGGCGGCCGCCAGCGAGGGACGCATGGTCACCAATCCCGGCGGCGTGCTGATCCGAACCGCGGCGGGCGACATCATCGGCGCGGTCGGCATCTCCGGCGACACGTCCGACCGCGACGAGGCCTGCGCCATCGCCGGCATCGAGGCGGCCGGGCTCAAAGCCGATCCGGGACAGGACGCGAGCTGATCGCAACAAGGACGGCGTCGGCCGCGATGTTAGTTCCAGCTCCTGCACTTTCAGTGTTCAGTCGAAGCAGCTGCAAGCCCGGTTGATCGCAACGGATCAATGTCACCGCCGCGCGGCCTTCGGCCGCCGCGGGCTCCCCTATCGCGGAGGGACTTGCTGCAATATGGTCCTCGGCGATAGGGAACAGCCGGCTGGAATTTCCATCAACAACAGGACCGCGCGGCTTCAACTCAGGAGAGACCATGGGCACGGCAAATTTCGGCATCGCCGGATTGGATTGGCAGCAACGCGTCAACTGGGACCGGATGAAGAAGTACCGGACCGAGCGTGCGCGCGAGCACATGAAGAAGCACGGCCTCGGCGCCATGCTGTGCATGTACGACGAGAACGTGCGCTACCTCACCGGCACGCTCACGCCGGGCTGGAATCGGCTCAAGCCGGGACTGCGCTATGCGCTCCTTTGCGGTGACGGCGCGCCGGTGCTGTTCGAGCAGGGCGACCTCGGCTTCCAGATCGAACGCCACTCGCCGTGGATCCCCAAGGAGAACGTCCGCTACTCCTATGCCTGGATCAAAGGCGCGGCTGGCCCGGCCTCGCAACAGCAAGTCAAGAAGTTCACCGATGCGATCCTTTACGAGATGAAGCGCCACGGCGTCGCCGGACAGAAGCTCGGCGTCGACTTCATCGACATCAACATGATCAATATTTTCAAGGACAAGAAGATCAACTGGGTCGACGGCATGACGCCGATGATGGAAGCGCGCGCCGTCAAGAACGCCGACGAGCAGGAATGCATGCGCATTGTCGGCGCGATCGGCGACGCCACTCACTGGGAATGCATGAAGTTCCTGCGGCCCGGCATCACCGAAAACCAGGTCACGGCGCACCTGATGAAATATCTCTACAGCATTCCCGGCATGGAGGACGTGGAGGACGTGATCGTCTCGTCCGGCCCCAACACCTGGCCGAACTGGCGCAATTTCTCCGACCGCATCATCCAGCCTGGCGACATCGTGTTCATGGATTTGGCCGCGCTCACCTGGAACGGCTACAAATCCTGCTATTACCGCACCTATTGCGTCGGCAAGGAGCCGACGAAGGAGCAGAAGGACACTTACGCCACCGCGCTCGAATGGCTCTACGATTCGATCCACGCGGTGAAGGCCGGCACCACCACGCGCGAGATCGCCAAGAAGTGGCCGTCCGCGAAGGAGGCGTGGGGCTACAAGGAAGAGGATCAGGCGGCGGCGAATCTGTGGGGCCACGGCCTCGGCCTCGCGCAATACGACCCGCCGGTGATCTCGCGCATCTGGTCGCTCGACCATCCAATCGAGATCAAGGCCGGAATGACCTTCGCGCTCGAGACCCAGCACGGCAAGCGCTTCCGGTACGGCGTGCGCATCGAGGAGATGCTGATCGTGCACCAGAAGGAGATCGAGATCATCTCGAACTTCCCGGTCAAGCAGATCACGGTGGTCGATCCGATCCCCGGCTACGCCGACCACGTGAAATGATCGACGTCCGCTCATGACGGAGTTCATCATCCCGCTCACCGCCGCTGCGGCCGTCGACGCCGAGCGCGTCGGCCCGAAGGCGGCAAACCTCGCGGCGTTGGCGCAGGCTGGCCTGCCGACGCCCGGCGGGTTCTGCCTGAGCGCGGATGCCTATCGTGCGCAGATCGCGACGCTTGGACTTGAGTCGATGGTGCGCCGCTTCGCGGCCGCCGACGTCGTCGAAGAGCGGCGCCTGGCGGTCGAGGTCCGGCTCGCCCTTTACGAGCAACCGATCGCGCCCGGAATCCTCGCGGCAAACCACGCCCGCTCGCCCGCCGACACGGCCATGGCCGTGCTCATCCAGCCGCTGGTCGACGCGCGCGCCTCCGGTGGCGGTTTGAGCGAGACGGCCTCCAGCGGGATGCTCATCAGCGCAACCTGGGGGCTCGGCTCCGCCATCGCGCAGGGCGAGGTCGTCCCCGACCGCATCGTGCTCTCGCGCCAGGGGTTTCTGCGCAAGGTCGACGCCGGCCGCAAGCATCACCGCGAGAGCTGCGGCCACGGCTCCGGTGCCATGCCGCAGGCGGTGCCGAGCGAACTCGTCAGCGCGCCGTGTCTTGACGCCGCGCAAGCGGTGACGCTCGGCCGCATGATGCGCAAGGCGGAAACCGTCGTCGGCGGTCCGGTCGAGATCGAGTGGGCGCTCGACTATGTGGGCTTCAAGCTGCTGCAGGCGCGCCCGCTGATCGTCGAGCCGATTACCGTGCCCGACGAGATCTGGCGCAAGCATCCCGGTCTCAGTGGACACCCGGCGGGCATCGGCTGGGGCGCCGGCCGCGCGGTGGTGGTGAACTGCGAGTGCGAGTTGACGCGGGTTGCGCCCGGTGACGTGCTGGTCACGCGCATCGCCAGCCCGGCGCTGAGCCACGTGCTGCCGCGCGTCGCCGGCGTGGTCGCTGAGCTCGGCGGTTCCACCTCGCATCTCGCCTCGCTGGCGCGCGAGCGCGGCATCCCGATGGTGCTCGGCGTGCTCGACGCCACCAGCCGCATCCCGGACGGCTCCCAGGTCGCGGTCGACGGTGTCGCCGGCGTCGTGCGGTGGATGACCTGATGCGCCCGCGCATCTTCATCACCCAGCCGGTCGCCCGCAGTGCGATCGAGCGCTTGCGCCAGGTCGCTAGCGTCAAGCTCAATCCGGACTCGAGCCGCATCATTCGCAAGAAGACGCTCGTCGCCGCCATGCGCAAAAGCGACATTCTGTTTTCGCTCCTGCACGACCGGATCGATCGCGACGTGATTGCGGCCAATCCGAAGCTGCGCGCCGTCACCTCGCAGTCGATCACGCCGGACAACATCGACGTCGCCGAGGCGACCCGACGAAAGATTCCGGTCACGGTCGTCCCGCCGATCGTCGCGGAGGCGACGGCCGATATCAATTTCGGTCTGATGCTGATGGTCGCGCGGCGCATGGTCGAGGGCGACCGCCTCGTTCACAAGGGCCGCTTTCCCGGCTCGCAGTCGAGCCATCTCGCCGGAGCGGCGGTCTACGGCAAGACCATCGGGCTGGTGGGCGGCGGCGGGCGCATCGGCTCGGCGGTGGCGCGCCGCGCCCGCGGGTTCGGCATGCGCGTGCTCTATTGGGCGCCGCGGCGCAAGCCGGAGAGCGTCGAACGCGAGCTTGCGATGACTTACGTGCCGCTCGATCAGTTGCTCAAGGAGTCCGATTTCGTCTCGCTGCATTCGCCGCTGAGGGCCGAGACGCGCCACCAGATCGGCGGGCGCGAGCTTGCTCTGATGAAGCCGACCGCTTTCCTGATCAATACCGCGCGCGGGGCGATCGTCGACGAGGCGGCGCTGGCGCGCGCCCTCAAGAGGCGCCAGATCGCCGGCGCCGGCCTCGACGTGTTCGAGCACGAGCCGGATGTGACGCCGTCGCTGCTGCAAATGGCCAACGTGGTCACCACGCCGCACCTCGGCAGCGCCGTGGTGGAGGTGCGCGAGCAGATGGCGAACATCGTCGTCGACAATATCCTCGCGCTGCTCGCGGGCAAGACGCCGCCGAATTGCGTCAATCCGGAGGTGTTGCGTGGATGATGACGCTGCGCGCGGGAGCGGCAGATGCCCCGTGTCTTGATCGCGGTCACTGACAGCCCCTTTCCCTCGCTCGATCCGGCGAAGGCGGCGCTCGCGCGCGTCGATCCCGAGCTGCGCATGGCAAAAAGCGCGTCGGCCGACGACATCTTGGCGGTGGCGCGGGACGCCGACGCCATCCTCGTCACCTACGCCAAGCTGCCGGGCGACCTGTTGCGGCAGCTCACGCATTGCAAGGCGATCGGCCGTTTCGGCCTCGGCGTCGACAATATCGATATTCCGGCCGCGGCCGAGCTCGGCATCACCGTGACCTATGTGCCGGACTATTGCATGCACGAGGTTTCCGACCACGCCATGGCGCTGCTGCTCGCGCTGGCGCGGAAAATTCCGCTGTCGAATAAGCTGGTACAAGCCGGACGCTGGGAAATGCCGGCCGTGGTCCCGATCCACCGGCTCGCCGGACGCGCGCTCGGCCTCGTCGGCTTCGGCAACATTCCGCGCGTGCTGGCGCCGAAAGCCAAGGCGTTCGGGCTGCGCGTCGTCACTCATGATCCTTACGCGTCGCAGCAGGCGCTCGCCGCCGGCGTCGAAAGCGTGAGCTTCGACCGGTTGCTCGAAATCTCCGACTTCGTCTCCATCCACGCGCCGCTGATGCCGGCCACGCGCGGGCTGTTCAACGCCGAGGTCTTCCGCAAGATGAAGACGGGCGCGTTGCTCATCAACACCGCGCGCGGACCCTTGGTGGACGAAGACGCGCTTGTTTCGGCGCTCGATTCCGGTCGCCTCGGCGGCGCGGCGCTCGACGTGGTCGCGGTCGAGCCGCTGCCCAAGGACTCCAGGCTGATCGGGCGCGACAATGTCATCCTGACGCCGCACACCGCGTTCTATTCGGTCGAAGCGCTCAACGAGCAGCAGACCAAGTGTGCCGCCGACGTCGCGCGCGTGTTGAGCGGCGAGAAGCCGGTCTATCCGGTCAAGGTGGGCTGAACTCGCGGGCTCGCGCTTCGCGCAAGGCGACAGGCCTATTCCGCCGTCCAGCCGCCGTCGAGGACGAGGGCTGCGCCGGTCATCAATGACGAGGCGTCGGAGGCGAGGAAGACGATCGCGCCGGTCAACTCTTCGAGCTGGCCCAGTCGGCCGAGCTTGATCTTGGAGAGCACCTCGTCGCGGAACGCCTTGTTCTCGAAGAACGGCCGCGTCATCGGCGTCTCCAGGAAGGTCGGCCCCAGGCTGTTGACGCGAATGTTGTGGGGCGCGAGCTCGATCGCCATCGCCTTGGTGAAACCTTCCATGGCGTGCTTGCTGGCGCAATAGACGGTGCGGCGCGCCGCCCCGACATGGCCCATCTGCGAAGAGACGTTGATGATCGAGCCGCCGCGTTTGGCCTCGATCAGGCGGCGTGCCACCGCCTGCGCCATGAAGAAGGCGGCGCGGACGTTGAGCGCAAAGATGACGTCGAAATCCTCGACCTTGACGTCCATCAGAGCGGCCGGGCGATTGGTGCCGGCATTGTTGACCAGCACGTCGAACGGTTGCGCCGCCGTGATCGCGCGGCGCACCGCATCGAGATCGGTGACGTCGAGTTGGAGCGCGTCGGCCTTGTCACCGCGCGCGACGATCGCCTGCGCCGCGGACTCGATCTCGTCCCGCGTGCGCGCGGCGAGCGTCACCTGCGCGCCGGCTTGCGCCAGCGCCGACGCCGCAGCGAGCCCGATGCCGCGTCCGCCGCCGGTGACCAGCGCGCGCTTGCCGTCGAGACGGAAGGAGGGCGTTTTGGCGAGATCGACCATCATGCGCCGATGTCCTGCACCGCGATGCCGGCGCGCCAAAGCCTAGTCGGCGGGACCCGCGAAGAGAAGCAAGTTGCCATCGGGGTCCTTGACGATGAAGGTCTCCGCACCCCAGGGCTCCTTCCTGAGCGTCTGAAAGAAGGTGATGCCTGCCGCTTGAAATTCCAGGAACAGCTGCTTGATCTCTTCGTGCGTATCGACAGCCATGTCGGCTGACAGCAGGCTCTCCCGATCCCTGAGCGCGGGATCGATAACCGGATAATCGACGCATTTGAGATTGAGCAGGGCCCTGTCCCTCTTCACCTGGGCATAAAATGGCGGTTCCCCATAGGTGAACACAAGCGAGAAGCCGAGCTTTTGGGTGAAGAAATCGCACGACGCCTTAATATCGGCGACGAATAGTTCTGCCGCGATCGCGGAGATGACGGGCCTTGACGTCGTGTCGTGCGCTTGAGCTGGCATGGCATCGATCCCTTCTGATTCTGGGGTAAGAGCGGTCATGCCTGGACGATGCGACCAAGTCGCATTTTGACCCACAAGAGACATGGTCGGCTTTGAAATGTTGCTGCGCAAAAATGACCATTCGGCCCTATTCCGCGGGTAGTAACATTTGACGCTGTCCTTGGCCTTTGGGGAGGCAATGCGACGAGCGATTTTCATTTTAGGAATTAGTTTAGTAAGCGCTTGGCAGCTTAAGCTATTAGATCATCCACGTCGATCTTCCCACGGCGTTGTCAAAGCATTAGTCTCACCACATGCGGAGGATTTCAAATGACGTTCGAAGGCGGATGCTATTGCGGGAAAATCCGATACGTTGCTCAAGGCGAACCGCGCCTGAAAGCCCAATGCCACTGCCGTGAATGTCAATACATCAGCGGCGGAGCACCGAACATGTTTATGCTGATGCCACCCGAAGGGTTCCGCTACGTTAGCGGTACGCCAAAAGCCTTCGCGCGCAGCGATCTGGAACAACCGGTGACGCGCGAATTCTGTGAGACATGTGGCACTCACATTGCCACGCGGCGGCCAGGCCTAAATGCGGTAATCCTGAAAGTCGGAACGCTCGATGATCCGAGCCTATTCGGCGCCTCGCAAATGGCGATCTACGCGGTTGATCGACAACCCTTCCACATCATCCCCGAGAGCCTACCGATCTATGAGCGACTGCCACCGCGCTGATGCGCGGGGCATCGTGAAAGACGGGTAGACCGTGTTATCGCAAATCAGCTCACTCGAGCGCCTGCCAGCTTTCGATCCGGCACCGACAAAGCGGCCCGGCAACGTGCGTGGCCCGACCGCTCACTCCGCCGCCTGCGCAAAGGCCACGTTGCGTCCGCCGTAGCGGCGCACGCGCACATTGGCCTGCTCTGCATGGGCGTAGAAGCCCTCGAGGATGCAGAGCCGCGAGCAATATTCGCCGACCAGGGCGGACGCCTGGTCGGTGAGCACTTTTTGATAGGTGCAGGTCTTGAGGAATTTCCCCACCCACAGGCCGCCGGTGTAGCGCGCGGCCTTCTTGGTCGGCAGCGTGTGGTTGGTTCCGATCACCTTGTCGCCATAGGCGACATTGGTGCGGGGCCCGAGAAACAGCGAGCCGTAGTTCTTCATGTTGTCGAGGAAGTAGTCCGGGTCTCGCGTCATCACCTGAACGTGCTCGGAGGAGACGCGGTCGGCCTCGCGTACCATTTCCTCCTCGCTCTCGCACACGATGACCTCGCCGAAATCCGCCCACGCCTTGCCGGCGGCGTCGGCGGTAGGGAGGATCGCGAGCAGCCGGTTGACCTCGCGCATGGTGTCGCGCGCAAGCTTCTCGGAAGTGGTGATGAGGATGGCGGGCGAGGTCGGGCCGTGCTCGGCCTGGCCGAGCAGATCGGTGGCGCAGATCTCGCCGTCCACGCTGTCATCGGCGATGATCAGCGTTTCGGTCGGGCCCGCGAGCAGATCGATGCCGACGCGGCCGAAGAGCTGGCGCTTGGCTTCCGCCACATAGGCGTTGCCGGGCCCCACGATCATGTCCACGGCGCCGATCGTCTCGGTGCCGAGCGCCATGGCGGCGACCGCCTGCACGCCGCCGAGCACGTAGATGTCGTCGGCGCCGCCGAAGTGCATGGCGGCGACGATGGCCGGATGCGGCCCGCCTTTGAACGGCGGTGCGCAGGCGATAATGCGTTTCACGCCCGCCACGCGCGCGGTCACGATCGACATATGCGCCGAGGCGACCATGGGATAGCGTCCACCCGGCACGTAGCAGCCGATCGAATTCACCGGGATGTGGCGGTGACCGAGCACGACGCCGGGCAGCGTCTCGACTTCGAGATCGCGTAGGGTCTCCTTCTGCTTCTGCGCGAAATTGCGCACCTGCGCCTGCGCGAACTTGATGTCGTCGAGGTCGCGCTTGCCCAGCCGCGATATCGCGCGCTCGATCTCTGACGCGGTCAGCTTGAACGAGGGCGGCGACCAGTTGTCGAACTTTTGCGAGAGCTCGCGCACCGCCGCATCGCGCCGCGTCTCGACCTCGACGAGGATGGTTTCCACCGTCGCGCGCACCTTGGCGTCGGCGGCTTTGATCGCGCTCGCGTCCATTCCGCGCTTGAGATAGCGGGCCATGGGGGCCTCCGTTTTATCCTTCGTCGCGGCCGGGCTCGTTCCGGCCGCTCACGTCTTTACGTCCACTATACCTAAAGACGCGCACCATCCGAACACGGGTTTGCCGGTTCGGCATTTGGATGACGCCTACGACGTCACTTGATCGCCTGCGGATTGATCGGCGAGCCGGTGCCGCCGGTGATGATCAGCGGCGGTCCGCAGAAGAGGAATTCGTAGATGCCGTCGTCGGCGCAATCCTGCGCCAGATCCTTGAGATAGAAGATTTCGCCCATGCACAGCCCCATGGCCGGAATCACCACCCAGTGCCAGGGCTGGTTTGCTTCCGTGGTCTCGTTCGGCCGCACCTCGACGCCCCAGGTATCCGTGCAGATGGCGGCGATCTCTTTGTCCTGGCACCAATAGCAATTCTCGAACTTAACGCCGGGCGCGTCGCCGCCGGCGTAACCGCCCCACTTCTTCTCCTTGAGGCAGCGTTCCATCTGTCCGGTGCGAATGATGACGAAGTCGCCGCGGCCGACCTCGACCTTTTGCTGCTTGGCGCATCGGTCGAGCTCGTCGTTGGAAATGCCTTCGCCGTCCTTGAGCCAGTCGACGCCGCGGAAACGCGCGATGTCGAGCAGCACGCCGCGCCCCACCATCTTGTTCTTGGAATGCTCGATGCCCAGCACGTTCAGCCCCTTGGCGTCGATGAGCTTGGCGTCATAGCCGTTGTAGGCCTTGTCCTCGTAGAAGATGTGCCCGAGCGCATCCCAGTGCGTGGCCCCCTGCACGCACAGGTTCAGCGTGTCGTCGGCGTAGCGGATCTTGTTCCAGTCCTGCCGGCCGGCGATGGCGTCGGTGCCGGTCGCCAGCATCTGGTGGATCGGATTGAAGCGCCCCCCGAACAGACCGGTCTGCGGGCCGTTGCTGTCGAGCGGGATGCCGAGCGCAAACACCTTGCCGGTGCGGATCAGACGAGCGGCCTTGACGATATCCTCGGACGTGACGTGGTTGAGCGTGCCGATCTGATCGTCCTTGCCCCAGCGGCCCCAATTCTTGAGCTTCTCCGTAGCCTCGGCAATCGCTTGCTTGCCCACTTTGATGTTCATCTGCCGTGTCCTCTCATTGCTCTGTCGCGACGGCTTGGAAGCTGATCGCACCGATTGCCATAAATCAAACCCGCACGGATTCGCTGATCCGTCCCAACGCCTGCAAAATCCGGCCCGGCGTGAACGGCATGTGCGTGAGCGGCTTGGCCCCGAGCGGGCGCAGCGCATCGTTGATGGCGTTCATGACCGCAGCGGGCGCGCCGGCGGTGCCGGCTTCGCCGGCGCCCTTGGCGCCCAACTCGGAATCGGCGGTTGGGGTGACCACGTGGCCGACTTCGATGTCGGGCATTTCGGCGGCCATCGGCACGAGATAGTCCGCCATGTTGCCGTTGAGCAGCTGCCCGCGCGCGTCGTAGATGCAGTGCTCGAACAGCGCCCCGCCGATCCCTTGCACCACGCCGCCGCGAATCTGCTCGTCGACGAGCTGCGGGTTGATGACGGTGCCGCAGTCCTCCACGCACCAGTGCTTGAGCAGCGTCACGATGCCGGTGTCGGTGTCGACTTCGAGGTAGCTCGCCTGCACGCCGTTGGTGAAGGCGAACGGCCAGGCGCGCGGCACATAGTGGCGCGTCGCCATCAGCTCCGCCTGGAAGCCCGGCGGCAGCGTATCCGGACGGAAATAAGCGATGCGGGCGAGCTCGTGCAGTGGAAGGCGCTCGCTGCCGCTGTCGCGATCGACCACGGCGCCGTTGCGGATGTCGAGATTTTCCGGCTTGGCCTGCAAGATGGACGCGGCGCAGGCGAGCACGTTGGCGCGCAGCGCCTTGCCGGCTTGCCAGGCGGCTTCCCCGCCGATGCCGGCCGCGCGCGAGGCCCAGGTGCCGCCGCCATAGGGCGTGCTGTCGGTATCTCCAGTGATGACCCGCACGCGCTCGATCGGCACGCCGAATGAGGAGGCGGCAACCTGCGCGATGACCGCCTCGGCCCCCTGGCCCTGCTCGGTCACTCCGGTGTGGCAGATGAGCGCGCCTTGCGCGTCGAGCCGCATGGTGACCCCGTCTTGCGCGGAAATTTTTGCCCCGCCGATGCCGTAGAACGCGGCGCTCGGATTGGTCACCTCGATGAAGGAGGCAAAGCCGATGCCGCGATAGATTCCTTGCGCGCGCAGCCGTTTCTGCTCGGCGCGCAGCCCCGCGTAATCCATCATGGCGTCGAGATGGGCGAGCGACTCGTGGTGCGACAGCGCCTCGAATTTGATGCCTGACGGTCCGCTCGATGGATGGGCATCGTCCGGGATGAGATTGCGGCGCCTCATTTCCAGCGGATCCATGCCGATCTTGGCGGCGGCCAGTTCGACCAGCCCCTCGGTCACCGCGGTTGCGATCGGATGGCCGACCGCGCGGTACTGGCACATGACATTCTTGTTCTGAAACACGACCCGCGCACGGGCGCGATAGTTGGGACAGGTATACGGCCCACCGGTGAGATTCACGATTTGGTTTGCCTCGATGCCCGATGTGCGCGGGTAAACCGAATAGGGGCCGATCCCGGTAAGGTCGTCGATTTCCCAAGCAGTGATGGTGCCGTCGTTCTTGACTCCGATCTTTGCCTTCACGCGATGATCGCGGGCGTGGATGTCGGTGACGAAGCTTTCGATGCGATCGGCAACGAATTTAATCGGACGCTTGAGCAGCTTGGAGAGTGCGACCGTCGCCATCTCGTCCGCATACGTATGCACCTTGATTCCAAACGAGCCGCCGACGTCCTTGGTCAGGACGCGAACCTGATGCTCCTCCAGAGCAAGATGCTTGGCGAACAGGTTCTGCATCATGTGCGGCGCCTGCGTGCCCTGGTAAACGGTGAGACGCCCCTCGCCCTCGTTCCAATCGGCGAGGATGGCACGCGGCTCGTTGGTGACGCCGGTGTGGCGGCCGAAATGGAACGTCGTCTCGATCACCGCGTCGGCGTCGCGGAAGCCTTTGTCCGGATCGCCGCCGACATGCACGCGCTCGAAGCTCAGATTATCGCCGAGCTCCGGATGAATGACCGGGGTGCCGGGCTCGAGCGCAGTTTCGGCATCGGTGACGGCAGGCAGCTCTTCGTAGCTGACCTCGACCAGCTCGCAGGCATCCTCGGCCTCGGCGCGGCTACGCGCGGCAACCGCGCACACCGCCTCGCCCTGCCAGCACGCCCGCTCGATCGCGATTGCGTATTGCGGCGCCGATTTGATGCCCTTGAGGTGAGTGAGCACGCCGACCCAGGGCGTGATCACTTTGGCGAGCTCGGCGCCGGTGAC
>WNGQ01010775.1_pt1 | contig 12168 bp, 10 predicted proteins | sample 5407661 | NCBI WGS metagenome assembly WNGQ01 (sample SAMN13153382, study PRJNA577476) | soil metagenome | isolation source: 60 cm soil or saprolite under Garry oak tree replicate 2 | place: USA:California | collected 2016-06-15
CCTGTGCCAGGATGTCCTGCCAAATCGGAGCACTCGGCGAGAGAGAAGTACATTCCATCGGTGAGCAGTTAACATCAATAAGTGGTTCCATGTTTTCTCCTGAACAGATAATGCTGAGCATTTTTAGCTTGGCGGCGCGGCGACAGTAGGTGTAAGCGGGGAGGGAACGTGATCGGAGCCGTGCCGGTGAGCTAAAAATGGATTGGACTAAACCGCTGCAAGGTGCGTGTGCTATGGGTTTTGATTGGTGAATCGGAGACGACGAAGAGAGAGCAACCCGTAGGTAATTGTGGAAATGAACCTGGTGGGCTGCAATGGGGGAACTTCAGCGGGCCTACACGGGGCAGAATGTGGGATTCCTGGCTGACCGCAAAGAGTTCAGAATTCCGTGAGGCAAGACGATTCCGTTGACTCGACAGCTTCGAGTTTTTGGAGAGGGCGATGTGGAGTCGCGCGGGATGGATCATGACGTGTCTTTGATGGCCGGCGAAGAACGCCCTTCCGGCAGAACCTGGATAGTGATCATGCGGCCCCGATGGCAGATGGGGCATTCCCGCAGAGAATGGCCCGTGAGTCTCTCGTATCGATCAAGATAGTTCTCCGGTGTCGCAGTGACAGAAGAACGTTCACTCGGAGGAACCATGCCGAGAAGTTGGCGGCACTGCTCCAACTTCTCCTTGCGGTGGCGATTGCCGAGGAACCCGTAGTAGCGAATGCGGTGGAACCCACTCGGTAGAACGTGCAGTAGAAATCGCCGGATGAATTCGTCGGCCGAGAGGGTCATGGTCTTCTGTTGATTGTTGTCGCGATAGTCTCTCCAGTTGAATTTCACATGACCGCCTTCGATATCGACGATCCGATGATTGGAGATGGCGACCCGGTGCGTGTAGCGGCCGACGTAATCCACCACTTGCTGTGGTCCGGCGAAGGGCGGTTTAGCGTAGACGACCCATTTCAAGTTTCGCACGGGGTCCAGATGACGGCGGAAAGCCTGCGGATCTTGTAGTGCCGCGAGTGAAGAGAAAAACCGCAACTTGCCGGAGTCGAAGGCCTCTTGCAGATACTTCAAGAACAATCGGCGGAACAGGCGGGACAGCACGCGCACGGGCAAGAAGAAGCGGGGACGGCAGGAGATCCACCGAGTACCATCGGGAGAGATTCCGCCGCCCGGGACGACACAATGGAGATGGGGATGAAAAAGCAAGTTCTGCCCCCAACTATGGAGTACGGCAAAGAAGCCGATTTCGGCGCCCAGATGTTTGGGATCGGCGGCGATAGTGGACAAGGTCTCTGACGTGGCTCGAAACAGAATGTCGTAGACGACCTCTTTGTTCTGGTAGGCGATGGAAGCGATCTGTTCGGGGACGGAAAAGACGACATGAAAATAGTGTGTCTGGAGAACTTCGGATGTTCGTTTTTCCACCCACGCGGCACGCGCGAGTGATTGGCACTTGGGGCAATGGCGGTCGCGACAGCTGCTGTAACAAGGCCGCTCGTAATTACAACAGTCGCAGCGTTCGAGATGACCGCCGAGAGCCGCGGTGCGACACACCTCGATAGCGGTCATGACACGCCGCTGGGCAGTCGACAACGACCCATCATGCTGTTGACGATAGGCTTCGCCGTAGCGGCGGAAGATGTCCGCCACTTCCAGCTTCGGGCGATCCATCGGGCCCGGCGGTTAGAAGGGTTGTGGTGGTGTGGGCTTGACCTCCATCGAGACAGGGCGAGGCAGCAAATCCAGTGGGCTCGAGGTGGAGCACACTTTGCTGGTGGCGATGCGAAGATATTTTGCGGTAGTCGCTAGGCTGGAATGGCCGAGTAGCAGTTGAATGGTACGAACGTCGGCGCCTTGTTCCAGCAGGTGAACGGCAAAGGCGTGACGAAGAGAATGAGGTGTGATCGGTTTAGGGATCTTGCAAATACGTTGGGCCTTCGTGCACTCATGCTCGACCGCGTATGTTGTTATGTGCCGGCCTGGCAGGTCGCCTGGAAAGAGCCAGTCTTTTGGTTTCTCCACTCGCCACCAGGCACGCAGGATCTCCAGTAGCTTTGGCGAGAGCATCACATAACGATCTTTCTTCCCTTTGCCCTGCTCCACACGCAAAACCATGCGCTTGCTGTCGATCACGGCGGGTGTGAGCGCGACGGCTTCGGAGATGCGCAAGCCTGCGGCATAGCAGGTGGTCAAGATGGCGCGATGTTTCCTGCTCCTGACGGTGTCAAGAAACTGAACGACTTCCTCCGGGCTGAGGATGATGGGCAGTTTTTTAGGCACCTTGGGAGCGGGGATGAGGTCGGCAAAGGACCAGTTTTTCTTGAGGGTGACTCTATAGAGGAAGCGAAGCGCGGAGATGGCGATGGTGATCGACTTTGTCGAAAGTTTCTTTTCATTCGTCATGTAAACCTGGTAGGCCCGAATCTGTTCAGGTCCCAACAGTTCTGGCGACTTCTGAAAGTACCGGGCGAATAGTGAGACCTGTTGGAGGTAAGACTTTTGGGTGTTCACTGCTAAATTGCGGATTTGCATGTCTTCAATCATCCGCCGACGTAGAGAGGTCATAGAGAGCTCCTTTGCGAGATGGAATGTGCTGCTGTGAGCAGCTGCTCCATGCTTTCGCAAAGAGGCCTGCGGGTGGAAACGAGGTGTTCTGAAACAGCGCCGAGGGTGACCGATTAAGCCGACACGACTGTCGCACTACGACATACCGCGTAGCGGTTTAGTCCAATGCTTCGTATCACAAAAAGCAGGAAACGTATGAGTGGTTCAAGGCGAACCGCCGCTATGTGGAAGTTTTCCAGCTTCCGCCCTACTGGCCGGAGCTGAATGCCACAGAGAGAATCTGGAACTACACGCGCAAGCATGTCACACACAATCGCTTTTTTGAACGCACCCAGGATCTTTGCGACGCGCTGTTTCGCAGGAAGGCCTGCTTCATCCCTTTTTTTGATATCGATGTCGAATTATTTATGCGCACCTATATAGCACCCTTTTGATGGCCTCGCGGATCAGGTCATGACGCGCGGTTCCAAGGCAGCCCAAGGCTCCGGAATAGGTACTGCAATCTGGTTGTCGTTCACGGGCTCATTCATGCCAGCTCTCTCAACCAGATAGAAAATCTATTTCTCGATTGTCAAACGGAAGTCTCTCGCAGCGAACGATTTCACTTCGCTGATGAACTTGCCTAACGCCTCATGGCATCCTCGCATCACTGCAATAAAATACGTTATCAAATATATGAAACGGCCTACATAGTCGGTGTGAAAGTTTGGCAGAGGGGGAGGCTTGCACGCATCAACCTGGAGAAAGGGGGCTGCTGCAGTGTGGTGCGGGCGAATCGTCGCAATTTCACGTGCTTACTTTCTTCCGCGGGACGGTGTCGTCCCTGAAGAGCCCATGCGGAACCGCGAAAGCGCTTGTCCTAAATTCTGAATGAATCTTTCCGAATCATAAACATCCGGCTCCACGCGTGTGCTTTCGGCGGGTGCAGTTGGTTCGACCTCATCGAGCTGAAATTCATGTGCGACCTCTTCAACGATTTGGGGTGAGATCGGTCGCTGGTGTTCAGCGTAAGCATTGATGAGCGAGTGTTCGCAAAGCAGATTCACCACGCGCGGAATACCTAAAGAATACAAATGGATAGTCTCAACGGTTTGCGGGCTGAAAATCAGTTCACCGCATGCTCCAGCGATCCTTAGCCGCTCGGCGATGTAGTCATGCTTCAGCTTCTCTTCCAGCTCTTGCTGCCCAGACAATACGATCTGCAGCAGCTTCTCCGTGGATGTCTCGAGGTTGGTCAACAGCCGAATCTCTTCAAGCACAGCGTGGGTCAGGTTTTGTGCTTCGTCCACGATGAGCACGGTCGTTTCACCGGCACGGTAACGATCGAGAAGCCATTGATTGAGTCGCATCAACTGCTGACTCTTGTTCTGAGAGTCGCAGGAAATACCGAACTCCGCCAGAATGAAATCGAACATTTGATTCGTATTCATCCGGGAATTAAATAGAAACGCAGTCTTTGCCCGCCGTTGATGCAACCAGTCGAGAAGGCGGTTTATGAGGGTGGTTTTTCCTGTGCCGACTTCACCGATGAGCGTAATGAAACCTTTGCGATGCTGGACGCCATACATCAGTCCGCTTAGTGCTTCCTCAGCCTCTTTGGTAAAAAAGAGGTAGCGCGGATCTGGATTGACGTTGAACGGGTTTTCTTTTAGCCCGAAAAAGCTCTTGTACATGGTTTCTAGACTCTCGCTATTTCCCGCGATGCTGCCCCATTGCTAGCTGACTTTCTTCTGGTAAACAATTACGCATCAGTATTTTCGCGAATCAAGCCTATCGCAACACGAAGGGTCTAGGATGCCATCGCAGCCCGAGAGTAATCTGGTGCAATGTGAAGTTCGTGCTGCAGGTACCCGCTGCGCAAACGGCTTGATTCGATGCTTGGATTTGGGCTGTGTAACCGATGGTAAAATCGGCATTTCGTCCAAACGGTCGGCTCAGCCCACCGCCTAGGTACCATGAATTATATATCTGTGAAGAAGCGGGACTGACAACGCTCCCATTTCGCGAATAGCCCACGTTGAGATTCGCCGCCCATTCCCGGGAGAGTTGACGAGCAAGGCTAAACTGCAGTTGATCTGTGACCGCTCCGGCAAAAACTCCGCTCCCACCACTAATACCGTGATCATAACTCAGAGCCATACTACCGCGATTCAAGGCGTAGGTGAGGTTGGCCCCTCCGGATCCCGAAACTCTGTTCGTAGAGTTGTTAACTGGTACCCGGAGAGTGGTCACGTCAGGTCCACCAAATAGTTGCAGAGCAATCCTCCCACTGATCTTATGACCGTACATGAATTGAACAACTTGATCGTTGATTGCTTGTGGACTGCCAAGATAGCGATAACCGCTAAAACGGTACTGAACCCCGAGCGTGTCCGCGCTTGTCAACACATGGTCATAGCCGACATTCAAGTTGATGTTGTTACTCTCGATGTTTCCCGCTTCGACGAAACGGAGGATGCCATACGTGCCCGCTGCTGTGATTGATCCTCGGGGGCTGACTGTGTAGGCTACTTGAGTTGCAAAGGCGTTGCTGTAACGGGGGCCAAAAGTCGTGAAAACGCTTTGGTTGGGTACATAACTACTCTGCAGACCCGGCAGCGGAGGAGCGAGAGGCCCAGCCACACCAGGGATGGACAGAGCTGTTCCGGCACCGAAACCGAACTGAGTTTCGGGAAGATACGAAAACTGGTCGAGGAAGTGCAGCTGCCATCTCCCCCAATCGAACGTTTCTGTCAGGCCCAACTGCTGAAATTGAGAATTGCCTTGTGCGCTGTCCGAGGAAATGCTTGCGCCCCCCGAATAGTTCACGGCCAGCTGTGCCCGGCTCCAGGTTTCAAGCACACTTAAGTTCCCGGTGACTAGACTGGTCGTATTCCAGTCCAAGGAAGTTGCTTGGTTCAGCGCGCTTGACCGGACGGTATTTGCGTACTGGAAGCCTGGCAACCAGTAACTGTGACGAATTCCCGGCGTGCCCAGCGTAGGATTCTGCACGCCGGTCAACGGGCGGGTGTCCGGATTCAGGTTGATCGTTGAACCCTGATCGCCATTCGAATCCTGCTCGCCCCAACCTTGGATCACCGGCGGATACTCGCGGGCCGCAGGCCGTGGCTTGGAGTTATCCTCCTGTGCCGAGAGCAAAGAAGCGCTGAGGAAGAGAGCTGCCGATGCTAGCAAAAATCGTATGTGTCGTTTCATTTAAATCCCCTAAGGCACTACAATTACATCGCCAGATTGCAACAAAACATTTTGGTCAGGCCTCTTGCCGTTGACGGCATCTTTGTAGTTGAAGGGAAGCTTCACTTGTTTGCCATCTTCGATGCGCAAGACGTAGATGTTCTTGAGCTTGGCAAATTGTGTGAACCCACCGGAGCTCGAAAGGGCCTGCAATACGGTCATGTTCGGCAGCAGCGGAAAGGCACCTGCGCGGGTGACTTCCCCGGTCACATAGATCCGCCGACTATTAATTTCCGACACGCTCACGGTAACCTGTGGATCATTCATAAATTTTTTCAGGCCATCAGCGATGACCGTGGAGAGCTGCATGGGCGTCAGGCCAGCGGCTTGCACATCGTTCAACAAAGGCAAAGAAATTTTTCCATCCGGTCGGACAGGAACCGCCCGCGAAACCTCGGCCTCTTTCCAAACATCGATACGCAGAACGTCTTGCGGACCAATCTTGTACTCCGTATCATTCAACTTCCCCCGCGCTGTCGTCTCAGACTTCTCACTGGCCGCCGTTTTCTGAGCTGGCGTTTCCGTAGCAGCCGGCTGTTGCACTTCCTGCGTCTGCCCGAAAGCAAAAGCCAGCCAAGCTGCCATAACCAGGACGGTTGAGAAATTCATTGGATCCTCCCACTACTCATCAGACTCGGATACCCGTAAGCCAGTTTGCCTAATTTTGTACAACAAGGCCTTATAGCTGATCTGTAATTCTCGAGCAGCGCGCTTGCGGTTCCACTGCGTGCGCTCGAGCGCCTTCAGAATCAGCTCACGCTCCGTACTCCGTGACGCAGCACGGGCAGCTACCTTGAGCGAGGAAACCCGCGGTCCGTCACTCACCTGCGGAAGTCTCTGTGGCGCGGCTCGCAGATCGTCGAGCGCCACCTGGGCATCCCCGACAGCCACAATCTTCTTTGCCACATTCTCTAGCTCGCGAATATTCCCCGGCCAGCTATAGGAGGCGAGAAGTGCAATCATTTCGGTGTTCAAAACCGGAGCCGTCTTCTTCAATTCAGCCGCATGTCTGGTTAAAAAACATGCCATCAGTGCCGGAATGTCTTCCTTGCGATTGCGCAGCGGCGGCAAGCGGAGGCACACCCCACTGATTCGGAAATACAGCTCCCGGCGAAAGCGCTCCGCTTCGCTCTCTTTTTCCAGGTTGCGGGTAGTGGAAGAGATTAGTCGGGCGGTCAGCTGACCGGATTTCCCGTTCCGGTCTCCGTCCGGGAGCAAGGAGAGCAGCACGCGCTGACAGGCTAGGTCGAGCTCCTCTACTCCATCTAGAAATAAGGAGCTCGCCCCGTGGTCCTCTGCTTCAGCTCGCAGGCAATCCTGAACCTGCCCAAGAAGGCGGCCGGGATCGAGTGTTGCGCAGCTAATTTTCTTCAACTGCGCTTCTTTTAGGCCAGAGAGACGATGTATGAGCCTCGCGTAGACTTCTTTACCGCTGCCACTCTCGCCGATCAAGAGAACGGCGATGTCCGTACGCGCGATGTCGGCCACCATCGTGTTCAAGGCTTGGATGGCGGAACCTTGGCCAAAGACAAAACCGGTCTTGGCGGCTAAACCCAGCGTATGATTGATTTCGGGGCGCATGAATGGACAATTGCTCTACCCGTACCCACATCTCCCTTGAATCGGAACCGCGAAACCTCTGAATTTGAAGGTGCAATTACGCTACCAGGAGCGTGTAAGATCTTAACAAGACGTCTTACAACGTATCCTATTCACAATACTATGCTTATATCCGCCTGTGGCAGGCGAATTTCACAGCTAAGTTGTTGGAATAGTCTCCACTTCCTTCCACTAAGTGGCAAAATCTTATCCCTTCTCATCTCTACCCGACTCCGGCAACGGAGCCACTTCGCGAAGCTTGTAGAGAAGCACAAGATACCTCATCTGCAGAGCCTGAGATGCGTGTGCTCATTCTGGAACGTGCGGACAATTACGGGCCATACCACCAAAAATCGAGGGAAGCGCGGACTGAAGCCTAGCTGATGTCTTCTTTCATTTTCTGAGGAGTGCTGTGATTGCCCGCCGAGCGCGTCGGCGAGGCCATCTCGAATTTTTCAAAGAGCCAGGCTTCTTCCACTGCCAGATAGTTTGCCAGCAAGTGCCGCTGTTCTTTAGAAGGCTCACGATAGCCGTGAATGATCTTGCTCAAGATGCTCTCGTCGATGCCCACTTCGCGAGCAAGAAAGTTCTGGCGCACGGAGCTTCTGAAAAGCTGTAATTTTAGATTCGGATACATCGCTTTACCTCAAACTGCCTTGCGGTGGATGCTGCAGGGTGCATATAGGGCCTTCGAAACAAACGGAAACCCTTTTAAAACCCAGGTTCGGCCCTATCTCTTGCCTTACTCGTAACCGTCGTAGTCCTTCACGCTTACATCCGTGGCGTTGAATACTACGCCAACAAGCTTCTTCTTATCGAGTGTGCTCGCCGTTTTCCGGAGCGTTTCCCTTTGACCGTGATGCGCTCGCACAACCATGACAATGCCGTCGCAGGCCGCGCTAATCAGCTCGAAATCCGCCAGGGGCCGAATGGGCGGCGCATCGATGAGAATGACTTTGAACATTTCGCCGCAGTGACCCAGAAATTCCTGCCAGCGCGTCCCCGTGAAGAGTTCCGGCGGAGGCGAAGAAATGGTGCCGGCCGGAAGAATGAACAGATTTTTCTGATTGGTCGCCACAATGGCTTCGTCGGGGCCCACGTCGCCGGAAAGAATTTCTGCAAGCCCCGGAAAGTTCGGATGGTCGAGCATAGAAGTGAGCCCTCGGGTCCGCATATCACCATCAATCACCAGGACGCGCTGCTGCGGAAGCTGCGCATAGCACAATCCAAGGTTCATGGTGGTGAGGGTTTTGCCTTCGCCCCGTAAAGAGCTGGTGATTACGAGCGAGCGCAAACCGGATTTCGACTGCGCGTGCATCAACCTGGTGCGCAATCCGCGGTAGGCCTCTAAAGCAGCATTCAAAAAGTCGTCCTGGCGGAGAACCAGACGCGCGGCATTTCCATTTCCCAGGGCCACGTGGCGGCAGTGGGCGAGCTGCGCTCCGGCGGGGGGCGCATCGATGGCCGGCCCTTGCTTGAGCGACGCCAACATCTGTCTGACGTCCAGATCCTGGTTCACCAGCTTTTGCTGTGCCCACTGATGGGCTTTCTGCGTCTCATTGAAAAACTTGCTCACTTATAACTCCATAGAGTAACTGCGGCGCAGCTTCATCGCTTGAATCAAATCGCTGACGGCGGATTGTATGACCTGATCGCCGTCAGGATCTTTCCCCTGGATGGCATTCGCCGCCACGACGACCTGTTCTTTGACGCTCATTTCGGGACGAATCTGATTTGCCTCGGGGACAAGAGCACGGCGCCTCTTCATGGCTTGGACCAGTAAATCCAGTGCCGAACCGATGACCGTGTCTCCAGCGATCTCTCTCTCTCCGGCACCGTTTCCAGCCACCGCACCTGTTTGCCTTACGACCGGCTCGATGTGCTTTTCGTTCAGACCCAGCTCGATGGCAGCATCTTCCAAGATGTTCACATCGAGAATCGGGCGACGGGCCCTGCAGCCAAGTTCCAGACAAGCATCGCAAAGCAGGTTGATCAGCCGGGGAACGCCTTCGGTAAGGCGGAAAATCTCTTCGAGCACCGGAATCGGAAACGGGGAATTTGCTCCGCGGAATCCTGCAGAATGCAGCCGTTCGGCAATGTAGGCGCGAACTTCCGGAAAGCTGAGTGGCCGGAGTGAGCAAGTGCCGGCCACTCGCTGCCGGAGCGCGCGCAGTTCTGGTTTGTGCAAGATGCCCAAGAGTTCCGGCTGGCCGCACAAAACGATTTGGAGAAGCTTCTCCTGGTAGGTATCCGCATTACTCAGCAGGCGAATCTCTTCCAGAAGTTCGGGAGTCAGGAGATGAGCTTCGTCCACGAGGAGGAGCGATGTGCCGCCCCTTCTCTGGGTTTCCAGAAGCATGCGCTGGAGTGCCGAGAGACGCGCTGGCTTGCTCGTCGCTGTGCAGGGAATTTCAAATTCCGTGAGGATCATCTCCAGGAATTCTTCGCGGGTGAGAGTTGGATTGAGAATGAATGCCGAAGAAATTGGATGCCCGGTCGCAGCTCGTTCGGTGAGGATCTGCAGGGCTGTATGGACAACCGTCGTCTTTCCGGTTCCAATCGGACCCGTCATCAGGAGGAATCCCTTACGGCGCATGACCGCCTCGACGAGTGTGGCCAGCGCAGCTGCGTGAGGTTCCGCAAGATGAAAGAACCGGGGGTCCGACGTTAGCCGGAAGGGCTCTTCGCGAAGATTGTAATAGGACGTGTACATTTCGAAGTTAGACCACCAGCTTCGAGATTAGGAAGCCAAAAGCCGACGCCACAGCAGCGGTTCCGGCCGTCAAGCCGGCCATGCGGCAGCGCGCCCAGGCCCGTTCCCGCGAGCTGATGATCTTGGGAATTCCCGCAAGGACGGCCTTTCCAAAAATTTGCGCTACTTCGCATTCATGTCTGACAGATTCATCGCGGATCTCAACAAGCACGGCACCGCCAATGCCGCACAGCAGTCCGATGAGAACGCCTCCAATAATTAGGATGGTTCTTTTGGGGCCATTGGGACTCCCGGCTGGAACCGCAGCGTCCAGAATCTCAAGTCGTTCGCCGGCGCTCTTTATCTCCAGTTCGCCCGCCATCCGGGCCGAAACCTTCTTTTCTTGCAACTGACTGTAGCGATTGCGGAGCGCATCGCAGTCGCGCGTGAGTTCAGCAACTTGCTCCTCGAAAACGGCCACCTGCTGCAACTTGCCAACATGATCTTGAATTTGATTCTGAAGCTTCGCCTGAGCCTTGGTCTGATCCTCGATATCCTGGTCCAGTTTATTTACTTCTGCCTCCACGACCGGATTGCGCTTCTGCGCTGCTGGCTTGCCCGCTTGAGGGTCTGGCGCATCCCCCACAGGTTTTTCGCTCTCGACCTTGACCTTAAGTTGGTTGATTTCATTGCGCAGCTTCCGGACGTCCACATAATTTGGACCGTAGTGAACCAACATGTCTTTCATCTGCGCTTCAAGCTTCTTCAGGCGCGTCTGGGAGGGCGAATTGGGATCCGCAGGCTGCGCGTCGAGATCAGTGGCGGGTGCAATTTTGCCGGCCATGGATTGCAGGTCGACCTTGGTCCGGCGATCGCTGTCAACCCTTTGTTGGCTGATCTGTAGTTGATTCCGCAAGGCATTCACGGTCTTGAGGTAGTATTGCTTCGACTCGGGAAGATCCGTGATGTTGCGGCTCTTAAGGTCTTGGAGAGTGTGCTCTTTCGCTTCGAGTTGTTGTTTTGTCTCCCCGAGTTCGCTCTCCAAGAACTGGGATGTTCCGTAGATCTCCTGTTCTCTGGCCTTGATGTTCCTCTCCATAAACAAGGCTGCGATTCGATTGGCGGCTCGCGCCGCCTGGTCTGGATCGACATCGGTAAACGCAATGTGAACTAAGCTCAAACGCTGACGGCCGGAGTCCTGAAATTCGATGGCCGTGGCGCTTTGCATGCGCGCCACGAGTCCTTGAGCAGAAACTTTGCCGCGCAGCTCGGAATACATTTTCAGCTCGTCCACAAGCTGAGTGAGTCGGGTTGGCGACATCACCTCCCGACGGACGGTGGAGAGGCGGGCGCCGCTGTTTTCGTCCATGGTTGTCGACCCAAGATTTTCGTTGACCTTTGGCGGATTGACGAGAATGGTGGTTTCCGCTCGATAGACGTTCGGCAAACGCAGTGCGACCACCGCGGCGCAAACGGAAATCCCCAGACAAATGAGGAGGATCCAGGACTTGCGGCGCCGCACCAGATCTAAGTACCCTCGAATCTGTACGTTATGCGCTGCATCGGCAGAAGTGGTCAAGACCGGTTGCTCGTTCACAACCTTCCTCCCAGTACTTCCTCGCCCGGTCAACAAATTTCAGACAACGTGTATTAAGCAAGCATTATTCCACGACTGCGAACGACACCCAACTGGAAGGACCGTGTATCTTGTGCATTCTTAAGGCGTTATTGATTGTCGAACGGTACTTTGCGCTCTTCCGTGGCCAGACCTGTGTGGAGCTGGGCAAAGTTGTATCCAAAATGTCCCTCCGACTATCGCAATTTCCCCTGTATCGGTCCGGTTCCCCGTCACGCCCTAGTCATCGGATCAAGTATCAGTGATGATTAGAGCCGACTGTCCTTCAGAGCATCCGGCCTTCCGGACATTTTCCTACTCCAGACCTTCTGCCTTGTCGCGCGGGACTTTTGCTGGGGGCGCTTTACGGCTGTTTTTCGGTGAAAGCCCCGCTTCCCGGATCTTGTATATCAGTGCCCGGTAGCTGATGTTCAGCGCGAGCGCCGCCTTTCGGCGGTTCCATTT
>WNGQ01005682.1_pt1 | contig 12167 bp, 9 predicted proteins | sample 5407661 | NCBI WGS metagenome assembly WNGQ01 (sample SAMN13153382, study PRJNA577476) | soil metagenome | isolation source: 60 cm soil or saprolite under Garry oak tree replicate 2 | place: USA:California | collected 2016-06-15
CTTGCTGGTCGGCAATTTCGGTGACGGTCGCATCAATGCGTATGATCTGAAGACGGGCGAGTTTCTCGGCCAACTCAGAGACCAGGCCAACACTCCCATTACGATTGATGACCTGTGGGCATTGGGCTTTGGGAACGATGCGAATGCAGGCCTCCACAACGAACTGTTCTTCACTGCAGGTATCAACGATGAGGCAGATGGGCTCTTTGGGAAGATTACGTTCGCAAGTTGAGCGGATAGCCATCACGAACGGATGGCGTGATCCCTGTCTATGAAGAAACGGGAAGGACACTCTTTGCGGGTGTCCTTTCTCTTTCTACAACTCTTTGACCGATGCTTTAGGGTAACCCAATGCTTCCAGTGATGAGTTGCGCAATGAGACTGGGGACGAGATGACAGGCGTGGCCGAGATGGCAATTCCGCAAGTTCAACATGGAAGCATTTAGCTTGAAGAGACCTAGACGTTCCTCTGTCACCCTCATTTTTGCCTGTCTTGAAAAACGTTCCTTATCCCGAACCCACGTTCTTTAATGAACGTAGCACTTTGCCACATGCAGCAAAAATCTATCCAGAAATCCCTTGGAGCATGTACGTTTTGCTGTTCGTTATACCCAAGCTTCAGATAATGTTTCGGCCTGTTGAAGCACTAAAGCAATAGCGCGTTGCTCTAAATCAGGCGGATATTTGTATTTTCGTAAAATACGTTTTACCAAAAGTCTCAGCTTTGCTCTCACCGTATCTCGCACCGACCAGTCAACAGATACGTTTTTACGAAGTTGGTCAGTTAATTCCGCCGCAATTTTTCTGAGAATATCGTCACCCAATTCCCGTACCGCCGCCTGGTTCGTTTCTAAGGCATCGTAAAACGCCATTTCATCGGCGCTTAATCCTAAATCCTCGCCGCGCTCCGCAGCAGCCCTAAATTCCTGTGCCATAGCAATCAGTTCTTCGATCACCTGGGCTGTTTCAATAGCGCGGTTGCTGTATTTATTCAGGGTTTGCTGCAATAGGTCGGTAAACTTCTTGTTCTGCACCACATTGTTCTTGAACCGTGACTTAATATCGTTTCTTAGCAGACGTTCCAAAAGTTCAACTGCCAGATTCTTATGGGGGAGCAGGCGGACATCATTGAGGAACTCATCCGATAAAAGCCCAATATTCGGATTTTTCAGTCCTGCCGCCGCGAATATATCCACCACCCCGTCTGCGGCAATGGCTTTACTGACAATTTGCCTGAGCGCATGTTCCCGTTGTTCGTCTTCAAGCTTGCTGGATGCTGTACTATGCTTGGTAATCACGGCTTTGATGGCTTGCAGGAAAGCCACTTCCTCCCGATGCGGAATCGCATCTTCATAGGTACTGCACAAGGCGAAAGCCTGGCTCATGCCGGTGACACAATCGGCAAAGCGTTTTTTGCCATCTTTCTGACTAAGGACATGATCAGCCGCTCCCGGTAATAATTCGAAGGCTTCAGTTTCATAGTCAGAATAATCAAAGCCGTGCATCATGCCACGCGCTACACTGAGTTTTTCAAGGAAAACACCAAAGGCTTCCTCAATAAATTCTGTCGGCTTCCCTTTCCCGCCGCTGGCGGTGTATTCCTTGAGCGCTTCACGCAGTTCATTTGCGATGCCGATATAATCCACCACTAACCCGCCCGGTTTATCCCTGAATACGCGGTTCACCCGCGCTATGGCCTGCATTAAGGTATGTCCGCGCATCGGCTTATCAACGTACATCGTATGCAGACAGGGCGCATCAAAGCCAGTGAGCCACATATCGCGCACAATGACGATTTTAAAGGGATCATCGGGGTCTTTAAATCGTTGCTCCAAATCCTTCTTGACTTGCTTGGAGTAGAGATGAGGGCGCAGTAGGGCTTTGTCGCTGGAAGAACCGGTCATGACAATTTTTATCACGCCTTTTTTGGGGTCATCATCGTGCCATTCCGGGCGTAACTCGACGAGAGCATTATATAAATGAGCGCAGATTTCCCGGCTCATGGCCACGACCATCGCCTTCCCGTCAATCACCCTGAGCCTGTTTTCAAAATGTTGCACCAGATCGGCGGCAATCTGTTGAATGCGGGGGTCTGTGCCCACTAATTTTTCTAATGCCGCCCAGCGAGACTTGGTTTTAGCGGCAGCGCTTTCTTCCTGGTCTTCCGTCAGCTCCTCAACTTCGTCGTCAATCCTGAGATTCTCATTGGTATTCAGTTCCAGCTTGGCCAGCCGTCCTTCATAGTAGATTTTAACGGTGGCCTGATCCTTTTCCGCCTGTTCCATATCGTAGACATGGATGTCCGGGCCAAAAACCGCCCGTGTATCCCGGTCGGTCTGAGAAACAGGCGTCCCTGTAAAGGCAATAAAGGTTGCATTGGGCAAGGCATCGCGCATGTGTTTTGCGTACCCATACTCATACTCGCCTTTTTTATTCAGACGGGCTTCCAGCCCATATTGTGTGCGGTGAGCTTCGTCACAGATAACTACGATATTGTGCCGCTCAGAGAGAACAGGAAAACTGTCTTCATCCTCGCCAGGGGTGAATTTCTGGATGGTGGTAAAAATAATCCCACCGGATGGCCGGTTTTCAAGTAATTCCCGTAAGCCCTTGCGGTTGTCGGCCTGTACGGGTGTTTCACGTAATACATCCTTCGCCATGCTAAACGTGCCAAAAAGCTGGCCGTCCAGGTCATTCCTGTCGGTGACGACGACGATAGTCGGATTTTTCATCTTCGGGTCTGTCATGACCTTACCGGCATAACAGGCCATAGATATGCTCTTGCCGGAGCCTTGCGTATGCCATACTACGCCAGCCTTGCGGTCGCCGTCAATTGCGGCAGCAGCAAGAGTCCTGATCATAGCCAGTCGTATAGCATGGAACTGATGATATCCGGCTATTTTTTTGATGATGCCTTCTTTATCTTCCTCAAAAAGTATGTAGTTCCGCAGGTAATCCAGCAGAAATTCCTTATTGAAAACACCTTTTATCAGCGTTTCCAGTTCTCGCATTGGGCCGAGCGGATCACTGGTACGGCCTTCAATCGTGCGCCAGGTAGAGAAGCGTTCCTTATCGGCAGTCAGTGAACCCATGCGAGCGGTCACGCCATCGGAAATAATCAACATTTCGTTGGTATTGAATAAGTCGGGGATTTGCTCCTTGTAGGTCTGGAGTTGATCAAAGGCTTTCCAGATATCAGCTTCCTCATCTGCCGGATTTTTAAGCTCCAGTATGGCAACCGGCAGCCCATTTAAGAAAACAATGATGTCTGGACGGCGGGTACGCTGCGGCCCTTGAATGGAAAATTGGTTTACTACTAACCAGTCATTCCTGGCCGGTTCGGAGAAATCCGCAAGAGAGACCAAATCACCTACGGTCTCATTGCCACGCTGATATTGCACCCTGACACCATCACGCAGCCAGCGGTGAAACTGTCGGTTGATCTGGATGACGGTAGGTAGGTTTGGTGCAAGAATTTGGTGAATAGCATCGTCTATAGCAACAGCAGGAATAGCTGGATTGATAGCCTGGAGCCGTGTTCTCAGGCGCTCCATAAGGATGGTCTGGCGGTAATTATTGCGCTCAGGCGCTACTCCGTCCGGTGGTGGGGCTATGTCCGGGCCGAAGACTGCTTGAAAACCCAGTTCCCGGAACCAGTCCAATGTAGCTTGTTCAAGATGATCTTCTGTGATGTGTGTCATGATGCCAATGCTTCCACGGTTTTGCTGATCTCACCCACCTGCAGTCTGCCAGAAATAAGACTAGGAAGAAGAAGGTCGCGCAATTCCGATAATATCACATTCTCTTTAACGCCTTGAATAATTAATATAATAAGACTGCTAACCACATTTTCAAACTCCTCAAGAATTTTCTGAGGTGGTACTATTGTTTTGAGTTCTGAGACAATGCTTTTGTTTAGATTTTGTTGAGCCGATCCTCTCGCTTGCCTTTCATATATCTCTACAGACCGAGCTGTTTTTAGAAATACAAATGACTGGGTATAAGATTTCGGTACAAGCGCACAACATGCTTGGTTTGCTGAAACTGAATTAGCAAGAAGCGTAACTTGTCCTGCTGTAGCTCCGTACATAGCTACAACTGTGCTCATGGATGGCCATATTTTGGCACTACTTTCTGCTAGTCCTCGTTCTGTTATTTTCTCTTCAGTATCCAAAATAACTTTTTGTCTAACCTCACTCGATGTAAGCCAGGGAATAGTGCCATTGTCCCAATACACCCTTTCTTTCCTACTAGGTGTGCCCCCACTCTCAACTCTTTGGCAGAGATCTTTTATGTCACCAATTCTCCACCCTTCCGGTATAAGGCCAAGTGGAGATTCGGAGAAGCTGGGGGGAAACAGAGCGGCGGTAGCATCATCCATGCCTTCAGGCTTGCAGCCTTCGGCTTTGGCTTTTACCGGGTCAAAATCCACAAACCATGATTTGAACAGCGCCTGTGCTATGCCTTCAAGTGTATCGCTCATACGCTTGTTTAGTTCAATTTTTTCATCAAGAATAGATAGCACATCAGCAATAACTTTTTTTTTCTGAAAGACTGGGTTTTGGGACTTCTAAGTTCTCAATCATCACTTTAGTTAAGGCGTTTCTAGTTGCGCCTGCTGCCGCTAACCCAAGTAATAATGATTGTTGTCTTGGTGAGATAAGAAAGTAACGAAGGAATCGTGCATCAAACTCTTCCGGGATTGGCCTAATGATAGCAACATGCTGATTAACACGGGCTGGCAATGCATCTTTTGGTGCCAGACAAACACGGGCAACAGAGTCTCCAGTAATGTTAAGCAGAATATCTTTTTCTTCAACTGAAACCCCATCTAGTTTGGATGCCTGGGCATTAGATATGAAAGCCAAACCATTTTTACTAAAACCATGATTATAAACATTCTGACTTCTAACTAATTTAACAGGGCCATAAGGTAAATAAGACTCTTTACCTCCTGTTGGAGTTGCACCGCTGCCAATTTTTAAGCAGTAATTACCAAGACGAACCGTGGACCATACATCAGAGACCATATCCCACCTTTTTAAGTTGCTTACGGATTTCTCCATCAAGCTTCTCACCTTCTTCCATCTGTTCTTTTAACTGCTGAGTCAGACAGACCATTTTTTCGGCAAAGGTTCCGTCATCATCCTCAATTTCTTCTGCTCCGACATAGCGCCCCGGTGTGAGAACATAATCGTGGGCTTTTACTTCCTCTTTCCTGGCAGCATACACAAAGCCCGGAATGTCCTGGTATTTCTCTTTAGTTTCACCGTCCGTTCGCCAAGCGTGATATGCGGTAGCGATTTTGGCAACATCGGCTTCATCAAACACACGATTTACGCGGGTTTCCATACGTCCCAGCTTGCGGGCATCAATGAACAGGATTTCCCCGCGCCGATCACGGCCATTGGTGCGCTTGTCTTTGGTCAGAAACCATAGGCAGGCCGGAATCGGCGTATTGAAAAAAAGCTGAGGGGGCAGGGCAACCATACAATCCACCACGTCAAGCTCAATCATTTCTTTGCGAATCGCCCCTTCATTGTTCAGATTGGAGGATATAGAGCCATTTGCCAGCACTACGCCAGCTAAACCGGAGGGTTTCAGGTGGTATAAGATATGCGATAACCAGGCAAAATTTGCATTTCCGACAGGCGGAGTGCCATATTGCCATCGTGCATCTCCAATTAATTTTTCATTCCACCATTCGGAAATATTAAACGGCGGATTTGCCATGATGTAATCCGCTCGCAAGTCCGGGTGTTGATTGCGGGTGAATGTATCGGCAGGTTCCTTGCCGAGATTAAAGTCCATTCCCCTGATAGCCAGGTTCATTGCTACGAGTCGCCAGGTTGTCGGGTTGCCTTCCTGCCCATAAATGCTGATGTCGCCAAACCTGCCGCCATGAGACTCAATGAATTTTTCGGACTGGACAAACATGCCGCCGGAGCCGCAGCAAGGATCATATACCTTGCCCTTATGCGGGGCGATGATTTCCACAATCACTTTCACGACCGAGGCAGGGGTATAGAACTGTCCGCCCTTCTTGCCTTCGGCGTTGGCAAATTGGCCCAGGAAATATTCGTACACCTCGCCCAATACGTCACGGGCTTTTTCCTTCCCTCCAAAACCAATTTTTGAAATGAGATCGACCAGTTCGCCCAACCTGCCAGGTTCAAGCTCAGTGCGGGCAAAGCGTTTATCCAGGATATTTTTTAAATGGGGGTTTTCGGTTTCGATGGCAAGGAGTGCATCGTCTATCAGCCTGCCAAGATTGGGTTGCTTCGCATTATTGCGTATGCTCTCCCAGCGTGCGGTTTCTGGCACCCAGAATACATTTGCTTCCGTATAATAGTCCCGGTCTTCCAGTTCTCTTTCCAGGCTAGCTTGATCGGAGAGATAATAGTCGTCATTAGGATCGGCAAACTTACGACGCAACTCCACCCGGCGTTCAGAAAACGTATCGGAAACATATTTTAGGAAAATGAGACCGAGTACAATATGTTTATATTCGGCGGCGTCCATGTTGGAACGCAGCTTATCTGCTGTCGCCCAAAGCGTTTTTTTCAATTCTTGGCTAACCATGATTCATCCTAGAAGTTTTATATTTGGTTGTTACGGGCTCATTAATCGACAATATAGCAACCAATGATTAATCACCAGTTTTTGCAAATACGTCAGCTCTTTAGCTTTGCCGCTACTTCCTCTGCAATTCTATCAATAATATCGTCATCTGTCTAGAATGCCATACCGAATGTTGGTTAACCTAAGCGACAGGGTCGCTCCTGCCGCTTAGGTTAACCCGTATTTTGTGTAATGGTACATAATAGAAATGCCCTGAAGCTAGTTCTAGACAGGTTTTCACGCTTTCACGCTTTACGCCATTACACAACATTTAATATGGCGTCGTAACACACACTGTAAAAGTCAGACCAACGTACCTTATTCTCAGTTAGAAAACCAAATTGGATTAGAAATTAGAAGTGAAAAACGATAATAGCCAAGTAGCTTTGCGGGTAATTGGGCAGATTAGTCAGGATAATCTGCCCTCAAATAGCTTGCCATGTGAAATCAAACAGTTCATTGAGGCGTATGCATATGGGCTACAGCGCCTTCATATTCAAATCTGCTTAACTTTTACGAAGAGAGTTTGCTCTTGTTTCATCGGTGCTTGCCTTGTGATTCAAGGATTCTCTGTACGCCTTGGCGAGTGGTGCGTTCGAGTTCAGCGTATCGAGTTCAAAGGCGATACGCTTGCCGATCTGTCCGAGTTCCCGGAAGCCTGCATGCCTGAGCAGAGCTATGCCCGTGGGTGTGACACTGGTGGCATAGAGCTTCGTGATAATGATGTGTCTTTTGGCAAGACTGTTTAAGAAGTCAATCAACCCGCTAATGAGTTTCGCTCCATATTGCGTTCGTCTCTGTTTGTCTGCTGCTGGCGTGGTGGCCATGCCCATGACAATACATTCGAGAACACTGCCCGGTGTGTAGGGCAGTACATCCTCGGCGGGGATGTCCCATCCGCGTATGTCTCCCTGCATGAAACGCATGATGGTTTCATGCTTGACTGGCAGCATATTGATAAAGCCGACGAGTCTGCCCTGGTCTCTCACAAGAAAGTCTGTCTCGGGATTTTTGTCTAACCAGGCCTGGCGTGTTGGGATGTCGTGGACGGCATCGCCAAACATCGACGTAGCGAGGTCATATTCTTCCTGGATATCATCAGTAGTCGCTTGCATAAAGGTTATTCCTTGGACTTTATCAGTGTGCATCAATGTGATCATGTCTTTTGCTTGGGTGTCACTGTCTTTTTTGAGAGGGCTGCTGTGCTGGCTGCGTGGCAGTGGAGGTGTGGTGAGTGCAAAGATCCTTCTCGTGCTTTCCTTGTGCTGACGTGCTGTGTCTTCACCGCCCAGTCCTTGTGTTTGCTCCCGTTGCGCCTGATGCAACTCGTCGCGGAAGTCTTGGACAGCTTTGACGTTTGCATACCCGGCATCTTCGAGTGTGGCCAGATGATGATAGGCGCGGCTGATGGCATGAGGTGACTCGAGAGATGAGACACGATGGAAGAACTCTCGCCCTTCTCTGACACTTTCTTCAATCTCGCCCAGCATGAAGTACGCTCGCGCCCAGTCGAGGGGTATCCAGGCGTGGAGCCAGGTGTTATCCGTCAAGTCGATCTGGAGGGTGATGTCTTCTCGCATGTCGAGGGTTTTCTTCGGTTCGTTGATCTCGAGATAGCCGTAACTGCGCTCGGCGAGGATCCCGCTCATGCGGTGAAAGACGAAATCGGTGCCGTCACCGTAGCGCTCTTTGAGATTGGTGGCGATCGCTTGCGCTGTATCAATGGCACGCTGAAAGTGCAGCGCATCGCTGGCACTCGCGTAGGCACGGGCAAGGTAGGCGTTGACCAGGGCCGCAACTTGCCTGCTGGCACCAAATGAGGCGTCTCGGGCCTCTTCCAAGCGGTTGATCGCTTCCTGCTGAAGACCTGCTCGCTCTAACTCTGTTCCCATGCCCATCAGGGCCAGGGCAAGCGTTGATGGTTCTCCTACTTGTTTGGCGATCGCATGCATGCGAGAGAAGGTGGCATATGCTTGCTTGTAGTGCTGTTGTTCAATGAGCATGATGGCATTGAGGCGCTGGACTTGCGCATAGAGCCGCAAGAAGCGCGGTTCGAGGGCTGATGGTGGCGGAAGGGCGGTCAGAAAATGCTCGAACAACTGACGCAAATACCTGGCTGTTTCCTCTGTGACCGGTGTCGGGGCCACACGCCGGGTGTACCACGCGTTTTGGACTAATTTCTCGACGGTATCGAGCGTTTCGTGAAACATGCGTTCTCCATGACCGGGGAGATTCTGCGGACTGAATGGATTATATTCGGATAAGCCAAAGCGCCACAGCGGGATCTCAAGGATCTCACTGAGTGCTCGTAGCGTCTGTTGATCATCAATATGCTTTTCGCCAGCCTCAATATATTGCACATAGCGGATCGTCTTCGCGCCACCAGGCCAATATTCGGCGAGTGTCGCCTGGGACATGCCGCGTTTCAGGCGGTGCTCTTTGATGGTTTGTCCATGATGGTAACTGTCTAAGGTCACCTGTTTCTCCTGGGGATAGGTCTTTTTCTCTGCTTTCTCGGTCTCATCGACCTGCTCCTATCATACCGTTTTGGTCTCTGATGTGCTACGAACCTACAGGTTCGTCGGAAGTGCTGCCACAGAGAGGCTTTCTACGCGCGTACGATTCATACCACAGACGAGTGCTGCGGCTGCTCTGACGCCTGTTTTGGGCGTTCAGCTTTGAGGCGGTTTGGGTCATAACTAGAGTAGACCCATTGATAAAGTATACCACATGAGTGCGGAATGGTTCTTCGCGTAGAGGCGGGCGAGGGTCTGCCGATCATCACGGAGAACAGGAGGTGGAGCCTATGAGTTATGAGCAAAGCATATCACTGAATGCACTGGATCAGTATCGGCAGGCGGTCAAGTGGATACCTGCCTTCGTCGAGGGAGAAGAAACACAGCTTCTTGCGTGCATTGAGCGTGGCAAGCTGGAACGTTCCAAACCCTCTCCAGATCGCGGTCTGTGTGAGCAAGCTAAGCGTGCGTGTGCCAGGTTGAGTGAAGGATACCAGGGATTGGTGCTGGGGATGGCCAGGCGATATGAGCGGCAGTGTCGAGAGTTGGAACGGATGGACCTGGTACAAGAAGGCAACGAGGGCTTGCTCCTCGCTATCGAGAAGTATGGTGGGAGCGCAGGTGAAGCGTCCTTTGGAACATGGGCGTTTTCCTGGGTGCGCGGGATGATGTACCGTGCACTGCTGAGTGAAGGAGCTCTTCGTCTCCCACGGCGTAAAGCAGAAGCATTGAGGCGCATGGGTGCGGTAAGCGATGCCTTATTTAGCATGCTTGGTCGTGAACCGTCCATCGAGGATATCGCCAGTGCGATGGGGATGACCGAAGGAGAGGTGTGTGAACTCATCGTGTTACGAGAGCAACAGGTCATGAGCCTCGATGCGTACGTGGATGAGGATGAGGAGCTCACACTGGGAGATGTGCTTTCTGCACCTCCTGTGGCCGCTGATGAGGGGCACTTCTCGTTGGAGCAGGTGCTCAAGCACCTCACCGAGCAAGAGCGGTCGGTGCTGCTGCTGCGGTATGGGTTTGGTGATCGTCGGGGACGCACACAAGCCGAGGTGGCTGAGCAGTTGGGGATGAAACTCCACAAAGTGCGGGAACTCGACCGCCGTGCACGCATCCGTCTGCGTCGGGTGGAGGAACGGCAAGCCTGTTGAGGGTCGTGCCGTTGTTTCGAAGCAGCTTGGGAGGTCTCAGAGCTGAGACCTCTCTTTTTTCTGGTCAGGTGGCAGTGGCTGGGAAGGGGGTGAGTGAAGTGCCACATCGATGGAGGATTCTGTATTACACGGAGGACGGGCTGTGTGAGGTGCTTGAGGTCGTACGCAAGCGACGGCCAACGAGGCTTGCCAGGGCGTTCCTGTGTGAGGACTACACGCATTTCGACATCCAGCAGATGATCTAATGGCTTGCTGTTGGCATGTTGGAGGGCGTACTGGGAAGGAGGGAACAGGATGGAGTTGTTACCCAAGGAGTTGCGAGCGCAGCTGCCCCCGCTCTACTCGCAGGAACAGGAAGCAGATCCGCTCGTCATCTGCAAATTTTTCACCCCGGATAGCTCATGGACGTGGTATGTGCTCGAGTTCGACGGGCAAGACGTGTTTTTCGGGCTGGTGATTGGATTTGAAGAAGAGCTTGGCTACTTCCGGCTCTCCGAACTCACACAAGTGCGTGGGCCGTTCGGCTTGCCCATTGAGCGCGATATCCATTTTCAGCCGACCAGGCTTTCTCTCGTTAGGAAGTCGCATCCGTAGGGTGTTTGCCAGTGAAGGGAAAGGAGATGTCCCTGTGTCGAGCAAGTGACAGTCGCATGCTCAGCGGCGGGTTTCTGTTCCTGGTCGTCTTCCGCTGGCTCAGATGACACCCGATGAGGTGCGTCGGTGGATCCATGAGATACGAGCGGCCTTGAAGCAGAAGATGGCTCGTGAACGGGCCTACCTCGAGCGGCGGGCTGGGCGTTTGGTGCATACTCCAACGGATAAGGCTTATGAAGCTGACCAGGTGCTTGAGGCTGATCTTCTTGCTTTCCTTGATGAGATTGAACAGGGGTTGGAGAGATGGTAATGGCTTGCCATGTGAAGAAAGGAGGGTCTGGTGAGTCGGGCAGGGTTGGTGCTGGTGTGTGTGATGGCGTTTCTCACGGGAGAAGGTGGGGTGCTGCTCAAGCATTTACCCGTTGCGTACGTCATTGGGGTGGCGATGGTGTGTGGAGTCCTCGGCTGTGTGTCCTGGTGGAAAGGTGGGACGACGCATCAGTCACGGGGTGATGCTTCATTTGAGTCATTCATTGCAGAGATGAAGGGCGTATGTCCTTGGATGACGGGGGAGGATGTGCTACTGGTGCGCCAAGCTTTTTCTTCTTTGCATCCTTTGTCTCGTGGCGATGAGGATCTGGATGGGGTGGCTCAGGCGGCTTTGCGCTTAGCTGAGCGGGCGTGCCTGTGTCACGATGAGCAACGAGCGTGGGCCTTCTGGCAGCGCTACCAGGAGGTGCGTGCCTGGCAGCAAGGACGGGAGTATACCTGGCTTCCACTGCCCGAGGCGCTCGAGGAGGTCTAACCCATGGGGATGTCTATGGCGTGTGCAACAGAGGCCGATGTCGAGCGGCTGATAGACGCAGTCAATGCTGAACTAGAGCAGGGGGATTGGTTGCAAGTGCGGTTGTTGGTGCGCTCCTTGTATGCCTATGCGGTGCTCTGTGGCGATGGGATGTTGGCCGGGCTCTTGGAAGACCTGTACTGGATTGCGGGGGATGCGCTGGCCTTTCCGGTGCTCGCGGTGACCGGGGATGGTGGTCGTGAGGAAAATGCGGTGCCATGAACCAGGAAGTGTATCCTCCCAACTGGCGCGAGCTGCGCGATGCCTGTATCGAGCGCGCCGGCTATCGCTGCGAGCAGTGCGGTATTCCTCAGGGCTGGTTGACCTTTAGCAAGCGTGGCAAGCCCTATCTGATTTACCTCTCCGCTGCCCATCGTTATCCGCATCAGACCTCTCGCCCGGATGCGGAACTGATGGCGCTCTGCCAGGCCTGTC
>WNGQ01008326.1_pt1 | contig 12165 bp, 5 predicted proteins | sample 5407661 | NCBI WGS metagenome assembly WNGQ01 (sample SAMN13153382, study PRJNA577476) | soil metagenome | isolation source: 60 cm soil or saprolite under Garry oak tree replicate 2 | place: USA:California | collected 2016-06-15
GCGACGACCCACCAGTCTTGAGCTTTCACCTACCGGGTGAGAACACCTCAATCGGTCCGCCCTTTGTTTTTCCGCATCAGGATTGGCTTCTCGTGCATTTTTTGCACATTTTTGCAGCAAAGAATCGCTCAACCCAGGTGTTACATGCCCTCTGGCTGCTGAGATAACAATTCGCCAGATACAGGCCTCATGGCGGCAAGGGGATTCGAGTAGCTCACTGGACTCCGACCGCGGGCGCATCACGCATATTCGGCAGGCTGACGGAGGGGAATGGAAGTTCGTCTATAAAGGGTCGCACCTCAGGGAAACCATCAATCCTGAGGGGATGAAACTTGTGTACGATTATGACGGTCGAGGAAGGGTTTTCGCCGTAGACTGCGGCGGCATGTATAGGTTGGAGTACTCTTTCGACAGTAACGGCCGGCTAAACTCTATCGCGGAAAGGCGGAACTAGTGGAGTAACTGCAAAAGGGCATCCCGGGGGAGTGGGCCCGCGCTCAAGCTCATCTTTTTCTGTAGACCACGGGGATGAATCGAGTGATTTCGTGGAGGTAATTGCATCATGACTGACCGCGAAAAGGCTGGCCTTCGAGGCCCAGTCCGGAGTTGCATGCAAGAATACGAACAGCGCGACCTCTATAGGCATTCAACCGAAACCATATATAACGTTGTGGGAAATCTTCTTGTTATTCGCTCTCTCCAGCCTAGCCCGCAAGATTGGGTCAGCACGCGGACATACGACGCAACTGGCCGTTTGACCAAAATCAGCTCAGGCAAATCCGGTGAGCCCCCAGCCGAAACTTTTTATACCTACGACAAAAGTGGGAGGGTCAGCGAGATTCAAGCTGCCACTAATGAGGAAATCGTCAGGCAGGGAGCTACTGCCACCGCCATGGACCTGTCGTGGGACGCATCGAAGGAGGAAATGCCAGCGCCCACCTCCGGAAAGGTCAGGGCTCTTTATGACGACGCTGGTCACCCGACCGAACTCCAGTCGTTCGACACGCGAGGTCACCTCGTCTGCAAGTTAATTCGCATCTATGATGCGAATGGGCGCATCATCGAAGAAAATCAAATCCTCGAAAATCCTGGGCAAGTATTCGCACAGGGAATTCCCACTGGACAGATGGCGAAATTCAGCGACAAGCAATTGTACGGCTTAAACGAGGCAATGAAGGTCATACTTCGCGGGAGGAAAGGAACCGGAGTGTCTTATTCCTACGATTCCCATGGACGCCTGGCCGAAGTGCGCCAGCGCAACTTCGCTTTCGAGACAACCACAGCCATCAGCTACAACGAGCATGGCGACAAGAGTGAAGCACGGGTGAGCCTTGGCCCAAACAACGTCATTCCCCCTGGCGGCTGTCGCATCGACGGGAACGGAACGATAATACCTTCAGAACAACTTCCGAAGTCCGCTTCCCTACCTTCGCCGTTTGGAGCCAACGGCGACGCGTATCTCTACACATATGACTACGAGGGATACGACAACTACGGAAACTGGACCGAGCAGAGGAAGGTCATGCGCATGGGCCCCGAGACAACTACCATCGTGCATCGCCGCACACTCACCTATTTCTGAGCTACATGTAAATTTAAGGACAGAAGCCGGAGCGAGGCCCGAGCGGAGCGCCGCGGAAGTGGGCTTTGCTCCTTGAACAACCGCCCGAGCGGAGACTACCGGCCGTTGGACTGAGTTTCGGGGGGAGGCCCATTTCCTCCTCGAAGCCCGCAAAAAATCTCTTTTACATGGCCGTGGCTGCATTTTCTAGAGGTCTCCCATAGTTCAGGTCGTGGCTTTGTGGCCGGTTTTCGGCGCGCTGTTCATTGTTCCGCTGGCAACTTGGTCCTCCAGCTTCGCGGCTCGCATCTGGATATGGCGGTGATGGAGGAGGCGGCGAGGGCGATCCCCACGGCTTGTGGCGACTCCGATCAGTGCAGCTTGCGAACAAAACGCTTCACGGTCTGGTAGCCGTGGGGAAAGAGGAGATCGGAAACCAAGTCCTGCCAGATGGCCATGGCGTTAAGACTTCCCGAGGATTCCCTAGCGGGAGTTTACAAGATGTAGCTGGCTTTTGGGATTAGCGTCGTCTTTTAGTCCGCCTATCCAGCCGTATCACCTTGCAGTTTAAGAAGTTGGCCGCTTGCCTGTTTTCTGTAAGTTCCGCAGAGACTTGTATGACCTAGATATTCGCGAGCGGGACCGCTCCGCGCAAGTTCCCGGACCGCGCCCCCGGCTCTTGCTGGATTGCCCCTATAGTGCAACTATATTTCGCCACTACAACATTTTGTGGACCTCTTGCTCTTTGCACTTGACGTCGGCATCCGCCTGGTGTATGACCTAGAGCATGCCAAGCCTCACCCCCAAGAAAATCGACGGCCACACCTATTACTACGCCCGCTACTGTCAACGCGTCGACGGCAAACCCAAACTCGTCCGCACCGTCTATCTCGGCCGTATCGAGGACTTGGTCGCCACCACCGAGGCCGGCCACCAGCCCCCACAGCCCCAGCAGACCGTGGTGGCCGCCTTCGGCGATGTGGCTGCCCTCTGGCATATCGCCGGGCGCCTTGCTCCCCGCCGACCCGGCCTGGCTCTCCTCGCAAAACTTCTGGAACCATATGGACCAGATCACCGCCAAGCACATGGCTGCCTTTGAGAAGCAAATGAATCAACGGCTGATCGAGCGCCTCCACCTCGACCTGCGGGCCCTGGTCTACGACGGTACGAATTTCTTCACCTACATCAACACCCGCACCCCGTCTGAACTCCCCCAACGCGGCCACAACAAGCAAAAGCGCGGCGACCTCCGGCAAGTGAGCCTGGGCCTGCTAGTCAGCACGGATTTCCACATTCCCCTCTTGCACTGGGTCTATGCGGGCAACGTCGCCGACAGTGTCCAGTTCCGCTCCGTTACCGAGGAGCTGTCGGCTCATTACAAGGAACTGGCCCAGACCTGCCAGCACATCACGCTGATCTTCGACAAGGGCAACAACAGCGAGGACAGCTTCGAGACTCTGGCCCACAGCCCGTTCCACTTTGTCGGTTCGCTGGTTCCCAGCCAACACCAGGACCTGCTGGCGGTGCCCCGGGGTCGCTTCCAGAAATTAACCAACCCGCAGTTGGACAGCGTCGAGGTCTTCCGCACCCAGAAGAAAGTATTCGGCCGGACGCACACGATCGTGGTCAGCTTCAATCAAAATCTCTTCGACGGCCAGATACAAGGGCTGACGGTGAACCTGCACAAGGCGCGCGGCAAACTCCGGGAACTGCAGCAGCAGCTCCGTCGCTGGCGAGAAGGGAAACTAAAAGGCAAGAAGCCCACGCTCGCGGGGGTGCAAAACCAGGTCCGCTCGATCTGCTCGGCCCAGCACCTCAAGTCCCTGTTAAAGACCGAGGTCCAAGAAGTTCGCCGCGGCCTGGAACTCACCTTCTCGACCGACCAAGCGGCGCTGGACCGGCTCTGCCGCAGGCAACTGGGCAAGACCATCTTGTTCACAGACAACGCCGATTGGTCCGACGAGGAAATCGTGCTGGCCTACCGCTCCCAATATCACATCGAGGAGGCCTTCAAGCAGATGAAGGATCCGCATTTCCTCCGTTGGAGCCCCCTCCATCACTGGACCGATCAGAAGATCCGCGTCCACGCCTTCTACTGTGTGCTGGCGTTGCTGCTGAGTTCGGTGCTGCACCGGGAAGTCTGGAAGAAGGGGGAGGAACTGAGCCTCCCTCGGCTGCTCGAGGAACTGGGCCAGATCCGAGAAACGCTGGTCATCTACCCGCGCCAGAGAGGCCAGCACCAGGCCCGCACCGCCACTTGCTTAACCCGCATGGATCCGCTTCAGCAGCGGCTCTTTTCTCTGCTTGAACTACAACGCTACGCAACGGGTGTGCTGAGCCAGTCCAGTTAGGACATACAAGCTCTGGCCGCCAACTCACTCTATTGCCAACACTTGCCCCCGTCGGCGCATGTATCTTGTAAACTCCCGCTAGGTGCTCTCTGAGTCGAATCTCTGTGAAGTAGCGGTCCCGCTGAGTGCAAGCAGCAAGATCTCGGAGGACATATGCACCACAGTCGTTTGCGTTCACGACGGTCGTTTCTACAAGCGGCCCTGGCAGCGCCCATCGCGGGCATGGTGACGACTTATTCGCCGCTTGGCGGTAAAGATGGGGCCAGCGAGGCTAGTTCTATTGTCGCGCGTGTCACCCTCGACCATGAACTCTACGACTGCGATGCCGTCTTGAATGGGCGGTTGTACTTTCGTCTTCCGGCGGGCGGGCCGGTGATGGCACGCTGGGTGGACAGCTTCGGCCGGACCGTGGACGAATTTCATCCCCCGAATCTTGGTGCCAAAGTAGCGCCACTAAACTTCTCATTTGACCTAGGCCGCGGCTTCACTTACCGGAACTGGATTCGAATCTGGGTTAACGATGTTGAGCAGGCCGAGGGAGGGCAGTTTCTGCTTTCGCCATCCCCCAAGCCTTGGGACGATTTTCACGCTATCAGTTGGGCACACTACCCAGACGGATTTTATGACGTGCTCCGTCAAGCCGGCGTAGACGCGACAATTGCTTATCGGGAAGCCGGCGAACCCGCGATCGACAACAACTTTGATTTCTATGTCGAGCAGATGGCCTGGGAAGTCTTTGCGATCTACCACAAGAACCAGCCTCTTTGGCGGGGGTTACTGAATCAGATCGAGCTCGATCGCAACAATCTGGACCTCTGGATCCGTCACCCCTGTGTGAATGATCCAAAGACCGATGAGTACGTGGAAGAACATCTGACGCGGTTTGTCCGCTTGCATCGCGATTTCCGGCCACTCTTCTACAACATTGCCGACGAGCTCGGCCAGGGCGATCAGATTCGACCCAATGACTTTTGCCACTCCACGCACTGCACGAACAAGTTCGCGGAGCATCTTCGCAAAATGTACGGCACGACCGGAAATGTTGCTAGGGAGTGGTCGGTCACCGAAGAAACGCGCTGGGACGACGAGAGCCTGCGCAACGGGTCCCAATGGGCAACCAGCGACCTGATGGTGAATCGGACTACGACCGACCAGGCGTTCGATGCCGTGGCAGTGGCCAACCTGGGGACTAAGTACGGAGGTATAGCGGGCTTGAACAAAGCTTGGGGCGTGAACTTCCCTGCACCCGGCAACGAGGCGGGCGGCCGAGAACAGTGGGAGCCACTGCGCGCATTGCTGAGCGAGACCCGCTCGGTCCAGGAGTGTACCGAAAAAGCCCTAAGCGAGCGCTTAGGATCAATTGAAAAAGCCAACGCACGCTGGGGGACTCACACAACCTGGGTAGCTGAGCAGCGACCCACCGGTTTCAAGTCCTGGTCCGAGGTTGTTGCGTTCTTAAATCGGTACTATCAGGAGTTGTCGCAAGTCCGGTCAACGGAAGGTTGGAACGTTTCGCCGTGGTGTGACTTCCGCAATTTTATGGACGAAACCTTCGCCGCGGCTGTTGGTCGGGCCCGGGCTGTCTGCAAATCCGAAGATCCGCACGCCCGTTGCGCTACGGAGGGAGGCCAGGCCCCTTTTGCGTTCGGTTGGTATAACTACGAAAACGTCGTTAAGCAAGTAGATGTGATTGAGCCATACAACATCGGCAACAACGTGGAAGTGATCCGCTCGCTCAACCGTGACACCATTATGATTTCCACGCACGGCTTCCAGCACAAGGCCGGGGCGCCGCTGACGGAGAAAGAGCGCCTTTACCAGAAACGCGCGCCGCAGCCTATCTGGTGGGGATTATTCCACGGCCATCGTGGATCAATCATCTGGGACGCCAACTTACCTGATTACCATTTCGTTGACGAAGAGACCCGGCAGCTTACTCCTGCGGCCCTGACCTTCGCCGATACGTTCCAGGAACTCCATAAAGGGATAGCGAAGCTCATTATTAACAGTCGCCGGCTCCACGATGGAATTGCCATCCATTATTCCCAGCCCTCGATGCAGGTCCACTGGCTGTTGGACAACGTCCAGTATGCGCGGAAATGGATGCTGCACAGCGGCGGGGATCGTGACAGCCATTTCACAGGCGTTCGCAACGGGTGGACCAAGCTGATTGAGGATCTTGACCTGCAGTACGAGTTTGTCGGTGCGCGTCAGATCGAGGAAGGCAAGTTGACGCGAAACGAATATCGGGTGTTCATCCTGCCGCAATCGCTGGCCGTGAGCGCGCGCGAAGTCGAGCAGCTCCGGCAATTTGTTCAGGCCGGCGGGGTCTTGATCGCGGACTACCGTGCTGCAACCATGAACGAGCACGGACGTGACCTCGGGCGCGGTCAGCTCGACAGCATTTTCGGCATCAAACATGCGAAAGGACAAGTCAAAGAACAGGTAGTCATTGGCATTGAGAACTACGGAGCATTGCGTCTACAAGGCAGAAAGCTCGATCTCATTGTCGGAGATGAAAGCATAAGTACTACGACCGGGAAACCGCTCGCACGGGGCAGCCAAGTCCCACTTATTGTCGTCAATGAATTTGGCCAGGGGAAAGCTATCTTCTTGAATGTTGAGCTGGCCGGCTATCCCTATCAACGGCTGACGCCGAGCTCACGGACGAGCCTGCCGGAGATCATGGAGCAGATCTTTGGGCTGGCGGGAATTGAGCCGCAGGTTCGCGTGCTGGATGCAAGTGGCAATCGCCTCCCTGGGATGGAAGTTGTCCGGTTTGCGAACCGCGCCTATGAACACGTGGCCGTCCTCCGCAATCCCCAGTTCGATGACGGCGGCTGGGAGAATTTGCCGACCCAACCGGAGCGCGAATGGGCCGGGGCGATCGATAATTCCATGCTGGAGAAAGAGGTCCAAGTAACGGTCGCCTGGTCTGGTCCAATGGCGACCTACGACATCCGAGGCAAACGCGACCTCGGCACCGTAGCCAAAATCCAAATGACTCTTGATCCCTGGAGTCCCCTGGTGCTTACGCGCGCTCCCGAACCCATTCCGAGACTCCGCGTCGAATCTCCCGCCGAGGCCCAACCAGGCAGATCACTGATTGTAACGCTCCGGAACGAGTCACCGCTGCCGGAAGGAGCTTTTCGAATCGTTCGACTCGAATTCGTGACGCCCGAGGGCAAACCCTACGAGCTTTACGCACGAAATGTGCGGGTCGAATCCACACCTCATCTGGAGCGTTTCCACCTTGCTTACAGTGACCCCAAAGGGCGCTGGAAAATAAACTCTCACGACCTTATGACTGGACAAGTCGCGCAAACGGAGTTTACGCTCCGCGCTTAATTCGAATGTCTTGATGCGTTGAGAAACTCCTCCATTTCGGCGGTCCCGGTACGCAGCGGACGCAGCGACAGATCGCAGCGACAGATTAGCGACGGATTAGCGACAGATCGCTTGACACGCCCCTTGAATGGTGGTATCGAGCGAGCCAGCCGGGGATTGCCTTGATGCCGCAATTTGCCTGACGCTCGCGTGTCAGCCGTGGAGGTAGACATGGAATCTCGTGAGCTTGGACTGCGCAGGATTCACGTAGTTCGTTTTAGCTTAATCATTTTAGTTGTCCTCAGAGTAACGGCCTTACCAGCCTTCCCACAGACTGGCGCCGGAACCGTGTCAGGAACGGTGCGGGACAGTGCGGAGGCTTTTGTATCTGGAGCAAAAGTCACGATCACAAACACCGAGACCGGGATTTCAAAGCAGGTCGTGACCTCCCAGGAGGGCCTGTACTCCTTCCCCGCTCTGCCGATTGGTCCATACCGACTGGCTGTGGAGAAGGAAGGCTTTCAAACTTGGGCGGGGACATTGACACTGTACGTCGGTCAGAACCTGACGGTAGACGCGACGCTGCGGGTCGGAACTCTGAAAGACGTTGTCGAGGTTAAGGACGTTGCTACACCCATTGAGACGGCGAGCGGCGTGATCGGCGATGTGCGAGAGTCTAGCCAAATCCGAGACCTCCCCCTGAACGGTCGCGATGTCGGATTGCTTTTTGGCCTGACCGCAGGCGTAGAGAGCGGCTCGGGCGGCGCCCGAGTCAATGGGATGAAGGTCGGGTCCCTGGATATCAATCTGGATGGCGTCACGCAGCTCGACCGTTTCGGCGGAGGGATCGTCCGCGTGCGGCCGGGAATTGAAACTGTCCAGGAGTTTCGAGTTGAAACCGTGGGGTCTGACGCGAGCTTCGCTGAGCCGGCCACCGTTATCCTGGCTACGCGCAGCGGTACAAACCAACTGCACTTTGCCGCTTATGAATATAACCGCGACAATTCTGTGATCGCCCCCACGCGCTTGCGCTCTGACCCTGTGAATGTTCAAGTGCCCCATGTCATTCGCAATGAGTTCGGAGGATACGTCGGCGGCCCCGTTGTGATCCCCCACGTGTACCGCGGGCGGGACAAGACGTTTTGGTTCTTCGACTATGAAGGCTTGCGGGAGCATAAGCGCGGTGAGCCTTTTTACCCTTTTGTACCGACCCCAGCCATGTGGAACGGTGATTTAAGCAACGCCGTTGACCCTAGTGTCTCATGCGACCCGGCGGGACCGAATTGCACTCCGTTTGGATACGCGCCAATCACCATTTACGACCCCACGACTACGGACCCCAACACTTTCCAGCGGCAACCTTTCCCCAACAATCAAATCCCGGGCCCATTGAACCAGACCGCGAGCGCATTGAAATCCCTTACTGCTCTTCCCACGAATAACAATAATCCTTTTATTGCCCCGAATTTCTTGTCTACATATCCAGACATTACACGCACCAACACGTACACCATCAAAGTAGACCAGAACTTCACCGACAAAGACCGGCTTTCGGTGCGCTACACGAACAGCTGGCTGAACGCCGCCCTGGAGGGCGGGTACTTCGCCAATCCCATTGACACGTCTTCGGGCATGGGAACGAGCGCCAGGGACTACTACATTCACAACGTCGCCGTGAACTACACTCGGACCATCTCGACGACTTGGCTCAACGAATTACTAGTCGGCGTGAACCGATCCGCCGTTCATTACGGGACTAGCGCAGACTCCACCAACTGGCCTTCCAAGCTGGGGATGCCCAACCCCTTCAACGTAACCGGGTGGCCTACGATGTACACGTGTGAGGCCCCGGATTGCACGGCGTTCTTTGGCTGGGACTCGGACAACGTACACAATCAAAATCTGACCAGCGAAACGATCGATGACAACGCAACGTGGACCCACGGCAAACATACTATCCAGTTTGGTTTCCGGGGGCGACGAGAACAAAACAACGTGCGTGAGAACCAGCAAGCCCAAGGCAGTCACGAATGGGACCCAGCGTATACCACCAATTGGGACGCCAGTTCCTTCGGACCACTACCGGATACTGGCAGTGGATTTGCCGAACTCCTGCTCGGCTTGCCGGATTACCTCTCCAATCAGTACAACCGTGGATACTTCTACTTCCGCCAGACGCAGTTAGGGCTGTATGTCAACGACCGGTTCAAGGTTACGCCGAAGCTGACGCTCAGCCTCGGACTGCGCTGGGACTATTGGACACCTTACAGCGAGGCTAAAAACCGGCTGGTCGTCCCTTACAATCCCGAAAGCACGTTTCAAGTCATTTCTCCAGGTAACGTGAGCGTGGACCAAATCCCTGGAATTCCTCCCGCCGTGCTCACGTCGTGGGCAAATGTGGGGCTGACTTGGGCCTCGGCCAACTCCGTTGGATACCCTTCAAACCTCTTTCGGTCCATTCGCCATGACTTTGGTCCCCGCTTGGGCGTCGCTTATCAGATTAACCGCAAGACCGTGATCCGCGGAGCGTACGGGATCTACTACGTAGGCATGCCACTGTCTCTGTTACTACAATCAACCCGCAATACTCCGCCTCTGAATCTTCGTTTCGTAAACAACCCTTTCAATAATCCCAAGGTACCCGGTGGTGCGGGAGGACCGTATGATGGTACATATCCATTTATTTCGGCCCCGGCGCCCAGCGACTACCTCCCATCCGCCACAGTGGATATTAGTACTCCGCAGGGTCTCAATCCATTTGGTAACGCTGCGACGTACTGGGATCCCGGCGCCTGGAACGACGAGCATCAGCACACTTGGAACGTAACCGTCGAGCGGGAGCTACCCGCGCAAATAGGATTACGACTGAGCTACATAGGAACGTACGGCGGAAACCTGGAGCAGCAGTTCTCCATCGATCCTCGAGAGCCAGTATATAGCTATTCGACGCGCACCGGACTCAAGCCTCCGGGCCAAACCAATCTATTGCGGGCAGTGCCAGGGTGGGGATTGATTGGCATAAACCATACCGGCTTTTCCCACGACCATTCGGCACAGGTCGAACTCCGCCGGAAATATGCGAATGGAATGAGTTTCCAGTGGTTTTACACCTACGTCCGTGCCCTTACCACTACCGATCCCGGTGGCTTTTCCGATGGGAACACTAGCATCAACGGTGGTGGTGGCAACGGACGCTTTGGCGGAAGCGGAGGCGGGACCGTGCCCGAGAATATCGAACTGCTTGGTGAACCAAACCTCAGCTACGACCAGCGGCGGCGGCTCGTCTACTTCAACAACACCACCATCCCTCCCCACCGGATCACTTTCAATGGCATCTATGAACTTCCCTTCGGGCGAGGCAAACGCCTTGGCAGGAACGTTTCGACACCGCTCAACTTTTTGATAGGGGGCTGGCAAGTGGCGGCTATTGGTACTTGGAATAGTGGCCTCTGGATGGGCGTGAATCCTGCTTTTGTCCAGACAGGTAATGTCCGCATTTCTGGCGATAAGCGCGCGACGCTGAACATCGTCGGCGCTAGCGGACTATTCCGTCAATGGTTCGCTGGCAATTTCAATCCCGCGACGGTTTCAACTGTTAGCGGTACTCTCGTTGCCCCTGCCGTTCGGCCAGCCGGTCCGAATTGCTCCGGACAGTTCGTTGGCCAGCTTGCTGTCACTCTGAGCGATGGATCGTGTTTCAACGCCCCCTTCAGCGGACTTTACAACCCAGATCCTCGCGTAAACTTCATCGGGCCGGGCTCGTGGAATGACGACCTATCGGTCTACAAGCACTTCAGGTTCAAAGAGCGTTTTGACATTCGCTTTGCCGCCGATTTCTTCAATGCTTTCAACCATCCGAACGATGTGCCTCCCAGCACAAGCAGCGGCTTGCAAAACCTGGGGCAACAATCAAACGACCCGCGAATCATACAGTTCTCTCTTCGCGCGGAATTTTAGCGTGGCCTTTTTTCTTGACGTAGGTCGTGCAATGTGTACCGTTCGAACCTTGCCGTTGCTGGCTCAGCCGCGCTAATATCCACGCCAGAAGGAGTGGTCTACTCGCGGAGGGTCAACCTGGAATGTCAAGGCCTTTCTCTCAAACCTTGACGCGGTTCAGAGAGAAGCTCGCCTCGAATCAAGCTCAGAGTTCGCCGGACTATCTTTCCTTGTATTCAGACAGGGCCCGCCCGATCGAGAGCCAGTTCGAATTCAGCCGAATTGTGCTCATCTTGATTTTCTTGGTCTGCTTGTTCGGGACGCCATCGGCCTGCGGCGCGCGTCAAGCGAGCGCGGACCCGTCTGAAACCCGGCTGGCTGAAGGCATCAAGCTTCTGGGCGAGGGACGTCACCTCGAATCGGTAGAGGTCCTCAACAGCGCCAAGCAAAGTGCCCCACAAGACGCCCGGCCCTATTTCTACTGCGGCATGGCCTTGGCGCAGGCGGGGCGCATGCGCGATGCCGCCTCCGAAGTAGGGGAAGCGGTCCACTTGGCACCTGAGCAAGTTCATTATCGAGTTTTTCAAGCCCACGTGCTCGAGCAACTCAAGCAAGCGACCGCGGCTCAGGAAGCACTGGCCGCACTTCAAGACAATAAAAAACTCGAGCATCTTGACCTGCCTTGGCTGCGCTTGTTGGCCGATGTCTACTACCGCCTGCAAATGACCGATCAAGCGCTCAAAATTCTCGATCTTTGGGCCAAGCGTGAACCGACGGACGCCCGCATCGACCTGTATCGAGGTCAGGTATACGTGGTAAAGACCCGGCCTGACATGGCTTTAAAATGTTTTCGACGCAGTTTGGAAAAATCCACCGAGAATCCGCAGGCACATTTCGAAATGGGCAAAATTCTCTACGAAAGGAATCAGCTTCCACTTGCTAAAGAGGCACTCCTCAGCGCGGTTCGTGACGATGCGAATAATCCGGAGT
>WNGQ01005684.1_pt1 | contig 12164 bp, 15 predicted proteins | sample 5407661 | NCBI WGS metagenome assembly WNGQ01 (sample SAMN13153382, study PRJNA577476) | soil metagenome | isolation source: 60 cm soil or saprolite under Garry oak tree replicate 2 | place: USA:California | collected 2016-06-15
CGGACGGCGATTCACTCCGGGGCAGCGGAGGCGAGCATCGCATTCGCGTGAAGCGGGCAATTCGACAGGCGGCATCTCGGCAAGGTCACACACCCTGTTTCAAGATCGCCTATCACCCAGGTCCGATCGCTTACCCAGGTAGGCGAATTTTTGAGGCTAGTGACTCAATCCCCTCCCACCACGTTTTCCGCGTATTCGATGCGCCAGGTCCGGAGCCGGGCTTCGAAAGTACTTTGGTACTGCAAAGGATCTACCAGGCAGAATTCGCTAAGGACCCTACGAGCCCGGCCACCGAATCCTCCCGCAGCAATATGATTGCTTTGCGCCACAGCATTAACCAGATCTATGGAGAGGCCGCTGCCTCTGACGTAGCTGACGCTTTGCGCTTTGCGACTGATGACAGACCCCTTAATGAGTAGGCCGCTTTAGCCGAAAAAAATCACCGTTTCACAAATTCTCACGTGGTCGAATCACCTGTTATCAATACTTATGGGGCAGAAGCGGTAAGATAATCGCCGGAGCCTCAATACTGGACCGACCTACAGATTTAGATACGGCTATGGGATTCGTGATCGGGCGGATTGAGGAAGAAGCGACCCGGTCAGGCGGGATGGGTATACAATCATCACCGTTTTGAAGTCAAAAAGGGAGATTCCGGTTTACAACGTTCACACCCCTCCTCATGGTGCCCGCCATGAACACAACTCTTTATTGCAATAAGTGTGGCGCGCCTAATTCTGTTGAGGCGCAATTCTGCAGCCGCTGTGGCGGCGCCCTGAACCCCGTTCCCGCCGCCCGGAGCCCGGCTGAAGCGGTTGCTGCGGCGCGGGTTGGGACTGGTCCCTACACGCCCGTCAGTGCCGCAGCAGTTGGGTATGGAGGGTTCTGGATTCGAGTCGTCGCCTTCATCATCGATGCGATCATCGTGCGCGCGGTGGCGTGGCCCGTTAGTATGATTCTCGGTTTGGGCGGGCTGGCGGGAGTTGCGGGTGGCTTTCCACTCGGTCTGGGCTTGCATCTGTTCGGTAGTGGTGTCGTGTTGATGCTGGTACTCTTCGGCTCCTGGCTCTACGAAGCTTTCATGCTGAGCTCCCCCTACCAGGCGACGCTCGGCAAGATGATTTTCGGGATGAAGGTCACTGATCTTTACGGCAACCGCATCTCGTTCGCGCGCGCCACCGGAAGGCATTTCGCGAAGTGGCTTTCGGGAATGGTCCTGGGCATCGGCTACATCATGGTCGGGTTCACTGAGCGCAAGCAAGGATTGCACGACATGCTGGCCGGAACGCTGGTGCGGCGGTAGGGGACTGATTCACCACAGAGTCACGGAGACACAGAGCCCGAGTCGCTGTGCCGAGGTGACCGGGCTGGCCTACCGAATAGCTTTGAAATATCGCAATTCCATCCCACGCGATTTGATGCGCGGGGGTTCTGAGTGTAATCGCCTGATAACAACATCTATCTGGAATCGGGACGCCATTGCGTGCGCGTAAGGTTACGTGAGGCAGCGACATGAATAGACATGTGGAGTGGTTCAGCCTTATTTTCCCGGATTTCATTGGGTTGGCGCTTGGCCTGTGGGCCGTCAATGCCGCCATTACTGGAGAACTCCGAACGAGTGGTCGCGGGGGCGGCTCCTCCGTGTGGTACCGCCTTCAGACCATTTGGAGCGGCATCAGTTTTGCCTTACTCGGCTTGGCGATATTGGCAGCAGTAACGATCGACCTGCGTCGGAAGTTTCTGGCTGCATCGTAGTTGTTGAGAAATCCCTTCAGACTGTCAGTTACCGGGTAAAATCGGGTTCCGATTGCAGCGAACATCTGGTTGAAAACCTGACGCTTTCAAAGAGACTGCAAGAAATAAAGTCTAAACCGTTCTATCTTTGAGCTTCGTAAGGTAAATATGAGGACGAGGTTTCTGGGCAGACTAGTCGCGCTGCTGATCGCATCCGGTCTCCTGCTTCCATCCCAAGCTGCTGACGATACGAAAACCGAGTCACGCTTCAACGGTCCGAAACATCCTTTGGACAAGGCAACGTATCTCCGCATGAGGCTGCAGCTAGAACTGTCCATTCTAGACGGGAAACCGCCGTGCGAATTGGATACTCCAGCCGGCCGTGAAGAGGAGCTGCAGCGGGCGATAAAAGTGTTCCCGGAGATCCGGAAAGACACAGAAACCTTACAGGCGATTAACTGGGATCACTGCTTCGAGAATTTTGACAATCTCTCTGCCGAGCAGCAATTGCAGATCTACCGACGCTACGAGAACTTGACCTCGATTCATCTTGAGCCTTTGGGAAAGGACTCGGCTGGTTTTGATGTGTACCTTCGCACTTTTGTGCCAAATCATCAGCCCCACTGTGCCGACGATCCAGCATTAAAAGGCAAATCACCACTAGTCTACGCGGAGCACGGCGTAGTTGTCCTGCGCGATGTTTATGTCAGCACGGGCATAGGTCCCACACAGTCAACCGACGCCAGACCACCCGCACCAGTCCAAGTCCGGCCGCTTCATCGTCTTCCAGTGCGCCGACCTTGCGGGCCTCCACAACCAGATCCGGCGATTCAAAAGTGACGACCTGAGCTGCCGTGCGCGTGTGCCGCGTTGTACCGTCCCGAAGGTCCTGCCAGCTCGAGGATTGTTGGTGCAAAATCGCGGTTACACTCACAACCGGGTTCTGAGCGCAATCGCCTGTTTTCAATAGCCACGGCAGCCGCTCGCATATAATTCCAGTCTGCATGCAAGCGAATCGGGCAATGCGCCAGCTTCTCGCTGATGGTACGCCACTACAGAGTGCTGACGTGCTACCTGACGAATTAGCCCAATTCTTGCGCGATGGCATGAGCCTTGTGGACGACTGTCTCGTGGTGGGCAAATCCGATGCGGTGCCTCGTCTGGACAGGCTCCGTGCTGCGGTCATGGACAAGTCTGGGTACGAGTGCTTTGTGAACCACGTTCATTTGAAGGAGCACGGGGACTCAACGGTTGTGCTTTGGCAGGCTGTGGCGTTCTGTAGCCGCGTGAGCGTCGAGGCACTCCGTGTCGCTCCCAACCGCTTACTTCGCTTCATCATCAGCAAAAATGGTGAGGACTGGACGGTGCATTTTCATACGCTTCGACCCGATGAGAGTTGGGTCTCCAATGACTTGGAGGGGTACGCGGAGGAGGCGGTTCTGGTGCTCGACTCTACTGAACTCTGACTCGCCGTATCGTAACTGGCGAAACATCGCCATGTCACCAGCTACTCCAAACTTGTGACATCGCCTGTTTACAAAAGTTGCTTCCGGTTAGCTCGTCATCCACCAGGAATCGGCTCTCTCCTGATCGCGTGTTACCGTTCAGGCGGCTTTCTCGCTGCCACGCTGGCATCGAATGGCGGGCCAGATGAGTGCCACGGCGTCGGTTCAGCGCAGGTTTACCTACGCGGCCGCGCTTTGCTTGCCGTAGGCCTTGGAGATTTGGCCGACAAGGGTAGCCCAAGGCATATCAAGCGCGTTGTAGACTGCGGCTGCTTCAGGCCGCGCGTTGTCCTTCAGTATCTCAACCATCAGGGTGGCGTAATCCGACACGATCACGCCCGCCTGTTGCATCCGCAGCAACCCGGCCTCGCGTTTCGTGTCGCTGAATGTTCCCGATGCATCGACGGCCACATAGGCCTCATAGCCCTTGCCGATTGCAGTAATGGCCGGGAAAGCGGCACAGACCTCAAGAGAGATGCCGGCAATGATCAGCTTCTTGCGGCCCGTGGCCTCGATCGCTGCAGCCACCCTGGGATCATCCCAGGCATTGACCGTCGATCGGTCGATGATCTTGATGCCAGGTAGGGCCTCCACCAGCTCAGGGAAGGTCGGCCCCCACATGCTGTCTCGGGCGGTGGTGGTTACGACGATCGGCAGCTTCAGCGCTTTCGCTGCCTTCGCCAGCGCGACCACATTGTGCTTCAGCTCGCCCGTCGAATAATCGCGGACGCCTGTCATGAGGCCGACCTGGTGGTCGACGAGAACGACAGCGGCATTTTCCGATGTTAGTGGCTGATAGGGTTGGGCTTGACTGTTCATAGTGTTCTCCTTGGTTTTGCGGGTTTGAATGTTCATTTCTTCTCCTTAATGCAGTATTGCCGACGAAATATCGTTCAGGCGGCCTTCTCGCTCAAGGTTGTTTGCGTAATAACCCGATTTCTGACGGAAATGGGTCCGGAATCTTAACCCGGCACTCCCGGTCGTGAGTGATATCGCCTGATCTAAGCGGCGGCTGCCTTTAGACTCTCGGCGGCTTGTTCGATCAGAGCGGCGACAGCCTTGGGCTGAGATACATAAACAGCATGGCTGCCTTTTACCTCAACGACTGTAGAACCCGCCCGCTTAGACATGGAGCGCTGCGCGTCAGGCGGGATCATCTTGTCGTCGGTTGTAATCAAGTACCAGCTCGGCTTTGACTTCCATGCCGGTTCGTTGATCTTGCCGTTAAGAGCCTCTAAGCCCCATGGCACCTGTGAGTCGGCCATGAACAATGCCTTCTCCGGGTCCACATCTCCCGCGAATGAGGCAGGGAATTTTGCCTTGTCGAGCAATAAATAGCCATCCTGCGGCGGCAGTATTGGCGGTACTGGGGCACCGGGAGGGGGGTCTTTGATAAGGGTAGCCACGGACTCGCCCTTATCGGGAGCAAAAGCAGCGATATATACCAGTGCCGCGACTTTAGGATCGTTCCCGGCTTCAGTGATCACTGCTCCGCCGTAAGAGTGGCCGACGAGAATGGCTGGTCCATCCTGCACGACAAGAATGCGCTTGGTAGCAGCCACGTCGTGGGCTAACGAAATCGTTGGATTCTGTACGATGCTGACATCGTAGCCGTCTTGCTTCAGTATCCTATACACGCCCTCCCAGCCTGCGCCGTCTACAAAACCTCCATGAACCAGGACGATGTTCTTCATGGTCATGCTCCCTTCTTGACAAGATTTTGTCGTTGTTTTCCCGCGAACTGATCTGTTGAGGCTTCCCTTGGGTAGGACTGAAGTGTAGAGGCGGCGGCTCTCCGTGTCAACTCGACCTCCTTGGAGAGTAAACGCCTGTTTTCGGCAGCAAACGAAGAACAAGGTGGAGCCACCGCCAAGTCACTTCCTGCTGCTGATTTGGCGTAAATCCGGGAACCGGGATGGAATGGGTACGTCGTACTGCTCTGGCGCATTGTAGTTCTTTGGCACCTTGTTGAGGGGGTTATGCAAAAGCAACCGTATTCGTCCCTTCTGACTGGCAAGCGTCAACTTTTGTGCGTCATCCGGAGAAACCAGGAGGGTGATCACCGGGGCCGTCTGGGGTTGTCCGGCTGCATTCCTTTCCAACCGCTGCTCGCTGGAGATGACCGCGACATTTTCCAGTACAGTAGTAGTTTGGGCTCCACCGCCTCCGGTGCGGTTCCGTGTCAAGAGCACGTCCACACGTGTTCCGGGTACAACAGAATCCGTGACGCCGAGCACAGAGACGGCCCGCATCCCCGGCGGAATCAGGGCCGACAGCCCGTATCCTGCATTCTCACCCGCAAGTTTGTTGGGCAGGAAAAATTCTCCCTTTGCGATTGGCAGGATCACGCTTCGGCCCACTACAGAAGATTTCAAGTGGTAACAATTGGCGGGTAGATCATCGGCTGGAAAGCGCACAATCTTTATGTCTCCGTCCTTGATCGTGCTTCCTACCCGAAGATCGTTGGCCGCGACCAAAACATCCACTCTCGGCTGGGCGGAGTCGGATTTCGATTGCAGGTTGCGGTAGACCACCGACCCTAAGAATCCTCCCAGCGCTACCGCCACAATGGCAATCAGTAAGAGTCGGATCTGATTCATAACTGCTTCCTCAATAATACATAAGCTCGCGACGATGCCTACAACTGGTCACTGATTTAAGCAAGCGACCGTGATGCGCCCCCAAAGATGTTAACCGCGCGGATATAGACGTTGACGAGGGAGGAGTGTTCCATTGGGGTGACCTACATGTACAAGGCATGGAAGATCGTTACAAAGAAGTGCTTTTGCGTGGCTGGGAGGGCGTGCGTGGCCAGCTGTTCACTAGCAGTAATGTTCAGGAGCTGGACCGCTTCCTTAACAGGTATTTTCTGCCGTTACGGCCCGGCGTGAATCTTTCCGATTACACGACATCGCGCATAAACCTAAAGGCGCGTACCGTTGATGTTTACCTGCCTTTAATCCCTGATCCTTCGTTGCTCCAAGAGTTCCGAAAATCTCGCGCAGAACACAGATAAGTCGCAGCCTTCCCGAGTCCTGAGCGTAATCGCCTGTTTACATCAAGAACAGTGGTTCGGAAATGTAATGATCGGAGGTACGATCAGAGTCCTTGTGAAACAGCGTGGGCTTGGTACTGCTGAATCAATCTTCCGAACTCTTTCAGTGAATCGGAGTAACGGGCACCCCCAACGAATGCCACGTCGTTATGATTTGCGCCTTGTACCCAAAGTTGTTGTTTGGGCTCATTAGCGGCTGCAAAGAGTTTTCTTCCATGAAACGCGTTGATCACGGAGTCTTGAGTGCCATGGATGATCAGCACAGGACAGTGTACTGATTTTATTTTGCGCAGATTGTCAAATTTATCGAAGGGCAAAACTGAGACTCTGGTCATAACCCGGAACGCGCTTGTAAATGCGCTCTCCAAAATCAGTCCGGCAACTGGGCGCCGAGATGCCAAGTCAGCAGCTGGACCACTTCCAACTGAGCGACCGAATGCAATTATTCTGTTCGGCTGAATCTGCATGGATTGCACCAGGAAATTGTAAGCTGCATCTTCATCGTCGTAGGCGTGGCGCTCCGAGGGTTTGCCCTCGCTTGTGCCGTAGCCCTGATAATCGTATGCGAACACAGCGAATCCGGCGGCTCTTATCCGTTCAAGAAGCTCCTGATCGTCGCCGATGTCTTCTGCATTCCCGTGGCTGAAAAGAATCGTAAAGATTGCGTCGGGATTCGCGAGGTAGGTTGCAGAAATTTTCGCGCCGTCGGAGCTGGCGAGCTTCAGTATGCCCGAGTGATCCCTATACCCTGCTTGTTGTGGCTGAAAGATCATTTGATCAGAGAAAAGGGTAGCCATAATTAGCGCAATCAGGTACAGGCCAACGGCGATCAGGAGCAATCCTCGCAAAAAGATGATCATTCCTTTTAGTGAAGAAATCCTAACAGGAAAAAGAGAAAGTGCGCTTGTTTACGTAACATCGCCGTTACACTCACGACCGGGTTCTGAGCGAAATCGCCTGTTCTCGCCAGTTGATGCAGTGTGAATCAGGCAATCACTTTAGGAAGAGGTAAATGCCAGAAACCAGGCGTATCGTGCCGTACAGAATCAAACCAATCGGCAGAACATAAGCCGTCAGACTGTGGGCCAAGAATTTCTGTCCAACAGAATGGGAGCGCAGCATTGCTCCCACTCTCACCATTTGCAATCCGCCCAGAAAAATCACTGCGCCGAGGAGCACCTGCACTGCGGCGGATGCATTGACGCGCGCGTGCTCGGACACCATTCGCCAAAGCAAGGCAAGCGCCGCGATAAAGCACGCGGCTGCAATGGCCGCGTTCATGTACCACTTTTCCGGCAACGCCATTAGCGGCTGCAAGTACTTCTTATCAGCCATGCTGCGCTGTAGACTGCGCGTGCTGTATGCCAAGTATGTATAAACGACACCCAAACCGGTCACGCCGACTATCCATGCGCCTTGCTTCAAGCTGTACGGAGAAGGCATCCAATTCGCGTCCTGGTGCGTTGCGTAGAAGAAAGCAACCACAAGGAGAAGGCCAACAATACCGACAGCAATTCCAAGTTCTAGAACCACGTCGAGTGCGCGACTCCGCTTTGCCCGCTCCGTGACCATTTTTACGCCAGCATGTGCACGGGCACATTGTAACGTGCATGATTGGCGAAAAATCGCCATTTCACCAGTAATCCGGCAAACTTGTGTTGTGCGGAAACCTTTGCTTTCCGGCACAGCAAACCAAAAGCACATGGTTGAGTTCTTGCATTCTTTCGAGTTGGAAATTGTTTAACAAACAAGTCAAACCGGTTGGAATTGATTTATTTGATTTTTCTTGTTATCACTCAAGTTACATCGAAAAAAAAGGTATCATACACTAGCATATGTTCATGCTTCTACAATCCATACGGTTCGTCAACGATGACCTGAGGGGAGGAACTTTAAACAACAATGATTTTTAACTTAACGATGATTTTAACAACGATGATTTTTAGAACGTGGCTTTTTAGAACGATGATTCTTTCAATGAATGTTTTCTCAATAATGTTTTCTCAATAATCATTTTCCGGTGACCAAAGTTGAAGTTCTTGCAATCTTTGCCAAGTCTGGCGATTTTCTGAAACCGGACGAGGTCATAGAAAAACTACGATCCGATCTAGACCGGCGTTCCTTCTACAGCTATCTGGGACGGCTACGGAGACAGGGCCTCTTGGAGCCAGATCCCCATCGTAGACGAGGGCAATTGGCGTATCGTCTGACCGAAAGAGGCAGGGAGCGATTGGCATACTTGCAAGAGCGGGCAGGTTAGTGCGGGTCAAAAGCCCTCTGTAGGATTTCGGCACAGTCACTCATGCCGACTCTTCAGATATCGCTTCCAATCCCCTACAGAATCAAGTGCCGCGGCCGGTATATCCTCCGTTGCCAGAGCGCCGAGTTTTCGAAGAATAGCTGAGCGTGCCTTGCTGTGATCCTCGTCAGCTAGAAGATACGACCACTGGGCGCCGATTAAAAGACTGTTCAGCTCGAACGCGGTACGCTCGGCATTGACTTCCCTGCGGATTTCGCCTCGCCTACGTGCTCCGTCAACAGCGCGTCTCAGAGCCGTGAGCCACTCCTCAATAATCTGCCTGATCCGTCGGGCAATGGCTCCATGTTGTGGTGCGTGCTCCCAGAATGCCCCGGTGAAGAAATAGGCACCCGGTAAAAGCGGGTTTTCGACGATCTTTAGCCAAAGGTCACAGAGGGCCCAGACCTGCTCGATTCCTGACGGGATCTCTTCCTCAGCCGGGAGCAGGATGCGGCCAGAAAAGATATCGTAAGCGCGTTCGACGACCGCCATCTCCAGTTTTTCTTTGGAACCAAAGTGAACAAACAAGCCGCTCTTGCTCATCCTAAGTTCTTTCGCTAAGCGTCCAATAGAGAGCGCCCCCAATCCTTCGACCGCGGCAATCCGCATCGCACGGCCGATAATCTCGTCTTGAGTCTTCTTTCCTTTGGCGGAACCAGGTGCGGATCCTTTACTGCCCTTCTTGTCCAAGCAACCTCCGATCGGTGCATATTAGCACGAACGTTCGTTTTTAGACTACTCGGGTTACAAATTGCGCTTTTTATGCATTTCAATTCAAGATTTTTCTTGATAGGCAGTGGAATTCCACTTGCCTCTCTCTTGCCAGGCTCTTTGTATAGTTCGAAGGCTGACGCCGTAACGCTGTGCCATACGCTTCTGCGCATCGCGCAGCTCTATGCCTTGCCCGTACAGCTGGCCGATCTGGAGACAAATCTCCTTGCGCTGCTCGGGACGCAGTTCCTGTGGCCGTCCGCCGGGAGATGGCGGCAGGCTTTGCGTCGCAGCCTGCAAGGATCTCCGCAAAAGATATGGAACGGTCCTTATTAAGGTGAGTACGGTTTCCATTTCTTCCGGACTGGGGTCAGGTCCGCTAAGTAAGAACGCAGTGAGTTCTTCGCGACTACCGGCATGATTCCAAACCTGCTGGAAATGCCCGTAATATCGCTTCCACTTCTCCACTACAGCGGGAGCTCTTTGCATAATCTCGTACAAATCTAAGCCCATTTTTTGGAAGCTTTGCTCAGTCTCAGTGATGAGCTGATCACAGAGTTGCTTTTTCACGATGATCCTCTCCTAAAAGGCAATGCCATATCCCGGGTGGCTTTTGGCGCTTAGCGCGCCAGAACGGCCAGCTTGTTAAGACATGGTCAATCGTTAGTCTCAAAACATGTCTGGAGATGACAGCGCTGTACCCAATATTGGCAACACATCGGAGCGTCAATGAAGGACTGGAGCAAGAAGACAGTTGCACTCTATGCGCGCGTCAGCACATTGGACCAGAGCTGTGAGATGCAGCTCGAAGACCTGAGACGATACGTCGCGCGTTTCGGACGATCCTGCGAATACGTGGAAATTGGTGTGAGCGGGGCGCAACGCCGCCGCCCCCAACTTGATGCCCTGATGAAGGACGCTCGTAAGCGGCGGTTTGACGTGGTCCTGGTTTGGAAATTCGATCGCTTCGCCCGCTCTGTAAAGCACCTGGTCGACAGCCTCGAAGAGTTCCGGGCGCTCGGAATTGATTTCATCAGCTGCACGGAAGGCGTCGACACCACTACGCCGAGCGGCGAACTTCTGTTCCACATCATGGGTGCCGTGGCGCAGTTTGAACGCGACCTGATCGCCGAAAGAGTCCGTGCCGGAATCGCGCACGCTCGCGCTATGGGTAAGCGAATTGGTCGACCGCGCGCGGATATCGATGTCGACGAGGCCAGGCATTTGAGAAGTCAGGGCCAATCATTACGCAAGGTGGCTCGAGCTCTTGCTGTGCCGGTATCACGCGTGAGGCGTGCTTTGGCAGAAAAGGCATCGCCCACGGTAGCTGCCCCATAAAGCACTTGCAGTCTTTCCAGTGATGAATATACTTCTCAACGCGGAAAAGCAAGGCGGGCTATGCCAGACAGGAGGCTGGCTGCCCACGAAAATGGCTCGCCGACGCTATCAGAAAGGAAGTATTCGCAAGCGAGGTAAACGCAACCCGGTCTTGGAGGTTCAATGGTGGGTCGACTGCATTTTGCCGGACGGTGCCATCGGACGCGCACGCGAGTCCCGCATTTTGGGCCGTGTGTGCGAGATGACTCTGCGGCAAGCGCGAAAGGCAGCCGAAGAAATACTTCGGCCAACGAACGAAGGAAAAGCCCTCCCATACTCCACCCTGAGTCTAGAAGCCTTTGTGGAGCAATTCTTTGTGCCACTGGCTTTCCCCATATTGAAACCTTCCACTCGGAAGCGTTATCAGTCAACTTTGAATCTTCACATTTTGCCTGCATTTGGCGGGAAACGTCTGTGCGACATTTCAACTGTCGAAGTGCAGCGTTTCATTCTTCAAAAATTCAACAATGGATTAGGCTGGGAAACCTGCAATCACCTGCGCAATCTTCTGTCGAAAATCTTCGCCTGTGCCAAGAAGTGGGGACATTTCGGCGGAGGAAGTCCTGCTTCGGGAGTCGAGCTTCCAGAAAAACGACCCGCGCGCGAAAAACGAGTGCTCATGCCAAAGCAAGTTGCTCTCCTGCTCAGTCATTTGCAGGAACCGGTTCGAACGATGGTCATGCTGGCAGTTCTGACCGGCCTACGAGTAGGGGAGATCCTGGGCTTGCGTTGGCAGGACCTGGACCTCGAAAGAGGCGAGCTCCGCGTGGAGCAAGCCGTCTATCGTGGAAGCCTCGGTACTCCCAAAACGAAGGGAAGCAAGAGAACACTTCCCCTTCCTCACGCGCTGGTACTCGCATTGCAAACAACTGCCGAAAATCCAGGGGCTCCAAAGGGGCAGGAGCTCGTCTTTCCGACGCGCAAAGGAACTGCCTTCAGCGATACCAATCTGCTACTGCGGCAAATCAAACCGGCGGCTCGCAAGATTGGTCTTCCGTGGGTGAGTTGGCACAGCTTTCGCCGCACCCACGCCACTCTTCTGCAACTAGCCGGTGGTTCCGCGAAAGACGCCCAGGCACAGCTCGGGCATGCGCAGATTACAACCACCCTTGGCATTTACACCCTGCCTGTTCCGGCGCATCAGCGGGAATCGGTAGAGAAGCTTTCCAGATTGGTGACGAATGGTGACGAGTTCGAAGCCGGTTCGGGAGCGGGACTCACACAATCTGAGTTGCTTCAGTGACTTGGGTGGTGGGCGCTATAGGATTCGAACCTATGACTTCCACCGTGTGAAGATGGCACTCTACCGCTGAGTTAAGCGCCCGCACGACAGAGGCTATATTGTAGCAAAGGAAACGTTTCTGCTTGGTTCGCGCCGTGATAGCCTAGTTCTCGCGGCGTGCCGGGCGAGCCCGCCTTTACCTGCCGCGCCGGTCACCCGATGGCGTTCGATTCCAAACCTGCCAAGACACCTGTACTCCCT
>WNGQ01005688.1_pt1 | contig 12161 bp, 10 predicted proteins | sample 5407661 | NCBI WGS metagenome assembly WNGQ01 (sample SAMN13153382, study PRJNA577476) | soil metagenome | isolation source: 60 cm soil or saprolite under Garry oak tree replicate 2 | place: USA:California | collected 2016-06-15
TTCGTGGTAGACTCGTTCATGATGATGGTCCTCCTATCTCAGGTCTTCTTTCCCTTGATAGGAAAGATCCATCATCGTTCGTTTCGCAAGTCCTTGTGCTTTGACAGCTCGCTGTCACTATTTTGGACAAAATTTAGGTAAGTAGCAAGTGCAGGGGGAAATCAAGCCAGGTTTTGTCGCCAGAGTCTTCGCAAACACCTAAAGATTTATTGCTGTTTCTTGTAAAGAAGGGAGACGAAACCATGAGTGCAGAAGGCAATTCGACTCAACTATTGAATAGGTGCCGGGAGACTGGATAGTGGTCCATCTCTAAACGACTAGGCGAGCTTAGCGCAGATAAAGCTTCATGAGATGGTTCGCTGCATTTTCTGATCAGCGCGCCCTGTTTCCAGAGGACCTCCAGGCGAGAAGGAATTGTGATGACGACTGACGGCGCATACACTGCCCTTGCTTCGTTACCTACGCTCTCTTGGCAAGTAAATGTTGTATTTACTAATATAAACTATTTGATTATCACTGCGTACAGTTTTTATCTCCCATAGCTTTGTACAGCTTTTTCAGGCTCCTGTCAGCACTTGCGAAAGAGCATAAAAATGTGTATAATAAAAATCAACTGATCTAAAATATACTTTTTTCTCACATGGCATGTGCAGATGAGCAAGCGACATACCCCATCGTCAGCATTGAGCGTTGAAGATGTGCAACTCCTTCAACAGGGCCTGGTCGTTCTTCATGCCATACTAGACGTAACGCATCAACCTATTCCCAGTCGGCTTGATCCGTTACGTCGCGAACTCCAGCATTGGGAGAACGAGGGGAGCGAGAATTGGCCTGAACGTGATACTATGTCAGCAAGAGAGGTTGCATCCCGCCTCAATGTGACATTACAGCACGTATGCCAGCTCGGCGCCAGGAACCGCCTGCTCATCGCTCAGCAAGGGCAGCGGGGTCGCGGTCACAGCACTTTTTACACGACGGAATCCGTGAGGCGGTATGCGGAAAATCGACCCCTTCCGGGACGCCGGTCCCAATCTCGCTCAAAGGGGGAGTCATTGTAATGCGATATACTAGTGATCCTAGCGCTCGGCTAGGTGTGATTGAACTTTTCGCAGGCGCTGCCGGCCTGGTTCAAGGATTCCTTCGAGCAGGCAGCTACAAAGCCCTTGCGCTCTTTGATATCCTGAAGACGGCAAAACAGTCCTATCAGAAGCGTTATCCCGATGTCGTCTACCAATGCTGTGATGTGCTTGATCTCGACGAGAGAGATATGTGGGAAGCGGTCTCTGGCCGACGCATCTATGGCGTGCTCGGGAGGCTGCCATGCCAGGGCTTCAGCCTGGCGGGATCGAAGAACCCGAAACACGACAAAAACTCACCGGTTGGGCGCTATGTTCACTTAGTGAAGCAATTACACCCCGACTTTCTCTTGATGGAGAATGTGCCGCAACTTCTCTGCCACGAGCAATTTGCCAATTTGCAAACGAAGCTAGGGCAAGACTACTATCTCACCTACACGATTTTAAATGCAGCGCAATATGGGGTTCCGCAAACCAGGCATCGCCTGTTTGTGTTAGCATACCGCAAGGATAGGGGAATTGTACTAACATGGCCGCAGCCAACGCATGTTCGGCTCGGACAAAGCGTCTACAGTTACCGTAGCAAAGACCTCTTGCCGCTTTCGCAACAGTCCTCAGACGAAATTTTGGGGACGGATCCTGTGACCGTGCGAGTGCTCAAAAAGCAGAAAAACACTGCGTCCTGCTGTTTACATGCAGGTCTGCGTCCCCTTGTCACTGTTCAAGACGCCATCTCTGACCTCTATCCACTCCGGGTGCGAGCGGAGAGCATGCCTTATCCGAAACCGACGCAAACGCCATCAGGGATACTGCGGTCGCTACAAGCATCTGATGGAAACGACGAGATTCTCGAGGAATTGCTGCTACGCACGACGAGTTTTTTAGAAACAGTCACACCGGATCCGCTCACGTTAGAAGAGGCTTCGGACATCTACGGCGTTAAAGCTGCTACGCTTCGTCGCGCCTGTTGGTCGGGAAAACTCCCGGCAAAAATGCGAGGCAAGACATGGTTCATGAATAGTTTGGACTTAGAGCGATACCTCGCAGCAAGCAAAAAGAAAAGCGCAAGGAGATCACCATGACCGGCTTCACGGAGTCACCGGGTGTACAATGTGACCGGCCCGCGATGGTCGACTTGTTCTCCGGAGCCGGGGGAACAGGGCTAGGGTTTCAGAATGCCGGGTTCCGCATTCTGGGCGCGATTGAGCTTAACCCGCACGCAGCAGACACCTACGAAAAAAACCTCCATGTCCCCGTCAAACGGGTTGATATTCGGAAATTGCCACCACAAGCGTTTCTCCAGGAGCTCGGGCTTGAGCCCAGAGATTTAGACGTTCTGGTCGGTTGTCCGCCTTGTCAAGGGTTCTCACGTATGCGCAATCAAAGGGGAGCAGAAGACGGGCGCAACGATTTGGTGCTTCGGTACTTAGAGTACGTCGAAGCATTCATGCCGCGCTTCGCCGTGTTTGAGAACGTTCCGGGATTGATACGAACCGAGCACGGTCTCAAGTTTTATCGTCTCCTCATAGAAGGTCTAAGACGACTGGGGTACGACCTTGTCAAACGTGAAGAGGATATCGCAAATTACGGCATTGCACAGCATCGCAAGCGCGTCGTGGTGATCGCGGGGCGTGATGGAGAAAAACCTCCTTTTCCAAAGCAAACGCATGGTAAACCCGGAAGTTTGGAGGTCGCTGCGGGACTCTATGAAGCATGGCTCACCGTGTGGGATGTCATAGGCAACAACAAATATCCGCCCCTGAGTGCCGGGGAAAACGGCGAATGCGCGGGAAAGTACCCGAACCACGTTGCTCCGGCCATTACAGAAGCGAGGGTGTTAGAGTTTATAAGATTGGTCCCTCACGACGGTGGCAGCCGTAAAGATGTTGAGAGACGGTTCTGGCTCCCGTGCCATCTTTCCCATGAAGGTCACGTCGATGTGTACGGTCGTCTGGCATGGTATCGGCCCGCGAACACCATCACTGCTGGCTGTGCCAATCTTTCAAAAGGTCGGTTTGTGCATCCCGAACAGGACCGCAGCTTGACAACGCGCGAGGCCGCTGCATTACAGGGGTTTCCGGACACCTACATCTTTTACGGAGGTGAGATTGCATCCCAAATCGGCAACGCCGTACCCCCACCGCTCGCTTACGCCATTGCCACGCTACTAAGGATCTGCATACGATTGGAACAGAAAGTTGGAATAGGAAGAGAGGCCGAAAGGTCCATCCTAGGGTGACGACTTCCCGGCTCTCGGGAATCCTTTGAGCCTCGACGCGCCGTTTTCCCCTTGAGGCTCTGATGAGATACATCCGAGACCCTTAAAACTTATTCAACCCCGAAGCCATGCACTGTGTTCGAATGCTGCTCATGCTGCAGCTCGATCAAGCGAGCTGCCAGCACTCCAAGCGCCTGGGTCAGGCCTTTCTCAAATTCCGGTGTCTCATCGTCTGCTCCGCTCAACGCATGGGTATATTCGTGGAGCAATGTTGCAGCATAACGGTCTTTTCTCTGCAATTGGCTACGCTTGACGACGATACGCTGTTGCTCTCCCTCCCATACGCCGACGGCTTCGTTATTATCATAACGGTTCAGACGCATCGTTTCAGAGATCAGCACCTCTTTTACTCGGGTAACACGGGGCGTGAGCAAGCGCATGATCGGCCTGGACAAATCGTAGATGGCGCGTTCATCAGGAGTAAGCCGGTCGGGCGAGACAAAGGTGAATTGAAAGCTGTCGTTCCATTCTTGGCGGTAGACTTCCAGGGTGCGCACCTGTTGCCCATTGATATCTTGCAAGGTGGGCAGTTTGGAGGCAAGCGTATAAGGAATAACCACAATACGATACCCATCTTGTTGTGCATGGGTAATCAATGCCCCGCCCAGCAGCAACTGCTCGGTCGTGACAAACACCACCCGCCCTGTGACATTGAGAATCCGACAGGCGTGGAGCTGGACATCAAGCCATTGCAGTTCATCATGGGCAGTACCACGCTCCAGGTTTTGCAAATCTTGCGCTAATGCATCGGCCACGGTGGCGTCATCACAAGCAAGCAAAATCGCCTTCACGCGATCGGTATACGCGCCACGCCCTACATTGGTGCGCTCACGATTAAGGGCTTTCCGTAATGGCGCAGTGAGCGAGGTGATGTTATAGGAGAAAAGAAAACGTTCCTCTTCGGCGACGAACAAGCCGTTCACATAAATGCGTGCTATCCGTTTCTTACCACTATGCCGTAAAATTGCACCATAAGTTGTTTTCGCAATAATTTCATCACCGCTGTACTGAAGGAAGAAATCTTTGGCCTGCGCCATCTCATCGTCCTTGATCCCAATCAAGAGAAACTCGGTGCCGATTCGCTTCGGATCGGAAGGGGGCTGAATCAGCGCGTGCAGAGTTTTGAGATCGTCAAACCCATGCTTGGGAGCCGCACCAATGGTAATATCTCCATGCGGCGAGAGGATCTGGACTCTGATGTGGTGTCGATCGAACGTTGCCAGGGCATCCTTCACGCCTACCCCAAACTTGCCGATGACCAGCTCGGGATGTCGTAACTTCTCTTTATCCTCTTTCTGCGTCAGATGGGTATAGCGCAATCCCCGACCGGCATCTTTGATATGCCATACATTCTGCTCATCTTTGAAGATAGATGGGTCTGCCGTACCGGAGAGCGCGGCCTCGTCTAATGCATTTGCGATGACCTCGCGCAAAGCATAAGCAACGGTCCAGTGCTCCAGCACGCGCTCAATATTGAGATCAAACTTACGGATAGTCTCTACCATGGTATTCTCTCCTAGCCCGCACAAAACCGTAAAACAGTAGAACGATAATACACGTTGTTACAGTAGACTCTTACTCCTAATGCTCCTATTACGACTTTCTGGTCCAATCATACGCAAACCACCGCTCAAGGCGATCCTCGCTCGGGGGAAGTCAACGAGGCGTATCGACAATCATCTCGCAACGGGCACTCTCCACACCGCGGACGCCTTGCATGGCAGATGAGTCGTGTAAAGTCCAGCAGTTTCTCCGGTTCAGGGCCACCTTGGTTGCGTGAAAGAAGCGGTAATAAGGCCCGCAGCTCAGACGACCCTTTGGTCGGATGTTTCATGGGGAGTCCGGTCAATCGAGACAGAAACCGCAGAATATTGACGTCTGCAGGTACCTCCGATGAACCGTAGGCGAAGGCGGCAACGGCAGCGGCGGTGTACAAGCCCAGACCGGGGACTTTCATAAGCTCCTCGAACTTCTCCGGAATCCGACCTTCATGATGCTCGAGGATGTACTGTGCGGCTTTCGGGAAGAACGGTGCCCGTTTCCTTAAACCGAGAGGTTCCAGAGACGTTGCCAGTTCTTCCGGATCGGCGTTCGCAAGAGTAAGCACATCCGGGTAGCGCGAAGCAATCCCTTCAAACAGGCGGGCAACGACATCTGAGCGTGTGCGAACGAGCAAAAGCTCGGCCAGAAAGACGCGATAAGGCGTCCGTACACTCCTCCACGGAAGGTGCTCTATAGAGGGGAAAGGGATGGTCGCGTCACGAAGTTTGCGGGTAGCAGTAAGAACAAGCGCTCTTGCTGTTCGCCCGGTGGATTCGGGCGCAGGTATGACAGGGCGGTTCATCAACGACCTCCTTCATACCACTCTATGGGAAACTGTATATTCATTAGGGAGCGTGCCCTGGTGGTCGCCCTTACATACTCTTTGTTGAACAGCGGTACATCCTCTCTGATGAGTCTGAAAATTTCTGCCTGTTCCTCTCTTTCGGCAGATGGCCTTGAAGTCCTCCCTACTACTCGTACCGTCGGGAGGTCACGCTCCTCTTCGATGAGTTTTCCGAGGTATCCATAGAGTTTTGGTATCCCGCTCAGCGACCGCGCACCGTTGAGGTGCTGCTGAATTCTTCTATCAACATCCACGCTTCTGCCAACGTAGACGGGAAGTGATGTCTCTCTGTCTACCACGTGGTAGATGAACGAGAACTCTGCTCCCCGCGCTTCTCGTGCCTCCCTAATTCCCTCCTGCTTCCACTGCTCGCGCTCTAGTATCCGTGCCTGCTCGCGCTCGCGTTCCTCATAAGGCTCGACCGCCTGTCGCTTCACTTCGTCGAGCCATGCCCGATCTGAATAGAAGTCATACGTGAGGAGATCATCCCCTCGCTTCAACACAAGCTGCGACGTGTAATAATCCTTCCCGGCCATTTGTGCGAAGATGGATTCCCTATACTCCCCTAACTCATCAGGAAAATCCTCCACCGCCGTGATCGGAATGGAGTTATCCATATCGTTGTTTATGACAACGCGGAATATTGGTTTCTTTGGTGCCATGTGTCCTCCCTTATTAGTATCCCTTTTCAAAGCGTTTCCGTAACTCGAAGATGAGCCTTCGAATCTCATCTTGTACTTCTTCGCTCAGCTTGTCACGGGCAAAGGTGACCGTCTCGTGGGCCAGCAGTGTAACGTCCGGAACCAGAATGGGTAACTGCCCCTCGCGATCACCTGTATCGAAGCTCGATTGGGTGTGCAGGCGATCCAAATCCCACCCGTCGGTTGCCAACCAGGAGAGCATACCCTCTAAGGCACCCTCTTCTTGCCCGGGATCGGCCATATTAATGGCCACCTCAAGACGGGGAATGAGGAAGTGTGCTCCCTCGTTCGACCCGGAAACCAATTGTTGGTATGCCGATGTGGAGGCTGCATAGCACATGGAAACGCCGACTTTCGTACAAAGGTAGAGAAAAGGCCGATAATCATCCAGGTCGAGGCTACCACCGGAATAGCGACTCTGCTCCTGCTTCAGACGAATCCGCTGGCGAATGAACTCCTCCCAGTCCTTCGTATCATCCTCATCTACTGCTCGAGTTCCACAGAGGATACCGCCCTGATCGTACTCTCGAATCACCGCTTCTTCGCTCACAGCAATGTCCGAGAAGCGTCGGAAGGCTCGACAGGAGACAAACAAGGTATCTTTGGCAAAGCTGCCCAATTGATCGGCCATGCCCAGAAAGAGCAAGTGTGAAACTGCCGTATCTGCAAAAGGCGGTCGGTACACGCGGTCCTTATCGTCCACCACAACTTTTCCCTTCACGGCTACCCGCTCTTCGTAAAGATACCAGAATACGAGAGGCGCAAGCCACGACATTTCCGGGCTCTTGACGCTGGAGGCATAGATAATCTCCACGTCATCACCGAGCACCGTGTTATGGAACACCTGCTTGAATTTTTCGATCTGGCGGCGCACGATTTGTCCGTACAGCCCGTCATCCTCAAAATCTCGAATACGGTGAACCAGGGGAAAGACGCGACCGTCGCGGAAAATGAGCTTCGGCTTGGGGACAATACCCAGCAGAGGCGCTCCTCCGAAAGGACGCCATTTGGCTTCTCGCGTCACAATCTGCAGATCTTCCGTGTACTGGCGCAGTTCCATGGCGGCCATACGCGTATGTTTAAAATCCTCCTCCGGAAGCAGCTGTCTGAGCGCAGGCGAGATCACCAACCCTTCCACCGCCGCCATATGATCGGCATAGGCACGCAGCTGGTCCGGGAAAATGTCAAAGTCCTGATATTCGTAGCCGACACCGGTCACCTTATCCCGGGCTATGAGAGCCGCCCCTGCCGTCGTGACAACGATGGGATCGGGAGGAATAAAGCTTCCCTGCGCGTGTTCGAGGTAAATGTCGGCAACGGAGGCATCGGTTCCGGCCGCCGATCGATGAACCTCGGTCGGCACGACGCGAACATCGACGATCTTGTCCCCGTGTATGCGTCCCTGCAAGTGCCGGCCCGCCTGACCTGCATCCAAATGGGCGCGTTGCCTCTCGTTGATAAAGTGTCTCGCCCGCGGCGGCAAGTCTAGGATGCTCACTCCCGACCGCCCGTTGGCCGGGCGGTCGAGCCGCCAGAAACGGTAGAAGTAATGCTTCGTGCGCGTGATACGCAAGTCCAGTTCGCCCACCTTGGCGTTGAAATCCTTATCGGATGGGCTCATGGTGGCGATTTCATCGGCCAGCCTGTTCAGATCCTTGACCGTCCAGTCGGCCATACGTACCAGCAGATCGACAGGATTCTCCCGGGCCAGTCTCCGGGCGACCGCAGTGATTGCCGCAGCATAGGTGTTTTGCTCCAGGTGGTCGACTGCTATCTTTTCCAAAACGCTTGTGCCCGGGGGCCGATTCATGGTCCTGATGACGTTACGAGCCCCCTCCAGGCGTTTCAGTTCATCCTGGTCGTCGATGTTCTCTTTTTCGATCTCGGACTTGGGCGTGACCCGGCTCTTCACACCGAGAATTTCTTCAAGGAAGTCCAACTGACGAGGCTGATGATCCGGGTGAAAGTACGCCTGCGCCGGAGCACCCGGTCTTTTGCTCCAGCGCTTGCGCTTGACGATTTTGCCCTCTTTCTCCAGTCTGACCACCAGATTCCGGATGCCGCGGGCGGAGATGAGGCCGTCATCCCCTGCTACCTGCTCGACGATTTCGTTGACTTCCATCCCACGGGGCTCTTCGGCCAAGATGTTCAGGATATTCTGCGTTAAGATTTCTTCTGCTCTCGCCATCGCTTCACCTCATCTGCCAAGTTCGGCGTCGGGGCTCCCTCACGTGTCTGACGCCGACGAATACGTATGCGCGCAGGATGACGCATAATGTCCATACCCGAAGATGCGATGGCGATCCCTTTCGCCTGCTTCGGAATACGGTCGATCACCGCCTGGGGAAGGTCTCCCATGGTACCGGATATCAGCTTCAAGTCGTCTTGATCAAGGGCAAAAACCAATCGGGTATTGCAGGTAAGCAAGATCTGCTTGTCCATCGCCGCCGGGCTTTGCGTCACCAGAATAATGCCGATGGCATCATGTCGTGCCGTGCGCACCATTTCGCGCAGTACCAGGGTGGAAGGGGTGTGTTCGGGGCCCGACGGCAGGAAAAGATGTGCTTCGTCCAACACAAAAACGAGCGGTGGAATACGATTGCGCCGCCGAAGGAGCTGAAGCATGCGGGCCGTTGCCCCCACTATCAGATTTCTGGCTGATTGCCCTAAATGGCCGATGAAAATGTTGGTGATCGGCTTCTCGACCAGAACGTCCAGCCACGCTTCGGTCTTTGAGGTAAGGAGGGTACTACGATTCATCGCCGCATCAACACGGCGTACGGCCCGCACACCTACCGCAGCCTGTCCAAAGTCCTCGGCGGCCTCCTTGATCTCCCCTAAAAGGCGATCCAGAGGAATCGAAACTGCTCCGTCTTCGTCCAGTGTATTGAGTGCTTCACCGAAGATCGTCTCATAGGCGGCGGCGACCAACTCGGACTGATCACGTGTCAGGTTGGGAACAAAGTTGAGAAATTCGGATACGCCGATGACGGAGTACGGAACGCGGTAATCCTGTCCGGCCCGCAACGTCAGCCCTCCGAGGTCTTCGGTAGCTTTGATGGTATCCCCGAGTGTGTCGAACACGATGACGGGAATCCCATGACGATATAACTCTTCTACAATGACCCCGACGGAATAGCTTTTTCCGACTCCGGTTTTCCCTGCGACCACGATATGTCGTGCTGCTGCCTCCATAGGCAGAATAAACGGGACCGACCGATCGCCGGATTCGACCACCCCTAACTCGAAACCGCCGTCCGGTGTGTCGGGAGTGTTCAAAAGCCATGGAATCAAGGACGGAGGTAACTCATGGACAGATTTCCCTGTTTGAGGCAGTAGCGCCGGTTCTTTAATACTCAGGGTTTCATCGTCTTCCAGATGGATTTCTCCCAACACCTCAACGTTCATGACGCGGGTCACATGGGGAGCCTGATCACCCGGGCGGGGATCCTTCTGACCGACCTGATAGGCCAGATTCTGCTGCAGTTTTGACGGATCGGCCCGCGGGTTATCCTCAGTCCCCCCGATAATGCGACCGTAGTGAACGTTTCGTTGCGAGTCACGTTCTATGCAGACATACATGCCTAAAACCGGCTTTCTCCCGACGTCGATGTGAAAAGGAACTTCATCAAAAGTGGGAGAGCCGAGATAGAGAGACGAAGAGGTCGTTCCTATCTTTGTCGCTTCAGATAGGCCGAGTTGTGCCGCGATATTCACCGTTTCCCTCCTTGCAAGAATTGATTACAAGAATTAATTCTTGTAATCGTTCGTGTAGGTAAAATATACCCCAGACTTTTCTCATTGTCAAGGGCCAAAACGATGATGATGGTCCAGGATTTCTCCTGAAGGAGGCAAGAGGTCTCATATGTCGGTACCGGCAGACCGCTCCAAATTACCACCGCAAATGCTACATTGCAAATTCAGGATTCACAGCAGGCCAAGCACAATAGCTGTAAGCAGGGCAGCCTCGGGCTGTGGCAGCGCCTGCGCAATGATTCCTGCCAGCCATACCCGTAAGGAATACAGCGCTACAATGACCGGGTTGCCGCCCCCACTCTGCACACTGATGCGTGGAAAGGCCATGCTGGCAAAAATGCCCGGCGCACTATGCGGCGGTGGAGGTTGGAGACTGCCCTGTAGCTCGACACTATCGCCGTAATTCGCTCCGTAGGGATCTTCGATCAAGGTGCCTGGCGTCTGCATCTCCATTTGTCCATGCGCATCCTGCCAGGAATTCCCCGCGTTCTTGCTCACAGCGCTCACATCGACCAGCAACAAGCGCAGCCGCCCTTTCAGTTTTGGTTCATCAGCCACCAAACCGCGCACTTCGAGTTTACTTGCCCCGATGAATGCGCTGATGGCCTGCGGGTCATTGACGGGTGAAACGCTGGCATAACGCCACGCCCCCAGAAGCAGGCAGAAAAGGGCGAACGCGATAAGCCGGCCCTGAGCATGGTGCCAGAACACAACCAGAAGTGCCACGGCCACGCCAGCGCCAGCCAGCAGTCCAAAGGAGGGCAGGAGCAGCACCTGATCGAGCAGTATGCCGGCCAGCCACGCGGACACCAGTGCAACCAGTAGCAGTCCGCGCAGGTCCGGGGTTGCCATTGTGCGCTGCATCTTGCCATCCCCTTAATGTGTGATTGTCGACTTTTTCAGCCGCCCACTTTGTGGGTGAGTAGGTGTGTTATGAACGCGATTGCCTGCGATGCCCCGTAAATGCCCGCGATGATCCCCACCGCTATACCTACCAGGCGCCCTATACGCCTCCCGGTTCGCACACCATTTGCCACACGTGCATCGAGTGAGCCCGCCACGATCCAGCCAAGCAGCGTACCCAGGATGCCGCCTACCAGCGAGCCGATACCGATGCCAACGAGGATGCATACAATCCAGGCCACTATATCGATGATAGTGAGCGCGCTCGTTGAAAGTGTCATTATACCGTGACCAGTTTCCTTATCTTGTCATAGATCGATCTACTTACAACCTGTAACAACTGATCTACGGAGGTATAGTTCCCATGTTGCACGCGGTAATCAATAATCTTCTGAGCCGTCGCGGCGCTGATGTGCAGCACCTGGCGCATCTCTGCCACGCTGGCCGTATTGATGTTGACCAGCGTGCCCGAGTTGGCAGTATTCGGATTGGTTCCTGGAACCCCACCCAGGTAGGTCGGCGGGACTTCTCCCACCACAGTCACGTAGACTTCCTGGCCGTCGCTCAGCTTGGCCGCCATGTTCAACGCTACAAGGTTCGCGTTGGGCAATGGACCACCTGCTGCCTGCAACAACTGGTACACCCGTGCATCCGCAGGCAGTGTATACACTCCAGGATGTTTCACGGCCCCGACGATATACACCTGGATCACTCCGCTGGTATCTGTGGGGGAGTTCGACGAGACGCTGCTCAACGTCTGTTGTGTGATGCTGGGAGGGGCGGGTGTCGCCGGCGAGCGCCAGATAAGATAGAGCGCGATGGCCAGGATGATAGTAATGGCGGCCACGACAACGCGCATATAGGTCTGCTTCTTGCTCGGTGTAGTGGGTGCATCAGAAGAAGCTATAGCGGTGGGGGACGGGTCGATGAATGCAGCATGAGGCATGGTCTGTTGTCGCGAGATGTGATCTGTGGCGTGCGAATTGTTTTGCTGTGGTGGTAATGATGCCATGGCCAGTTCCCTCCGACATATGCTCTTCCATAGCAAGCATAACCGAGAA
>WNGQ01032715.1_pt1 | contig 12159 bp, 10 predicted proteins | sample 5407661 | NCBI WGS metagenome assembly WNGQ01 (sample SAMN13153382, study PRJNA577476) | soil metagenome | isolation source: 60 cm soil or saprolite under Garry oak tree replicate 2 | place: USA:California | collected 2016-06-15
CGAGGAAAAGATAATCAAAAAAATGCGGCACCCAACTCTTTCCGTGTGCTTGTTGTGGAAACAGAAAATCTGCGGCGTGATGCCCAGAGAGATGACGTTTCCAGGGGCCTCCTCCGTCGAGTTCCCAATACCACAAGGCGAAGATCAGGATATTGAAAGACCAAAGCAGGGCCGCAGAGCGTAACAAATTGGTCGCGTGTGTATCAGTTGACAACGTGAGAAGTAAGAGAGCCGCCCCTACAATGAGTGCCAACGTACTGATGCCAAGTGGTACCAGCACAAAAATACGCCTGGCCGTATGTGAGAGATCCCATGCCGTCAAAATGTCGATGAGGAGTGGAACCACAAATACGGCTTCCACGACCAACAGGAGCCAATTCGGACCAATGAGCACATTCGGTGGAAAAACGAGATAGAGCAGGCCGGTCAGAAGGATACCGACGAGTGCAGCGACACTTGGAACCACTTCTTCCTCATCTGCATTTGAAGCTGATGTATGCATTACAGGAGCTGAACCATCTTGCTGCGTTTTCTTAACGGGTTTCATTCCTATGTCGACCTTCCTTTCCAAGGAGAGGAGAAGCCAGCTTTGATCATAGTATCTGGCTCCATAGTATTATAGACGATAGAGGGACAAAAATGCTTGAAAATCTGTTGGGCTTTCTCACAACACCTCTGTTTTCCTGCCTGTACTTTGTCCTGTCAACATCTATTCGGACTGATCACCAGTAGTCAGTCCAGATTGCTATTATGCTGCTTCATTTCCTTTGTGATAGGCGTAATAAGAGTCGCTCCAATCGTAGCAGGCTATGTTGCTGATGCCACCGGGTCATTTGCTCTCAATTTCGTCATTGCAGGCGTCATCCTGGTTCTTGGTATTCTGAGCTACCTGTTCCTGCTTGGCAGAATTGAGCAGATACCGACGCCCGATACCGTTGTTGAAACACCTCCTGTGGACATGGAAACGCGCAGGGCATCGTAGGGACGCAATGATGAACATGAACAAATGGTCCGGACAACCGTAGGGGCGCAATGCATTGCGCCCCTACGGTTGTCCGGATTAGTTTCTGAAAATCCATCCTCGTCTCCTCGTTCCCTAATTTTGCTCCAATAAATTTTGAAAGGCCACGAACAGCCACCATATGTATTTGACTTTCAGCCACCTATGTACTACTACTATAAGGGTCATTGCTTGAATTTGAAGGCTCAAGTCTAACTAATTACCATTATTTGAAGGAGAAAGGACGCTATGAGTAAGCGACTGGATGGTCAGACAGCAATCGTTACAGGCGCTGGGCGTGGTATTGGCCGCGCTATTGCCAAAGAACTGGCCGCTACGGGCGCCAATGTCGTCGTGAACTATGTGACAAGCGCCGATGCCGCCCGCGAATTGGCCAGAGAGATCGAGGAGCTTGGGCCAAAAGCGCTGGTCGTACAAGCTGATGTCACCGAGTACGACCAGGTGGGTGAGATGATCAAGCAGACCATCGAAATCTTTGGGCAGATAGACATCCTGGTCAATAACGCTGGCATCACTCGCGACAAGACCCTCAAAAACATGACCAGGGAACACTGGGACGAAGTGGTAGATGTCAATCTCGGCAGCCTATTTAACTGTACCAAGCAGGTTCTCCCCTTTATGCTAGAACGCAAGAGCGGCAAGATTGTCAATATCAGTTCGTTTGTAGCGCTGGGTGGCAACGTCGGGCAATCAAACTATGCCGCCACCAAAGCCGGTATCATTGGCTTTACCAAATCGCTCGCGCTGGAAGTGTCCCGACATGGCATTACTGTGAATGCCGTCTGTCCGGGCTTCACCGAAACCGATATGCTCATGACAGTGCCGGAGCATATACGCCAGCGCATCCTCGATAAAATCCCGATGGGTCGCTTTGGCAAGCCCGAAGAAATCGCTTCGTGTGTCCGCTATATCGTCTCGGAGGCAGACTATATGACGGCTCAAGCGATTAGCATTAACGGTGGAGTGTACATCTAGCACTTCCTTATTATGAAGGGTCAGCGCCGTGTCACAACCGATCTACGTTATTGGACATAAAAACTCGGACCTGGACTCCGTCGCTTCAGCCTATGCATATGCTCGCCTGCTGCAACTGCAAGGGGAGGAAAACGCTATTGCCGCGCGTAATGGCGTGCTAAAGGCCGAGGTGCGCTTTGTGCTCGAACGGTACCAGGTTGAACCACCAGAGGCATTGGATGATGTCTATCTGCAGGTGCGTGATGTGATGCGGCGTGGTGTGACATGCGCGCACATCGACCAGCCGCTCCTGGAGGCGGGCCAACTGCTCCAGGAACACAATCGCCGTTCCATGCCCGTCGTGGATTCGGAGGACAAGGTGCGTGGCATTATTGCTGTTGAGGATTTCGCCAAACTCTTTTTTAATGAACTCGACTCCCGCACGGTCAATCGCCTGCCCCTGTATCGTGACAACCTGATACGTGTTCTCAAAGGGCGCGTGCTGGTGGAAGGACGGCGCGAGCTTGGTGATCGCGTACTCGTCGGGGCCATGCAAGCCGAAACCATGGCGGATTATGTCGAGCCGGGCTGCCTGGTGATACTTGGGGATCGCGAGGATGCCCAGCTCAAGGCGATTGAGTGCGGCGCCGGGGCGCTGGTCGTGACGGGCGATTTGTTAGTTTCCGCGCGCACCATAACGGCGGCGAAGAAACAGGGCGTCATGGTCATCAGTACTCCGCATCATACCTTTACCACTACCCGCCTGATTAACTTGAGCATACGCACCCAGGATATCATGTATCGCGAATTTAATAGTATCCATCCAGAAGATCAAATGAGCGACGTGCAGCGAACGCTGGCGCGCCGCCGCTCCCTGCCCGTCGTGGATGCCGAGGGCAAGCTTGTAGGGTATCTTTCACGCACTGATCTCATCAATGCGCGGCCAAAACGTGTAGTGCTGGTGGATCATAATGAGCAATCCCAGGCTGTCGATGGTATTGAGGAGGCCGAACTGCTGGGTATTATCGACCACCACCGCATTGCTGATGTGCATACCAACAAACCCATCATGTTCCGCGCCGATCCCGTTGGTTGTACCGGTACCATCATCGCGGGGTTATATCATGAAGCAGGTGTGCCTATCCCGCGTGAAGTGGCCGGGCTGCTGCTGGGCGGGTTACTCTACGATACACTGATACTCCGTTCTCCAACCTGCACTGCGCGCGACGAGCGTGTAGCCACCGAACTGGCTGAAATCACGGGAGAGGATATCGAGCAGTACGGCCAGGAAATTTTTGCGGCTGCCGCTACCGACCTGAATGAACGCAGCGCGGAAGCCTTGATCACCGCCGACTTTAAGGAGTTCACCGTCCAGGACGCGAAGTTCGCCATCGGCACCGTTGAGACGGCCAGTCCCATGACCATCGAGAAACGTATCCCAGAACTGCTCTCAACCATGCAGCAACTCGTCGACAAACGCGGCTACGACTTGCTGCTGTTTATGATCGTCGATATCATCGACATGCGCTGCCGTTTACTCATCTGGGGAGGCGAACAGGCTGTTGCTGAAGTGCTGAAAGTCCCATTAGAGCCGGATGGACATTCGGTCGTCGTTGATGATCTTGTCTCTCGTAAGAAACAGGTGGTACCAATACTGCCGCGCATACAGGCCGCCCTCAAAAACTCAATTACATCGTAACGAGCGGGGCGTGGCGTGTCCCCACTTTTCTCAAAAATACCTTAAAATGGAGTAAAAAACAAAGGTGAGCAAGAAGGAGCTAGTAATATGGCGGATACAACATCACCCGGCCAGAATCCCTTCGAAGCCTGGACGAAGCTGTTTGAGAACACCTTGAAAGGCTATGCAGCAACACATACAACCGATGGGCAGGCGCAGGAAAGTGGAAATGACCCCTGGATCACCATGATCGATCAGCTCTGGCAGATCAACCCCTATAGCAAATTGTTGCCGCTCGATCCCGCCGAGACAGCCCGCGTCTTCCAGCAGATGTGGGTCGATGCCATGCACAACCCCGCGCGCGCCTGGGCCAATTATAGCGATTTCGTCCAGCAGTATACGCAGGTGATAGCCTCGACAACACTCAAACTCTGGGGGCAGAGCCTGGATGCCAACCCGGTCGTCGAGCCAGAGAAGGGCGATAAACGCTTCAGCGGGCCCGACTGGCAGCAAAATGCCATCTTCGACGTCATCAAGCAAAGTTATCTGCTTGCTGCCACAGCCTTACTCAAAAGCGCCTCAGAAATAGAGAAACTGGATGAAAAGCAGCAGCGCAAGCTCACCTTCTACCTGCGCCAGTTCCTGGATGCTATCAGCCCCACCAACATGCCTTTCACCAACCCACAGGTGATCCACGAGACTATTTCGAGCGGCGGGCAAAACCTGGTCAAGGGCATGGAGCATCTCATGCGCGATATTCGGGCCGGGCAGATCAAGATGACCGACACCGAAGCCTTCGAGCCAGGCCGCAACCTGGCGCTCACTCCCGGCGAGGTGGTGCACCGGAACAAGCTGATCGAATTGATCCAGTACGCGCCCTCGACGAAGAAGGTCTATTCGATCCCCTTGCTTTTCATCCCGAATCCCGATGCCTCTATGGAAGAGACAAGCTTCGAGGACTATCTCACGCTGGGGCCACTGAGCGCACTCGAAGTGATCAAGGAGATTACCGGCTCGCCAAAGGTCAACCCTGTTGGCTACTGCATCGGCGGGACGCTGCTCTCTATGGCGCTGCCCTATCTCGCGGCCAAAGGGGATGAAACGGCCAATTCCGCTACCTTCTTTGTCGCGCTGCAAGACTTCAGCGAGGTGGGTGATACCTCCGTCTTCATCGATGAGCCGCAGGTGACGTATATCGAGGGGCAGATGATGGAGCGCGGCTACCTGGACAGCCGTTCGATGGCGAGCATGTTCAATATGCTGCGTGCCAACGACCTGATCTGGAGCAACGTGGTCAACAACTACTTGCTGGGCAAGGAGCCGCCAGCCTTTGATCTGCTCTACTGGAACGCCGACGGCACACGCATGACCCGCGCCGCGCACTCATTCTACCTGCGCAACACCTACCTGGAGAACAACCTGATCAAACCCAACAAGATCGTACTGAAAGGTGTTCCCATTGACCTTAGCCAGATTCACCAGGACATCTACGCCGTTGGTACGCAGCAAGACCACATCGTGCCCTGGCAGTCGGCCTGGCGTATCTCGCAACTCGCCAGCGGCCCGGTGCGCTTCGCTCTTGGTGGCAGCGGCCACATCGCCGGTATCATCAATCCTCCCACCAAAGGCAGAGGCTACTGGCTAAACGATAAACCTGCCAAAACTGCCGCGCAGTGGTTCGAGGGCGCAGAACAGCACAAAGGCAGCTGGTGGGCCGATTGGCTGGAATGGCTGCAAGCCCGTTCAGGCGAGCAGGTGCCTCCGCCATCGATGGGCAGTAAAAAGCATCCCTCCATCACTTCCGCTCCGGGTACGTATGTGTTAGAGAAGTGAGAAAGGATGCAAAGAAAGCTTCCGGCTGCGAGAAATTGTGATGAGCGTAATTATTTGGCTACCGTATAGCCAATGTCATCAAGTGCAGCCTCAACCTTCTGCATGGAGACCTGGTTAGCATCGTAGCGCAGATGCACCGTCTTTGTCGGAATGTCAGTATTGACCGATTCTACGCCCGGCAGGTCCTTGAGCGCTCCATTAATGGCGTTGACACAATGCTGGCAGCTGACATCGGGAACTGAAAGTACGGTTTCCTGAACAGTAGCCATAGTATTTCCTCCTTGAGAATCGCTCAGCGATTCCCTGCTAAGTTGTAAAGCTGTACCAGTTCTGCAATGACCGCTTCTTCTCTTCCATCACGAATACCCTCAGGGACGCAGGTCTGCAGGTGGTTCTCCAGAATAAGTGCTTCGAGCTTTTCAATGGCCTTACGTACGGCGAAGGTCTGGCGCAATATATCGACGCAGTATTTATCCTCTTCGACCATCTTGCGAATACCGCCGAGATGTCCTTCGATGTAGTTGAGCCGTTTGAGTACGTCTTGTTTTTCAGCACGCATGCATGTGTTCCTCTCTTATACCCATACCCGATGGGTATGGGAAAAGTGTATCACAGATTCAGAAGCAGGGCAATATCTGTTTAGCATTTGACAATGGTTGTGTCTGTAACATCAACTCTCCTCTGCTTCATCTCATCCATCTCAAGAAACAGGTTTGTGAATAAAAATTGCAATTGCGAAAGTGTTGCAATTAGGTACGAGTCTAGATTATACTCTTATAAGTGGCTTGTTTCGCTTCGCAAAGGTGGAAAGTGCTCGCACGAAAGCAGTAGGTCGTTCCTGTAGCGCTCAACAATGAGAAGGCATCCATCCTGTTTTGTCAGCCTGACAGGCTGCACGCGAGGAGGATTCATGAGTAGTAATTTCAGTATTTCCGCGTTAAAAACGGTCTTCAGTGACAGTTCTCACGATATTCGTCGCAAGGTGATCGGTATTTATGCCCTTCTGATTATCTTCAACATCGCGGCGTGGGCCGTCGCCTTCGTGGGCTTTTCTATCCAGTACCCTACGCTGCTTGGCGTTGCACTTTTAGCCTATACCTTTGGTCTGCGCCACTCGGTCGATGCCGATCATATCTCGGCCATTGATAACGTTACTCGCAAACTCATGCAAGAAAACAAACGCCCCGTGGCCGTAGGTTTCTTCTTTTCCCTCGGCCATTCCACTATTGTGATAGGCTTAACCGTCGCCATCGCTATCGCTTCAACTGTTGTTTCTGGTGCCATTCCCGCTCTGAAAAATGCCGGTGGTCTCATCGGCACCTCGGTTTCAGCCACCTTCCTGTACCTGATCGCGATCATTAACTTCCTGGTTCTGTGGGAAATCTTTCAGGCTTTTCGCCATGTCAGTCGTGGCGAGGAATACAATGATCAGACTCTGGACGAATTCTTGAACCAGCGCGGGCTAATGGGGCGTTTCTTTCGTCCCCTGCTCAGAATGGTTGATAAGAGTTGGAAGATGTATCCTGTAGGTGTGCTTTTTGGCCTGGGCTTTGACACTGCTACCGAAGTTGGGATACTGGGTATCGCGGCAGCACAGGCAGGGAAAGGTCTTCCCATCGCCTACATTCTCATCTTCCCGGCATTGTTCACCGCCGGTATGTGCCTGCTGGATACGACGGATGGCATATTGATGCTTGGCGCCTATGGCTGGGCCTTTGTCAAACCCATTCGTAAGCTCTATTATAACCTGAACATTACCTTGATTTCTGTGCTGGTGGCGTTTGTCGTGGGTACCATCGAAGTATTCTCGATTATTGCGATGGAGTTTCATCTGAGCGGAGGCGTCTGGGATCACCTGGGGAACCTGGACTTTGGGGTACTCGGAAGCATCATCATCGGCATCTTCCTTGTCAGCTGGGTGGTCTCGACGATCATCTACAAGGTGAAGAAGTACGACGATATTGAGGTGACGATGGTAGCCTCTCAACCCGGTCCTGAGCTTACCCCGATTGGCAGGCGTTCATAATAACGCGCGGCTCACTCGCAAGCGCCCATCAACTGATTGAGCGCTTGCGAGTGAGCTTCTCCATCTCTGCTGCCTACTGGGCATACTGGTAATCATACAGCCGCCTGTACACGCCCTGTCGATTTAACAATTCCTCGTGCGTCCCCTCCTCCACAATGCGCCCTTTATGCATCACAATAATGCGATCCACATTTCGAATCGTCGAGAGACGGTGCGCTATAATGATGGAGGTGCGGCTGAGCATCAACTTGTTCAACGCATCCTGGATAAGCACCTCGGTTTCGGTATCCACGCTTGAAGTGGCTTCGTCCAGGATCAGCAGGATTTCGGGGTTGAAGGCGATAGCGCGCGCGAAGGCGAGCAACTGCTTTTGCCCGACGGAGAGGCCCGCGCCTCTTTCGCGCACCTCCTCCTCGTACTTGTGCGGCAACTGCTCGATGAAATGGGCAGCATTCACGTATTCCGCCGCCTTGCGCACGCGCTCATCGCTGATACTCTTATCGTGCAGGCGGATGTTGCTGGCGATCGTGCCGGAGAAGATGAACGGATCTTGCAGCACCGTCCCGACGTGTTTTCGTAGGTCTTTCTGCCGCACGTCGCGCACATCGATGCCATCGATGCACGCCGCCCCTTTTTGCACATCATAGAAGCGCGAGATCAGGCTGATGAGCGAGGTCTTGCCCGCGCCCGTCGCACCCACAAAGGCAACACGTTCTCCGGGGCGAATCTTGAACGAAATGCCTTTCAGCACCCAGTCACCGGGATTGTAGGCAAACCACACATCGCGAAATTCGATCTCGCCATGTACCTTGCCAAATGTCTGGGGTTCAGACGGATCCTGCACAATAATTGGCTCATCGAGTACCTTGAAGATGCGCTCAGAACTTGCCATGGCGGATTGCAGGATATTGTACTTTTCCGCCAGAGTAGAACAGCGAACGCACCGTCTGTGCGAGGTAATCGCGGTTGAGATCATCGAAGCGTTCGTAGTTGCGCTGCTCGCGGTTAAACAATTGCACAATGTACATGCCGCCGATATTTTCCGCGATGTAGGCATTGATGCGGGCCAGGCGCACGCGAATCGCGCGAAAGTTATCACGCATCGCTACGCGGAAATACGAGGCGATCCAGAAGAGCGGGGGCATGACGACGAATGTCACCAGCGCCAACTGCCAGTTAATCACCAGCAGCAGCACCGTAATACCGAGAATAGTCAGCACATCGCCAAAAATGGAGATCGCGCCGGAGGTGAACATCTCATTTAACGAGTCCACGTCATTGGTCAGGCGCGTCATGAGCCGCCCGACGGGGTTATGATCAAAGAAGGAGAGCGAGAGGCGCTGCAGGTGTTCAAACATCTGCGAGCGCATATCGAACATGATGCGCTGCCCGATAATGCTGAGCATCAGGACATGGAGGTAGCGCAGGGCTAGCCCTACCAGTAAGATGAGCAGGTAGACGGAAGCCACGCCCAGCAGGCCAAGTCCTCGCGCGCTGGCGCTCAGGCTTTGCGTCTGCGGCACGATATACCGGTCGATGCCGAAGCCGACCAGGGCCGGACCGGCCAGGTCAATCACCGAAACCAGCAGCAGCAGCACTAGCGCCAGTACCGTCAGGCGCATATATGGGCGTACGTAAGTCAGCAGGCGGCGCATGATGCGCGCATCATAGGCTTTGCCGAGGATTTCATCTTCGTGGAAAAAGGTCGCCATCGTCGTTTTCCTCTAGCTCTTCACCGATCAGTTGGCGTCGATACATTTCAGCGTACAAACCGCGCTGCTCTAACAGCGTTTCGTGTGTCCCCTCTTCCACGATGCGCCCCTCATCAAGCACCACGATATGATCGAGATTTTTCACGGTTGAGCAGCGATGCGAAATGATAATCGTAGTGCGTCCCTGCATCACATCGCGCAGGCGCTGTAGAATCTCCGCCTCGGTATGCGTATCAACGCTTGCCATCGCATCGTCAAGGATGAGGATGGCCGGGTCCTTGGCCAGCGCGCGTGCCAGGGCTGTGCGCTGCTTCTGTCCCCCGGAGAGCGTTACTCCTCGCTCGCCCACCATCGTCGAAACGCCCTGGGGAAAATCTTGCATATCTTTGGCAAGCTGCGCAATCTGCATCATTTCCTGCGTGCGTTCCGCGCTTAGTGACGGCACACCAAAACCAATATTTTCTTCCAGGGGCACCGAGAATAAGAACGTTTCTTGTGGCACAAATCCCACCTGGCGGCGCAGCGAGGTCAAGGGTATCTCGCGCAGATCGACTCCATCGATGAAGACGTGCCCCCTGCTGACATCGAACAGGCGCGGCAGCAGGCTGACCAGCGTAGATTTCCCACTGCCCGTTGGTCCCACAATGGCCAGCGAGGAACCCGCTTTCACACGAATATTGATATCATGCAGCACTTCGTGATCTTCATACGAGAACGACACGTGCTGGAACTCTACCCCACCCTTGATGTTGATTGGCGCCTGGAAGTCTTTAACGCTATCGGCAATCGTCGGCTCGTGCTTCATGACTTCGTTGATGCGGATCATCGAGGCCGCGCCCTGCTGGAAAAGATTGACTACCCAGCCAAAGGCGATCATCGGCCATGTAAGCTGTGCCAGGTAGCCCATGAATTGCACGAGCTGGCCGAGCGTAATTCGTCCATCAATCACATCGAGACCACCGCGCCACAGCAGAACCACCGCGGCAAATCCCGCCAGGAAGTACATAGCAGGCCACAGCAGCGCATAGAAGCGGGCGTAGCTGATGCTGAGGCGCATATATTTCCGGTTGGCGGAGCGAAATGCCTGTAGCTCGTCATCTTCTTGCGTATAGGCTTTCACGATACGAATGCCCGACAGGTTCTCCTGCGCCTGCGCCGAGACCTCTCCGAACTGATCCTGTACGGATTTGTAGCGGTGTTCAATCTGGCGACCAACCGCGATAAACACAATCGTAATCAGCGGTAGTATCGATGCCGCGTACAGGGTCAGTTGGAGATCGATGGTCAACATGAAGGCCACCGTGACCGTAAAGGCCACAACCGTATTCATCAGGTTGCTGATACCGGGGCCGAGCAGGCTGCGTACGGCGGTCAAGTCGTTGGTGGCGCGAGCCACCAGGTCGCCGACCTTATTATGCTGGAAATAGTCCAGTTCAAGCTTTTCGAAGTGCTTAAACAGGTTGCCGCGCAGTTCGTACTCGATGCGGCGTGATACGTCAGCCTGAATATAGCGTCCGAAGAACGAAAGCACAGCCTGAACCAATCCTAATGCGACGATCAACAGGCCATAGCGCAGTAGTATTCCTGCATCAGCGCCAATTTGGAGACTGTCAACCGCCAGGCGTATAAGGTAGGGTTGGATCAGCGCGACGATATTTGCCAATATCAGAAACAAAAAGCCGCCAATGATGGCGACTCTATACCTGAAGAGGTACGAGCGTAACTCAATTAATGCGGACATATACTTATTGTACTATGCGAATAGATGAGAGTTCAAGAGGATTAGCTAAAAGAAACTCAGAGATGCAAGGCGTGTGTCCCGCATTGAATACTTCCTGGGGGATAGGTAGAGAAAGTCGAACATCCTCACGCAAGATGGCGCGAAAATGTTTCTTGCAGCCCTACGGATGCACGACGCGGTTATACGAGCACCGCGTCCCGATCACCCACCAGTTTTTGAATCTCGCGCAGACGGCGCTCCGCCAGTTCAACATTTTCTAGCGCCTGGGCCAGAATGCGCTCCTCGATAGAGGCATAGGTTTCGGCAATTTCAGGATCAATCGAGCCGCCGATAAGCTCTAACGCGCGATTCAGTTTCGTATCAAGTGTTCCGGATGCGGTAGCCATGACGTTCCCTCTTTTGTAAAGTAAAGGTTTGTTCCACGATGACTTTGACGAGACAATTTACGCAGGTGGTACATACAATACCAGGTATTATCGCGCTATCCCTGTTACTGTACTCACATTAGTGTATACGTTAACCAATGGCCATTGGTTACATAGAGTATGAACGAAAGTACAGCTCAGCCTGACGTATCTACGTCTATAATACAGTAGACGCTCAAAAATCCAAAACAGGTATACCAACATTCCTATTCCCAAAACCGCTAAGTACCATGTGGCGCATAGAATCCGGGGTATTTATGTGTTGGAGCGAGGTAGTAGGGCGACCCTGGTGGTCCCTACACGCGAACAAAACCTACCCGTGTAAGAGCAAGGGGGTCGAAATCGTGTGCAAATACGGCTCATTTTGCGCGGGCTGTTATTCAAGACACTGAAAGCCTATATTGATAAAGTTGAGATAGTGTGCAACTACCGCGCAAAATGCTCGGTATTATTTTTGAATGGTTGAGGTTTACCATGCAAGCGTGAGGAGGTGGAAGAGTTGGAAACGGGTCAGGGTGTGTGTTGTTGTTCATGGAGAGCTTCCTTTCTGGTAGAGAAGAGTGGACGGGCAGAGGACGCGCAGGCTCTACTACGAGTATAGCTGGTGGGGAAAATGATGGCTGCCTGGGTGAGGCTGACAAAGGCAGGGTCTGTGAAAGATGGCCGGGGCGACTGCCAGGGCTTACACCGGGAGGTTATTTGGGATGGTCCACAAATAACCTCCCGGTGTAAGCCCTGGCGGTTACACTGGAGATGATGCCGGCTTCTA
>WNGQ01008169.1_pt1 | contig 12156 bp, 12 predicted proteins | sample 5407661 | NCBI WGS metagenome assembly WNGQ01 (sample SAMN13153382, study PRJNA577476) | soil metagenome | isolation source: 60 cm soil or saprolite under Garry oak tree replicate 2 | place: USA:California | collected 2016-06-15
AACCTGCCGGGGCCCTCGAGGCCCGGGATGTGCATCGTCACCCTGGACGTGGGAACGTCTTCGGTCCGGACTGTGCTGTTCGACGAGCGAGGTCGCGAAGTTGGCTTCGGCGCGCACATTCCTTACGAAGTCCACACTACGGCGGACGGCGGCGTGGAAGTTGGCGCGGACGAGCTTGCCGGGCTTGTGGTCGAGGGACTCTCTCGGATCCACGCCCAAATGAAGTCGGCAAGGCTGCGCCCCTCCGCCGTAGCCTTCAGCGCTTTCTGGCACAACGTCCTCGGGGTCAGCGCAGACGGCCGCCCCACCACGCCAGTCCTGCACCCGTTTGACACGCGCAGCTCCGGCGCGGCGCGGAAGCTGGCGCAAAGGATCGACCCGCGCCGGCTGCACGCTCGGACCGGTTGCGTGCCACACCCGAGCTACGTCCCTGCCAAGCTGCTGTGGCTCTCGGAAAGCCTTCCCGACGTCTTTCGAGCCACGCGGCGCTGGATGTCGTTTGGGGAATACTTCTTTCTGAAGCTGTTCGGAAGGGCTGTGGCTTCCACGTCCATGGTCTCAGGTTCGGGGCTCTGGAACCAGCGCCAAAACGATTATGACGCTGAGGTCCTGGCGGCGCTGCCGGTTGAGCCTGGTCAACTCTGCCCGGTGGAGGAGATGGACCGGCCGCAGACGGAGTTACGCGCCGAGTACAAGTCCCTGTGGCCGGAATTTGCGGGCGCGCCCTGGTATCCGGCGCTCGGCGACGGGGCGTGTAACAATATCGGCAGCGGCTGCCTCGCTCGAGACCGCTTCGCGCTGATGGTGGGAACCAGCGGGGCCATGCGTACGGTGATCGAGGCGCCTGGCTCCTCTGAGATTTCAGATCTGAAATTTGAGATTTCAGAGGGCCTGTGGTGTTATCGCGTCGACCGGAGTCGCTACATTCTGGGCGGCGCGCTTTCGAACGGCGGCCTGGTGTTCCAGTGGATGAAGCGCAATCTGAGGCTGCCGCCGGATGAAGATATCGAGAAGCAGCTCGCCCCCATGTCGCCTGGCGCGCACGGCCTCACGATCCTTCCCTTGTTTGCCGGCGAGCGTTCGACGAAGTGGCGGGCGGACGCGCGGGCGGCGATCGCCGGTCTCGCCGTGCACACCGGGCCTCTCGAGATCCTGCGGGCGGCTCTCGAATCCGTGGCGCTGCGGTTTCGCGACATCTACGACATCATGACCGGCGGCCTGGGCGCGCCGGGCGAGGTGGTGGCGTCCGGGGGCGCCCTCCTGCGCTCGCCCGCGTGGACGCAGATGATGGCCGACGCCCTCGGCCGACCGGTGATCGCGTGTCTCGAAAACGAGGCTTCGAGCCGCGGCGCGGCGCTCCTTGCGCTCGAGCGCCTTCAGGTCATCCGGCACGTGCGGGACCTACCGGCCCGGACGGGCAAGGTGTTCGATCCCGTCGAGGCGCACCGTCGAGCCTACGAAATAGAACTCGAGCGGCAGCACCGCTTCTACACCAGACTGTTTGAGGAGAACGGCAACGAGAGCTAGAGGTAGCGCAAGATTGGCTTTTCAAATCTTGCGGGTTTTCCCTTGGGAAGGGCCGCCGAGCCGCAACTCCAAGGGCGGAAGTTGCGCTAGGTAGATACAAGCGCGCGCCTTCAGGCCTCCTGGTCGACCATGCGGGGAATCGCTTCGCGCTGAGTCTCCCGCACGAGGCTGGGATGCTTGGCGTCCGATCCCCCAAACGGTGCGCGCGTCTCCGCCACAAACTCCTGATAGTTGCGGACGATCTCAGACGCGAGCGCGCGCCATCTGGCCTGATCGGGGGTCGGGTTGTGCTCCGCGAGCGGGAGCCAGTCACGAACTCTGTTCCACTTCGCATCAAGCGCCAAGCGGCCGCGGGAAGTCGAGAACGAAGGCAGGGAGAAGAGCAGCTCGCTGGCTGCGGCGTAGATCCAGAGCTGGGGAGACGCTTGCCGCAGGAGGCGCGCCCAGCGAGGCCAATGACGCCAGCTATGCCGCCGCCCGCATTGGCGGAGCACGACGCGCCATCCGCGCAGGCGCTCGCGCAGCGGTTCGCGCTCGAACCATCGCTGTATCAGCTCAAAGTTGCCTAGCCGATGACTGGCGCCCGTGAGGCGCGCCAGCTCCCACCGCCAGAGCAGCCAGGCATAGACCACCGCCGTGTCCCAATGGCTTCGCGTGGAGCTCGGAGGTTCTTCGTCCGGTGAGAGTTTCCACCGGGTGCAGGCTTCGACGTGGCTCGCGAAGTCGAAAAGCGGGAACGGGTATTCGTCGACGGCCCTGGCATTCTGGGCGAGCAGCGAGAGGCGTTTGCTCCTCTCGCGGCAGGTGGGGGCGTAAGCGCCCGAAAACATCAGGAACGAGGTCGCCATGTCAAGATACAGCTTGACGGTCTGATAATGAGCTTCGGTCGAAGGCGAAGCCGACTCGACCAACTGCTCCGCCACCGAAAGCTGCTCGACCATTCGTTTGGAGAGCAACTGCCAGGCGTTTTCCAGAGGGATGTCGCGGGGAGAAAAATCGGGGATCAAGGAGAGGATTGCCTCATCGCCCCAGATCACCTGCCCGCAGTTTCGAAGCTCGAATGAGTCCATGGCGGGACGCAGGTTCCTAAGATACACAGGATGGACGGCGTTCAGGCGGACCGGGCACGTCACGTTCCGGGCTTCGAGCCGGCCCTCGATTTCCCCCTCAAGATTTTCGAGGATCGCTCGGCCCGGCAGAGGGAAATTCCGTTCGAAGACCAGGAGAAATTCTGCGTCTTCGAGCGCACTCCACCGGTCCTTTCCCTTGTTGACAAATGTGCCCTCATCGCTCGCCAAGCTGCCCGCGAGCACCACGGCTTCGAGGAGCTGGCCAAATCGTTCTTCGCACTTCGTCGACGCCTCTGCGCAAATGGCGGCTTTGAGCTGATGAGGCGTGGGGCCTTTTGACCGCCTCGACTCGATCCCAACCGCGCCCACCTTCCCGCTGAACACGATACCCTCGCCTTGCAACCTGCCTTAACCCGAGCTTCCGTCCAGTGTCTCTTCGCGCTGTAACGGGATGCTTGCGGATGCTGGGATTTGAACTGCTCTCGTCCAAGGCCCGGAGGTACTCTCAGGTCTCGAGGCAACCAAGAGGCTTCCGGCGCTGAAAGGCCTGATGAATTGCGGACATAAGATGCGATATGTCAGCGCTCTTCAGGAAGAAGGCGTCAGCGCCGCACTTTGCGGCGGCTTGGCGAGACGCCTCATCGCCTGAGTCCGAGACCATGATGACCTTCGTCCCGCCATGGCTCTCCTTGAGGCGACGGGTGGCTTCCAATCCGTCGACACCAGGCATCTCAAGGTTCATGAGGACCACATCGGGCTTGAGTCGCTTGGACAACCTGACAGCCTCTTCGCCGTCCACCGCTTCGCCCACCACGTCTACGTCGCTATCTTTTGCGAGCAGCCTGCGGATGAAACTGCGATATACCTGCTCATCGTCTGCGATCAAGACCTTCACTGTTCTATTACCTCCGGTTTGCCTTACTTCTCCCCGGCCGCTAGCGGCTAAGGCTAACACACACACGAGCTTAGTGAAGGTACAAGGTTTTAACAATCCGGTAAGTATCGGAAACAGCAGTCGAGGGAATTGCCGAAGGGTACTGTGGGGTAATCACTTGACGCCGGCGCTGTTCCACTTCGCCCGGGCTTACCCCCCCCAAAGGTCCCGGTTGGGGGCTACAACCGGGCTCCGTGCGCGGCCAAGTGGTTGATAAAAAGGCACTTCTCAGGGCTGGATTATGCCCCTTCGAACGGCGTAACGGACGAGGCCGGCGGTTTCGTGGATGCTCAGCTTCTCCATGATCCGCGTACGGTGAGTCTCGGCGGTCTTGACGCTGATGTTCAGCAGTCCGGCGACCTCTTTTGTGCTCTTTCCTTCGGCGATCAACTGTAGGACTTGGCGTTCCCGGGGGCTCAAGGGCTCGGGGCGGATATCGACTTTATCCTGGTAAGCCTGCACCACGGTTCGGGAGACCTCGGGGCTCAGGTACGTTCGGCCTCGGGAGGCTTCTCGTATGGCCTGAACCAAATCCTCCGCCGCGTGGGTTTTCATGACAAACCCCTTGGCGCCCGCGTGGAGGCCCTCCAGGATGTAATGGTTCTCGGCATGCATCGTCAGGATGATGGGTTTCGTTTTGACCGAAACTCTTTGAATCTCGCGCGCGGCGTCGAGGCCGTTCAGAAGCGGCATGGCAAGGTCCAACACCGCCACGTCAGGATGAAACTTCTCGGCCATTTGTACGGCCTGCTGGCCATTTGAGGCCTCGGCGACCACGTCGAAGCCTTCCCGTTCCAGGAGGACCTTCAAACCTTCGCGAACGATCTGATGGTCGTCGGCAAGAAGCACTTGGATCGACATTTTATCTCTCCAGTGGGACCTTGATTTGCAACTCGGTTCCCCAGCCGGGAGCCGTTTTTATCTCGAAAGTCCCGCCCAAGGCGTTAAGCCGTTCCCGCATCCCGATAAGGCCGAGGCCTCGCCCGTCAGACCGAGAGGGTACACCGGAGGTATCAAATCCCACCCCGTTGTCACGAACGGAACAGATGACCTGCCCGTCAGCGCGCTCGATCCGGATTTTCACCTGCGTGGCCTGGGCGTGTTTGGTCACGTTATGGAGGCCTTCCTGGACTATCCTGTAGAGCGCGGTTTCAACGGCAGCCGGCAGGCGCTCGCCCTTGAACGCCTCGACCGTAATGTGTTGCTTGGTCCGTTTTGAGACGCCTTCGGCCAGGAATTCGAGCGCGGGCACAATCCCCAGGTCATCCAGGATCGTGGGCCGGAGCTCGTGCGAGAGGTGCCGGAGCTGCTCTTCGATCTGATCCAGCAGTTTTCTGACACCCTGAAGACGCTCTCGCACGGAGGACGGAAGACCCCGTGCCAAGTCCTCGAGCGAGATATGGACCGCAGCCAGGAGCTGGCCGGCTTCATCGTGGAGCGCATGCGCAATGCGTTTGTTTTCCGCCTCGAGAATCTCATTCAACCGGCTTAGCGCCAGGTTGGCCTCCATGAACGCGCGGTGGGTCATCTCGAAAGGGGACAGGCTCTCAGCCAGAAACTCTCCCGCCTTCGCTACCAGTTGAACGTTCTCTTCGCGCGTCGCCGACCGCCTCAAGAGCGCCGCCAGCACCCGATGGTGGATGGCCACCACATCCAGGATGGCAAGCTTCTCGGAGAGAGCGCGACGGCCGACCTCGTAGGCCTGCTCGAGCGCTGCTTCGCCCCCGCGCGCAACGTAGTCCTCCAGGGCTCCGGCGTACTCCACGTCCAACTCATCGAGGATGGGTTTCGTCGCCATCGTTCACAAAACGCGCGACCGCCACCAGCGCGTCGTCGGTTCCCCGCTTATACCGCCCCAGGATCCGGTCGGCAATGCCCTGGGGAGGATCGTCCAAGTCCGCATAGTCGCCAAATCCGCTACGAACGCCGTCCGTGGCAAAGATCAGGACGTCGCCCCGCGCCACAGGCAGAATCGGGGCGTAGAGGGTGGGCAACTCGGCGCCCACGACGCCAGGGCGTAGCAGCAGGCTCTCGCCCCTGGGAAGCATGGCCTCCCGGTGCAGCAGAACGGCGGCCACGTTGCCCACGCTGATCCAGCTCATTGTACTATGGCGGGCGTTGAAAGAGGCCAAGCTCATCACCGCGCCCCGCGTCGAGCGCAGTTTCGCGTGACACCGGTAAACCAGCGAGATCAGAGACTCCTCGGGATGGCCCTCCAGCACCTCGAGCGCAGCGCGCGCCGCTGCGGCCGCGTGCTGCCCGTGTCCTAGCCCATCTACGGCCCCCATCAGCCACCCTTCCTCGAAGCTCTTAACGACGCACAAGTCCCCGCAGTGGGTCTGGCCCGGGAGAGTGAATTCGGCAACGCCCCACTCAATCAAAGCCCTTTCTACTTTTTCCATTTCTTCACCGTCACGGTCGTTCCCTGACCAACCTGGGAGGCGATCTCAAAATCGTCCACCAGGCGCTTGACCCCGGGGAGACCGAGGCCCAAACTTTTCGAGGTCGAAAAACCCGCCTGAAGGGCCCGGGGAATATCCGGAATACCCGGTCCCTGGTCACGGGCGCTTACGATGACCCCTTGCCTTTCCCCATGGTTGACAAGTTTTACCATGATTTCTCCACGCCCGGCGTACAGAACGATGTTTCGCGCCAGCTCGGAAATCGTCGTGGCAATGAGCGTGAGTTCGGTCGATGAGAAGCCCAGCCTCCCGGCCAGCTCGCGCCCCTTCTGGCGAGCCTGAACGATGTCGCGATCGCCCAGAATGGCGACACATATCTCCTCCGGTTCGGGCTCCTGGCTTGCGGCAGGCGCGGGGGTGGCGCGAAAGGTCGAGTCCATGGCTTACCACTCATCGCCCAGACGTCGCCTTGGAGGTGATCTTGGACTTCCGATTTAAGAAGGCAATGCCTTCCTCCAAGTCGAGCGCCGTGGCGATGCCCTCGAGCCTCATGCCAAGTTGCACCAAGGTGAAGGCCACCTCGGGCTGAATGCCGACAATGACCGTCTCGGCCCCGCGCAAGCGGATCATTTGCGCGATGTCTCGGAAGGTGCGCGTGGCAAACGAGTCCATCACGTCGAGCGCAGTGACGTCCACGATTACACCGCGTGAGCGCAGCTCCCCTACCTTGTGCACGATAGCATCACGCAATTGTAGCAGATCTTCGTCACTGAGAGCGGACTGAACCGTCGCAATCAGGTAGGGTCCTTGCTTAAGGATAGGGACTTCCACAAATCATCATCTCAATCTGGAAACTGCACCGGAAGGACGGGCTCTTGACCCGCCGCGAAGGGGGACAATGAAAACGAGATGGTAATTTTGCTTCCCCCTCGTCAGCGGGTCTAACAGGTTGCTGAGAGGCCTTGAAGCCTGCCATTCCGAGCGAGCAAACAATCTGAAATTCTTACTTTCGGCGTGCTGCGAGACGCTTCGCTCAGCGTGACAATTCGGGCGCTTTTCAGCAACCTGCTAAAACACCAGACCTCCCGCCGTGCTGACCGGCTTTTTTCGGCGGCAGCCGGCCAGTCTAGGCGGAGGCGCCGGTTTCCCCAATCAATACGACCTTGTAGCCCAAGGCGCGCTCGGCTTCCTCGATCCCTCCTTGCAGGTCGCCGACCGTGTTCATCTTGCCCAAGTCTACGCCGATGGTGACCAGCGTCTGGGCGATTTCGGGTGACAGGCCCGTGATGATGACCGTGGCGCCCAGCAGACGGGCCGCTTCCACCGTCTGGACCAGGTGGTTGGCCACGGTCTCGTCCATCACCGGGACGCCGGTGATGTCGATGACGACCACTTTGGCGCGATTCATTCGGATGCCCCGGAGCAACTGCTCCGTGAGCTGGCGAGCGCGCTGCGGATCAATGACGCCGATGATGGGCAAGATCAGCAAGCGCTCGCGCACCTGGAGCACCGGCGTCGAGAGGACGCGAATGGCCTCCTGCTGCTCGCGGATGACGCGCTCGCGCTCCTGGACGAATCCCACGGCCACCGTGATGGTGATCCGGTCGGCGGCGGGCTCGTAAGCATCCAGGATGCGAGTGAGCAGCGCAGAGTCAGCCTGGTATTTCGCGAACAGGGACCGGGCGAGCACGTCCCGGAGGAGGAGAACGATTCCTATGACCTCATGGGTCTCGACGCCTCGCGGGATGATGCGCTCCGACAAGTTGCGCGCGTACGCTTGCAGCGCCTCGAAGGTGCCGGTCTCGAGCGCTTCCACGTAGTTGTCATACACAGAAGTCGCCTCGGCGAAGATTTCCTCCGTACTCATCGCCGTCAACAGCTTCGCCTCCATGATCCGGCGCGCCCACTCCTCCCGCAACTGCGTGCGGCTCTGCCGGAGGTGCGAGACCAGCTCGCGTAGCAGCTCGGCGGTAGGCTGGTAAACCGCCTCAGACGTGTTGGTTGGCGTCCTGACCACAAGGCCTCCTTGTCGATCCTGCACCGCCCCCTAAAGTGCCCACAGACAACTCGCCTAATTGTAAGAGGATTGTAACACAAGGAGTATAGGGTGAAGTCCCGACGTCTGCATAGGGACTTTCACTGAGAAGGTCATCCTTGCGTTTTTGCACACCAGAGCCTTCCTCTTTTATCCGGCTTCATCCGTAAATAACCCGAGGCAACTGTAGGGGAGCGGTAGGGCGTCTAATAGACTCTTCGCCGGATTGCCAGCGCTTCGCTGTTCTCGGTAAATTAATTGGGGTGAATCCCAGGTCAGCACTGATCGGGCCGTGGCCAGCGGAGAGTCGACGCCTCCGGACCTGTCAGGTTTCGCGCCGGGTCGGAGAGGTTTGCCGGCTGGGTTGAGAAGGAGGAACAAGATTGTGTCCAGACGCACGTCGCGCCTCGCAGCATAAAAGACAGCCGGGCGACACGCAGCAGGCGACGACAGGGGCCGATCTCATCGGGCGGAAGCTGGAGGAGGCCCTTCTGCAAAGCGAGGAGCGCTTTCGCTTGCTCGTCGAAAGCGTCACAGAGTACGCGATTTTCGAGCTGGATACCGAAGGGCGCATACTTACCTGGAACCAGGGCGCTCAAAGGATCAAGGGTTATAGGCCGGAAGAGATCATCGGACAGCATTTCTCCATTTTCTACACTCCCGAAGACGCCCGAGGGGGCAGACCCCAACGCGGACTGGAGCAGGCAGCCGCGCGAGGCCGCTATAAAGACGAAGGCTGGCGCGTTAGAAAGGACGGGTCGCGGTTTTGGGCCGAGGTGGTGATTGCGCCGGTGCGGGACGCGGCCGGGAACCTGCTCGGTTTTGCTAAAGTCACGCGTGACCTGACCGATCGCAAGCGGCAAGAAGAAGAAATAGCCACGGCTGAAGAACGGTTGGAAGCGCTGGTTGAAGAGCGCACTGCCGAACTCGTCAAGGTGAACGAGAGGTTGCAGGCTGAGATCCTTCTGCCGCGCCGCCTCGACCAGCTTGTGTTGCTTCAGTTGGTGCTGGACCGCAGCCCCATCGCCTGCGTGATGAATGACACGGATTTCAGCATTACTTACTGGAACCCCGCGGCCGAGCAGATATTCGGGTTTAGCAAGGAGGAAGCCCTGGGAAAACTGCCCTACGAGACGTTCGTACCGCACACGGCCCGGGCGTACGTGGAGAGCGTCCGCGAGCGGACAGCGGGTGGAGATACGGGAGCCAACGGCGCAAGCGAATGTGTGACCAAAGACGGCCGCGCCATCTTTTGCGAGTGGTATAACACGCCGCTCAAGGACAGCGCGGGGACGTTCATCGGATATCTATCCATGCTCCAGGACGTAACCGAACGCAAGCGGTCGGAAGAGCAATTCAGGGCTAGTTCCGAGCAGTTGCGCGCCCTCGCGGCGCGCGTGCAGAGCGCTCGTGAGGACGAAAGGACGTATGTAGCGCGCGAGATCCACGACGAGCTGGGCCAGACCTGCACGGCTCTGAAAATGGACCTCGTTCTGCTGGTCCAGCAGTTGCCCAAGAACAGGAGGCGGGCCCACGAGCGCGCCCAGTCTATGGTGAAGTTGATCGACGACATGATCCACTCCTTGCGAAGGATTGCTTCGGAACTGAGGCCCGGCACGCTCGACGACCTCGGCCTGCTGGCGGCCATTGAATGGCAGGCGCAGGAATTCGAGAGCCGCTCGGGCGTCAAGTGCCACCTCGCCTTACCCCAGGCTGAAATCGCTTTGGACTCCGATCGTTCCACGGCGATTTTCCGCATCTTTCAGGAGACGCTGACCAACGTCGCTCGCCACGCCAATGCAACCCGAGTGAACGTGCGTCTGGTGGGAGACGCCGAGAGTCTCACTCTTGAAGTAACCGACAACGGAAAAGGAATCGACGAGACCCGGGCTTCGGCCCACAATTCCCTCGGACTCCTGGGCATGCGCGAACGGGCGCTGCTGCTGGGGGGAGAGTTCAACGTCGCAGGTGTCTCGGGGCAGGGAACCACCGTCACCTTGCGTGTCCCCTTGGCAGGCTAGCAAGCCGTGCGCCTACCGGCTAGTCCCGCGCACCGGACGGAATAGGGATCGTGACCAAGATTCTCATCGCCGACGATCACCCCGTGGTTCGAGCGGGGCTGAAGGAGCTTTTGTCCGGCGCGTTCGGCAAGCTGACATTCACCGAAGCGAAGACGGCGCAGGAGACGATCGAGATGGCCTCGAAAGAAGAATGGTCGCTCGTCATCCTGGACGTCAGTATGCCCGGCCGCAGTGGAATCGATATCCTGAGCGACCTCAAAAGGGCTCAACCGAAGCTTCCCGTCCTCGTACTGAGCATGCACCCCGAGGAGCAGTTTGCTAGGCGCGCGCTGAAGGCGGGCGCCTCGGCGTATATGACGAAAGAGACCGTTCCCGAAGAGCTGGTGAAAGCCGTACGCAAGGTCCTGGCGGGCGGCCGGTATGTGAGCGCCGCCTTGGCGGAGAAACTGGCCTCCGACCTTCGCGAGGGAACCAACCTGACGCCGCACGAAATCCTCTCCGATCGCGAGTTTCAAATTTTGCAGATGATCGCCTCCGGCAAGACGGTTACGAATATCGCCGAAGAACTGGCCCTGAGCGTCAAGACGGTCAGCACTTATCGGGCGCGCGTGCTCGAAAAGACAGGAATGCGGAACAACGCCGAACTGATCCGTTACGCCATCGAAAATCACCTGGTGGGTTGAACAACCCGAACCCCACGGCGGCGAACCGGAGGCAACGCTTCCCGTCACTGGGCTTAGGAGGGTTGGCTCGCGTGATTCGCGGCGTTTTTGCTTTGCCATAGAAAAAAGTCGGCGCCGCCTGTCGGACGAAGACTTACCCTGCACGTTCCAGAGTCCTACGAAAAGATCAGAATTCCGCCTCTTGAGTCTTCTTACCAACAGCGTAATCTCTGTGGATGCACCCTGCAATCCGGAGGAGGAAAGTGAGAGTCTTCATTGCGGAAGACTCACCCAAGGTGGTCGAGCGCTTGACGGATTTGCTCGAGCAGGTCGGGGAGTTGGAAGTGATCGGCCATGCGGCCGACGTAAGGGAAGCGGCGGAGTGCATCCAAAGATTGAGGCCCGATGTCGTGATTCTGGATTTGCGGATGACCAACGGTAACGGGATCGATGTGCTGAAAACCATAAAGATCACGAGGCCGGAGACCAAAGTCATAATCTTCAGCAACTTTTCCGATGCCCAGTATCGAAAGAGACTCCTCGATACCGGCGCGGACGCCTTTCTCGATAAGTCTAGCGATTTCAATCAAATCCCCGGAATTGTCCTCAAGCTCGTCGAGACCCGCTCCTGACCGTTCCCGCCCAAGTTTCCTTATTGGAACCCAATATAAACAAGGATCGCGAGAGTTCCAACGGGGACGAGTGGGGGGAGTCGTTTCTCGAAGGATATACCCTAGCCTTAAGGTAACTGTTGAGTATTGTCTATATGTGTAAGATAAAAGCCTACATCACAGTGCCCCAAGCTCTGACGCGAAAATCATCTTCTCGCTGGCAGACTGGCGGCCGCAAGTCGGTTAACCTAAAGGTCGTGGGTCGAAATAGGGGGGCCGGAGGAGAGCAGATGAAGGTCGCCCGCAGGCAATCCCAACAGTCGGACACTTCGATTAGCTCGCCGGGCAAGTCGCTCGGTTCTAAGCACAGCCGCACGGCGGAACCGGGGCAATCAAGGAAAATATCAATAGAGGGCGCTTCGGCCGCGGAAGGTTGAGCTAACCGCGCGGGAACGTCCGAGCTCGTGTGCCGCCTGCTTCGCTGGGCGCCGACGACGGGGGTCTGAAATGCAAAATGAAATTGTTCGTTTTGGGGAATTCGACGCTAACTTGACGACCGGAGAACTGTACTTCCGGGGCATTCGCCGCTCCATAGAATACAGGGCGTTTCAACTTTTCTCGCTCCTCATCCGCCGGCCCGGAGAGCTGGTGACGAACGGAGAAATTGAGAAGTTCATTTGGCCAGACGAGCAAGCGATCTATGACGAGCCGTGCATGACCAGAAGGATTATATCGGCGGCCTTTGGCCTGAGAAGCACGCTTGGAAGCGCGCTCAAGTGGTTCGAGCGTGTGCCGAGGCGCGGGTACCGGTGGATCGGGCAGGTCCAAACGCGGGAAAGGTGGAAGAGTCAGGAGTTTTGTCCCTATTGCGGGGCAGAAGTGAGCCCAGAACCA
>WNGQ01023927.1_pt1 | contig 12151 bp, 8 predicted proteins | sample 5407661 | NCBI WGS metagenome assembly WNGQ01 (sample SAMN13153382, study PRJNA577476) | soil metagenome | isolation source: 60 cm soil or saprolite under Garry oak tree replicate 2 | place: USA:California | collected 2016-06-15
CTGGTTGGAGCGATCCCCCAGCGGGACAATGCGTTTAAGATCGAGCTTGCCAGGCGGACACTGGTGCGAGCACTCACAACTGTAGGAGGGATAGCATGAGCATACGTGAGCAGAAATCAGGGCAGACTGTGGTAGGCCAGCCACTTGACCGTGTGGATGGACGACTCAAGGTGACAGGCATCGCCCGCTATCCGGCAGAGTTTCCATTAGAGGGTCTGGTACACGCCGTCATCGTACAGAGCACGATCGCTTGCGGTCGGATCAAGTCAATTGACGCGAGCGCGGCGGAGGCTATGCCCGGCGTCGTGGCGGTCTTCACGCATCACAACGCACCGCGATTGCAGGCTGGTCCTGCCAATTTCCTGGCAGCAGCTCCACCACCGCCCTTGCAGGACGACCGTATTCACTACAATGGCCAGCACATCGCCCTGGTTGTGGCAGAGACTCTGGAGCAGGCCACTTTTGCAGCCACGCTCGTCTCCATCGACTATGAGGAGGAGACAGCGCTTGTGCAGCTCGACGACGAGCGTGCCCAGCCGTTTGCATCAGCCTACCCCGATGTGGTGCGCGGCGAGCCGGATGCGGCACTGGCTGAGGCCGCGGTGCGTGTCGATGAAACCTATACAACGCCAACCCAGCACAACAATCCAATGGCCCTTTTTGCCACCACTGCACGTTGGGATGGAGATCAGCTAACGCTGTACGACACCACGCAATGGACCGACAACACGCGTGCCGTGGTCGCCGGCATGCTTGACCTGGATATCACCCAGGTGCGCATCCTCGCCCCCTTCGTCGGCGGCGCGTTTGGCAGTGGTCTGCGCTGCTGGCCGCATGTTGTCCTCCCCGCTATAGCCGCACGACACCTTGGCCGCCCGGTCAAACTCGTCCTCACACGGGAGCAGATGTATACTGCTATCGGCTACCGCCCGCAGACCGTCCAGCATGTGGCACTTGGTGCGACACGTGACGGCCAACTGGTGGCAACGATCCATGAGGGCACGGAGCCAACCGCTATGGCCGACGACTATCGCGAGGGTCTCGTCCGTGCAACGCAGTCGCTCTACGCCTGCCCCAACCTGCGCACCAGCTACCGGCAGGTACGTCTCAACGTGAGTACCCCCACGTGGATGCGCGGCCCCGGCGAGTCGCAAGGCATCTTTGCCCTTGAAAGCGCGATGGATGAGCTGGCGTACGCTCTGGACATCGATCCCATCGAACTGCGCCTACGCAATGACCCGGACGTCCATCCTCAGAGCGGTCTCCCGTGGTCGAGCCGGGGGTTGCGCGAATGCTATCAGCTAGGAGCAGAACACTTCGGCTGGGAACGCCGAACTCGTGCGCCCCGCTCCATGCGCGACGGCAACTCTCTCGTCGGTTGGGGAGTAGCCAGCGCTCTCTATCCCTACAACCGTCGAGAAGCTTCGGCTGGCGTGTGCATTCTGGCTGATGGAAGCGCGATTGTGCAGGCCGGCGCCACAGATATCGGCACCGGAACCTATACGATCCTGACCCAGATCGCAGCAGATGCGCTTGGCCTTCCCCTCTCATCTATTCGCTGCGAATTAGGAGACAGCTCGCTGCCAGTGTCGCCGCCCCAGGGTGGCTCGATGCTCGCTGCCAGTGTAGGGTCGGCAGTACACGTGGCAGCATCAATGGCACGTGATCAGGTGCTTGCACTTGTGCGTGATGATGAGGCCTCGCCGCTCCAGGGAGCCACCGCCGACATGGTGGTGGCGCATGATGGCTCCATTGCGCTCAAGCGCGATCCATCAAGACGCGAGACGTATGCGGCGATTCTGCAACGACATGGCCTGAGCGAGATCCAGGCGGTGGGCACGGCTACGCCGGGCAATGAGGGGCAGCAGTTCGCCACCGGCACCTTCGGTGCCAAGTTTGTCGAGGTGCGCGTTGATGCTGATCTGGGCAGGATATCCGTGTCCAGGGTCCTCTCAGTGATTGCAGCAGGCCGCATCCTTAACGAGAAGACGGCCCGCAGCCAGGTCATTGGGGGCACCGTCGGCGGCATCGGGATGGCCCTGCTGGAGGAAACCATGATGGATGCTGCTACCGGGCGCATCGTCAACGCCAACCTGGCGGATTACGCGCTCCCGGTGCATGCGGATATCCCTCCCATCGATGTGCTCTTCGTTGACCAGCCAGACAGCTCTCTCAACCCTCTCGGAGCCAAAGGAGTAGGTGAAATTGCCATCGTCGGAGTCGCGCCAGCGATTGCCAACGCCATTTACCACGCCACGGGCCGACGTATTCGCGATCTCCCCATCACGATGGACAAGCTCTTATAGAGAAACCTGGCATTCTCCATGCAAACCCATCTCCTCTTCCGCTTTTATCATGGTTGTTTCTCTGCCTCAATGTACTAGCAATATGGAGTCGGATACGGTAAAGTAGACCTTCGGGAAAGCCCGCGGCAGCCAGCGTATCCTATATCCAATGAGTCAGGTTCTCGGCTGTGGTCAGCCAGCTACAGACGCCTCCACTAGTATATAGGTGTGGAATGCACTCACTCGAGTGCAACAGTTCTTACGCAGAAAGCTAACTGCACATATACAGAAATAGTCAAAGCGATATGCAATGATGAGTCACTCTCTCTCCTTTCTTGAAGAAGCATCAGGGACGATTGAGAAGGAAAGGAAGGGAGTAGCTCGTGCTCGATCAGGCATATGATGTCATTGTTATAGGGGCACGGGCCAAGACATTTCAAGGAAGCTAGCCAGGGTCGAGGCCAGCTCGACCCCTCCACAAGCGTGCAGCTGGCTTCGCTCGCCGCTTTTCCGATTTCTGGACGAGCGAAGCGATGTCCCGTCCCCTGTAGGGGTCGAGCTGGCCTCGACCCTCTTCCCTTGGCTGGTTGGCTTTATTTGAAATGTATTGAGGCTTGCGGCAGCGGTGTGTCCGTCACCCAGGAGCGCATGGTGTCCGTGAACAGATCAGGAGCCTCCAAGTTCCAGATGTGGCCGACACCCGGAACCATCACGCCTTTGGCACCCTGGATGGTCGTACTGATCTCACGAGCAGCCTGCTGCACCACAAAGGTTTCGTTCTGCCCAACTGTAATCAACATTGGTACATGCACTTGATGAGGGAACTCGATCTGTGTCACCTCATGGCTAAAGTGGCTAAATACCGTTGGCTTGACGGTTCGCACCCCTTCAAGCACCAGATGGTGATAGTGCTGTGGGATGTGAGACTGGAGGAAGATGAGCTGAGCCAATTGGTCAGGGCCAAGAAAACCCATCATCGTATTGATATTGGCAAAAGCTGGGTCAAGACGCGTCATCGCTCCACTGACCATGACGTGATCGATGACCTCTGGCACATCCAGCAGCATCCTCACGGCAACTGCACCACCCAGCGACAACCCCACCACATGAGCACGGCCATTCGGCGTATACTTGCGGATCAGAGCAGCAACTTGTGTACTCGCCTCTTTCAGGGTGAAGGGACCAAGGTCTGCACTCTTGCCATGTTCTGGCAGATCGGGAGCAAGACACTGATAGTCAGGTAGGCGCTCGAATTGTGGCTGCCACATCGCACCACTCAATCCCAGACCGTGCAAGAAGACGATGCTGGCTGCGTCTGCTCGCCCGGCTTGATGGACATACATCGGCATACTCTTTCTCCTTTTCATTTCCCAAATTGTACGTTGAGGTCCTCTTTGGCGATGAAAAGGAGAGGCTTTGCTTGACCCACTACCAAGTCATTAGCACAACAGAGTGAGTATTGGTACTCTAGCGTAAAAAACGTGAACAGTAAACTTCTCATCAGAGACTGATATTTCGCTATAAGGATAAACTCCTCCTTCTCATACTCAATTCAGCCGCTCGACGCAGCAAAAGATCATACACCTGACCACATTCAGAGGACGAACGGCCCTGAACAGAGCAACACAGCGAATCTACTGCATTGCACACACATCCCTTACACGAAAGACAAGTGCGAGGGGTTACACTACTACGTCTCTCTGTCATGAGAAGGGCTTCCAACTCGCTGTAAACACTCTTAAATAGAGTGGAGTTTCTCCTTTTACCGAGAATAGCAACATAACAATGGCAAAGCGGAAGCTGCAAAAGAGGTAGACAAAGCAATCGTGGCTTGAAGAAAATAACTACCCTGTCTCCACTCCCACTTCCAACGGCGAGATCGCTCTCCAAAAACCTACGAAAAGTCGTGAAAGGGCCACCATGGTTCCTACGCGCTAATAGGCACACAAACCGTAATACACGTCCCCGCACCGGGTTCGCTCTCAATACAGAGCGTCCCACCCAGTAACTTCGCTCGTTCGCTCATCCCCATCAGCCCAAAATGTCCCTCGTGGCCCACGCCTGTCTGTCCCGTAACCTTCTCTGGATCAAAACCACGCCCATCATCCTGAATCACCATCTGCACACCCTCTTCATCCAGTCTCAGCGTCACCGAAAGATACTGCGCTTGAGCATGGTTACACGCATTCGCCAGGGCCTCTTGCGCTATGCGATACAAACTCTCCTCCAAGCGTGGTGAGAGTACCGGAAAATTGTGGATGGGCGTATATGCAAACTCCACCTGCACCGACCGTTCCTCGCATCCCTCCTGTACCAATGCTGCTAATGCCTCGATCAACGTCTTGTTTTGCAAGGGGGCAGCGCGTAAATTCATCACCGAACGCCGCGCCTCCTCTAGATTACTCCTTGCCAGACTTAATGCTCGTTGGATGGCCTCCTGGGCTCGTTCAGGGCGTGCCGTTGCCAAGGCATCTGCCGTCTCCAATTGCAGCGTAATTGCCGCCAATCCCTGCGCCAGGGTATCATGGATCTCCCGCGCCAGGCGGTTGCGCTCCTCGATCGTCGCCAGTCTTGTAGCGGCGGAGGTGCGTTCTGCCGACAGTCGCGCCCGTTGGATGGCCAGCCCTATCTGGTCACCAATAATATGCAGTAACTGCAACTCCTCCGCCTGCAATTGCCGCCAATCCTCACTTGCCACATTCAGCACTCCCAATGGCATTGCACTGGCATAAATCGGCACGCTCGCATGAAAACGTAGTCCCCATGACGTCGGATCGCTATCCCGCTCGGCATTCTTCAAGCGACTACAGCGCAACACATCGATATTCGCCGCCCCCTCCAGGCTTCCTTCCAGAAACGTATCCAGGCACAGACAATAACCCCGCATGCGTTCAGGATGATCCGCCAGATACGGAGGTAACGCCTGGGCCGCCGCCAGATACGGCTCTCCCTGGGCATCCAACAACCACACCCAGCCTGTCTGTAAGCCCAGCAGCTTCGTCACCTGGGCCAGCACTTCCTGTAATGCCTCATGCACATCCACCTTGCGGTTCAACTGTCCCGCAATCGCATACAGCACCGCCAGCTCCCGATTACTGCTTAGCAGCGATCCTGTCTCTTGTTGTAGTGATGTTGTCTCAGGTTGAATCTCCATAGCAAAAGTATATCATTACCAGTTTTTGCATTGAGCACCGGTGGGCGAGCCTGACCCCCACAAGCTCTCAGGGGTAGGTTTTGTGGACAGTGGAGACGCCACCTCGCGTAGGGGCGGGAGTGGAGCGGATGTGGGGTTGGGGCCCTGGTGGCCGCCCGCTGCGGATGAGGTGCACCCATGGCCGTCCATCTACCAAGCACGACGGGCAGCCACAAGGGCCCCAACCCCGCTCCACCCCGCTCCTGCCCCTACGCGCTTCCCCCTCGCTCTGGCAAAAAACCTACCCGTGAGAGACCCCCCTTGTGGGGGTCAGGCTCGCTTTTATAGTTTCTCAACATTCCCTCTGCCTCCTCCACCATCTTCCTCCGTAACGACTCCGGCTCCAGCACTTGTACATGACTTCCCCAGCTCAGCAACCATTGCAGAATCTCGCTCTCTTGCCTCACTCTCAAGGTTACCAGTAAACCCACCTGCGTCTCCTCTTCGCCGACCTTATAATAAGAGCGGGACTCACGTACCCACCTTGTCACCTCTTGATCAAACAAAGCACGCACTACCATTCCCTCCACTCTCTTACGCTGCTGCTCATGCTCGTACATCTTAAAATCAGGCGGCCTCTCAAACCGCTGAGCCAGCAATTCTAGATTGTCCATCCGATCAAGCCGAAAATTACGTATATCTTTCCGCAGGTGACAATAGCCCACCATGTGCCACGCATTAGAATGCACCAGCCCATAGGGATTAGCCTCACGCACACGTTGCTCACTACCTCCACCCTGGGCATACCTTGTATAATAAGTGAAGCGCACCTTGGTTCGGTCAATAATCGATCTCCTGATCTGCTGCAACATCTCTGCCTCATGACCGCTCTCCATAGTCCCCATAGGAATGAAGCGAATACTCTCCTGCAAATAGCGTACCTCATCCCATTGCTTCTCTGGTAGCACGCCCTCTATCTTGCGGCTGGCCGACTGGGCCGCTTGCCGGTACTGTGCATCAAAATTGTCTGCCATGAACTCACTCCCCAGCAGCAGCATCGTTGCCTCATCAGCCGTAAAGCTCAACGGTGGTAAAAAATATCCCTCCATCAATCCATATCCACGCCCTGGTACTGCTACCAGTGGCACCCCAGCTTCACCCAACGCTTGAATATCTCGGTAAATTGTCCGCTTACTCGTCTCAAAAGTTGCGGCCAGGTCTTCCGCTCGCTGCCTCCCTTTGCCCTGCAATTCCAATACAATTGCCAGAAGGCGATCCGTCCTGTTCATCTCAAATCTTCCCCGCTTCCGTAGCTTCTTGGCAGGCGGCCCATGCTCCAATCTTATGCTTGCTCATTTCCACGTACCAGTGACATGAATATCCCAACAGCTGCAATAACGGCACACACCACAAACGTCACATGAAAACTATTGGCAAACGTCTGCTGCAAACTGATAACTTGCTCCGCCGACAGTCTGCCAGCGTGTGCTACCAGCAGTTGTCCCGCCATTGCTCCACCCAGGCTGGTAAAAACTGCCCCCGCCAGAGCCACGCTCAAACTTTGTCCCACTACCCGTCCGGTTGCCAGAAAGCCAGAGGCAGCTCCTTGCAATTCCTTGGGGGCTGCTCCCATCAGCGCACTATTGTTTGGCGATTGGAACCACGCCTGTCCCAGTCCTGTCACCACCAGCCTCCATACAATATCCCATACCGAACTCTGGGCATTCAATTGACTGATCAGCACCAGCCCGATACAGGCCAGGGTCAATCCTCCTGCCGCTAACCAGCGCGTACCGATGCGGTCGGCCAGCGCACCAGAGAAAGGCGCAAAAACCGCAATCGTCAATGGCAAAGGTGTCAACAACAAGCCAGCTACTTCTGTCGGAAAGCCCCGTAGCTCTTCCAAATAGAAAGGCAACATAAAGCTCACCGCGAACAGAGCCAGAAAGCTCAAGATCAGGCTCGTATTGGCTGACAGAAAAACGCGCCGCCGTAGCAACGAAAATGCAATAATCGGATGAGCCACTCGCCTTTCCACTACCACTAAGAAGCAGAACGCCACCACGCTCACTGCTAGCGTACTCAACAATAGGGGAGAAGTCCATCCCCACTCCTGACCAAACGACACGCCCAGGGTCAGTGTGGCCAGGCCAATCCCCAACAACAACGCTCCCAACGGATCAAACTTGCCCTCTCCCCGGTGCAGCCGTTCCGTCAGTACTAGCAGCGTTGCTATCACTCCCACAATGCCAATAGGCAGGTTCACAAAAAATATCCATCGCCATGACAAATTAGCTGTAATAATGCCACCCAGCGTTGGTCCTGTACTCACTCCCAGTGCCACCACCACGGCATTCAGTCCCAATGCTCGTCCTCGCTCCGAGGCGGCAAATGCCCGTGTTAACATGGCCGGACTGATCGACATAATCAGCGCACCTCCCAATCCCTGCAATGCCCGTGCCGCGATCAAAAAGCCGAGCGTTGGAGCTGCTCCACACAAGGCCGAGCCGAGCGTAAATACGATCAGCCCTCCTGCCCAGATCGGCTTGCGCCCGATCATATCTGCTACCCGCCCTGCCGTCATTAAGACTGCCGCCGTTATTACCAGATAGGCAATAATAACCCATTCCACTGCGCCACTCAACGGCACTCCAAAGTAATGTGCAATCGTTGGCAAGCTAATATTCACAATCGACGAATCCAGCGTTGCCATAAATACTCCCACCGCCACAATCGCCAGCACCGCCCACTTTCCCGCATGCTCCCCATCGTCCCTCTGCTCCTGTGGTTTGCCATCCTTGCCACCCTCATATGTGCGCATCTCATCTGCTTCAGATGGCGTTACTGCGCACCCATTCTATGCTAGATAACTGACATCTCTCGATTTACAACATATCCTTACATGTAAATTCTTCCCTCAAGATCAGGACGCCCACGCCTGTCTTTTAGGGGCGTCCTGCCTCTATAGCGTCCATGTGGACTCACGGCCTCAAAAAGAAGTAAATCGTCATGCTCACGCCCACCACAATCACGAATGCACGCACCCACTTCTGCTCAATCTTCCGTGCATAATACGCACCCGCATAGCCCCCTGCAATCGTCCCCACTACCATCAAGAGTGCCTGCGGCCAAAGTACGATCCCTCTCACGATAAAGATCACCACCGCCACTCCATTGATAAATGCCGTCAACAACGTCTTCATAGCATTCATCTCGTGAATATTCTCCATGCCCATGAGCCCCAATGTTGCCAGCATCAAAATGCCTATACCACCTCCAAAATATCCTCCATAGATCGCAATGATCAACTGGAGAAACGCTATTCCCACCAGCACCGACCACGACAAATGCTCACTGCCCTTCGAGCGTTGCCGCAATCTGGCTGTCACCGGCCCACTTACCGCGAACAACACCGTTGCCAACAATAATAAATACGGTAACAACTTCACAAACGTAGACTGCGATGTGTTCACCAGTAACTCAGCCCCCAGCACTCCGCCCACCAGACTGGTGACTCCCAGTACAATCACCAACACCGGCTTTTGCTTCGCCATCTCCAACCGATAGGCCCATATACTCGCCACTGAGCCGGGCCATAGCGCTACCGTACTGGTAGCATTGGCATGAATTGGAGGCACTCCCGTAAAGATCAGGGCCGGTAAGGTAATAAACGTTCCTCCTCCAGCCACTGAATTGAGCGTCCCTCCCAATATCGCTGCCACGAGCAGAATAATGATCTGTGAAATTGTCATCTCGCAAAATCTCCCCAAAAAAGTGTTGACAAATTTTCTTCCTTGTAGTAATATACAACACGTCAAGAGAACCGCCTGTATGTGCAGGTGAACTGGTGACTATAGCGAAGAGGGTACACCCGTTCCCATCCCGAACACGGAAGTTAAGCTCTTCAGCTCCAATGATACTGTGGGGGTAGCCCCATGGGAAAATAGGACGTCGCCATTTCACCCGCCCATGATAGGCGGTTTTGTTATCTACACGTTTGGAGTACCATCTCAGGTATACCCCATGACTCAAACAGAAGCATATCCAGAGCTGCGCCAGGCTGTACGGAACGTCTGCCAGGACTTTCCGCCCAGCTACTGGCGCGACCTCGATCAGCAGCGAGCCTACCCCGAAACCTTCATGCGAGCCATGACCGAAGCCGGCTTTCTCGCACCTCTCATCCCCCAGGAGTACGGAGGGCTGGGCCTCAGCCTGACCGAAACATCCATCATTCTAGAGGAAGTCAATCGCTCAGGAGGGAACTCCGGAACCGTACATGCCCAGGTCTATACCATGGGTACCCTCCTACGTCATGGCTCCGAAGAACAAAAGCAGCGTTACCTGCCTCAGATCACACAGGGAAAGTTGCGCCTCCAGGCCTTCGGAGTCACCGAGCCAGAAGCCGGCAGCGATACCACCCAGATTAGCACCACCGCCGTGCGCGATGGCGACCACTATGTCATCAATGGCCAAAAAATCTACATCTCGCGTGTCCAGCATTCCGACCTCATGATTCTCCTCGCCCGCACAACCCCACGCGACCAGGTACATAAAAAATCCGAGGGCCTTTCCGTCTTCATCGTTGACCTTCGTGAGGCACTCGCAGGAGGGCTGAGTGTAACCCCCATTCAAACCATGCTCAACAACGAAACCAACAAACTCACCTTCGATCACGTCCGCGTCCCTGCCAGCAACCTGATAGGCCAGGAAGGACAGGGCTTTCGCTACATCCTCGACGGCATGAACGCTGAGCGTATCCTTATCGCAGCCGAATGCATCGGCGACGGACGCTGGTTTCTCGAACAGGCAACCGACCGTGCTCGAGAGCGCATCGTCTTCGGACGCCCCATCGGCCAAAATCAAGGCATCCAGTTCCCTCTTGCCCAGGCACACATTCACGTCGAAGCCGCCGATCTCATGCGCTTGCGTGCCGCCACCCTCTTTGATCAAGGACAACCCTGTGGTGCCGAAGCAAACATGGCCAAACTCCTGGCCGCCGATGCCTCCTGGGAAGCCGCCAACGTTACCATGCAAACCTTTGGAGGCTACGGCCTCACTGTAGACTACGATATCGAACGCAAATTCCGCGAAACCCGCCTCTATCAAGTCGCCCCCATCTCTACCAATCTCATTCTCGCATATATAGCCGAGCATGTCCTGGGCTTACCGAGGTCATACTAAGTAACTGGCCTGACTGCCACGATGCTTACAGGAGAGGTCTTGTGCCAACTCACCTGGGAACGTGCCTCGCGTAGGGGCATCCTGTCTGGGGGACAGGTATGGACCCTTGTGGCCGCCCGTGATGGGGTGCAGAAATGCGGCTCCCAATAGGCGCGACAGATGGCCACAAGGACCAATCCATTTCAATGAGGGGAGAGGGCAGAGGCTAGCTCTGCCCCTACCGGACTGGACATCGCTTCGCTCGTCCACCAGGAAGGGAAGCGGCGAGCGAAGCAAGCCGCATACTCTGTAGGGGTAGAGCTAGCCTCTACAAAGCGAAACAGCTTGGCTTGTAACGGAGCAGAAGGCGTGTTATGATACAAGCAACACCACACGAACGCGGATGGGGCATAGGAAACTGGAGGAAGCACCGCTAGTCGTCAAAGGAGAGCAGCATGGCCAGGCATATTGAAGACGAGGTTGTGTACTACTACGATTTGCACCCCACCGAGGAGGACTTGATGGGGGAAACGTTTCTGCATCGTATGCTCGTAGAGTATCTCATGGATATTCTTCTCTGGCTCTTTCATGGACAACGCTGTGCCATCTATGCTAACCTCAACTTCTATCAAACAGCCGAATACAAAGAGGAACCTCTGGCTCCTGATATTGCCGTGATCAAAGGCATGGATGTGCAGAATGTGACCAGTTGGCGCGTGGGCAAGACGGGACCTGCTCCTCACGTGGTCTTCGAGATCGCATCCGCAAAAACCTGGAAGAATGATATCTATGAGAAGCCCAGGCAATATGCTCTCATGGGCGTGCAAGAGTACTTTGCCTATGACCCTAATGAACTGTTACTGGATCGTGAAGCGAGCAGTAGGCTCACCGGATGGCAACTCGATGTCACACAGCAGCGTATGCAGGAGATGCCCTTACGTCCTGATGGCAGTCTCTGGAGTATGCAGCTAGACAGCCTCTTAGTTCCTGGTGGCCAATATCTCTACCTTTCTGATCGTCAGGGTCGCCTCCGTCTGACGCAAGCCCAGGCTGAGGCTCAGCGCGCCGAGGCCGAGAAAAGACGAGCCGATACTGAAGCCAGACGGGCTGAAGCTGAGAAAAGACGAGCCGATACTGAAGCTCAGGCCAAACAGGTCGAAGCCAGACGGGCTGAAGCCGAGAAAAGACGAACGGAGGCCCTTGCCGAAAAATTGCGCTCACTTGGCATTGATCCCGATCAAGTGTGAGTTGACAGACTGACACTCCCCGGCAGAGAATGCAGGGGGTTCTTGGTTCGACGAGCTGACTTGCCCTCCTCCCCTCTCGAGTAGGACAGTAGAGGCCATCTCTCCCCAAGCGTTCGTGCTAGTTGCCTAGCACCTGTTCCCGTGTGCCCCACGGTACAACAGAGAAATTGGATGTTCTCTGAACCTGTGAAGCTCAGACCGTGAGGTGTGTATGCGCTCTCTTGCGAGATCTTACGCTGCTTCAAAGGTAGTTCCTTGACAGTTTGGACGCTCGTGCTTTTACCCAAAGGAGCGCTTGACTTTGGAACCCGCCGAAACACGATTGA
>WNGQ01005703.1_pt1 | contig 12144 bp, 7 predicted proteins | sample 5407661 | NCBI WGS metagenome assembly WNGQ01 (sample SAMN13153382, study PRJNA577476) | soil metagenome | isolation source: 60 cm soil or saprolite under Garry oak tree replicate 2 | place: USA:California | collected 2016-06-15
GCATCGTCATGCTTTGTCCAACCTAAGCGGCGTGACAGACGGATGTTATGCGTATCCACCGTGAACCCTTCGACGATGCCAAAGGCATTGCCGAGTACTACGTTCGCTGTCTTCCTCGCGACACCTGCCAGACTCAGCAATCCTGCCATTGTCTGTGGCACCTCACCACCATATTCGGTAATGATGCGTTGGCAGGCTGCGCGAATGTTCTTTGCTTTATTGCGGTAAAAACCCGTCTGCTTGATATCCTGCTCCAACTCTTCCTGACTCGCGTTGACATAATCTTCGGGACTGCGATATTTTTGGAAAAGCTTCTCCGTCACCATGTTAACCCGCTCGTCACTGCATTGTGCTGCCAGTTGTGTGGCTATGAGGAGTTCGAGTGGGTTAGAGAAGTTGAGGGTGCATTTGGCCTCTGGGTAGAGACGGTGTAGCTCTTCGATGATGGCTTTTATTTGTTCGGGTGAGCCCGGTTCGGGTCCGGTGTATGTTATGGGTGATGTAAGTTCCATAGATGTTTTTGTTCCTGTTGTGATATTTGTGCAGGTTGTATTATAGCATACGTGAGTACTACGTAATATCCTATATCCCTGCCAGGAAACTTTCGCGTTGCGGCATCAAGATAGAAGGAGTCGTTGGATGGTGCAAGCGTAGGTAAAAGTAGCCAATGCCGGCTAGGCCTAATAACATACCTGGGGTCTCTCCACCATGAGTTCCACAAGGCCACTGAAGCCCTGGCTTCGCATAGCTTTCGACGCCAAATTTAGCAACCTCGTGGACGAGTAGCTGTACATTTGCCCATTCTCGTCCAAGTGCCTTATATCCCTCGAGGAGCACATCAGCATTCCCAGCGAGACCATGACACAGTGAGAAATTTTCCATTCCACCAAGAAGTGATGCCTCAACCATCTTACGCGTCGTTTCAAGAGCCGTAATTGCCTCGGCTTTGCACACTTCATCATTGAGGATTCTGTAGGCACGGAGCCGCGACAGAGCGATTCCCGGTGCTCCGTGGCACCAGAAAGTAGCAAAAGATAGTGGGCCCCGGCTTCTTCTGCCTCGGATCGGTTCTTCGCGGAAATCTGGCCAATTTCTCGCATTAGCATCAAACCAATGCCGCTCATAGTTGAAAGCTAATACCGCTGTGCTACGATACCTCGAGTCGCCCGTTGCATGGAACAATTCTAACAACGCATAGCCTACCCCAGCAGTTCCGTGCGAAAATCCCGTCAAATTGTGCCGGGAGGGAAAAGCAAAAGATTTCCAAGAATAGCCCACATGAGATCGGTCTGCAGTCTGTAGAAGCTCATCTCCCAACTGCACTGCAAAATCCAGGAGAGATGCCTCATTCAGAATATCTCGCAGAACTACCAAAGCAGCAATCGTCCCGGCCTTGCCGGAGATGAGATCAAACTCGTGATGGTCCTGGTTTTCACGCCTAGAACGTTCCAGCAGGTGCGCCGCTTGACACAACAACTCCTCTTCGCCCAGCACTGTTCCGATGTATGCTGCTGCAAGCATAATTCCCATCCATCCGCTATAAAATCCCAGGTGGTTGGAAGGCGGGACGGCATCTACACGTGAAAGCGCCTGCCGTATCGCGCCAAGCGCCGTTCGGCGTGCGGTAGCATCGTCAGTAATGGTGTGCAGTTCGGCCAGGAACAGGGCCACACCGCTGGTGCCGTCGTACAACTCAGGTCCAAGCGCTTTGTACGTCATAGAGGGCCAACCTCTTGTAGAACTGCTCACCAGGGGTTCAGCGCCCATCCAATTGCAACGGTCCTGGTGCCATATTGCCTCTTGCGACAACTGCTGGCCGATTTGTTCTGCCGTCTGCAGGAATATTGCTGTATCGGAATTGACATGAGTCGCTGGCATTGCGCCACAAAGAAGCTGCGATTGTCGCTTGGGCAGAGGTTGGAAATGGTAGTAATCGCTGGAGCCGGGGTTTAAGAAAGGTCTCTCCATGGTGATGCCTGCTTCTGCGAAACAATCCTCCACAACCCGTAGTCGCTCATCTAGTGATTTCTTCCCCTGCTCGTAAGCACGAATCATGCCCTCAGCCAAAATCCGACAACGATGTTCACCGAAGCTTTCTTCTTGCCCAGGATCTTCCGCCAAACCAAGGCCTGGAGCCAGCCGTTTGGTGAACATCGGGGTTCGTTGCCTCAAGCTAGTGGAAACAACAGGATAAATTGTGGAAAGAATTCCTGAGGCAGCCTCATAGTCACTTCCTCGTATATACAGCACCACAGTATCACAGCGAGTAAATAGATGCGGGTCATTCAGTACCTTCAGCTTAAAAGGTAAATTGGCCTGGTTTAACATCATAGTGGCATCCCGCATGAAGCGGACTGCTCCCTCAACCGAGAGATTCCAGTAAAACCTCACCAACCCTTGTGTGTCTCCCCAGGTCATTACAGTGTCGCTCAGTGCCATATAAAAGCCCGGCGAAATGCTGAGTAATTCCTTCGGAAAGCGTAGACTCAACCGTATACCTGGCATGATCTGAGTACTTTGCGTAACAAGACAATCCTCTGGGCGTACCCATAACTCCAAACCTTCCCTACGCACGACCACTTTACCGTCCTCGATCATACAGACCGCCCAGCCGTTGTCCCAATAGCCATTCCCTGAATTTGCTGCGGACAACGCCTCGACCAGAGGCGTCATACCTGTCATTGGATCGATAGCTGCTTCCCGAGTAGTCGGCATTGCCTGACCGGGACAGTAGAAGTCGGTGTAAAGCTGGGATTGTAGATTGAAGAGAAGATAGTTGCGTGCAGTTTGCGGTGTCAGCACCCGTTTGATTGCTGAAGTCAGCGACCAGGATTGTTTCCTGAACCACGAATAACTGGTTGGAGAGAAGAATACAGTGGCCCGGATAGCCGCTTCCACATGTTTGCGGTAATCATTCATGTTACTCTCAACTACTCCAACGAAAATCCCAGTAGATTAACGAGCGCCTCTCGTGGTCGTTGTAAAATGTTCAAGCTGAGTTGCAATAAACCTACTGCATTGCCCATGAGTCGCGCTGACATTTGCATTTGCTCAAAAGCCGTCTGCACCAGCCTTGCTGCTCCATATTGGACAGCACGCAGGAGCCATTTATTGGCGATTGTCGCACCCAATCCCATCTGTCGGACATAGGATTGCCAAAACGAGTGGATCGCCGGTTGCATCCTCTCCAATGGATAGCGTGCGAGTTCGATCAATCGTTCTGAAGGAGTCTTGCCAGTGAGCGGGATCGAAAGCAGCCAGAAGCTGAGATAGTCGTTGAAAACCGAGGCAACATCCCAACACGGATCTCCTCGATTGGCAAGTTCCCAATCAACAATTGTGAGCCTGGTCTTTCGCTGCAAGCCAGACTTCGCAAGGACGATACAATTGTCCCACTTCAGATCGCGATGGATAAGCGTTTCGACCATCCAGCCCTGGCGGAGCGTATCGAGATGTTCACAGAACTCGGGAAATCTCTGGATGATCTTTATCACCTGAATATTCGCGTTGCTGATATGCTGGAAGAGACTGAGGTCGGTACGGTGGACCGAGAGAACCCAGGGCGGTTGGTCTGAGAACAGATGACCATCCTCGCTCCACTTCCGTTGCTCTCTCATCTGACGGTGCAGCAGACCCAGTGCATTGCCCAATATCCCAGCTACGGTGGTGGAGAACCGACCTCGGCTCGTGTGATACTCTCGCAGGTCCTGCCCATTCCGCACTAACTCCAAGATGAGGATATGTTCTTCGGGATCATATCCATAGTAGTGGGGTAGATAGCAATCAAGCCCATGAGTGCTTCTATGCGACTGAAGGAGTTGGTACACAGCCGCCTCATTAGCAAGCGTCGCTCTCCCCTCTGGGCCAATTCCTTGCTTGAGGAAATAACTTGGACCCCGCTCACTGATAACCTTGTAGTTACGGTTGCGCCGTGAGACGTCCATCACCGCCAGATCACCCTCGGCAATGGACTCCGCGCTCACCAGACCACACTTAAGTAAGTACGGCACGACTTTGCTTTGTGTTAACACGGTTTATTCTCGGGCAGCAAGGAAGCTACTAGCAAGGAAGTAATGGAGTAAAACACGTTCCTCCCCAAAACGTATAACACTGATGAGTAGGACACCACAGCCCTGATATTATTCCACCGAGGTCAGGTCGTCTCCACTGTTCCATTTCTTGCATACCTAGTTCCGGCATAAAGTTGGACATGATATCGCCTCGTACAAACTCCGCTAGCGCCTGCCGGGTCCCGGTTCGCGTGTGCTTCAGAGTGGCATCACGTCTGAGCCATACTACTGTGCCACCGAGTGGAGACTGTGCGTCGGTAAGCGATTGCGTGTGAAGCATATCCTCTTCACTGAATTCCACATAGTTGTCCAATTGTGGTGTGAGATAGAGTCGCCAATTTCCGGCCTCTGAGCTTCTTCCCAGAAAGCCCACCAAAACCTGTACATCTATGGGCTTGGTTGGATCAACTATCAAATTCTCGACCAGGGCATCTGGATTCAGTTCTCCGGAGCCTCCCTCTGGTTCCTTTTGCTCCTCCATGTTGTGCCTGCCTTTCAGAAGAGACTTCGATGTGTTAGTAACTACATCTGAGCGAAATGTGAAGTCTAAATGATTTCTATTATGAAGGTATTGGGTGATTTTCCAATAAGTTGTTCCAATTCCTTCAGGCTGCATGTGTTCGATATAAACATTTTACTATAAAAAGACGTGTTTTATCAAGCTTTTATCATAGCTTTGCTCATTTTCCTCCGAAAAACTCATATTCTACACTTCAAGCATAAGGTTGCAGTTTTGCTCAAGGTAGAGTATAGTGAATACAAACAAATTCTTCCTCAATGGTAGTGCTTCTCTGATAATTCGATAGTTACTCCCTTATGAGAGGGATGCACATGGTTGACCGTATAGGCCAGCAGTTCGGCAACTATCGCCTTATCCGCCTAGTAGGGCGGGGGGGCTTCGCCGAAATCTACCTTGGTGAGCATATTTACCTGGGTACACAGGCTGCCATCAAGGTTCTGCATACCCAATTGACACCTGGTGCTGTGAAGCGTTTCCACATTGAAGCCCGCACCATTGCCCACTTAGAGCATCCCAACATTGTGCGGGTGCTAGAGTATGGTGTCGAAAATACTGCACCCTTCCTGGTCATGAGCCACGCTGTCTATGGCTCGTTACGCGACCTCCACCCTAAAGGTACACGCGTGCCGCTCTCAAGCATTGTAGCGTATGTCAAGCAAGTTGCTGCTGCTTTACAATATGCACATGATGCACGAGTGATTCATCGGGATATCAAGCCCGAGAATATGTTGTTGGGATACAAACACGAGGTTTTACTCAGTGACTTTGGCTTGGCTTTGATCGCGGAAAGTTCGCTGTCCCAGATGACGCAGGAGATGGCTGGTACCTTTCCTTACACAGCCCCCGAACAACTTCTGGGTCATCCTCGTAAGGCGAGTGATCAGTACTCATTAGGAGTTGTCGTGTATGAATGGCTATGCGGAGAGTGCCCATTTCATGGAACCGCTCTCGCCATAGTGACACAACATCTACATGCCCCGGCACCATCGTTACGTGCGAAAAACCCTTTGATACCGCAAGCACTTGAGGAAGTGGTACTGACGGCACTGGCAAAAGACCCATACCAGCGTTTTGCCACTGTACAAGCGTTTGCTACTGCCTTGGAACAAGCCTGCCAGGAAGAACTGGAAGGCCGCTCCGGATTACCAGGAGTAACTCCTTCGGAAGAACGCCTTACTCCAAATGGCGGGAGCCATTCTCCGCACGATTCAAATTCGTCGGTCTACTGGACACGCCGTGCTACCGACTCCAGCACTATCGCGCAAGATCAAGAGGTTGACACCAGTGGTGAGCAACCAGTGATATTGGATCGCACATCAATACAATCTCTCTCAGACTCAGTCTTTCAGTTTAATGAGCAATTGACCAGCACTGACCAGTTTTATGGGAGAGTACGTGAGCGTGAGACTTTACTCAATCGCTCTCGCAAAGGAGCCTCCACTTCTATTGTTGGTCCGCGCAGGATCGGCAAAACATGGTTGATGAGTTATTTGAGGTTGGTCGCATCGACGATGCTCAGCCCTCGTTGTCGCATTGGCTATCTGGATGCAACACTGGCAAGTTGTGCAACAGTAGCCGGGTTTACAGCCAAAGCTTTGGAAGAACTTGACGTTGCTCATCTCGTCTCCAACTCTACTCATGTGGGATTGGCTACGCTGGAGAGAGCCATACAAGATCTGAAGTCGAACAATCTGATCCCTATCCTCTGTATCGATGAGTTTGAGGGGTTGGGCAAACGCCAAGAATTTACCCTCGACTTTTTCATCAGTTTGCGAGCCATGACTCAGATCAACCTGGGCCTGGTGGTGGCAAGCAGAAGTCCACTGATTGATATTGTGGGTGACAACGGCAATACGAGCGGTTTCTTCAATGTCTTCGAGCAACTCACACTTGAGCCTTTTAGTCTCGAAGAGGCCCAAGCCTTTGTGCAGGCTAAGGGCCTTCAAGCCGGCTTTACCGGCCAGGAGCGAGACTATCTGTTGAAGTATGGACAAATAGAAAAGGATCAGTGGCCTCCTATACGCCTGCAACTGGTAGGCAAAATGTTGCTGGAGGACAAAACTTTAGCCCGGAAAGAAGGTTCACATTACTACCGTCCGAACGACCCAAGCTACTGGGAGAAGTTCGAGCAAAGGTTGGAAGTGAAATACCGAGGAGTGGTGCGTTAGATGAAATACATGAAACGCGTCTGGCAGTATGTAATCGTCGAGCCTTGTACCTGGCTCTTTTATAGCTTCTTTCAGCCCACTAGATTCAAGAGAGAATGTGAGAGCGAAGATTCTTTGAAGCGCATGATATCAATGCTCAAATTGGCCTTTCCCATGTTTCTGTGTTCCTATCCGCTCGCTCTTGGCATACAAATTATAGGAGGGTTTGAGCGAAACCTACCTGTCGTGGTGAACCCTGTGTTCTGGCCAGAGAGTCTGACAGGGCTAGTGTACTTTTTGTTAGCTGTAGCCCTGGTTTCTGTGGTCGGTATCACGTTCGGAGTTCTGTGGGGTATCGCAGGAGGCGTTGCGGGAGGCATTGCCTGGGGCCTTGTTTTGAGCATAACTGGAGTGATTGGGAGCGGAGTAGTAGGAGATGGCTCTCTGAACGTAAGTAGCTTTATGGCAGCACTTGCCACTAAAACTATTAATTTTATCATATTAAGTGTCGTCGCGGGCCTCCTGGGTGGGATCGTAGGGAGCATTACCAGATTTATTGCGAAGGGGAAAGATATCAGGAACAACTTCATAGAAGGCCTCATAGGAGGAATTGTGGGAGCCTTTCTAGGAATTAGCATAGGAGGCGTGCTGGAGATCACTGCGAAAACAAGCATTGTGAGGGGTAACGGGGGAGCTGACATCATTTTAAACTATCTGTCGAGTATTGCAAGCTTCACGGGCATCATCGCTGGGAGCATCATAAGACTTCCTGTGAGGAGAAGAGGACTCCCACGATTCATCGTGGGAGGGATTGTGGGAGCCATCTTAGGTGCTATTGGAGGTCTCAGAGGTGACGTCTTTTTCGGAATCCCTCGGGTATATTCCATCTGGCAATGGGGAGTTATCGTTGTGGGCTCTGCTGGTGTGGGTATTGTAGTAGGCATCATTGTGGGCATCATATTGGACAACATAGGGGTATATGACAAAGGGAAAAGCATCACAATGGGGCTCATGATGCTCATTGTGGGCATCCTCCTTCTAAGTGTCATTTTTATCTCCATCACCGCAATGGGGATTGTAATGGCCGTGGTACTGGGCGTCATTCTGGGTATTGTGAGACCTCCCACGATGAGCATCCTACTAGCCAGCATATTGGCAGTCGGGCGGATCGTAAACCTGCACTCCTTAACATGGGAGGGCTTCCAGCAGAATCTCTTTATAGATCTTGTATTGATTGTCTGCTTCATTTTAGGCTACTACCGAGTACCACTGTACCCAGTGAGCAGTCTTTCCTCCTTCAAGGCCTATCTTGCCAGCCGCAAAAATCCCCTCCAGGTATTTACTTACTTGCATCGTTGTTCACTGTACTGGGACGAGCATACCCTCTGGCTTTTACCAGGCCTAAAGCGTACCCTGTTGATCGCTGCGGGACAGAACGTTGAGCGAGCACTGGAGGAAATTTCCTTCATCGCGGCTGAGAGGCCCCAGCAAATCGAGGCTGCACGAGTGGCTTCGCTGGAGATTGCCATCCGTGATCTGGAGATGCGTGAGAATCTACGTGAGATTGCTCAAGCCTGGCAGCGATTAACAGACATCTTACCACAAGAGGCAGGATTGATTGACCCACGCTGGGTAACCCCTTTTGCCCGTTTAAGTGATGCCAGCAGGGATGCTGCTCGCGCCTGTAGCCCACTTGGGTGGCATGCCCGCCGCACTGCCCTCCAGGAAATGATCACTGACCTGAAAAAAGTCTATCCCAACACGGCCTTCACAGATGCTCACCTCAATACACGCCTTGGTGAGGTGGTCAGGACCTGGCGAGCAGTAGCACAACGTGAACTGGAACAATTAGAGGCAGCACCCGAAAAAACAAGTCGCATTGAAAATCCCTACAATCCAGGTCCAGCACTTGAACTACGCGATAGCTTGTTCGTGGGTCGTCGTGATCTGGCGCAGCAGCTAGGAGATGCCCTGGGAAGAGGCAATCGACGTCCAACCTTTCTACTCCAAGGTGAGCGGCGTATGGGTAAAAGTAGCACACTTAAGCAGTTACCCGACTTGCTTGGTGCCAGATATCTACCCATCTTCTATGACTTGCAAACTCGAGGCTTCTCCTCCAGCATCGCCGTGTTTCTTGGGAAGATCGCTGATGAAATCTATAAGGTGATGCGTGTTAGAGGCCTCCCAACAAAGAAGCTGGCCTATGAGCGGTTGCAGGAAGCCAGCCGGAAGAATGAAGCAGAGGTTTATCACCTCTTTGAGCGATGGCTTGAGGAGATTGAATGGACATTAGAGCAGGAAGATCGCACTTTATTGCTTACCTTCGACGAGTTTGAAAAACTCGAGGAAGCTGGTCGAGATGGCTATCTCAATCTTGGGCTACTGCTCGACTGGTTCCGCAGTGTTATCCAGAACCATCCGCGACTGGCGTTGCTCTTCAGCGGGGTACGGAGCTTTGGTGATATGGGTGCGAACTGGGTGGGCTACTTCGTGAATGTGCAAACTCTCAGAATCAGTTTTCTCCAACGCGACGAGGCACATCAGCTCATTACCCGACCCGTTCCCAATTTTCCAAGCGAGCGGATCTTTGGTGAAGGGGTTGTCGAGGGGATTATGCGCGTGACGCACTGCCATCCGTTTCTGGTACAAGCTGTTTGCTCAGCATTGCTTGATTCTTTGAACGCAGACAAGCGCAATAGGATCGAACGTCCAGATGTTGGGGCCGCAGCGAACCAGGTCTTAAAAAATTGGGGGAGTACCTATTTCCGCGACCTATGGGAGCGGACCGATGAGGACCAGCGCGTCTGCACCCTGATCCTGAACCAGGTGGGTGAAGGTGATCTGCTGAGGATTGAACAGCAGAGTGGCTTGGATGGCAGTAGAGTTCACCATTCGTTAGAAACCCTGCTCGGGCGCGATATCGTAGTGTGTGAGAATGGTATTTATCAGATAGCTGTCCCTCTTTTTGGTGTATGGGTGCAACGCGGCAACTACCGCTAATCCACCTCGAATGTTGTCAGATTATCTCTTACTACTTCTATTTCAATCGATACTCCTACACATTGGAGGACACTGGTATGGCAGGACGGGTGCGAGAGCAAAGATCAGAAGAAGGAGAGGGTCGGAGACGTAAGCTTTCTCCTTGGATACGCTTCATTATCGGTGGCATACTCATTCTTCTCGTTACTGGTCTACTGCTTCTTTGGGTACTAAACTCATTAGGTTTTATTCAAAAACCATTGTCTACATTTCTTACCACTATTTTTAGTAACATCTACACTTTCATTGTCTCGGTTGGTGCGTTAATTGTTGGTATCATCAGTGCAAACAGCAAAGAGGTGTTTCAAAAGTTTTTCCCTAATTCCGCTAATTCTGAATCTGCTAAAGCGTTTGTATCTTCTACCACTACGCCCGTCACTCCAGGAGGTTCTCAGCCTGAAGACGCCACACAGTCTCAACACGATAAGGAGACCGTTTCTGACAATAGAAGGATAAGGAGACCTCAAAGGACTTTACAGTTAGAAATTATAGAACCTGAGCCAATCATGGCCATGCAAGCTGCATCCAGCTCAATTTTCCTATTTAATGAGCACTTACCTGGTCCCGAAGAGTTCTATGGAAGAAAACTCGAGTGTGAGGCACTTATCAACCGAACTCGTAGAGGTGCCTCAACCTCGATCGTTGGCCTACGTAGAATAGGTAAAACGTGGCTTGCCGAGTATTTAATGCATATTGCACCAACAGAACTAGGTCCGAACTATCGTGTAGGCTATTTGGATGCAACCTTGCCAGGGTGTAAAACAGTGTCAGGGTTCACCGCCTCCGTACTAGAACAAATAGGTATTCGTGTAACTCCCAATGATGCTGACTTGAGTCTGGAGACGCTGCTAGAGGCAGTGGACAAGCTGAGAGCCAACAACTTGCTCCCTATTCTCTGTATTGATGAGTTTGAAGGACTTAATAACCGAGAAGAGTTCGAAAAGACCTTTTTTGCAGGCTTACGAGCCATTAGTCAAAGGGGCTTAGGTCTGATAACAGTAAGCAAAACAACGTTATTCGACATTGTAGGTAACGATGGTTATACGAGCGGATTTTTCAATATCTTCGACACCTATACACTTAAGCCCTTTGTTTATAAAGAAGCTAAAGAGTTTGTCCAGATCAAGGGTGATCAGGCAAATTTGACCAAACAGGAAAGAACGTATCTTTTAAGATATGGACAGCAACAAGGTCAGCCGCAATGGCCTCCCTTACGCCTACAACTCGCTGGTAAAATGCTGCTGGAGGATAAAGAAGGAGGTAACTCGCGACCAGACGATGTAGACTATTGGTTAGATTTTAAAGAGCGTTTAGAAATAAGATACAACGCAGTAGTACATTAGCCCGATGTGCATACTATGGCTATCCTGTTCAGCATCCAGGAAGCGAAAGAGCCGCTTCAGTTGGTTCAACTCGTCACTTAATCCTAGAAGTTGCACACGGTGTTAGCTACACATTCTGAATAGCATACTGCTCACTATGCCTATTAGTAGACTTCTCAAGGAGTTTACCGATTAACTCCTCTTCTTTGAGGATACCGTAAAGGAGCAAGCAAATATACTATAATAATCTAGAAAACGCTTGAAGGAGAATGCTCCGATGCTTCGACGTATTCTGGCTGGTAGCCGCTACCTGATTATCATAGCTGTACTCGGTACCTTCCTTGCTGCCATTGCTGTACTGGTTTATGGCGGTTTAACTGTTGTACATGTTATTTATGAAATGTTTGCGTCCAGTCAGTTTACTACAGATGAGGCAAAGCATTTTGCGGTCGAATTCATTGAGATAATAGATCTGTTCCTGCTCGGTACTGTGCTCTACATCGTCTCGTTGGGCCTCTACGAACTCTTCATTGATGAAAAGCTTACTATGCCGCCTTGGCTTGTGATTAGCGACCTCGACGATCTTAAGGGAAAGCTTATCGGTGTGGTTATTGTTTTGTTGGCCGTGACGTTCCTGGGAAATGTTGTCACCTGGAATGGGAGCGAGAGTATTCTCTGGCTGGGGCTTGCCGTTGGATTAGTTTTGTTCGCTCTGAGCTATTTGCTCGGTAGAAGCATCAAGTCCGATCAGACCGAGAAGCTGACCAGAAGTGACTCCGAAAAAGGTCAGGAATGAACCTTCCCGGCCAACAGGGTCAAATGTAACTGACCCTAGACTACTTCTAACGCATCAAGCCCCGGGAGCGAGGGATAGGGCACATGAGGCTCAGTTTGATACCAGTAAGCAACAGAAGCAATATCGTCCTGCAATGGCAAATAGCGCTGACCATGACGCCATCCGAGCGCCTGAATGGTGACGCGTATCTGCTTCTCAAAGCGAACGGGATCCATGATATGCCAGCGATACATGCCAAAACGCTGCTGTG
>WNGQ01014042.1_pt1 | contig 12143 bp, 5 predicted proteins | sample 5407661 | NCBI WGS metagenome assembly WNGQ01 (sample SAMN13153382, study PRJNA577476) | soil metagenome | isolation source: 60 cm soil or saprolite under Garry oak tree replicate 2 | place: USA:California | collected 2016-06-15
CTTCACGTCTGCGACCGGCGTGATCGGCGGAATGTCCAGAATCACGTAATCGTAGCTATCCTGGACAGACTCCAGCAGTGCTTTCAGTCCCATGGGAGTAAGTTGCGTCCGTTGGAACAGAGCCGCCGGCGACAATTGCTCCTTGGTGTTTTGATCGCGCCCTCCGGCTAGCTTCACCGCAGGCAAGAAGTGCAAATTGGTGATCGGATCGCGCCATATGAAATCATTCACTGCCGCCCGACCTGCGACGACTTCGAACAATCCCCCCTTCGCCTTTGGAGCGAATTGCCCAGTCAGGCTGCCATTGCGCAATTCGCAGTCGATCAGAAGGACCTTGCAGCCTGAGAGCGCGATCATTTCGCTCAGATTGGCGGCTAATAGGCTCTTGCCTTCGTGAGGACGAGCGGACGTTATGCCGATGACCTTGTCGGACCGATGCAGATCGGCCGTATCAGCCGCGACCTTCAAGTCTCGGATCGTCTCGGCAAAACGTGAGAGCGGTTCACCAACAACGAACCGGTGCCGCTCCATGGAAGCCGAAATAATGCGCTCACCACTCGCAACATCTCCGCGCCATTTCGGCAGCCGCCAGCGCGCCGGTGCTATTGCCGGCAGAATGCCGAGGCATTCAACGCCGACTTCTCTCTCGACCTGTTTCGAGGAGCGGAAAGTTCGATCGAGATGCTCCCGCGCAAATGCAGCGCCGAAGCCACCAACAAGGCCGAGAATAGACGCAACCCCCAACGCGATAAGGGGCTTCGGCTCGCTCTTTTCAAGCGGTGGTGATGCCGGGGACACGACACGTGCCTCGGTTGCCGGAAACGATTGTTGCTGAGTGAACTCCGTCACACGCTGCAACAGCGCCTCATGAAGTGCGCGATTTGTTTGCGCAGAGCTTTCCAGGTCCTTGAGGATGACGCGACGCTGGCTGGAAGCGTCGGCGAGCTGCTGCTCGTTCAGGCGAGATCCACTCGTATCAACATTGTTCTTGGCTTTGTACTCTGCAACTGCCCGTTCCGTTTTCTCGGCTTCGGCCTTCAATTCATTGATGCGATCCTGAAGCCAGACGTTTGCGCGACGTGCTGCCTGGTATTTTGATTCGAGCTCACCGACCAGATAGGCCTCGGCCGCAGCATTGCTGATCCGAGCGGCCTTGTTCGGGTCCAGGGATCGGTAATCGATGCTGACGACGTAGGTCAAACCGGTGCGTTTGATTGTAAGGTTCTTCTGGAACAGACGGACGACGCGGCCGAACTGATCGGATTCCGTGGAAGTTCGGCTTGTGCCGAGAACGGCTTCGACGATCCCTTCTATGAATCCTTGTATGGCGGCCGAGAAACCCGCTGAAGGAGCGAATTCCGGGTCAGACTGTAGGCTCAGGGTTCTGACGACCGATCTTGCAAGGTTCTCGGACTTGAGGACCTCCACTTGGCTATCGACGAACGCCGAATCGGCAGCCGCATTAGGGTATCCTTGCTGTTGAAAGGGCTCATTCTTCCGGACGTCGAAAAGCAACATCGACGATGCGGTATACCGCGCTGGCGTCATGGCCAGGTACACTACAGCGCCGGAAACGGCCAGCGCCAATATGCTTGCAACCAAAACCCTTCTGCGCCGCAAGACGCGAAACGCCTCAACCAGGTCAATCAGCGGTTCCACTGCGCCCGCTACTTGAGGATCGCCGGCTCTAGTCGTTTTTTGCGAAGCGACTTTGTTCAGCATCTCCGCCCTTCCAAAGGGAGCACGCGACCCTCGGAACGCCTGGAGCGTATGACGGAAGCTTGCTCCGAGCTCGGCGCACCCTCCGCGAAAGCAGCCGTTCCGAAGCCAAAAGTTGGGAGCAAAGCGGCCCAGAGTGCCACCTTACTGCGGCGGCAAGACGACCCCTTGCTCAGCTCGCAAAGCAACCTCGACCACGTCACCCGGCTCAAGCTCGAAATCTTCCTCTGCGACAAGGCGTTCCCGGCCGTTCTCTCCCTTTCTAATGATGGCAATTTGCGGTTTGCCGCCGCTTCCACGTACGAGCTGTGACCTCACCAGTGCTGTGTATTGAAGCTTCTCTCCGACGCCCTGCAGCCTCGCGCTGATTTGACTGAGCCTCACGCCGGCATCTTGAAGTTCTCGAAGCAGATCCATCCGACGCTGGTCATCGAGCCGTTCCAGCTGTCTTGAAACTTCCTCCCGCTGTTTCTTTTGAGACATCCATTGCGCAGTGGTCTGCAATTTCAGAGTTGAGGACCACAGCAGCGCTCGACGGGCGTCTGTTATGCGGGTGATGGCCACAGCACCCTTGCCGAACAAATCGGTTACCCTATGGAGATCCTGCTTGTCGGCTTGTATCCCCTCTTCCTCATTCTTCAGCGATTCCGATAGGACCCCGATGTGCTCTTCAGCCTGTTTGATAACGCGTCGAAAAAACTCCTTCTCGCGCAGATAGTCCTCTTGGCGGCTCTTCAGTTGTTCGGCCTCCAAGCGTTTGATCTGCGAGATTGTGGATGCAGGTAGCGGTACGTCCTGTAAGACCTTTTGATCGAGATTGTCCCCTTCCCCCAGCTCGGTTCTTATCCGCCAAATGTGCACCCGTTCCTTGGCGAAGTCCGTCCAGAGCGACTCATAATCGCTTCGAAAGTCGGCCGATTCGAGAAACGGGTTATTCATTCTGAAGCGCATGATCTCGTAGCCGCCACACAGCGCCACGGCTTGACGCACGGTCATCAGCGGACGATAGGCTTGAACGCCCGGCTTGGACACGTCGCCGTTGACATATATCGGCCGATATTCCACGACGTTTGCGCTGACCTGATCGGCGTCTAGTAAAACGTGGTGCTCGCGCCCGTCCGGTGTGCTCTGTCGAAAGACCTTTGTTGGAAGGATGCCTTGAATTTTGGTCCGGACCTCCGACGGCGAAAGACCGGCTACGACAAGAGTACCGAGCAACGGGTACGAGATACTGCCATCCAATTGCACCTCGACACGCTGTCGCCAATCCGGCATTCCCGCGACAGCTATTTCGAGTATATCTCCGGCTTCGATACGGTATTCGGCCTTGGCTGGAATGCTCCAACTGAGGAGCGCACAAAACAACAAAGCACTCCTCGTACCACCCTTGGTAAGAAGAGCCGATCGAAGCAATGTCATAGCAGTGACCCCCACTGGAGCACCGGGTGTCAAGAACAGTATCGTACACTGAGTGATGTTCTGCAACCGACTCCAGCATCAATCACGTCTCCAAAGCCGGCGAGCCGACATTGGAACTTTCGAAGAGACCTTGCTCGGGCGCATTGCGCTTCGCGATAGCCCGTAACCACACGCAACGACATTTGGCAGGCAGGGCTGTCCCACCGTGCTCGCGCAATTTCCCGACGACAAACGAAGAATGCGCTAAGCATGCAACAAAACGGCACCAGCGCAATTTGAGAGCGGCGAAGAATGATCCGTTATGATTTCCATAACGGCGCGTAATGGAACCCATCGTTTCCAATACTGCGCCGCCAGTTCCCGTCACGGTTCCATTGCATTGCTGTTGTTGGATTGACTGGACAAACCGCATCCGAAGTATCGCCACAATCGCGAACCGAATCTCGCCAAAAAGTGGATCGGTCAAAAAAAAGACATCAAACAATCGCAGCTTTTTCAAAAGTTTTATGACGACGCGATTGAAGTTTTATTAAAGTTTTGTGGCGGCGCGATTAAAGTTTTATGACGACGTGATTTTTGTGACGACGCGATTGCCTCCCGATCGATTTTCCATCCGACAATTGTTGACAACCAGCGGGGTGACGCTCGTTCGTCCATTGCCAATTGCTCCGTTGGTTTTGCCATACGATGAGCTTGCATCGCGACTGCCAGTGGCGGTCGTGAACCGGAAAAACTGGGGTGGGGCACCGTAGGCGCGCGTAACGCGCGAGTGTCTGATGACCAGCGTGCGTCGTTCACACTGGGTGCGGGCCATGAAGGCTCCGCCCGCGAGCTCCCAGGCTCGATACCAGCCGGCTTCAGGGGCCGATGCGGCGAGCCCCTTGCCGCTGAGCTACAACGATTTCGGCGTTCTCGCGGCGCTTTCCGACGTGTGCGCAATCGTTGTCGCGAGCATGGCAACGGGAAGCGCTTACCATTGGCTTGCCTACGGTCGAGTTGGAAGCGTTGCGGAATTTTTCGGCGTAGGCGCGATTTTGGCCGCTTTGACCGCCGCATTGATGAAGCTCAAAAACCTCTATACTCCCGACAGTTTGCTGTCGGTTCGCTCTCAGGTTTCGCCGATCATATTGGTCTGGAGCAGCGTTGTTCTGTTCCTGCTCGGCGTCAGCTTCACACTGAAGATCAGTGAGGGGTTGTCACGCGGCTCGATGCTGTCGCTTGCGATAACTGCGCCATTGCTCATCCTCGGCCAGCGGCTCCTGGTCAAGCGCACGATGCTAGCCATCCTTCAAAAAGGCTGGCTCAAGCGGTCCAAGATCGTCCTAATCACCCGAGAGCCGAAAGACACAACTGCGAGTGACGAGGCGCTGCGCGCGTATGATGTTGTAGGGACCTACGTGCTCCCGTCCGATTCGGAAGGCATCCGACACGTGCTTGCGAACCTCGTGGGTGCTGCCCGCGGAGCGAACATCATCAGCGAAGTTGATCTTGCGATGGATTGGAATCGCTTGTCCGACATGAAACAGGTGCTCGCCGAGCTGCGCGTCCTTCCGGTTCCGGTGCGCCTGATCGCCGATGCGACAGCGCGCGAGATCCTGCAGCATCCGCAGCGAAGTCTGGGCGGAGTGGTAAGCTTTGAGCTTCAGCGGCCGCCTTTGACGGCAGGCGAGCGGGCAGCAAAGCGGGCGTTCGACATAGCCGCGGCGACGGCCGGTCTCCTGGCGATCGCGCCGTTTCTGCTGGCGATCTCATTCGCCGTGTGGATCGAGTCGCCGGGCCCGGTTCTCTTCAGGCAAACGCGCGGCGGTTTCAATGGACGGGCTTTCCACATCCTGAAGTTCCGCACGATGCGTGTAATGGAAGATGGCCCGACGATCATCCAGGCCACTTCAAATGATTACCGCCTGACGCGCATTGGCCGTTGGCTGCGCCGGTCCAGTGTGGACGAGTTGCCGCAACTCATCAATGTCCTGCGTGGTGACATGTCGCTCGTCGGACCCAGGCCGCATGCACTTGCACACGACGTCCAATATAGCCGGCTGATCTCAAATTATCCGTATCGCCATCATGTCAGACCCGGGATTACCGGATGGGCTCAGGTCAATGGATTTCGTGGCGAGACGCCGACGGTCGACAAAATGAGGCAGCGGGTCGAACTAGACCTCTGGTACGCGACCAACTGGAGCTTCTGGCTCGACCTTCGGATTCTCTTCTGGACGGTGCTGGAGATCTGCCGAACGCGGAACGCCTTCTGACGAAAAAAAATTGGAGGGCCTTGAACCGAGCTGACCGAGTCAACCGCCTCAAGGAGGGCGGTGGACGAGCCTGCTGTGGTCAAGACTGCGATCAAGGTTCGCGCCGTCCGAGGCGCCGAAGAGGATGGTATGCGACCCGTCGCGGAGAAGCGGGAGATCGCCATGAAAATATGCGTTTTGGGCCTGCGAGGCCTGCCCCACGTCATGGGCGGGGTGGAAACCCACTGCGAGCAATTGTTCCCCCTTATGAAAGGACTACATCCAGATGACTCGTTCACTATCATCGGACGTAAGGGGTATTTGCCCGAGGAAGTCTCCGAGTATCACGGGCTACGGATCGTCTCGTTGCCGCATGCCCGCGGCAAGCACCTTGAAACCATCACCAACACAATCTTCGGCGTACTATATGCGCGATTCGTCTTACATGCAGAATTGATTCATCTTCATGGCATCGGCCCTGCCCTGATGGCACCGGTTGCAAGAGCCCTCGGCATGAGGGTTGTCGTCACGTATCACTCGAAGAATTACGAACATCATAAATGGAACCGCGTCGCGAGGTTCATCCTGCGAATTGGAGAGCTGTGCGCTGTCACGTTCGGAGACAGAGTGATAGCCGTATCTCAATGCCTCGCGACCGACTTGAAGCAGCGCTTTCCGAAGGCGGCGGCCAAGATATACTTCATTCCGAACGGCGCGACCCACATCAACACGGCGAAATCTGCGGCGTTCCGCAGCAATGACGTCCTCGCCAGGTATGGTCTCGACAAGTACAAGTACATCATCTCGATAGGTCGGCTCGTTCCGGAAAAAGGGTTTCACGACTTGTGCCGAGCCTTCAGGACGGCCGATCTCGATTGCAAGCTCCTGATCGTTGGCGATGCGGATCACAGGGACGAGTATTCGAAGCGGCTCCTTCAACAAGCAAGTGACAGGATCGTGTTTACCGGGTTCATATCCCACGACAGGCTGCAAATTCTCCTCCAAAGCGCGTCGTTATTTGTGCTTCCTTCCTACAACGAAGGACTTTCGATCGCTGCACTAGAGGCCGTTGGCGCCGGGACCCCGATTTTGCTCAGCGACATAGAACCCAACCGCGACTTGGGTTTTCGCACGGAAAACTATTTCAGGGTGGGCGATGTCGATGATCTGCGGCGCAAGATTTCGCAAGATCATGAGCTCTATCGTGTAGATCGCGACAAAGCCCTTCAGCAATACAATTGGGATGTAGTGGCTGCGGAAACCGAAAGAGTCTACTCAACACTTCAGGCGCATGGGCGCGAGGGCAAGCCGGGCTCTTTGAGCCTCAAACACAGGGCGTTCAATTCCGGCTTCGGAACCCTAGCTGCCATCGGCGCCGATCGCTGGCTTCGCTTCCTCGCCCGGGGCCGGGGCGTGATCCTGATGTTTCATCATGTCCGGCCCTGGCAGCCGCGCGAATTCGCGCCGAACCGAGGTCTCGAAATCACGCCTGAGTTTCTGGACGTGGTCCTGACCGAGCTGCGGCAGGAGGGCTTCGACATCATTCCCCTCGATGCCGTTCTCGACCGGGCACGACCAGGTGCTGCCGCCGGGCGGCCGTTTGCGGCATTGACCTTTGACGATGGCTATCGTGACAACGTCGAGCATGCTTGGCCGGTGTTGAGGCGGCACAATGCACCGTGGACGCTGTTCGTCACCACGGACTTCGCCGATGGCCGTGGCCGCCTTTGGTGGCTGGAACTCGAGCAGGCGATCGCTCGGCTCGACCGTGTCGTGCTCCGCGGTAACGGCGAGCTGCGGGATCTGCCAAGCCGCACGATGGTCGAGAAAGGAGCCGCCTTCGAGGCCATCTACCGGCACCTGCGGGCCGGGCCAGAGGAGCGGTTGCGGGCCGTGACGGCGGATCTCGCCGCGCAAGCGGACGTGGACACGCGCCAGCTGACCGCGAACCTCTGCCTCGGTTGGGACGAGCTTCAAACCGTGGTACGCGAGCCAGACGTTTTGGTTGGTGCGCATACCCTTTCAAGCGGGGTATGTGACCGCCATAACTTCGCGGCCGGCGCACGTCTTTCCCGACCACGCCGCCCACCCGCACGCATTGCCGCGCACCTCCATCAACGGATTGTTCCAGGACACGAGGGCGTTGCGCGCGCTACTCTCAGGCGTTCCATTCTGGATCTGGAACCACCACCGCATCCTGAAAATCGAATGTTAAGCAGAAGAGTTTACCGGGTTCGCGCGATTACCAGCGGACGGTTCGACCCACGCCGTGCGATCACCGTGACGTTCGGGAAGCCATTGTTGCGCACCAGCTCGACGTTGAACGAAAGTGATGCCTTCGTGTAGGTCTCGAGATCACTGCGTTCGATTGAGCGCTCATTGTTGCATTGCAGAACCAGAACATCAGTGAGCTGTGCCAAGTCGGAAACGGTCTTTCTCATTGCCGCGCTGCTCAAATAGTACAGCGTGCAGAATGCGGTAACCAGATCGAACCGACCGAGGTTCATCGAGCCGATGTCGGCGTGCGAGCCGTGAATGTACGAGAAACGGTACTCGGTGTTGTCCGCCCACTCGAAAACGCGCTTCACGAACAAGCCCTGCTCGATGGCGCCAGTATCGATCTCCACCCCAATAACCTCATTCGCGCCTGCGCGAAGCATTTGCAGGGCGTTAAAACCGTTGTTCGCCCCAAGATCGAGGATTCGTCCACCTCGTGGAACCGGCAGGTGGTCGGCCAGGATATGGCGCCAACGGAGGATTCCGGAATTCGGATTCCAAATCGTCCCCCACCAGATCCCGGCACCCGCATAGAACGGCGAGTAAATGGCAGTGCCGACAGGCAACTGGGACTTTCGCAATCCCTTCGCTGTGAGTAGATCTGTGCCAAAAAGCTGGTTGAGCTGGTCGGCGTCGCGATCGCGGAGATAGGTCGCAGTCGTGCGGGAGAACAGACGCAACGGCAGCGCCCGTTCGCAATCGACGAAGTATGGCGTTTTGCTCACTTCGATGATGACGTTGCCATACTTTACATCCTCCACCGTGTAGCCGACACGATGGATCGCGAGCAGGGTGTGGCCGATGCGCGCGATGGTCTCGGGTTCCAAGACCTTATCAACCAGCCCCCTTCCGGCTTCTCGTCGCTCTCGCTCAATCCTGCGGTCGCTAAGGGCAGCGCGGTCTGGCCGCACGTCCCGATCCCGCATTGGGGCTCCCGCTTGGGCCAGTGCTTCGCGTACGACAGCCCCATTGATGTAAGCAAAAGTGATCGAGGGCCGGTCGAAATCTACGCCCAAGATCGCCGGGACGTGGCAGCCAGCAGCCGTGAGGTCGAGAGCCGCCTCCAGTTCGTTCACGAATGCGATTCTGTTTCCGCGGAAGTCTTTGCGCACTCCGATCCAGCCGTCATGGTCCACGACCACAAGCTCGAACCGGCTCCGCGGCAGAAACGCGTCCGCCGCCACGCGGGGCGCCGGCCAGAGCGGTTCGAATCGTGCAAGCAGGAGACCATCCTGGTCGATGCTGGCGAGAGCGATCTCCTCGTTGGGGCGCCTTATCGCGCGGCAGGTCTCGTCCAATTCCGGGCAAAGTTGCGCCAACGCGACACGGTTGCCGCCCTGCACAAGACACCCTTGCCCGATTCGGGTGCGCAGTTGCGCCATCCGCTGGTCGAGACCCCGCTGTCGGCGACGACGGACCTGCCAGCGCCGCAGCAGGTGCACCGGTCCGGCTGCGCGATGCATCCACGGGGCAATGACCATCACGTAGGCCAGCCAGATCAGGTCTCTCGTGTCATGGGCAAGGAGCTGCCGGATCCGTTCAATTGCCGATGTCATTGTCGTTTCCCGAAACGAAGCGAACGATCGAGCGTTCCCCATCGCCTACGCTATCAGAATCGAAATGCAGGATCATCAACGGTGTTCTGCGCGAGCGCTCCAACTCACTAGGTCTACCGCTGGTGCGACAGCCTTTGCTGGATCCGGTACTCCCTGCCCGATTGCGCAGCGCGCCTTGAAATGCGCGCTGAGCCCCTTGCGAAAGGACCTAGGCTGAGCCGGTCGTGCGCAGGATTGCGGCGCGGCGCTCCACCGGGAGCTCAGTAATGTAAGCGGTTCTCCTGCGGCTCCAGGTCGCTCTTGGGCGTCCGCAAAAAACAGTCGGATCAATCTCAAGAAATTTGCGACCGAGCACGCCACCCCCGTCGCGGCTATGGAGCTTCGCTCTCGCGAGCTCGCCAAATCCGCTTGACACCGGGAGGTGCGCAAAGGCTCGTATCGTGCCCACCCGCAGTGTAGCGAACGGATCTTCCCTCAGCGCCGTGAGAAGTAGCCGCGCTCCGGTCAAGAAGCGCCCGTCGCTAAGGTGAGCCAGTCCGAATTCCCGGTCTTGATGTGCGCTTGCCCACCGAAAGATCTTGCTCGGCAATTCAGGATGGCGCGCTCGGGCCTCCTCGATCACCACATAGCGGGAGCGCAACATGGCATCGATATTTGTCGACATGCTTCCGGCACGGACGCGGTACGAAAACAGGAATTCTGGAACGAGATCGAAGTCATAGCGCTCGGCGATATCCAGGTTGAACTTCAAATCTTCACAGCAAGGGGCTCCTCGCGAAGCGAGTGTCGCATCATAGCCTCCCACCGCTTCAACGCAGCATTTTCTAACCAAGGGTGCGCCGCTGGAGAGAAAGTTTCTTATAATCAGAGCGGCGTAGACGCTACCCCGGAGATTGCACGGCGTAACGTCCCAGAGCACGCGGTCCTGCTCGTCGATCGCCCGCGACCAGCAGTAGACCAGCCCAACCTGATCCCCACGGTCCCGCATGACCGCCATTTGCTTCCTGATCTTCTCAGGATGCCAGAGGTCATCGGCGTCGATGGGGGCAATGAACTCTCCGCCCGCATGCACAATTCCATGGTTGCGAGCTGAGGCGAGACCGCCGTTAGGCTTTTGCAGAAGCCTTATCCTATGGTCCACGTCCGCTATGCTGTGGATAAGCTCGGCGGTTTGATCCGTCGAACCGTCGTCAACAACCAGGACTTCTAGATCAGAATAGGTCTGGTTGACTACAGAGGAAACAGTCCTTTCGATGGTAGCGGCATCGTTGTAGGCAGGGATGATGACTGAGACCAGCCCCTCACGGTCGGGGCTCGCGCGATCAGCATAAGAACGCCCAGCGGGAAGAGGCCGCTTTGAGGAGTGCTGCCCCTTGGTTCCTGTGCCTTGCATTCGTTCAGGTCCATGTGCCGATCATGTGCCAATCAAGGCTCTGATCTCAGTAAGTGGAGATTTAGAACCGAGCGGCCGTACACCCAGACGGTTCCGCACGCCATAATGGCCACGATCGTCACTCCGGTCAGGAGCAAGCGAGGAAACGGAGTCCAGTCTTGCGCGATGAAATGCCTGAGCGCCCATACTGCCGCCACGGTCATCATCATCAAGAGGAAACAGGGAAGCATGGCCTCTAGCGCGTCCACAAGCCGGATTGTGGTGCCTTTTGCCGCGTAAGCGAAACTTGGAAGGAACAACACGAAGTTCGCTATCGCGAGCCCTGCGGCAACGCCAATCGCTCCCCAGCGAAGACCGAGAACGCAGCCGAGAAGGCGAGCTGTCGTGTCGATCACAGTCCAACGAAAAAAACGGTTCGCCTGTCCCTGCGATCGCATCAGCCAATCAGTGCTGGCGTAGCCCACCTGCAGGGCGGCCACGGGAGCGAACACCCTTAGGATATCGGCCGCGTGGCCCCACTGCGGACCCGCGATCACGTGGACGACGTCGTCGGCACAGATCGCCAAGCTGAACAACGGCGGGAACGACGCAAGGGTCACCAATCGAAGTAGCTTCAAATACCACCTCTTCAGCCGATCAGGGTCACCCTGGAGACGGCTCAGAGCCGGGACCATAACCTGGCCGAGCGGCCAGGAAATCTGCTGAGCCGGAAGAAGAAGCAGACGGTTCGCGAGCGCGAAAGGCCCGAGTTCAGTGCTTCCGTAGCGCCAACCGATCAAGACGTTGTTGGCGTGCCGCCCGACCGAAAAGAGAAGCGAGGATCCAATGACATACCTGCCGTATCGCAGCAGTGCCCTGGTGGTGTCGTCCCATTCGGCCCGGGTCGGCATCCAGCCAGTCGAGATCCAGACCACGATGCCGTAGACCAATGGATCGGCGAGCGCACGGATAGTCAACGCCCAGTAACCAGCGCCCTTGAGCGCAAAGGTCACCGCCATCACCGATGACACCAGCGATGCGGCGATCTGCGCGCGCAGCAGCGTGTCAAACATCAGGGCGCGGCGAAGCAGCGCTTGCTGCACGGCCGTGAACCCGGAAAAAACGAACATGAGACTCAGGGCGGCCGCGACCTGCGTCACGTCGGGATCGCCGTAGAACAAGCCAAGTAACGGCGCGCTGAGCAGGAACCGCCCGCCGAACGCGATCCCCGCCACCAAATTGATCCAAAAGACAGCAGAGGCCTGCCCCTCGCTCAAGTCGCGCTGCTGAAGCAGCGCGGACGCCAACCCCAGATCGCCGAGGGTCATGAGGATCCAGACGAAGGGTGTCGCCATCGCGAACACTCCGAAATCGGCGGGAGTGAGCAATCGCGCCAGGATGACCATGCTGACGAACTGGAAGAGGAAATCTATGCCGCGCGCGCTAAGATTGAGGAAACTCGCGCGTTGGGCATCGTACCGCAGGCGCTCGTTCGAGATTTGAAGTGGGATAGGCATCTGAACCGGCCACTTTGATGCTGGCAGCGAACAAAGTTTTGGTACGGAC
>WNGQ01006472.1_pt1 | contig 12142 bp, 9 predicted proteins | sample 5407661 | NCBI WGS metagenome assembly WNGQ01 (sample SAMN13153382, study PRJNA577476) | soil metagenome | isolation source: 60 cm soil or saprolite under Garry oak tree replicate 2 | place: USA:California | collected 2016-06-15
GTCGCTCCAGCGCGCGGCGAGCCGCTCGAGCGTGATATAGGCCGAGGTCCGTCGGGGGCCGTAGTACCCGTAGAAGATGTGGCCGTGGGGCTGGTGGATCACGACGGGCACACGCGCGATGCGCGCGGCCAGGCGACCGATGAACCCGGCCTTGGATGTGTGCGTGTGAACGATTGCCGGCCGCTCGCGCCGGAAGAGGCGGACGAGCTGCAGCAGCGCGATGAGATCGCGCGTCGGCGTCACCTCGCGGCCCAGACCGGGCACGCTCACGATGCGGCAACCGCGGCGGCGCGCGTCGTCCACGGTCGCCACGTCCGATTCGGCGAGACCGATCGCCAGCGCCGAGTCGTAGCCGGCCCGCGCCAGCGTCACCATCTGGCCGATGGTGTTCTCGGAGGAGCCACCCAGCGTCAGCCGCGTGATGACGTGCAGCGCCCGGATCACGAGGGCGGCACCTCCTCGTCACCGAGCCGGCGCGCGTACAGCTCGATGGAAGGCGCCGCCAGGCAACGGCTCGCCGTGACGGCATGCAGCGTGGCCGCCACCGTCTCACCCGCTCCGCGGAGCCAGCGCGGGAGTCCGGGCGCGCGGCTGTCGGCCGCTGAGGGCCCCTCCGCGCTCAGCGGTGAATTCCGCAGCGAGAGGACGTGGAACCCGGACCGCTCCACCAGCCGGCGGAGTCCGAGGGCGGTGAACCCGAAGACGTGGAAGACCGGGTACGCTCCGAACTTCCCGAGCCACCAGCGACGACCGAGCATCGAGAAGAACTGCGTGGCGCGGCGATGAAACGTCCCGTTCGGCACGCGGATCACGAGCAGACCGTCCGGAGCCAGGACGCGATGGGCCTCGGCCAGAGCGCCGTACGGATCGACCAGATGGTCGAGGACGTTGACGAAGGTCACGGCATCCATCGACGCGGTGTCGAAGGCCGAGGCCACGAAATGGCCGGGGCCGCAGCCGACGTCGAGCAACCGCCTCCGGCCGCGCGGCGGGCCGAGGCGAGCGACGAGCTCATCGAAGAGATCGAGCCGCAACGCCGGCACCTCGGGGCGCACGAAGCGCGCGGGATATTCGACCTCGTAGAAATGTCGGAGCCCGGCCGCCGTCGGCAGCTTTGCGGCCACCGAGGTGCCGCAGGCCGGACAGGCCCGATAGTCCTCTCCGCGATGACGGAACCACCGAAGACGCGCGGCTCGATCGCAGGCCACGCAGCGGACGGCGCCCGTCGCCGCGACATTTTTTTCGGTGAGGGTGCCGAGCATGTCCTCCAGCGCATCGACCGAGCGACTCCACCCATACTGCCGCTCGGCGTAGGCCACGCAGGCGCGGCGCAGATCGCGCACGCCCGCGGGATCCCGCTCGCTGCGCTCGAGGAAGCGACCGATCCCATCCGCGATCGCCGTCGGGCCGACGTCGGCGAAGAGCAGGGAGCGGTCGAGTGGCTCGAGAATCTCCGGCGTGGCTCCGACCGGCGTGCCGAGGACGGGTGTGCCGCACGCCAGCGCTTCCACGGTGACCAGGCCGAATCCCTCGAGCTCGCGGGTCGGCAACACGAACGCGTCGGCCGCGCCGTAGTAGGCGGGCAGGTCACGCTCGGGCACGAAGCCGAGGAACCGGACGTGCTCGGACAGGCCCAGGGAAATCGTGAGGGTCTCGAGCAGCGGGCGCAGCGAGCCGGAGCCGCCGAGCAGCAGGAGCACGCGGGGAAAGCGCTCCCGCACGGTGGCCATCGCCCGGATCAGCGTGTCGAGCCCCATGCGCGGCTCGAGGTTGCGCAGCGTGAAGAGGAGCGGGCGATCGCCCGGCAGCCCCAGCGCCTGTCGCTGGGCCTCTCGCGTGCCGCTGGGATGGAAGCGCTCGACGTCGGCGCCCCCCACGATCTTCACGATCCGCTCTCCGCTGATGCGGTAGAGATCCCAGAGCAGACGGGCCGAGAAGTCGCTCAGCACCTGGATGCGGCTCGCCCGCTTGAGTGACGCGCGCTCGAGCGTCCAGAGCAGAGCTGCGCCGGCCCGGCCCACGAGTCCGCCGCGGTGCAGACCCGACATCCCGGTCCGGGACCGGTACTCGAGCGGCGCCGGCGAGTGAAACGTGTAGAGGCTCGGCAGACGGCGGCCGCGCGTTGACGTGAGCACGCCGAACGCGCCGATCGGTTGATGAAAATGGAGAACGTCGGCCCCGTGGGCCGCGATCTCGGACTCGACAGCTCGCCGGGCGCCGAGCACCGAGGTGCGGATGAACGCGGCCAGCGAGCGCCGATCGACCGGGAAGTGGTGAACCGCCACCCCGCCGTGCACCAGGTCACCGGGCACGCCGCCGTCCGGGGTCCGACTGACGACCTTGACGACGTGCTTGCGCGCGCAGAGCCGGGACGTCTGCTCCCACAGCACGCGCTCGCCACCGCCGAGCAGCTGGACTGGAGACACGTCGGAGACGACGACGATCTTCACGTTCCCGCCTTCCAGGCAGTCGCGCCGTCGAGGTACTCCCGCAGCCACAGCTCGGTCATCATCAGGGCCCACAGTCGATCGGCGTGAGTCTTGCGGCCGCGCAGGTGCTCCTGGATCAGCGCGTCGACCGCGGCCGGCGCGAACAGACCCCGCGCCGCGACGACGTCGGGAGCGAGAAGCTGCTCCATCAACGGCCGCAGATCGGTGCGCAGCCAGCCTGCCAGCGGAATCATGAAGCCCTGCTTGCGACGCCGGACGACGCTCGGCGGCAGGACGCCGGCGAACGCCTGGCGCAGCAGGCCCTTCAACCGGACGCCGGGAAGCTTCACGCGAGGCGCGATGGCGAGACTTCGCTCGATCAGGCGGTGGTCGCAGAAGGGCGCCCGCAGCTCCAGCGAGTGGGCCATCGACATGCGGTCGGCCATCACGAGCAGGTCGTCGGGCAAATACGTGAGGAGGTCGACACGAAACGCGCCGTCCACGGGATCGCCGTGGCCTTGCCCGGCCCAGGCGGCCCGGTGCCCGGCGTCGACGGGCATCCGCCAGCTCGCCCGGACGCCGGGAACGACGAGCTTGTCCAGCTGCTCGTCGGTGAAGAAGCGAGTCCACCGCACGTAGCGCTCGAACGGCGGCCGTTCCGCGCCGGCGGCGAAGCGGCGGAGTCGATCGCCCCAGTTACTGCTCGTCTCCGACTCGGGCAGCAGGCGTTGTCCCGCCCGAGCCGACATCGTGCGCAGGCTTCGCGGCAACCGCGCGAAGACTTCTGAGACACGCAGCCCCAGATAGCGCGGGTAGCCCGCGAACGTCTCGTCGCCCCCGATGCCCGAGAGCGCCACCTTCACGTGGCGGGCGGTCGCCTGGGCGACCATGAAGGTCGGCAGCGCCGAGGAGTCGGCGAACGGCTCGTCGAAGTGGCGAATCACGCTGGGCAGGACGTCGGCGATGACCGGGTGCAGCGTCTCCTCGTGGTGATCGGTGGCGAATCGCTCGGCGACCTCCCGGGCGTACACGCGCTCGTCGAACGAGGGTGACGCCGGACCGAACCCGACCGTGAACGTCGACAGCCGGCCGCTCGTCACCTCGCGGGCGCTGGCGACGATGGCGCTCGAGTCGATGCCCCCCGAGAGGAAGACGCCGAGTGGCACGTCACTCTCGAGGCGCAGGCGGACGGCTTCGCGCAGCTCGTGGCGGACGAGCGCTGGCGCTTCCTTGGCCGTCACGCGTGCCGCTTCGGTGGCCGCGGCGTCGGGCAGCGACCAGTACGACGCGCGCTCCACCGCGCCCGTCGCATCGACACGAAGGAGATGGCCAGGCGGCAGCTTGGCGATCCCGGCGAACATCGAGCGGTCGGCCGGCGTGTATCCGAACGCCAGATAGTGATGCAGCGACTCCCAGTCCACCGCCCGGGAAATCCGCGGATGACAGAGCAGGGCCTTGATCTCCGATGCGAAGAGCAGCACGCCGTCGCCGCGCCAGTAGTACAGCGGTTTCTTGCCGAGCCGATCGCGGGCGAGCAACAGCCGGCGCCGCCGGGCGTCCCAGAGCGCGAACGCGAACATGCCGCGCAGGTGCTCGACGCAGAGGTCACCGTGACGCTCGTAGGCGGCCAGGATCACCTCGGTGTCGCTCGTCGTGGCGAACGACCGGCCCGCCGCGGCGAACCGGGTGCGAAGCTCGCGGAAGTTGTAGATCTCGCCGTTGAAGACGACGTGGAGCTGGCCGTCGGGGCTCGTCATCGGCTGACGACCGGTGACGAGATCGATGATGGCAAGCCGTGTCATGCCGAGCCCGATGCGCGCACCATCGTCGCCGACCCACGCCCCCTCGTCGTCGGGGCCGCGATGCTTCAGCGTCCGCAACATGGCCGAGAGCGTGCTCGGGGCAACGCCGCCGACGTAGCCGGCGATGCCGCACATCAGGCCGAGACCTCGGCGACGCGTCGGCGGTCGGCCGACACGAGCGTGGCGTACAGCGTCTGCAGACGCTCGACCATCCCGGCGACGGTGAACCGCTCGGCCACCCGGGCGCGCGCCGCCCGGCCAATCCGGCGCGCCTCGGCACCGTTGTGCAGGAGCGCGAGAGCGGCGCGGGCCGTCGCGTCGGCGTCGCGAGGGGGCACGAGGAGGCCGCTTTCGCCCGGCTCGATGATCTCAGCCACACCGTTCACGTTGGTGGCGACGACGGGCCGCTCCATCGCCATCGCCTCGAGCACGACGAACGGAAATCCTTCGGAGACCGACGACAGCACGAAGACGTCCATGGCGCCGAGCAAGGGCGCCACCTCGGCCTGCATCCCCGTCAGCCGGCACGACGACCGCAACTCCAGGCGGGCGATCTCGGCCTCCACCGCCCCGCGCAGCGGTCCGTCTCCGACGACGAGGGCCTTCACATTCGGCCGGTGCCGTCGCACTTCTGCGACCGCGTGAAGGAACGTCAGCGGATCCTTCTGCGGAGTGAGCCGGCCGACAAAACCCAGGACAGGTCCGGCGTCGAGGCCCCAGCGCTGGCGCATCCCCGTCGCGGACACGGCGCTGGGATCGAAGTGATCGAGCTCGATGCCGTTCGGGATGACGAGCGCGCGTCGTGGATAGTTGCGCCCGAGCGCCTCGGCCACACAGACCACCGCCGACGTCAACGGCAACGTGAGGCGGTCCGCCGCACAGTAGACGGCCCGACGCGTGGCCGACACAGGATAATCGCCGAGCGCGTTGTGAACAGTGGACAGGCGAGCCTTCACGCCCGCCATCGCGCCGGCGAGCCGGGTGTAGAAGTTCGATCGGGCGCCGTGTGATTGCAGGACGTGAGGAGCGAACGCGCGGATCTGCGCGGCCAGACGCGCGACCGCCGGCAGGCTCACCAGGCGGCGAAGATCCACGGTGGCGACGGGGACTCCGAGGCTCGCCAGGCGCGCGGCCAGCGGCCCCGGCTCCGGCACGATCACCGCGAGCTCGAAGCGATCACGGTCGAGGTGACGCGCCAGGAGCTCCAGATAACGCTCGCCCCCGCCGACGTCACCCGACCCCGCGACGTGAACGACGCGAATGCGACTCACCGCGCGCTGACCTCAGAGCTCGACCGCACAGAGCTCTCGAGAGCACCGGCGAGTCGACGCCAGCTGTGGTGACGGCACACGTGGTCGCGCCCGCGTCGCCCCAGCTCGGCCCGTCGCTCGGGTCGCTCGAGCAGGTCACCGAGGGCCTGGGCGAGCGCGCCGGCGTCGTCGGGTGGCACGAGCGTCAGCGCGCCACTGTCGTCGGCCAGACTCCTCACGGACAGGAGATCAGAGGCGACGACCGGGCGGGCGCACGCCATGACGTCGAGCACCTTGAACGGTGACGTCTCTCCGCGATCACCCGTGAACGGTGCGGCCAGCACGTCCATGGCGTTGAGGTAGACGGGGACGCGCGTATACGGCACCTGGCCGGTGAACCGGACAGCGCCGTCGAGCCCCAGGCGCTCGGCCTGCGCTTCCCACGTCCGACGCATGATCCCGTCGCCGACGATGAGACCGCCGACGTCGGGCCGCCACTGGTGAAGACGCGCCAGCGCCCCAAGGAGCGTGCCGACTCCCTGGTGACGATAGAAGAGCCCCACGAAGCCGACTGTCGGTCGGGCAGGATCGAGCCCGATCTCACGCCGACAGCGGGCGACATCATCGGGAGCGAAATGGTCGGGATCCGTGCCGCTCGGAATCACGCACACGCGATCGGCCGGCACACCGTAGCGCTCGACGACCATCTGCCGCAGGCCGGGCGTGAGCGTGACGACCAGGTGCGCGCCCCGCAGGTTGATCCGCTCGACGCGCCTGAAGAGCTGTCGCTTCCATCGCGGTGCCCGCTCCTGCTCGAGGAACTGGAGGCTGTCGGCGTTGACCTCGACGACCAGCCTCGCCCGCACGGCTCGCGCCACCGGCAGCGGCAGGAGGTTGATGTGCGTCCGCATGTAGACGATGTCGGTCCGGGTCTGCCGCGCCGCCCTGAGCGTGGCCAGCGCCATCGATACGTGCGCCGTGAGCGGACGGACGACCGCGCGGTCGACGACCGGATAGGCCGCCGACGGCACGTCGCGCAGCGGTACCCAGCCCGGCAGCCTCGGATAGAAGACGCGCGTGGTGTGACCGAGCGTCTGGAGCGCCCACGCCACTTCCCACAGCTTGCGAAAGCCCCCGCTGTCGGGACGCAGCCCCGGCTCGTACGCGAAGTTGAGGAACGACCAGTCCATCAGCCGCGGGCTCCGACGGCGCTCACGTGGGCCGGCCGACCGGCCACGGCCATCCGGCGCGCGACGATCGCGACTCCGTTTCCGCGACGTCCGCCCCACCACCATTCCAGCCGCGCGGCCAGCGCGAGAAACGGCAGGAGCGCGAGGCCCACGCCGGGCACGCGACGGGCCTCGGCGAGCATGAACAGCTCCTTGAGCACCGACACCGCCGTCCCGAAGGTCCGGCGCGTGCTGACGACGGCGAAGCCGGCCGCCCGCAGCCACGAGGCGAGCTGAGCGGACTCGAAGCCTTCGTAGAGGTGCACGTCGCCGGGCGAGGGCGGCCCGAGCCACGAGTACTCGCGATCCACGCCGGGGAGGAAGTGACGCTGCTCGGCGGCGGGAACGTGCAGATACAGGATGCCGTGCGGGCGCAGGCAGTCCGCGAAGGCGGCGAGCAGCCGGGGCGGATCCTCGACGTGCTCGAGCACGTCGATGGTGTAGATGACGTCGAACGGACCGCCGACGGGAAGCGCGCGGAGATCACCCACGCAGAACGAGACGTTCGGTTCCGTTGGTCGCGTGCCCTCGTGAGCGAGGTCGATCGCCACGAAGCGCCAGCCCGGGCGCCGTCGCGCGAGCAGCCGCGCGAAGTTCGCGCCCTCACCGCACCCGGCGTCGAGCGCCAGTCCGGACGTGGACAGGAATCGCGGGCCAAGCGTCCACTGCAGGTAGAGGCCCTTCACGACCGTACCGGCGTGAAGGCCACCCGTCCAACGCTCCACCACGTGCCGTTGCACGCGTCCATAGACACGGCGCAGCAGGGCGGTCAGCGCGCGTCCTCCACGGTCTCGCGGCCGACGACGCGGCCGTCCTCCACGCGCAGTCGATAGCGGGGGCGGCCGAGGACGGGCCGCAACAGCTCGGGATGCGCGGGATAGCGGGTCGCGTCGAACGGAACGAGTCGGCGCACCCAGCCCTGCGTCCAGCTCCGAGCCGCGCTCACGAAATCCTGGCCGTCGAACTCCGTCTTCAGCACGCGGTCGACGTAGCTCTGGAGATCGGTCGGGCGTGAGCGATCGAGCAGATAGCGCTTCCACAGGTGGCTCAGGAACATGCGGCGATCCGACTTCACGTTGACGTGATAGAAGCAGGGCAGCTCCCAGGCACGCACCGCGTACCACTTCGGGATCTTCGGCGCCTCGTAGCCCTGGGGGTTGTAGGCGTAGCGGACGTGATCCGACGCCGTCCAGCAGTGGGCGTCGCCGCGCGTAGGATGCGTTGGGTCCTGGTGCCAGAGGTCGCCGGTCACTTCCACCATGCGCGGGTAGACGATGTAGTAGCGACGCTGATCCAGCGCGAGCAGCCAGTCGCGAAGCCGCATGATGCGGGCGGGCCCGCTCGTCTGGGCGACGAAGTCGGCGTCCCAGCGGACGATGAAGCGGTGGCGCGTCCGCTCGATGAGCGCGTTCGTGAGGCGGAGGATGTCGGCGTCGGGCATGGTCAGCGTCTCGACGATGCCGGGGAATTCGCGGGCGAGGGCCCGCATGATGACCGGCGTCCGATCGGTCGAGCCGTTGTCGCCGATCACGACGTGGTCCGCGAAGCCGATGATCGAGCGCACGGCGGGCTCCAGCCACTCCTCCTCGTCGCGGACACGGACGATCGCGGCGATGCCGGCCGGCCGTGACGGTGGGGGCAGGAGGCCGAGCGACGGCGCCAGCGCGCAGACTTCGCGCACGGCCAGCCGCGCCTGCGCGCCGAGCGCGCTCACGGCCGTGGCCCCCGCGCGGGCGCCAGCGCCTCCCGCAACAGATCCAGGTTCACGCGCACGCCCCGGGAGGCCCGCGCAGGGCCACGCTGGAACGGCAGCGCGGCCAGATGCCAGAGCGCGGCGAGCCCCATTGCTCCGCGAATGAACACCATCCCCGGGACCCCGTAATGCTTGCGGAAGTAGCGCAAGCGACTGCGCTGCTCCATGAGGAAGAGCCCCGGCGTGTGCACGCCGAGCGTCGAGCCTCGCGTGTGGTGGACCACGGCGGCGTCGCCGACGTACCAGACCGCGCGGCCGGCCGCCCACAGCCGCCGGCAGAGATCGACATCCTCGAAGTACATGAAGAACTCCGGGTCGAAGGCGCCCAGACGCTCGAGGGCGTCGCGGCGCACCATGAGGCACGCCCCGCTCACCCAGTCCACCGCTCGCGTCGTCGTCGGATCCCACGGCTCGTAGGCGAGCGCGAGCGTCGACGGGCCGAGCACGGTGCGCAGGGGTCGGACGTTGAGGAGCGGGCGGGCGAGCGTCGGGAACTTGAAGCACGAGCGAATCACGTGGCCGTCGCTCCCGGTGGTGCGGGGCCCCACGGCCCCGACACCGGGCTGCTGGCGAAGAATGGCGACGAGGCGATCGAGCGTCCCCGGCATCACGCGGGCGTCGCTGTTGAGGAAGCAGACGAAGTCAGCGCGGGCCGCCGACGCGCCCTGATTGGCGGCGCGGGCGAAACCGAGGTTGGCGTCGTTGGCGAGCAGTCGCACGGCCGAATAGCGCTTGCGAACCAGGTCGGCGCTCCCGTCGTCGGAGGCGTTGTCCACGACGACGGCCTCCCACGGCATCGCGGGTGGATGCGCGAACAACGAGTCGAGGCACTCGGCGAGCAACTGCCGAGCGCGATAGCTCACGATGACGACGGCCAGCGTGGCCGGCGCGCTGGATTGCGTCATCGCCGGGCTCGTACCACGTCCTCCAGTGCGCGCTCGAACCCGAGCACGGCCCGTTCCCAGGTGAACGTTCGAATGTGCCGGTGACCGGCCTCGGCCACCGCCTGCAAGCGTCGGCGATCGTCGAGCAGCGTCAGGATCGCGTCGGCGATGGCCTCGGCGTCCCGCGGCGGGACGACGAGGGCGGTTTCACCGGGAACGAGGTAGTCCTCGGTTCCCACGTTCGTCGTCACCACCGCGCACCGGCACGCCATGGCCTCCATCGGGGGGAGCGGAAGCCCTTCGTGCCAGCTCGGATTGATCCAGATGTCGCAGCTCCCGTAGATCTTGCGCAGCTCGTCTTGCGGCGGGTCGTGGTGGTACTCGACGTCGGCGGGCGCTTCGATCCAGGGCCAGCCCTGGCCGAACATCACGAGGCGCACGCGCGGATATTTCTTCCTGACGAGCTCGACGGCGTGCAGGCCCTCGGTCGTCCCGCGCCACGTCGTGTCGCGGTACAGCATCCCGATGCGCGGCGGATCGTTGATCGCCCGGGCCTCGTGGTGGAACTGTTCGAAGTTGACCCCCTGCACCATCGGGCCCACCGGGTCCTGATCGAAACGGTCGCGCAGCAAGCGCTTCAGCCAGGACGAGACCGCGAACTTGATCGCGGGGCCGCGGTACGTGGCCTCGACCTCCTCGCGCGCGCCGCCCCAGATCTCGTAGCCCTGGATGAAGTAGACCGGCACGCCCTTCCGCGGTCCGTACTGGGCCTGCGCCTCGGCGGTTCGCCAGTAGGTGGCGATCGTGACGTCGGCGTCGGGGACATGGCGCTCGGCGAGACTGGGCACGATCTTGAGCGCCACGTCGAGGTCGAACCAGGCCACGCGGCGGTTGGCCAGCAGGTAGCGTCCGAGCGCGGCCAGTCGCTGGCGCGGCGAGCGACGCGGCGCCGGGCCCGGCCATTCGGTCGGAGCCACGATCGTGACGGCGTGGCCGCGAGCGCCGAGGCGGTTGGCGTACTCGAAGATGATGCGGTTCCCGCCGCTGATGGCGAGCCCGGGCACCAGGAAGTTAATCCGCACGTGGCCTCGTCGCGGCCCCGATCGCCCCGGGCCTCATGCGGTCCCGCCGTGGTCGCGCACGTACGTGGACAGAACGTCGTTCCAGCGCCGCTGCGCGCGCAGGATGCGCTCGATGACCTCGCGGAAGACGCCGTGGCCGCCGGCGGCGCGCGTCACGAGCTGGGCGACGGCCTTGACCTCGTCGGCGGCGTCGGCGACGGCCACCGCCAGTCCCGCGCGCTGCAGCGCGGGAATGTCGAGGAGGTCGTCGCCGATGTAGGCGGCCGCCGTGCACGGCAGGTCGAACTGCGCGCACAGCGCCTCCAGCGCCTCGCCCTTGCGGCGGGCGCCGAGCACGACCACGTCCACCCCGAGCTTGTCACCGCGCGTCTTGGCGATCGGGCTGGTCTCGCCCGTGATCATGGCGGTCCGCAGCTTCGCCTGGCGGGCGAGCGCCACGGCCACGCCGTCTCGCGTGTGGAAGCTCTTCAGCTCGTCGCCGTGGTCGGACAGGATCATGCGGCCATCGGTGAGGACGCCGTCCACGTCGGTGACCACGAGACGAACGTGACGGGCTCGCGTCGTCCACGATGGCGATCGCGTCATACCGAGTACCTGAACGCGCGCACCGGGCCGGGCAGCGGAGCCTCGGCGTCCTTCGGCAGCGTGGGCAGGATGGCGACGATGCCGGCAAAGAACCAGAACGGCTCCATGATCCGGATGATGATGAAGGAGTTGGAGCCGATCGAATGGACGAGGAGGCCGATCGTGGCGGCCACGAATCCGATCGCCAGGCCTCGGTCCTCGGGATCCTCGAGCCGCCGCGCCGCGGTGAGGCCGACCCGGAACACCGCCCACAGCAGCGCCAGGAACACCACCAATCCGACCACGCCGGTCTCGACCAGCGTGCGGGCGTACTGGGCGTCGATGAACCGAAAGCCGGTGACGCCGTACCCGAACAGCGGGCGCTTGGTCCACGCCGCGACGGCTTCCTGCATCGAGAGCAGACGCTCGGACGTGGACGGGTCGAACGCGAGCTGGCCCAGGCGCACCGTGGCCTGACCACGCTCGGGCTGGAATGTATAAAGGATGCGCTTCTTGACCGGCTCCGGCACGGCCGTCGTGAGCACGATCGGCGAGACGAGCACCGCCAGGACCAGGGTCCCGACCATGAGCTTTCGACGGCTGGACAGCAGGGCGAGCATCCCGATCGACGGCAACAACGCCAGGTACGATGCCCGTGACAGTGTGAAGACGAAGGGAACCGCCATGAGCCCGATCACGCCGGCGGCCCACGCTCGCAGCTTCAGCCGGTTCGTCTCCAGACCGATGCCGCCGGCAATCGCCATCATCAGCAACAGATAGCCGCCGAACGTGTTCGGCTCGCCCGCTTCACCCTCGAAGGGCGCCGAAACGCGCTGGCCGCTCGGAATCTGGGCGGCGCCGATGAGGCTCACCATCACCGCCGTCGCGAAGGCCGCCATGATCAGGCGCCGAGCCTGCGCGCGGTCGCGGACGTTGTTGACCGTCATGTAGTACACGACGAAGTACTCGACGTACTTGAGCACGTACATGAAGCCGACGGCGCTCTTGACCGTGTCCTGCAGGTAACCGAGCGCGGTCGACAGGAACGCGCTCAGGACATAGAAGAGGATCCACGGATTGAGCGGCGTCTTGACAACGAGGCCGATCTCCTTGTTCACCGCGGTCTTCGCGAACCAGCTCAGCGCGATG
>WNGQ01007025.1_pt1 | contig 12141 bp, 8 predicted proteins | sample 5407661 | NCBI WGS metagenome assembly WNGQ01 (sample SAMN13153382, study PRJNA577476) | soil metagenome | isolation source: 60 cm soil or saprolite under Garry oak tree replicate 2 | place: USA:California | collected 2016-06-15
CGGTGGTCTGAACGGAACGCGCAGCCGCTATGAGCGACCCATCGCCACCAACGGCGGTACGAGCTACGAATACAACTATTCTCTTCTGGCCGAGGATTTCCCCGGCACAGTGAAACCGGAAGCGTTGCGCGCCGCAATCGAAAAGTATTCAGGGCGCGAGAGCGCGGAGCAGCTCGCGCTCGAATCCGTCACCACCGCTGTTCCTCAGCCAGCGCCGACCGAGGAGCGGACTCTCGCGCTGCCATTTCCAAAGGAGATCGCAGAGGTTCACGAAATCCCGGAGAGAGCGCGGCCACTGGCGGAAGCAAGGTTTCGCGCGATCGAGCACATGAACGGAGACGAATGGCGCAAGTGGGAAGGCCAGACCATTCACGGCACACCGATAAAACGGAAGGGCGACTTTGTTGAGGCACTCGTGCGCGATCACGAGCTTGCGGCGCGTGGCCAAGCGTGCCTCGTGGATTGGAACGCGATCAACGCGGAGCTCGCACACAAAACCGGGAAACGCGATGCACGCCTGCCAGTGTCAAAAACTACTCTTTGGACGTGGCACGGCTGGTACAAGAATGGCAAGGCAACTGAGGCGTACAGGTTTGCACCGGGGATCGCTGCGTTGCAGGACGCCCCCACCGCGAATGCGGGGAGGTCCAAACTTTTCGGCGAAGCTCCGCGCACTCTCGATTTCCACGATGAGGCCAAGATGGCAGCCGAGTTCGAGCGAATGCCGCCAGCGGGGAAGCGTCTGTTTGAGCTCATGCTGATTGAGAAGCGCAGCGTTCAGATGACGCAAGAGATTCTCCTGCGCGAGCGCGCGGAACTCGGGCTGCCGGAGACGCTGTCCCATTCGGCGGTGAATCGCTTCTATAAGAAAATTCCGAACCCCCTGGTTCTATGGTCGCGGGGCCGCGCGAAAGATTTTCACGACCAATGCGCACATCACGCGGTCCGGGATTTCACGACCTGCGCGGTTATGGAGTGGTGGAACCTCGACCACGCCCAAGACGATTTTTTTGTCCGAAACGACTACATCGAAAAGCTTGATCGGCTGGCTTTTCCAAACCTCCCGCGCGACGCGCACCTGCGAATATGGTGGACATTTATCCAAGACGTTCGCTCGCGGAAGGCCCTTGCCTACATCCCCTCTGACAATCCGAGCTCAGACACAATCCTTTCTTCAGCGCGGATGGCCATGCTGCAAACCGGGCGCATGCCGCCAAGACTGCTCCTCGATCGCGGCGAAGATATGAAAAAGGCGGGCGAGAACAAACGGGGACTGTCCCCGGAAGCGCAGGGTGCTTTACTGCGTTTGGGGCGCGCGCAACATGGAACGAACGGAGAAATCCCTTTTTCTATCGGTGACCACCCAGAGAGCAAGCCGATTGAACGATTTTTTGGAACGAAGCGAACGCGCTTCGATTCGCGGATGCCCTCCTATTGCGGGCGGCGTCCAGTGGACCGGCCCGACCGTTGCACAGAAATGCTCGACCAGCACAAGCAGTTCCTGTTGGGGAAGCGTGCATTGTCTCCGCTTCCGCGTGCTAGCGAAGCGATCGCGTTCACGGTTTGGTGGGTCGAGAATTGGTACAACCGCAAGCATCGCCACACCGGGCAGGGCATGGGAGGAAGAACGCCGGAAGAGGTTTTTCGGCGCGGCTATCCCGATTCTGAGCGGCAAGAGGCGCTAGTGAAGCTTGACCGCAGAGCACTCGATGAGTTTCTCCGCCATCGCGAGACTCGCAAGGTTTTCAACGGCGGATGTGTGCGGATGTTCGGTCAGGAATTCGAACCGGCCGACGAGCAGAGTCGAGGCCGACTCTTTGCGTGCCTCGGGCGCGAAGTTTTGGTCGCCGCGGATTCGTTCAACGTCGGCGACGCAGTGGCATTCGATCTGAAATCGGGCGAGCGCTTGGGCGCTCTCCAAAGCAAGACGCTGCTTAGCTGGGGCGCGGATCGGAGCGCGATACGCGCAAACATGCGACTCCAGCGGCGCGCGAACAAGAGCTGCCGTGCGTACGTCGAGCACTTGCGAATGACGTATCAGGCTCCCGAAAGTGCGTTCAGTTTTCTCGGGCAGGAAGCTCTCCGCGCGACCGGCACGGAAAGTATTCGCGCTCTGCCGCCTGGACGCCCCCTCAATTTTGCAGGCGCGCCCGCCGTGGAAGCCGCGCCGGTAACCACATCGGACTTCGTCAAGAAGCACGGAGCTTTTGGTGAGGTGAAGGTGGAGGACTAGATGCCAGCGTCCGACAAACATTCTCTTCGCTCGGGCCATCCTCCATCACACGAGGACTGCCTGAAGCGCGCCAAAGAGTTCTGCGCGCGCACGGGCTTGTCCGCGACGCAATTGGCGGAGCAACTCCGCAAGGAATATGGGCGCGGTGCCCGATCGACGATGCGGACTTCAATCCTCTGGATGTTCTACCTGCGCGGGGAGCGACTGGCGCGGGCGAAGCCCGAGGAAATTTCCTACCTGGACGAGCTCGTTTGGGATTTCTGCAACCGGAACTCCCCAAAGCCTAAAGAGCGCGGCTATGCGGAGCCGCTGCTGAAAACTGCGGGCTACCGCCAGCTCCGCGAGTCCTTCACCGCCGCGATCGAGGAGGGAAGCAATTCTCTGATTTACGGTCCACCTGCCAGCGAAAAATCGTTCGTGCTCGAAACGCTCGTGGCGCAGCGGTATCAGTCCGGCAAGAATGACGCGCATTACATCTATTGCGACGCGAACATCGCACCGTTTCCTTTGCTCGAAAGAATTGCGAGCGAAGCCGAGGTTTGGATTGGCCGCGCGTGGACCCGCGAGCACTACCTCGGCGCGCTCATCGAAGCGTTCGGTCGGAGAGCATATCCGCCCGCGCTCATTTTCGACGAGGCGCAACACTTGCCCATCGAAACTCTGGAGATCATTCGCGGCTTGCATGATCGCACGCGCCGACAGGACCGCCCCGGATGCGGAATCATCTTGGCGGGTTCCCACACCCTCTTCCGCGATTTCATGCATCCATCGCGGCGGCCTCGGCTGGAACAATGGCTGCAACGCTTGACGATCCGCATCCAGCTCGCCGGGATGGCGCGCGAGGAAGTCCTGGCACTTGCGGCAACCGCCTGGGGCAACGGCAAGAAGGCCACATTCACAGCGCAGCAGCAGAAAATGCTGCTCGAATCGTGCCGCGTGACTGACCCTTATGCGATGGATGCTGGGGGGAAACCTCTCGCCGAAATGCCCACATATTACTCGTCCCGGATGCTCGTTCACTACATCAGCGAGAGAAAAAAAGCTGGCATCGGAAAGGTGCTGGCCAAGGAGGTCGCATGAGCGTCTCGCCAAAACTATCGAAAGGACTGAAGCTGTACCACCGAACGACCGCAGCGGGAGCCCAGGCGATTCTTGCAGATGGTTTTAGAGATGGCACCGGAACGTACCTGACCGACCGCGAATGGTCTGGAGTTTGGCTGTCCAACAATCCTCTTGATGAAAACGAGGGCACTAAAGGCCCTGTTCTGCTGGAAGTCTCAGTCAAAGCGACGCATCGCGAGATGGCCCAGTTCGAATGGATTGAGGAGGGCAAACCGTATCGGGAATGGCTAATTCCGGCCACGTTCCTGAACTCACGGATGGTTGTCAAAGTCGCGGGGGGGGGCATGAGCGTCTCGCCAAAACTATCGAAGGGGCAGCTTCAAGCCCTGCATTCACTTTTTCACCTTTACGCGCCGCGCTTCCTGGATACGACGGATAGCGGCGCTGGCAGCGATGCTGCGCGCGGTGCGCGCCTGACGTGGGCTTCAGGGATTATCGGGCACGAGCTCTCCTCGTTCAACGATCTACAACCGGACGAGGCCGCGCAGTTGATCGAGACGATGAAGAAAGCGCTCGGCCAGGAAATCAAGCCAGCACGGCGAGCCCGCGAGCGGCGGCCAGGGCGCGATCTGGCACGCGCATATGGAACGGCGGGGAGGCGCGGCGAATCCTCGAATGAAATCCAGATGGTGGACGGCCCGACTTCTGAACTACTGGACCGGCTGCGTGAGCAGCTTGGCTGGACGCGCGAGCGACTCGATGCGTTCCTCAAATCGAAGCACTCGCCGATTCGCAGTGGCGTGGTCCGCACGCTCGGAGAGGCTAACCGCGTGATCTGGGCCATGCGGCAAATGCTACGCCGAGCCGCTTGATCTTCGAGCTCCCGGTGCGCAAGGAAGACGGAAGCGTACACTTAAAGCTCGTGATCCGATGAGCAAGAATTCCCGCAATATGGGCGAAGAAATCCGAGCCGTAGTTCACGCGGCGGGAATGGAGGGCAAACAATGAAATTTGATGAGTTGCTCGGGGCAGAGATTTTCATCCTCCTAAGAGGTAAGTTTTCTGAAGAAGATCAAGCAACAGGATTTCCCGCAAAATTGCTGGGAGCGGAAGCGGGAGGCATCTGGATCGAAAGCGAAAAGCACGCCGACATTTTCAGCCGAGGGTTGTGGGAGGCGGAACTTCAGGAGTTAGGACCGGAGGGAGTGGGAACTGCACGCATCAACTTCTTCCTGCCTTTTTCCGAGATTCGACTGGCGATTGTTACCCGGGTGCGGCTCGATCCGTAACGCGCGTATCGAAGGCGGATGGGCGAAAGCTCGCTCGCCGCGCGCTCCGGCGTTGAAGCGAAGAGATTGGTGGGCACAGTGACAGTCCCTAAAAAGAAAGGAAGCCGAATGAAACTAGCTCTCGCTCTTTCTGTGTGGTTGGTTTTCGCTGGCAGCGTGTTCTCGGCTCAAAGCTCGACCGACCCTGGCGCGAAATCTGAGAAGGCCACAAAAGTTTCTCTATCTCCGAAATTCAGGAATCTTGCTGACGACACGCTAGATGCGGTGGATCGCCTGTGGGGCGATAGCGCCATGTCCGACGAGATATTCGAGCCGGCGAAATTGGAAGCCGAACGGCTCCGTCAGAAACTGCGAAGAGCCGCCATGTCGAGTGACGAGAAGAAGGTTTCCGATGCGATCGGCAAATATCTCGGCCAGATTCAGCTCTGCCGAGTCGTCGGTCCGAGCGCCACGGCGTACCATGAAGAGTGCTTGCAAAAGGAAAAAGAAGCCAGGGCTTCTGCATTTCGATTGCTAGGAAGAGAAGCCGCGCAGACTCCCTCCGCGAAGCAAAACACCACAAACTCCGCTCTCCTTCAAACTGCGGAGTCTCCGCAGAGAGAGTGCCTCCGCCAAGACACCACGCTATTTTGAGGAGTCTCCGCAGAGGGTGCCTCCGCCAAGACACCATGCTATTTTTGAGTCTCCGCAGAAAGTGCCTCCGCCAACTCCGCACGGGTTTCCGCCAAACGGTTGTGGGTGCGGAGGCTCCGCAGCTTGGGACTGGCGAAAAGATAGCCTTACTTCCCGCGTCGGAGATGAATCCGAAAGCACGCCAGTTGGGTGAGGAAACTCCCGCCGATTTGTCCAGCACAATCTGCTATGCTGCCGACGTTGCTATGAAAATGCACCGGTCGCTGCGCAGTCTGCCGGAACTGACTCACCTCTTTTGTCGCTCTATCTGTCTGGAAGCTCGCTAGCCGCCGCCGGGAGGCTCGCCCACGAACTCGCCAATTTCATCGATCGAGGCGGCCGGCCCAGCGCCATGCCCGGACAGTTCATGTGAGGCGCACTGGTCGCGGCGTGGTCTGGTTGTTCCAGAGTATCGCGCTGGATTGTGCCGTCCGTGTTTCTTGGGCCGCCCGCTTTCCACGAACGTGGCTGGAAGCGCAAGCGACGCGCCTCCGAAGGCAGGTGGCCCTGCGAAGCAAGACCGTCGAGCGGTGGTGATAGATCGACTGGTATCTGCCAGGCAGAACGAGATGAGAGTTGGCGCAGCGGCAAGGATCGCCGGGTGTTCGCCGGATACGGTGCTGCGCTGGATCGAAGAAGGCGCGATCTTAGCGTGGCGTGTCTCCCCGCACGGATGGTTCAAAGTCGATGGCAGCTCACTGGCTCGCTACCTGATTCAGACCTCGAAACGTCAGCCGCGCGAATCGGTGAAAGGTTCCCCCTGACCTCTTCCGACCTTCCGACCTTCCGACCTTCGCATCTTCCGACCTTGCGCTAAGTCCTTTAGATTAGACTCTCTTCCGACCTTCACTCCCATTTGGCGCGAATATGGGCGCTTCCTCCACTCGGCGCGCCGCCACCCCGCAACAATAACAATTCCCTCGACTTACCGCGATATCCCGCCCCCTCCCGCCACTCACCCGCTACTCCCGTTTGGTGAAACAAACCACAAGAATCAGTTCAGCCAGGTATTTGAAAACCGGATCGGATTCGCGATGCTCTTCGCCGCGCCGATGACGGATGGTCGAGCTGCACAAATAGAATCCAGAATTGTTTTCAATGACGCGATTTTAGCTGACATCGTGCCCCCACAATCGCTCAACACCCTTTGCACTTTGCTATACCGATGGATCACATTTGAAACTTCGTTGAAAGCGAAGAAGGCTTCCACAGGCACCCGCCTTGTGTTTTCGTACCTTCCCGGCATAAACTCCCTCGCAGCATTTTCTTGCGAGCCACCTCAACCCTTCGAGGGATTCTTTGGCTTGCGAGATTAGGGGTTGTGATGTCTGGGGGAGAGAAAATGAGAAAACTGTTGTATGCCTTCTTTGTCGTGGCGCTTGCGTTGGGGCTTGCCTCGCCGGCGTGGGGCCAGTCGCAGATCAGCGCGGGAACCGTCCAGGGAGATGTCTTGGATGAGAAGGGCGGAAGCGTCGCGGGCGCGACCGTCGAAGCCAAGAATCTAGCCACCAATTTTGTGCAAACGGATACCACCAACACGGACGGACACTTCGCCTTCTTGAGTCTTGCGCCCGGGCGCTATACCTTAACCATCAGCAAGTCCGGCTTCGCCACGATCGTGCAAGAAAATGTAAACCTCACGGTCGGGCAAACCATCACGCTGCCCGTGACCATGAAGGTTTCTGCCGTTGCACAGCAGATCGTCGTTTCAGACGTGCCCATTGTGGAAGTCACCAAGACGGAATCCTCTTCCACGCTGAATGAACTTACGGTCAGCTCCACGCCTGTGCTCGGCCGCAAGTTTGAAGACCTGCTCACTTTGACTCCCGGCGTCTCGATTACCCAAGGTCCCGACGGCGACGAAATCAACTTCAATGGCCAGCGCGGAATCTTCAATAACATCAGCCTGGACGGTGGCGACTACAACAACGGCTTCTTTGGAGAGCAGGAGGGCGGCCAGCGCGCAGCGATCGACATTACATTGGATGCGGTGAAAGAGTTCCAGGTAGTGGCCAGCGGCGCCAACGCTGAATTCGGACGCACGGCCGGAGGAGTCGTCAACGTCATCACCAAATCTGGAACGAATGACATCCATGGAAGCGCTTTCGAGTACTTCCGCACGGAATCTTTATCCGCTAACACGTCAGACGGGAAGCCGCTGCAGGATTTTCGCCGAAACCAGTTCGGAGGAAGCATGGGTGGCCCCATTTACAAGGATAAGCTCTTTTTCTTCGGGGCAGCCGAGGGCATCCGCGAGAATCTCACGCGCCAGAATCTCAGCGCGGCAATTGGCACCCCATGTGGGTCAAATATCACGTTCGACGGCACCCTCGGAACTGACTCCAAGATTCTGGCTAATCCTGACTGTCAGCGGGTAGCGCTTGTGAATTTCATGCAAAGCACCTTCAGCGAGAAGGATGGCGCACCGGTAAATCATGCAATACGCAACGGTGCGGCCTTTGGCAGGATCGACTACAACCTGAACGCCAAGAACCAGATATTTGGTTCGTACAACTACGATTATTCAAAAAACTCGAATCAGACGTTTGACGTTCCCGCCTATGGAACGACAGCGAACGGCATCGAAGGCCCGTCAAAAATCCAGGCAATCAATACAAACTGGTTTAGCACGCTATCGAACAGCAAACTCAATGAAGCGCATTTTACTTACGCGCGCGAAAACCGGCCGCGCAATGCGACCGATCCTTCTGCCGTGCCAGACACGAATATCGGTTCGACGAACCCGGCCCTCGCTTTCCGGTTCGGCCAGCCTTTTTTCCTCGAGCCCACCATCGACGAAGTCTTTTGGCGTACCGATGTGCGGGACAACTTCACCGTCATTCACGGCAAGCACACGCTCAAGGTCGGTGGCGAGTGGCTCCACAGCAATAACACTCAGATTTTCCGCGGATTCTTCAAAGGTCTGTACTTTTTCGATAACGCCGTGGGCTTTATGCACTACGTAACGGATGGGCCCACGGTGCAAGAGTGCTCGGACGGAACATTTGCTGTGCCGCCAGCCACTTGCGCAGCAGGGTCTACGGGTGGTCCACTTTTCCTGTTTCTCCAACACGGACCTGCCACACAGGGTGAGACTTTCGATCAGTCTGGGTTCTCCTCGATTAACAACGAGGAGTTCGCCTTTTTTGTGCAAGACACTTGGAAGGTTACGCGCAACCTAACGGTAAACCTTGGCCTGCGCTGGGAAGCACAACACTTTCCCGATCCGGTTACTCCTCCTGCCCAGACGGCATATGGCCAGTACTTGAGCAATCCGAATTTTCCCAGCGATGGGAGATTGCACAACCAGAACAAGATGTTTCAGCCGCGAATTGGCTTCGCTTGGGACATTCGTGGAAATGGAAAATCGGCGCTTCGCGCCAGCTGGGGGATCTTCAATGCCCGGCAAAACATGCTGACCCAAGTTGGTGCAATTACTACCAACGGTGTCCAGCAACAATCCTTTGCCGCAGGCTCGGCCTTTGGGACTCCGCCCGCCTTTGGAACCAACGCGTCCGCTTTCGATCCGGCGAACCTTCCTCCAGCTGGAACTCTTCCAACGCCCCCAGTTGACGTGACTTTTTTCGACAAGGCCTACGCCAATCCGCGCATTTACACCACGAATGTTGGTTACGAGCAGGAGATCCTGGCCGGGTGGGCAGGTTATGTCGATCTGACGCTCTCCAAAGGAGTGCACCTGACGCGATTTATCATGCCGAACGTCTGTTGCTCCACGGCTGACCTGGTAGCGACTCAGGACGTCAACCTGGGTAACGGGCCGTCGTACAACGGGCCTGCGCCGTTCCCCAACTTAGGAAATTTGACAACGGACACGGCTAGTTCCGCAAAGTCGCTCTATCGCGGGGCAACGATTGGGGTGCGCAAGCGCTTCAGCAATCGATTCCAATTGGAGGCGAATTACGTGTGGTCGGAAGATCTGGACGATGATTCCAACGAGAGAGATCCTTTCAGCTTCCACTACTATGATTTTTACAATCTCGCGAAGGAGTATTCCTATTCCGACCGCGACGAAAAGCATAAATTCAATTTCATCACACACGCCGAATTGCCCTGGAAGGTGGCTGCCGACGTGCGAATGCAGGCGCACTCGGCGCAACCTTATAGCGCCAATCCCAATGCCACGGGCACCGGGCCGCTCTGCTCCAACTCACAAGCCGCGCATCGCGTGCAAATTGGCGCGGGTCCCGGTGGATCGAATGTGGATTGCGGCAGGAACTTCCTCCGCAAGGACAATGCCTACTTTGCGTTTAACTTCGGGGCGGCAAGACCATTTCATCTTGGAGAACGGTTCCAGATCATCCCCAAAGTGGAGGTCTTCAACTTGTTCAACAACAAAAACAACATAAACACGATCAGCGGCAGCGGCACGCCATTGTTTGATTTCGACGGCTTCATTCGGCAGGGCGTGGGAGACCCGCGGGAAGCGCAATTTTCGATACGCTTCCAGTTCTAGCGAGGCACAACAACCCGACTACTTTGTCAGGAGAGGGGCGTTTCGGCGCCCCTCTTTGCTTTTGTGGAACAAATGCAATACAGAAACGCCGCGAATGGACACACGCCGCTTCGGCGGCGCTTGCTTGCGCGTTGCGAATCCCTGACAATCTAAGGTTTAAAGATAGGTGTTTTTCCACGCGTAGTGGCTGCTCCGGGCACCGCAGGGAAGCGAGATAGATGATCGGTCAGGCAAGTTCGGTAAAGCGAATCGTCGCCTACTTTTCGATGGAGATTGCTTTGGAGAACGCCATGCCGAGTTACAGCGGCGGGCTGGGCGTTCTTGCGGGCGACACGATTCGCGCTGCAGCTGACTTGCGACTGCCCATGGTGGCCATTTCGCTGCTTTACCGCAAGGGCTTCTTCACCCAGCGCCTCAGCGAAGATGGTTCACAAACCGAAGAGCCGGTCGAGTGGCGCGTCGAAGATTTCTTGCAGGAAGAAACCGCCCGCGCCAATGTCTCGATTGAAAACCGGCGCGTCGAGCTGCGCTGCTGGCGCTACTCGGTGAAAGGCGTGCGGGGCTTTGATGTGCCCGTTTATTTTCTCGACGCTGACCTTCCTTCCAACGCCGAAGTCGACCGCAACCTCACCGGGAGTTTGTATGGCGGCGATTCTTATTATCGTTTGCGCCAGGAAGTCATATTGGGCATCGGAGGAGTGCGCATTCTCCGCGCGCTGGGCTACAACGACCTCACACGCTTCCACATGAATGAAGGGCACGCGGCACTGCTCTCTCTGCAACTGCTGACCGACGAAGCGGAAAAGGCAGGGCGCGAATCCATCCGCAAAGAGGACATCGAAAAAGTCCGCAGCAAATGCGTATTTACGACGCATACGCCAGTTCCCGCCGGGCACGACCGCTTCCCGATGGAATACCTCACGCGCGTATTTCCCGGCCAGACGGAGTTTCTCGATTTGAAGGATTCGACCTCAGCGGACTTGTTAAAGCGTGTTCTGCAAGCTGACCAAAACTTTCCGGGCTTGCAAGAGGCAGCGAGGCGCGGCGCATCCTTGAACATGACCCAGTTGGCGCTGGGACTGAGCACTTATGTCAACGGAGTCGCCAAGCAGCACGGCTTCGCGGCAAATGTTTCCGGAAGTTCCGATCGAGGCCATCACCAACGGGGTGCACGCCGGAACGTGGACCTCGGCTCCATTTCAGCAACTCTTCGACCGCTACGTTCCGTCCTGGCGAGAGGACAACTACAGTTTGCGCGGCGCGCTCGGCCTGCCGGCGGAAGAAGTGTGGGCGGCGCACCTGATCGCCAAGCACGATTTGCTCGAGACCGTTCGTGAGAAGACCGGCTTGAATTTCGATCCCGAGGTTTTCACGATTGGTTTCGCGCGCCGGGCAACGGGATATAAGCGCGCGGACCTGATCCTCTCTGATCTTGACCGGCTCCGGCAAATTGCCAAGAACGCCGGCCACTTCCAGATTATTTATGCGGGCAAGGCGCATCCGAATGACGGGGGCGGAAAGGACATCATTCGCCGCATTTTCCAGGCGAAAAAAGCCTTGCGGAAAGCGGTGCCGGTGGTTTTCCTGGACGACTACAATCTCGACCTCGGAGGGAAGGTAACTTCCGGCGTGGACCTGTGGCTCAACACACCGCAGTTTCCGATGGAGGCGTCCGGCACCAGCGGTATGAAGGCCGCACTGAACGGCGTGCCGAGTTTGAGCATTCTGGACGGCTGGTGGGTGGAAGGCCACATTGAAGGCGTTACCGGCTGGTGTATCGGCGAATCGCGACGCACCGTTGCGGGCAGTGCTCCCGCGGATAGCAAGACTGAAGCGCAATCGCTTTATGCCAAGCTGGAAGAGGTGATTCTTCCCATGTATTACAACGATCGCGCTAAGTTTCTGGCAGTCATGCAGCACGCGATTGCCATCAACGGTTCATTCTTCAACACGCAGCGCATGGTGCAGCAATACATCACTGATGCGTATCTTCGGTGAGGCCGCGCCTTGGTGGATTAGAAATCTCCCGGCATTTGAAAAAAAACAGACTAGGAACGCGCGAGCGCGTCAGCGCAGCTGGTTCTTGTACACGGCCATGCCGACGGCGGCGTCCATTCCAATCTTTTCCAGGGCCGAGATTTCGCGGCGCGTCTTGATGCCGCCGGCGGCGACGATCGGGTGCTGCGTTGCGCCGCGCAGCTTGCGAAACCATTCGAGGTTCGCGCCCGCCATTGTGCCTTCGCGGTCCACATCGGTACACAAAAATCCCGCGCAGAAGGGTTCGAGCTGCGTCATCACTTTGTCGGGCTCCAGGGCGATGCGCGTGCGCCAGCCGTGAATGGTGATTTTTCTCCTGGCAGTATCGAGGGCGATGATGATCTGTTTCGGATGAATTTTTTTTGTGAGCTGCT
>WNGQ01010522.1_pt1 | contig 12141 bp, 10 predicted proteins | sample 5407661 | NCBI WGS metagenome assembly WNGQ01 (sample SAMN13153382, study PRJNA577476) | soil metagenome | isolation source: 60 cm soil or saprolite under Garry oak tree replicate 2 | place: USA:California | collected 2016-06-15
CACGCCGGGCAGCCTTTCTTCAGCGGCGAGGTCGAGCCGTGCATCAATGGCAGGACCGTCACTTTGGGCACCTACTTTGATCAAGATGTGGATGGCGTGGTCGCCCGCCTACTTGGTGAGCAACTCGAGGACGGCGGGTGGAACTGCGAGGTAGAGAACGGTTCCGTCCGCTCGTCATTCGCGACCACAATCAACGTCCTGGAGGGACTGTTGGCGCACGAGCGCGCAACCGGAGGCTCTCCGGAATCCGTTGCAGCTCGGCGCCGGGGTGAGGAGTACCTCCTCGAACGAAAGCTGGTCCGACGTAAGAGCACCGGCGAAGTCGTCAACCCCGCGTGGCTGCAATTCTCGTTTCCGACTCGCTGGCACTACGACGTGCTGCGTGCCCTCGAATACTTCCGCTCGACCGGGGATGCGCCGGACTCGCGGATGGACGAAGCGATCGATTTGCTCCGATCCAAGCAGCAGCCCGATGGCACCTGGCTGCTGGAGAACACGCATCCCGGCGAGGTCCACTTTGCACTCGAGGACGGCGACAGTCGGCCCAGCCGGTGGAACACGCTGCGAGCGCTGCGTGTCCTTAGCTGGTACGAGCAGGGCCCCAGTCCTTGTAGTAGATCTCAACTCCGTCTTTGGTCGTAGTCGTACTCATAGAGCCCTCTTTTCTGAGTTTGCGCGACCAGCCGTGGTTGCGTCCGGGCACCACATCGCTACGATCGTAAATCGTAAATAGTCAGTCGCTTCGAGCACATCACGAGAACGAATGATTTTTGATACCACCTTCGAGCCATGAGCGGCTGCGAATGCAAGCCCGATAGGGCGCAGCCATCAAGCCTGGGCTCGGTCAATCAGGCCGCTGCTCGCCCTTGATCTGCAAGCGGTGCATGATCCGCCGTCCGGACGCATCGAACGGATCGCGCCGGTGCATCGTGCAGCGGTTGTCCCATAGAACCAGATCGCCGGTCCGCCAGGTGTGCTCCCAGGCGAACTCTGGGCGGGAAACAAATGCCCAAAGCTCGTCGAGCAGCGCTTCGGACTCAGCCAAGTCGAGTCCCATGAGGTAGGCATTACGCCGACGCCCCAGATACAGCATGCGGCGTCTCGTGTCAGGATGGGTACAGACGAGGGGATGTACGGCGCCCGGCGAGCGTCGCGGATCGTCCGTCGGCGAGACGCCCTGGCGGACATAGCCGCCGCTGTTGTAGGTTCCGTCGTGCTTGATTTTCAATCCTTCGATACGATCTTTTAAAGTGGAAGGGAGCGCTTCGTAGATCCTGTACATGTCGCAAAAAGACGTGTTGCCACCTGTGGACGGCACCTCGATTGCAAAAAGTATACTTGCCTTAGGCGGTACGGGCAGATACGACATATCTGTATGCCAAACAGCCTCGCCGGCGCCGAGGCTCCCAATCGGTTCGCCGTTTACGATAACGTTCGACACGATATAAATCTCCGGCAGATCCGGCACAAAGCGCTGGCCGTTTTCCTGCACCGGTGCCCAATCGAGATTGCCGAAGCGGTGACCAAATGTTAGCAGGTCCTGATCGCTGAGCGTCTGGTCGCGAACCAGTATCACTGAATGGTCGAGCCATGCCTGCTTGACGCGCGCAAATGCCGCACCGTCCAGGGCTTTCAGGTCGACACCCTTCACTTCAGCCCCGAGACAGGCACCCGTGGGGATCACCTCCGGCGAATTGGAGTGGCCCAGGGGGTCGGATTGCCATTCCGCACGCAGATTCATACAACCGTCCCCGAAATGCTGTGTCTCTCCATGAAGGTCCTTTTCCAATGTTGCGGGTCGATCGTATCAACCTCATCGGAAAGCAGACAAGTCGAAAAATGCGTCAAGGTGGCGTAATACCGGATATCCGGAGATGTGCTTTTGGCGGAATTGTTGCGGAAAAGCATGTCGGCGACGATTACTCCCGAAAACGCCGTAGTGTTCACCATCCGATCTCAGGCTCCCAGGCGCCGGCTTCGCGGTATGGTGTCAACAACAGCGGTTTATAATAGCTCTTCGTTGAACATCAGATCGGAGAAACGACGATGAAACGAAGTATCACATTTCTGGCAGTTGTTCTTGCAGCAATGGCCGCGAGCTTTGCGGCCGGTCAGCAGTCGAATCGAGCGAATGGGCCACGGAAACAAGTGATCCAACCTCCAAATTACAGGCCGACACCTTCGCCACTGTCTCCTGCGATTCTCGTTGGCGATACGTTGTACATGTCCGGAGCGACTGGCGCGGATCCAAAGGCCGGACAGCTTGTCAAAGGAGGATTTGAGCCCGAACTCCGGCAGATCATGTCAAACCTGCAAACCGTACTGAAATCCGCAGACATGGATCTGTCTGACGTTGTGGCCGTGACCGCGTATATCGACGATATGGCGAATTTCAATCGCTTCAACGAAGTCTATCGCGAATATTTTAGGACTGAACCGTTGCCCACTCGTTCGACGGTTGCAGTAAAGGAACTGGCGCGTGGCGCGCACCTTGAACTGACGATGACTGCCGTCCGATCGAGAAAGTAAACAGATCACACGTACGATCCGGTTCGGGCTCTCAACCGGCCGTCGAGCACGAATGCCCGGCCTCGATGTAGGCGCTCCTTTCGAGTTTTCTCACCAACTCACAACTGCCCCCAGCCGGACAATTCGGCCCTGCAATATGCTGCCTGGTTGTTTATAAGTCGCGCCGACAGCTGTGCTATAGACCATTGTTCGAACGGTATAGTAGTCGCTCGAGTTGAACGCATTGAACAAGTCGATTTTCGGCTCGATGCGGAACCGCTCGAGTGCGAAGCGCTTGCCCACGCTGAAGTCCACCTGATTGATGCGTGGCGTGAGCTCGCTGCCAGTGGGAATCAACGGCACATTCAGGGATGCCTGGTTCATGCCAGGAATTACCAACGCTCCCAAGACGCATCCGGAGGTGGCGGAGTTACCGGGACAGGCGGTGTACCTGGTAGTTGGGGTCACCGTAAAGACAGTGCCCGCACCGTTTGGCAAGTTGAGACTGGCAATTGGTGAGGTGATACTTCCCTGCTGCAACGGCGTAGAATTCGGACTCATATTGTACAAGATGTATCCAGGCAGTGCCTGAAGCGAGCCACTGAGCTGAAGGCCCCACCATGGGAGCGGATATGTCCCGACCAGCTTGAACTGCGTGCGCCATGGGATTCCATACTTGGACTGATCACAGTACACCAAAAAATTGGGGTTGGTGGTTGCGGCGCTGCACATGTTCATGACCGCGTGGTCCGTGGATGAACCACCGAAAAGCCGTCCCCCTCGCGGTAACTTCGCGTTGAAGTTGAATTCCCATCCGGTGTACACATTTCTGATATTCGGATCGTTGGTATCGACGTTAGCCACCGCTTGTTGAACGGCTGGAGAAATCGGGTCGTACATTGTGATCGCGCTGCCATCGATTGGACTGAAAACCGTTACCGGTCTGTAGTTCGGGTTGGAGACAGATGCAGGTCCCGTCATCGTACCCGGCCTCAGAATATTGTTTCGCTCGAGAATATTTTTCGCGTAGCCACGGAACCATTCGGCGGTGACGGCAACTCCAGGAAACAATTCGTGGCTCACGCCAAGGTTGTAGGCAAGCGAATAGGGACGTTGAAGCTTCGGGTCGAACGTCGAAAGTGAGATCGTTCCGAAATTTTTCGGTACATTGGCGAAATTGATTTCGCAACCGGGCGTGAGATAGACACAGCCAAGCGACCCATCGGCAATGTCATCCTTGTTGAGATCTGTCCAAGCCGCCGTGGCCTGGACGGCGGCCATGTTTGCCGGATTATAAAGCGATGCCAGTGTTGTGGTAGCAGCCGCCTCGAACCGGTTAAAGCCGAAGCGGATCGCCGTTTTCCCCTGGCCGAACGGGTCGTAGACCACGGCCGTCCTTGGCGAGAAGGTTCTCCAAATAGGCAGGTGAATGTCCCCGAATGCCGGGATATTGGCGAAGCGCCCATGCTGTGCAGGTTGCCCAGAGACCTGCTCGCTGACGTACGCCCATCGCAAGCCGTACGTGATTGTGATCCGCCCGAGGGTCCAGGCATCCTGACCGTAAATCGCGAGATTCGCGTTCAGACGATCCTTCCAACGAGCCGGAGTGGCCAGCAACGTCACTGTGGCGCCACCAGGCAGGTAGTTTTGATAGAGGTCGGCATTCGCCCAGGCCGTTTGGTTGTACGGTCCCCACGAATCCTGAAAACCGAACTTGATGTTGTGGCCACCCCGGACGTATGACGCCGCCGCCTGAGCGTTGTGCCGGTCCGGGTAGCTGCCGTATTCATAGGTCCTTGCATTCGTGGTGGTACCGAGTACCGTGTCATTCTTTCGCGCGCCGGCATACCATGCCGGACTGCCATATGGCTTTCGGACTCCGGGCTCATAGAGGTTGTTATACCGTTCGATGTTGCTCGAGTAGCCTGCTTCAATCAGAAGGCGGCTGCTGATGGTCGAGGTCCATTTGATCGTGCTTGTCTCGTAGATCGGCGAATTCCACCGGAAACCGGCGGTTGCAGGATCATCGCCTGGGCCGACATCGTGATCGCGCGTCTTGAACAGCCTGTCCATATAAGCGGAAAGCTTGTTTCGCGGGCTCACCTGCCAGGTCAGACGCAGCAATATGCTGTTGATCGATTGCTCGTTGATGGCCTGCCTGCAGGCAACCACCGCATTGAGGCAGTCCGCATAGCTGCTCCCTTGGGGGACCCAGAATGCATTGGCAACGGGTCGATTGACCGTGAACAAGCGGCCAGAACTAAAGAACCAGAGTTTGTCTTTCTTGATCGGACCGCCCAACGTCAAATCAATGTCACGATACGTACCGATCCTGTCAACGGTTCGAACGCCATGCGACGCCAGAAACGGAGAGAGATTGTTGCTCTGCAAGCTGCTGTTCTCAAACCCGCCAAACAATGAGCCATGCAAGCTGTTGCCGCCCTCTCTGGGAGACATGTTCAACTTCAGGCCCCCTGTCGCCGAGTCGGCAGTACCACCCCCGGTCTGGTAAACCATCTGCTCGTTGCCGGCATCGTTCAAATAGCTCTGGACTGCCCCGTCGCCTTGCAGCCCATTGATGATCATTCCATCCATCAGGACCGATGTTTGCGAAGAGCCGGCCCCGTGCACAGTGAAATAGGTTTGTTGCATGGCCTGCGAGCCGCCCACATCGGGTGAGCTCAACTGAGCTCCGAGGACGAGCTGTCCGACTGATTGGATCGTGTGCGCCGTTGGCACGTCGTCGAGCACGTCACGCGTAAGGACCTGCGCCTTGAAATTCGTCTGTGAGTCCACGACCGGTGATTCCGCTGCAACAGTTATCGTCTCTTCAAGCGCCCCTACCGTCATCTCGGCATTTATTGTGGACGTAAAGTTGGAGGGCAGTTCAACATCACGCTTGACGGTCCTGAAACCAGGCAGGCTGAACGTCATGGTGTAGGTGCCCGGACGCAGGTCTATGATCCTGTACCCGCCGCTTTCATCGGTGAGGGTTGAACGTGACTTCTCGATCAGTGCAGGGCTGCTGGCTTCGACCGAGACTCCGGGCAGAACCGCGCCACTTTGGTCCTTCACAAGACCCGTGAAGGCACTCTGCGCCAGACCGTCAGGGACTAGCGCGGCCAGACATACCAATGAAACGAAAACACCAATGGCGACGGGGATTGTCTTGGATTTCTTCATACCTTTTCTCCTAATCGATATGCAGACAATTTGGTTCTTCGTTATTACTTTGCTATCCGTATATATCCAGAAGCGGCCGGGGTCAACAGACAAAATGCTCAGCGATTAGCGGTGATGGCCAGTACTGCTGGTCGACCGACCGGTACTTGGAAGGTACCAGCCCGACAACGCTTCGCCGACAACGCTTTGATTTGCGCTTGAGAGTAGGCACAAGATTTTCGGGCGTGCGGAGGATTCAAGCAATATCCGGTGTGGCGGAGACACATCGTGAGTCGGCGACCGATGTGAGGTGTTGCGTGGAGCGTTACTCCTTCAACAGACGCGCACATTCGTTCAATTCTGTCGGGTTCAACTCGGATACAAGCCAATAGGTCATGCCGGATTGGGTCCAGTGGACCATGTTGTATCCCTGACGCGTCAGTTGGCCTTCCTGCCTGATCGCGGTGCTCTTCAAAGGCCAGACAAACAGATTAATGAAGTGCTGGCTGCGCTGATAAACCAATGCCGCGACTGGCCGGTTGTCGAGGTAATCCAGGCGGCCGCCAATCAATCGAAATCCCTGTTCGGTGAGATCTTTCGCTGGCGGCGAGTAATCGAGCTTGCCGCCAAACCACGGTTTCACCGTATGGCTATCGGAAGAGGAAACGTCCGTAATGTGGTTCGCCATCATCGAACGTACGTGACTGGTCACGATGTCGTTGGCCAACAGCGTTTCCTCTGAAGATCTCGCCCGTTGCGTGGTTACTGCCCATGTGAGAGCGACTATCAAAACCGCGGATGCCAACGCGCTCGCCCATCGCCAACCGAAAAATGGGCTCCTCGCACCAGGATTTGCTGCACGAATCGCTGCCTGCACATTCCTCTTCAGATGCGGGGGGGTCTTGAACCGCAAAGCGCCGTTTTCGATAGTTGTTGCCAGAGCACGCAGGTTTTCTACGTCCGTCAGACACGATGCACACCGTTCTACATGGCTCTCAACGGAGAGGCTGCCTGCGGAATCCAGCTCTCCATCCACATAGGCATTCAACAGATTCTTGGTGTCTTTGCAGGTCATAGACAATTCCGTGCGGAAGCGTTCGTCAGATAAATCTGTAGCCGTTTGCGCGCGCGAGCCAGTCGAGACATTACGGTCCCGATGGGGACACGGGAGATGTCTGCGATCTCCTTGTAAGACAGGCCTTCCATCTCTCGAAGAACGATGGCTTCACGAAATTCCACGCGTAAATCCTCGAGCGCCGACCTCAACATTTCTCGATCCGCGTTTTGAAGCAGCATAGTCTCAGCGCTCGGAATACCGTTGTCGACGTCATCGATTTCTCCATCCTCAGTCAGTTCCGGTTGGACGGACCGTTGCCGGAGCCACGAATAATAAGTGTTTCGAACAATGGCAAGCAGCCATGACCGGCAATTGCCTCCAGAGAACCCTTTCCAATATTTGAAAGCACGAAGGGACGCCTCCTGGACCACATCTTCGGCGTCCTGATCGTTACGCGTGAGCCATCGCGCCAGATTGTAGGCCGCATCGAGATGCGGCAGAACTGCCTCGCTGAAAGCAGTCGATTCGTTTTGCTCGAGCAATCGTTTTCTCCCTCACGCACCGCGCCGACACTTTCATAGACCACGAATGCGGCGATTTTATTCCCAAAGCAATTTAGTGACCGCTCGGCTTGTCTTTTGAGCGAGGTGGCCAATACGCCCTGTGGCAGTTTGACGCGGACACCCTGCTGAACCTGCTTGCCCCGGAACATAGTCACGCCTTCTGCGGGCCGGTCGGACAAATCATAACGAGCATTCAGCAAGTCCACTTGCCGCTGCATCACGGTGGGTTTATCTGCTTTCATGCGTTCCATGATGACAACCCACGGAATCGCCTGATGTGGCGGGCGACTCTCGACGCGCGTCAAAGGAAAAGCGCTTCGAGTCCTTTCAGTGTTATCGTATCGCCGAAAAGGGGCGCGTTTCATGTCAAAATCCCTGCTCGAACGCCTGTCGGAGCATCGGACACTCAGTGCCGCACCACAACCGCAGATCGAATGGGTGGCGAATCGCGGCCGTCTGCGCTCTTTGGCTGCAGGTCAGATCCTGACTTCTAAAAAGGGGCCTGTCGATGGCTTGCATGTGGTACTCAGCGGGCATCTTGCGATCTACGTCGATGGAGGGTCCGGCCGGCGGAAGATCATGGAGTGGCGGGGAGGAGATATCACCGGTATGATGCCGTATTCCCGGCTGATTGCGCCACCCGGAGATGTAGTAGCGGAAGAACCCACCGAAGTGGTGACGGTCCCCAGCGGCGATTTGCCTCAGATGATTTGCGATTGCCACGAGCTGACGGCCATACTCGTTCATTTAATGGTCGATCGCGCCCGGCACTTCACATCGAGTTACCTGCACGACGAAAAAATGGTGTCGCTCGGAAAGCTTGCGGCTGGACTCGCTCACGAATTGAACAATCCGGCCTCCGCTCTCACACGGAGCGCCAAAGCACTCGCGGCCAGCATCGACAGTGTCAGAACGGCATCGCACGATTTGGGAGCCGCCGGTCTCACCATGGAACAGGTTGCCGCGATCGATGCGATCCGGCAAATCTCTATATCTTCGCGCGTGCAATCGGTGCGCTCTCCGCTCGAACAGGAGGATCGCGAAAGATCGATTGCAAACTGGCTGAAGAAGCACGGCGCAAACACGGCGGCGGCAGAGCCACTGGCAGAGACGGATCTGACGTTCGACGCGCTCGATCAGCTTGCGGGCGCGATCGATGGAAAGGCTCTCGACATCGCTCTTGTGTGGCTCGCCGCGGATTTCTCCACTCACCGGTTGAACGCGGAGATTCAGGAAGCCGCATCGCGTGTGTACAATCTCGTCGCCTCCGTTAAAGGATTCACGCAGATGGACCGCGCCAGCGTGCCCGAGCCTGTGGACATCGAACAGGGATTGACCGATACGGTTGTGGTTCTCGGATCGAAAGCCAGGGAAAGATCCGTGAGCCTCTCCCTTCGAACCGAGCCCGGGGTCGAATTGACCGCGGCCCGCGAGGGAGGCGCGATCGTGGTTCGAATCATTGATGATGGTCCGGGAATTCCCTCCGATATTCGCGATCGCATTTTCGATCCGTTTTTCACGACAAAGCCCGTGGGCGCCGGCACGGGGGTGGGTCTTGATATCGTGCGGCGTCTGGTGCAGCGGCATAATGGAGAGATTGAAGTGGACTCACGTCCGGGACGCACCGAGTTTCGCGTCCGGCTTCCGATTGCTGATACTGCTATTCCCAAGAGCAATTCATGAACGAACCCGTCATCCTCGCCATTGACGACGACGCTCAGGTACTGGCGGCCCTCCGGCGGGATTTGAAGACGCACTATCAGGGGGATTACCGCGTTCTCGCCGCCTCCTCCGGAGAGACTGCGCTCGTCACCGTCCGCGAGCTGAAAACCCGTGGAGATGCTCTGGCCATGGTCATCAGCGATCAACGCATGCCGGCGATGCTCGGTGTGGATGTACTGGCAAAATGCCGCGAACTCTACCCTGCCGCAAGACGAGTCCTGCTTACGGCTTATTCCGATATCAAAGCAGCCGTGCGCGCCATTAACGAAGTGCGCCTCGACCATTATCTTGAGAAACCCTGGGACCCTCCCGAGGAACGCCTGTTTCCTCCCATCGACGATCTGCTTTCGGCCTGGCAAGCCGAATACCGGCCGGAGGTCACCAGGCTGCGTGTGGTAGGACATCCGTGGTCGCCCCGCTCGCATGCAATCAAGGACTTTCTCGGAAGCAATCTGATTCCCTATCGCTGGTTGGAATCAGGACGCGATGCGGATGCCCGCGTCTTGTTGGAAGCGGCCGGTGTCGCAACCAATGAATTGCCGGCCCTGTTTCTGGAAGACGGCGTGGTTTTGCGTAATCCGGAACCGCGGCAGGTCGCCGAACAACTCGGGCTCAGCACCGAAGCCGCCCACGACCTGTACGATCTGATCATCGTCGGAGCAGGTCCGGCGGGTCTGGCCGCTGCCGTGTACGGAGCGTCCGAGGGCATGCGGACACTGTTGCTCGATTCCCACGGGCCTGGAGGACAGGCCGGCACCAGTTCGAGGATCGAGAACTACCTGGGTTTCCCAAGTGGAATCAGCGGAAGCGAACTCACGCGGCGTGCTTTGGCGCAGGCTCAGAGGCTCGGCGCGGAGTTTCTGACTCCCGTTGAAGTCTGTGGAGTCTCTGTGGAAGGAGGATACAAGCGCCTGGTTCTGCGTGACGGACGCGAGATGCTGACGCGCGCCGCGATCGCGGCTACCGGGATGACGTATCGGGAACATCCTGCCGAGGGCATCGCCTCTCGCATCGGGGCTGGCGTCTATTACGGCGCCGCTGTTACGGAGGCCACCTCGTGCCGGGGGCGCCCAGTTGTCGTTGTCGGCGGAGGAAATTCCGCAGGACAAAGCGCAGTCTATCTTTCCCGTTTTGCGAGCGACGTGCAGATAATAGTGCGCCGTCATGGTTTGACCGAGACGATGTCGGCCTACCTCGTTGAACAACTCGCCCAGATTCCCAACATTCGGATTCGCCTGCGCACGGAGATCGATCGGGTCGAAGGAGACGGACGCCTGGAACGGGTTTGGTTAAAATCACTCGACAGCGAGCGGCCAATTACCGAAGAGACAGACGCCCTCTTCGTATTTATCGGCACTCGCCCCCACAGCGATTGGCTGCCGCCCGCCGTCCTGCGAAATGAAAAGGGTTTCGTGCTCACCGGACGTGATCTCCGCTCCTCGGACGAATTTCCGCGCATTTGGAAAGAGGAACGCGAGCCCCTGCCGCTCGAGACCAGCGTCGCCGGACTGTTCGCAGCCGGAGATGTGAGAGCGGGCGCCATGAACCGCGTCGCCTCCGCAGTGGGCGAAGGTTCAATGGCAGTCAAACTCGCATTCGATTATCTTGCTCGAACTTGATCTTCGAGCCGGCGTGCCGCTCTGCGAGGTGAAAGGGTATGAAAAGATTGGACGCTTGCTACGGGTTTGTTGCGATCCACTTCGGCAGCAGCATGGCGTAGTGAAGGTTGCAGTCTCAAAGGGTCTCCTGTTGTACGCACGACAAAGAACATCCCGGCTCGAAGTACCAAGCTAGCGCCTAACCAGCGCGGCGCCTGCTGCTCATGGGGCAGGTACATGATCGGCTCCGCTTCGCGTTGCATGCGGAATAACCTCGTGTCACCAGCGATGCCAATGATCTCGCGCGGCTGCTCATCGGGCACATAATCCAGAGTGATTCGCTTCCCGATGAGATCTTCATTTGGCCAGTACCGTTTCGCCATAGCGTTTCGAAGGCTATGAACGAAACTTTATCAGGCGGATTAAATGAAACAAAAACTTTCAAAGTCGATGACCCCGGAGCAATTCGAGAATGGCTATTGGTACGCGACCGAAATCAAAGAGTTCGCCGAATCCATTGGAATCCCTTCAGCGAATAAATTGCGAAAAGACGAAATCGAGAAAGCCATCAAGACATTTCTTAAAACGGGAAAAATTGCAACTCCAACAAAGAGAAACCTTTCAAAATCTGGAGTGAAAGACGTCGAAAAAGGACTCACCCTCAAACTTCCCGTAGTCAATTACACAAGCAATAAAGAAACAAAAGAATTTATTGTTAGAGAAGCAAAAAAGATGGTGCCCAAACTAAAAAGAAAATCGGGGGCGCGCTACCGCCTCAATCGATGGCGTGAGGAGCAGCTGACCAAAGGGATCCAAATCACCTACGAAGACCTGGTAAAACAATATGTAAAGCTCAATCAAGTAGAAGGAAAATTCGCTCAAATTCCCGTAGGAAGATACATCAATTTTTTAAGCGACTATTTGTCGTCAGAAAAGAATGCAACCAAAGAACAAGCAATCCAGGCTTGGCACCGCCTTAAAAATCTCGATGTGCCAAAAAACTATCAGTCCTGGAAAAAGCTTCGCAACTCTAAGACGTGACTTCGGGGTCCCGAGGTTTGCGAGGAGAGGCCTCCACTTGACGCAATGTTGCTGGGAGAGAGAGACAAGAGTTCTTTAAGGCGTCCGCCGCCGCTCCTCTGAGGCCCGAGTTCCACGGAACGGCCAAATCCTACTGGACTCTGCGGAGCTCGGCTCTTGTAACGGTTCGGCGATTGCCCAGGTCTTCGTATTGTGTCATATGTGGGTGTAACATGGCTCAATTCGCCAAGGTGAAAATGGCAATTGTGCGGAATTGTCCCAGGTCCGATGAGAGAGCTAACTTCCAAAAGGAGATTCACGACATGAAACGTTCTTCAGTAGTGTTTTCTTTGCTCGTCCTTAGCGCCGCGATGACTGCGGGGGCGCTGCGGATCCAGGGCCAAGGCGGCGCCAACAATCCGGAGGCGCAGGCAAGGCAGAAACAACAACTTGAACTGGAGGCGGCGACTCCGAAGTTGCAGGTCAAGGAGGAAGTGCTGCCGCTCACGAT
>WNGQ01016899.1_pt1 | contig 12141 bp, 11 predicted proteins | sample 5407661 | NCBI WGS metagenome assembly WNGQ01 (sample SAMN13153382, study PRJNA577476) | soil metagenome | isolation source: 60 cm soil or saprolite under Garry oak tree replicate 2 | place: USA:California | collected 2016-06-15
GCCGCATCTCGACCTTCCTCGCCAAGGAGGAGCGCGAGGAGGACAGCATCATGCGCATCGCCCGCCATGGCGAGGAAGGCGCAAGCCACGCGGTGACCTATTATGCCGTGGTCGAGACCGCGGCGCGCCAGCTCGCTTGGCTTTCCCTCAAGCCGGTGACCGGGCGGACGCATCAATTGCGCGCGCACATGGCCCATATCGGCCATCCGATCGTCGGCGACCCGAAATATTTTTCGAAGGAGAACTGGGAACTGCCGGGCGGGATGCAGAACCGGCTGCATCTGCTGGCGCGCCGCATCGTGGTGGCCCATCCGCGCGGGGGCGTAGTCGACGTCACTGCGCCGCTGCCGCCGCACATGCAGCAGTCGTGGAATCTGCTCGGGCTCGACAGCGCCCGCTACGACCCGATCGTCGAGGCGCCTGAGGAGTGAGAATTCCTTGGCGGACACGCTTGCGGCCCCGATGGGGCTGCGGGCTTTACTCCTTGCCGATCGTGCTTATCTGAACGGGGACCAAGCCGCCAGGACGTGCAAGCATGAACCGACTTTCTTATGTGGTGGCCGCAGTGGGGGTTGTCCTGGTCGGAGCGCCTGCAGCCGCGCAATTGACTCCGCTGCCGCCTGAGCTTGAGAATCGGATTCCCGCACCGCTCCCGCCGCCCCCGCAGCCGCCCATCATCAACGGTCCATTGTCGCAGAGCCCGTCGCCGGGCGTAGTCGTGCCGCGTAGCCTCGATACCCATAGCGATCGCACGACCCGCTGCCTGCATCGGGGCGCCAGCGCTTATGGGCTGCGCGGAGCGGATCTTGACGCCTATACCCGCGCCTGCGCAAACGCGGATTGAGTCTAGCGCAGGCTGGCGTTGATCTTCTCCAGCGCCGCGGAGCCGGGACAAAGCTCCTTCTCGGAGAGCGAATTGAGCGGCGCGTCGACCGTGTTGAAATGGCGGTGCAGGTCCTCGGGCTCGCGGTCGACATAGAGGAGGCCGGTCACGACCTGCCCCTTGGCGGCGTGGTGCTGCAGGAAATTGATGGCGCCGCCCCGGTCGTGGGCGTCGTAGTCGGCCGCGACCTTCTTGAGCACCAGCTTCGATCCGTCATGCTGCTCGACGACCTCGACGCTGCCCGGCTCGTAGGCGACGGTGATGGGGGCGCGGCCGGTGATGAAGTCGAGCCGGTTCACCGCCTCGTTATGCTCGCGTACGTAATCGAAGCTCTTGGTCGAGCCGGCGTGGTTGTTGAACGCGACGCAGGGGCTGATCACGTCGATGAAGGCCGCGCCTTCGTGCTCGATCGCAGCCTTGATCAGCGGCACCAGCTGCGTCTTGTCGCCCGAGAACGAGCGGGCGACGAAAGTGGCGCCGAGCTGCAGCGCCATCGCGACCAGGTCGATCGAGCTGTCGTTGTTGGTCACCCCCCGCTTCGACTTCGAGCCGCGGTCGGCGGTGGCGGAGAACTGCCCCTTGGTGAGCCCATACACGCCGTTGTTCTCGACGATGTAGACCATGTTGACGCCGCGCCGCAGCGCGTGGGCGAACTGGCCGAGCCCGATCGAGGCGCTGTCGCCGTCGCCGGAGACACCGAGATAGATCAGGTCGCGGTTGGCGAGGTTGGCGCCGGTGAGCACGGAGGGCATGCGCCCGTGCACCGAGTTGAAGCCATGCGAGTTGCCGAGGAAGTAGGTCGGCGTCTTCGAGGAGCAGCCGATACCGGAGAGCTTGGCCACCCGGTGCGGCTCGATGTCGAGCTCGAAGCAGGCCTCGATGATGGCGCCCGAGATCGAATCGTGGCCGCAGCCGGCGCAGAGCGTCGATACCGAGCCCTCGTAGTCGCGGTGGGTGTAGCCGAGCGCGTTCTTCGGCAGCGCCGGGTGGTGGAACTTGGGCTTTGCGATATAGGTCATGACACCACTTTGCGCAGCGGGGTGACTTTGAGCGCGTCGAGCCGCTCGCCGATGGCGCGGGCGATGAAGCGGGCCGTGATCGGCGTGCCGTCGTAATGCAGGATCGGGACCAGACGCGCCGGGTCGATGGCGCATTCGTTGACGACCAGCGAGCGCAGTTGCCCGTCGCGGTTCTGCTCGACCACGAACACGAAATCATGGTCGGCGATGAAGTCGTCGACCGAATGATGGAACGGGAAGGCGCGCACGCGCAACATGTCGAGGTGGTGGCCGTGGGCCTTCAGCATGCCGATCGCCTCGTCCATCGCCGGCGCGGTCGAGCCGAAATAGATGACGCCATATCGGGTCGGCTTCTCGGCATCGGCGCGCAACGGGCGCGGGATGAGGTCCTTGGCGGTCTCGAACTTGCGCAACAGCCGCTGCATGTTGTCGGCATAGGGCGCGCCTTCCTCGGTGTAGCGCGCATAGCGGTCGCGCGAGGTGCCGCGGGTGAAGAACGCGCCCTTGGTCGGATGGGTGCCGGGATAGGTGCGGTAGGGAATGCCGTCGTTGTCGACATCGAGATAGCGGCCGAATTCCTTGCCGGCGTCGAGGTCGGCTGCGGTCATCACCTTGCCGCGGTCGTATTTGCGCGCGTCGTCCCAGGTGAGCGGCCGCGACAGGCGGTGGTTCATGCCGATGTCGAGGTCGAGCAGGACGAAGATCGGCGTCTGCAGCCGGTCGGCGAGGTCGAAGGCCTGGGCGCCGAACTCGAACGCCTCGGCCGGATCCTCCGGGAACAGCAGCACATGCTTGGTGTCGCCATGGGAGGCATAGGCGCAGGAGATGATGTCGCATTGCTGCGTGCGCGTCGGCATCCCGGTCGAGGGGCCGGCACGCTGCACGTCGAACACGACGGAGGGAATCTCGGCAATGCCGGGACCCGAGGTCGCGGTGAAGGCGCGGGCGCCATTCCAGGCGGCGCCGATCACGATGCCGATCGAGGCCAGCTCGTCCTCGGCCTGCACGATGGCGACCTTGTTCTTCTTGCTCTGCGGATCGACCCGCAGCCGCGCGCAGTGGCGGGTAAAGGCGTCGGCGAGCGAGGACGAGGGCGTGATCGGATACCAGGCGCACACGGTCGCGCCGCCATAGACGGCGCCGAGCGCGGCGGCCGAGTTGCCCTCGATGAAGACGCGGTCGCCGACGGCGTTGCTGCGCTTGAGTCTGAGTCCGATCGGGCAATCGATATTCATCAGCGCCCAGTCGCGGCCGAGGTGCAGCGCGTGCACATTGGCATCGAACAGCTTTTCCTTGCCTTTGAACTGCTCGCTGACGAGTTTTTCGATCTCCTTGTGGTCCATGTCGAGCAGCGCCGACAGCGCGCCGACATAGATGATGTTCTTGAACAGCTGGCGCTGGCGCGGATCCGTGTATTCGCGGTTGCAGATCGCGGTGAGCGGAACGCCGATGACCGTGATGTCGCTGCGAAATTTCGCCGCCGGCAGGGGCTTGGTCGAATCGTAGAAGAGGTAGCCGCCGGGCTCGATCGAGGCGAGGTCCTTGTCCCACGTCTGCGGGTTCATCGCCACCATGAGGTCGGTGCCGCCGCGCGCGCCAAGGTGGCTCGCTTCCGAGATCCGCACCTCGTACCAGGTCGGCAGGCCCTGGATGTTCGACGGGAAAATGTTGCGTGGGGCGACCGGCACGCCCATGCGCAGCACCGCGCGCGCGAACAGCTCGTTGGCGCTGGCGGAGCCAGAACCGTTGACGTTGGCGAACCGGACGACGAAATCGTTTACGCTGCTGATCGGGCTGCTACTCGGCATAGGTCATCCGCGTGAGTCATGTCGATGAGATACTTTTTCATGTCCCAGGCTCCGGTCGGGCAGCGCTCGGCGCAGAGCCCGCAGTGCAGGCAGACATCCTCGTCCTTCACCATCACCCGGCCGGTCTTGAGGCCGCCCGCGACGTAGAGATCCTGGGTGACGTTCTTCGCCGGCGCCTGCAGCCGCGTGCGCAGATCGGCCTCCTCGCCGTTGCCGGTGAAGGTGATGCAGTCCATCGGGCAGATGTCGACGCAGGCGTCGCATTCGATGCAGAGCGAGGGGGTGAACACCGTCTGCACGTCGCAATTGAGGCAGCGCTGGGTCTCCTTGAGCGCAAGCTCGACGTCGAAACCGAGCTCGACCTCGGCCTTGATGTCGCGCAGCGCCACCACCTTGTCGCGCAGAGGCACCCGGTAGCGCCGATCGGGCGCGATGTCGTTGTCGTAGCTCCACTCGTGGATGCCCATCTTCTGGCTGATGATCTCGACCATGGGCAACGGGCGGTCGCCGATGTCCTCGCCGCGGCACAGCTTGTCGATCGACAGCGCGGCGTCGTGGCCGTGCGCCACCGCCCAGATGATGTTCTTCGGCCCGAAGGCGGAATCGCCGCCGAAGAACACCTTGCGGTGGGTCGAGGCCATGGTCTTGGGATCGACCTTGGGCATGTCCCACCGGTCGAACTCGATGCCGATGTCGCGCTCGATCCAGGGGAACGCGTTCTCCTGGCCGACCGCGACCAGGACATCGTCGCAGGGGACATGCTGGTCGGGCTCGCCGGTCGGCACCAGGTTGCGCCGGCCCTTGCCGTCGTATTCGGCCTTGACCTTCTCGAACAGCACGCCGGTGAGGCGGCCGTTCTCATGGGTGAATTCCTTTGGCACCAGGAAATTCAGGATCGGGATGTCCTCGTGCATGGCGTCCTCCTTCTCCCAGGGGGACGCCTTCATCTCCTCGAAGCCCGAGCGCACGATCACCTTCACGTCCTCGCCGCCGAGCCGGCGCGATGAGCGGCAGCAGTCCATGGCGGTATTGCCGCCGCCGAGCACGATCACGCGCTTGCCGATCTTGCTGACGTGGCCGAAGGAGACCGAGGAGAGCCAGTCGATGCCGATATGGATGTTCGCCGCCGCTTCCTTGCGGCCGGGAATGTCGAGATCGCGCCCGCGCGGGGCGCCGGAGCCGACGAAGATCGCGTCCCAGCCCTGGTCGATGAGACCCTTCAGGCTGTCGATGCGATGTCCGCCGCGGAATTCGACGCCGAGGTCGAGGATGTAGTCACATTCCTCGTCGATGACGGATTCCGGCAGGCGGAAGCGCGGGATCTGGGTGCGGATCATGCCGCCCGCCTTGGGGTCCTGGTCGAACACCACGCAGTGATAGCCGAGCGGCGCCAGGTCGCGTGCGACCGTGAGCGAGGCGGGGCCGCAACCCACCAAGGCGATGCGCTTGCCGTTCTTTTGGGCGGCGGGGCGGGGCAGTCGCGAGCGGATGTCGTCCTTGTAGTCGGCCGCGACGCGCTTCAAGCGGCAGATCGCGACCGGCTCCTTCTCCACCCGGACGCGCCGGCACGCCGGCTCGCACGGCCGGTCGCAGGTGCGTCCGAGGATTCCCGGAAACACGTTCGATTTCCAGTTGACCATGTAGGCGTCGCTGTAGCGGCCTGCCGCGATCAGCCGGATATATTCGGGAACAGGCGTGTGGGCGGGACATGCCCACTGACAGTCCACGACCTTGTGGAAGTAGTCGGGCGCCGCAATGTCAGTATTTTCCATCTACTCCTCATGCCCCCTCACCTGCGTCGCGCCCCGATGGAGAGCCCCGCGCGGACAGCGCCGAATCCGGTCTGGAATGTAGTGGACTGGACCCTAAATTGCCACCACTTCCAACATCATAACAGGGTTTTGCAGGCGACACTTTGCGCTACCGATGCATGGCAGCCACAGGGTGCGGGCGAATTAACCCAGCGTAAATTTGACGCGGCTACGACTGGTGACTAAGTCATTGAAATCCAAAGGTTGTTGACCGACGATGCGCAACTCCGGCGGGGTTGATAATGGAACCATGCGAGAGATTTTCGACGAGCTCTTCCAAGCCGAGCCGCCTGACCCGATCGAGGCCGCCCGGCGCCACATGCGCCCAAGATTCCGGCGTCGGTTCTACACCGAAGTCGGCATTGCCGAAGGGGAGGGCGGCTTCGAGCTGCGGCTCGACGGCCGGCGCGTGAACACCCCCGGCCGCCGCGCCCTTGCCGCGCCCACGCGCGCCCTCGCCGAGGCGCTGGCGGCCGAGTGGAGCGCTGCAGGCGAGTTCATCGACCCGTCCAACATGCCGCTCACCCGCCTTGCCAACTCGATCATCGATGGCGTCGCCGCCGCGCCCGTCGCGGTGGCGGCGGAGATGGCAAAATACCTCGCGTCGGACCTGGTCCTCTATCGCGCGGCCAATCCCGAGGGTCTGGCGGCGCGCCAGGCGCAGGCCTGGGACCCCGTGGTCGCCTGGGCGCGTGAGCACTTGGGCGCACGCTTCGTGGTCGGCGAGAGCCTCGTCTTCGTTGCCCAGCCCGAGGAGGCGCTGGCGGCGGCCCGCGCCGCGATTCCCCACGACCCATGGCGGCTCGGCGCGCTGCATGCGGTCACGACCCTGACCGGCTCGGCGCTGATCGCACTGGCGCTGGCAAGCGGCCGTCTCTCGGTCCCGGAAGCCTGGGCGGCCGCGCATGTCGACGAGGATTGGAACATGGAGCATTGGGGCGGTGACGAGCTTGCGCTCGAGCGCCGAGCCTTCCGCTTTGCCGAGATGCAGGCGGCGGCGAGGATGCTGGCACTGCTGTGAAGTGCGTCCCGAGCAGAGTGTGGTACGCGAGGCTGAGCGGTTGATGGCCCGGATTAATACGCGCGCCGGCCAGCCTGGTCAGGAAAAGCGTTCCCACGCCGCCTGCCGTGAAATTCCAAGCGCGCCGCCGATCGCGGCCCAACTCACGTCGCGGCGTCTGAGCGCCTCCACCTGCTGTTGCAGGACGCCGCGGGTCCCCTCTGCAGCGGCTTGCGCCGGCGCCAAGGAGTCCAGCAGCTGTGATTCCGTGAGCGAGTCCCAGCCGGTGAAGCCGGGAGGGGTCGCTTCCAGGATGCTATTGCAGACCCCGACGCAGGCATCGCAGATGTAGACGCGAGGTCCGCCAAGCAGCTTGGCGACTTTGGTCTCGGGCTTGCCGCAGAAGGAACACTTCAGCAGCCGCCGCTTCAATTTGAACATGCTCCGGGCTCTCCTTAAGGTCAGGCTACCGGTCAAGGATATCTTGACGGATTTGTCAAGCCACCCTTGACTGCCGGATAGAGGGCAGGGCGGGGCGGCAAAGCGCATGAGCCCCCGACGTGCTATGCCATGGCTCGCAACGAATCCCGCGGGGAGGGGCATGAAGGACATCCTCGACAGGCTCGAGCAGCGCCGCGCGCGGGCGCGCGAAGGGGGCGGCAAGGCGCGGGTGGAGGCGCAGCACAAGCGCGGCAAGCTCACTGCGCGCGAGCGCCTCGAGCTTCTCCTCGACAAGGGCTCGTTCGAGGAGTTCGACATGTTCGTCGAGCATCGCGCCGCCGAGTTCGGCATGGAGAAGAGCAGAATCCCCGGCGACGGCGTCGTCACCGGCTGGGGCACGGTCAATGGCCGCAGCATCTTCGTCTTCGCCAAGGATTTCACCGTCTTCGGCGGCTCGCTCAGCGAGACCCATGCGCAGAAGATCGTCAAGATCCAGGACCTGGCGATGAAGGCGCGTGCGCCCATCATCGGCCTGTTCGACGCCGGCGGCGCGCGCATCCAGGAGGGGGTGGCCGCGCTCGGCGGCTATGGCGAGGTGTTCAAGCGCAACGTCATCGCCTCGGGCGTGATCCCGCAGATTTCGGTCATCATGGGGCCCTGTGCCGGCGGCGACGTCTATTCGCCGGCGATGACCGATTTCACCTTCATGGTGCGCGACACGAGCTACATGTTCGTCACCGGCCCCGACGTGGTCAAGACGGTCACCAACGAGGTGGTGAGCGCCGAAGAGCTCGGCGGCGCCTCGGTGCATACGGCGAAGTCGGGCGTCGCCGACGGCGCCTACGACAACGACCTCGAATGCCTGCTCCAGATGCGCCGGCTGATCGACTTCCTGCCGGCGAGCAACGAGACCGGCGTGCCCGAGTGGCCCTCGGAGGACGACATCGCGCGCGAGGAGAAATCGCTCGACACGCTCGTCCCCGACAATCCGAACAAGCCCTACGACATCAAGGAGCTGATTCTCAAAGTCGCCGACGAGGGCGACTTCTTCGAGCTGCAGGAGGTTTTTGCAAGAAACATCGTCACCGGCTTCGGCCGCATCGGCGGGCGCACGGTCGGCTTCGTCGCCAACCAGCCGATGGTGCTGGCGGGCGTGCTCGACATCGACGCCAGCCGCAAGGCCGCGCGCTTCGTGCGCTTCTGCGACGCATTCAACATTCCGATCGTGACCTTCGTCGACGTGCCGGGATTTCTGCCCGGCACCGACCAGGAATATGGCGGGTTGATCAAGCATGGCGCCAAGCTCCTGTTCGCCTATTCGCAGGCGAGCGTCCCCCTGGTCACCGTGATCACCCGCAAGGCCTTCGGCGGCGCCTATGACGTGATGGCGTCGAAGCATGTCGGCGGCGACATCAACTATGCCTGGCCGACGGCGCAGATCGCGGTGATGGGCGCCAAGGGCGCGGTCGAGATCATCTTCCGCGCCGACCTCGGCGACGCAAAGAAGATCGCCGCCCGCACCAAGGAATACGAGGAGCGCTTCCTCTCCCCCTTCGCCGCCGCCGAGCGCGGCTATATCGACGACGTGATCATGCCGAGGGCGACCCGGGCGCGGGTGGCGCGGGCGCTGGCGATGCTGCGGGGGAAGCGGGTGGAGATGCCGGGGAGGAAGCACGATAATCTACCGGTGTGAATGATTGCGAGACAAAATGACGATTGGTCAGATTCTTGCAAAGGACGTTGGCGATGCTAAATTAGGCAATTACGGTGCCGGCGTTTGGCAGATCGGTCGCGCATAGCGCAGATGCCATTGGCGTGGGCACCTCACCAAACGCACCAATGTGCTTGGGCGACGCAGAATCAGGAATAATGAAACCGGCACTGCGCGATTTCGATTGCCTGCGCGCCGCCCGTGCCGGTGACGCGATAGACCAGCCGATGCTCTTCGGTGATGCGGCGCGACCACCAGCCTTTGTAGTTGCCTCGCAACGGCTCTGGCTTGCCGAGGCCGACAAATGGCCGCCGACGTGCGTCCGCAATCAGCGCCAGAATTTTCGTAGCGATCTTCGGGTCCTCTTGCACCCAGTACGCGAGATGATCGAGCGCATTGGGGTGGAAAATGGCATTCATTCGGCAGCTTCGCGATGAGGTCTGGCGGCGGACCGCTTCCGACTCTTGGCATGAGGCTTGCCGGTTGATATGGCTCGACCAGTCCGACCGCGCTTGGCGCGCGCGATGAACGCCTTCAGTTCCGTCATGGTCATCTCGACGCCCTTGCCCGCCTCAAGGTCGTCCATGGCCTTCATCAGGGCTTTCGCATTCGCGCGCGTGGACATCAGATGCAGCGTCTCCTGGATGCTGTTCCACTCCTGCAGCGATACGAGCACCACCGAGCCGCGCTTCTTGCGCGCCACGATGATGGGTTCGTTGTCCTTCACCACGCGGTCCATCAGGCTGGCGAGGTTCTGGCGCGCTTCGGAATAGGTGGCGACGTCGACCATTGGAGTCTCCTTTTCATGGTATCCCCAATATTGCACAAAATGTTGTACAATGCCAGTTTTGGTCTCTTGCTATCGGTCATATCCCCACGGATAACCTGCCGCTATAGCCGCCCGGCCCGGCGAACTCGGCAGCAGGGTTGAACTCCCATCGATTACACGTTATACGATAGAACACGGAGTGCGAACTCCGAATGGATGACGACGACAGGAGGATTTCATGCGCGCACGGGCGTCCAAGGATGGTGTCACGCTGAGGGTGATTGCCGGCAGCAACAACGTTCTTCTGGCCATGGATCTGAACGACGCCAAGCGGGCGGGCTGCCTTGGCTTCACGATCGAGCGCACGGACATCGAAACCGGCGACCGGCGCTGGCTGCCCAACATGCTGCGGTTCAACGCCGACAGCAACGCCAAGGGCGTTACGACCGCGCGGGCGCCGCTGCAGAAGTTCCGCTGGGGCGATTACACCGTCGACCCCGGACGGCGATATCGCTACCGCGCGATCGCCCGCTTTGGCAGCGCCGCCGACATCATCCGCGAGGGAACCGACGCCGAGCAGCGCCATACCTTCGACAGCATTCCGGGTGGGGTGGTTGTCGAGATCAAGACCGAGAACAATCGGGCCCAGGATGCCGCCGTGTTCTTCAACCGCGGGGCGGCGGCGAGCAAAGCCTATAACGACCGGTTCGGCGACAACGATCCGAAGGACATCCCGGAAGCCTTGTCCTGGTTGTCGCGCGGCCTGGAAGAGGCGGCCATCACCTTCATGGCCCAGGCGATCGATTCGAGCTTCGCCCTGCACGCGGCGATCTATGAATTCCAGAAGCCCGAGCTGATTGCGGCGCTCAAGGCGGCCAAGGAGCGCGGCGCCCAGGTGAACGTCGTCTACCACGGCCGCGTCAAGACCGGCAAAGGCGGCAAGCCCGATCCGAAGGACAAAACCACGGACCGGAACAAGGCTGCGATCGCCAAGCAAAACATCGATTTCGCCGACCCGAGAGCGGCCGACCCGCAAGCCGCGATCATGCACAACAAGTTCGTCGTCCTGCTCAGGAAGGACGGCGGCGGAACGCTCGTGCCGATCGCGGCCTGGACGGGATCGACGAACTGGACCGAAGGCGCGATCTACGGCCAGCTCAATGTCGGCCACGCGATCTACGACGCGCAGATTGCGGCGAAATACGAGGAGTATTTCAAGCTCCTGCACCGCGACCTGGCCGCTCCGGACATGAAGACGCAGGTGAGCCTGTTGACGCCGGTCCCGAACAGCCGCGATGCGATCGCGCACGGGATCACGCCGATTTTCTCGCCGCAGTCCTCGCTCGCGATGATCGATCTTTATGCCGAGCTCTGCAAGTCGGCGAAGGTCCTCATGGTCTCTGCCCCGTTTGCGCTCCATCCCACCATTCGCGCCATCCTCGACGCGGTGCCGCCGCCCGATGCGGTTCGGTTCCTGATGGCGGACAAGGAAGGCTCATTCGGAACGACCGGCGAAGTCGAGCTGATGCAGCGCGCGCCCGGCAATGAAGTGTCGGTCGCGACCGTGCTCAACAGCGCCCTGCACGACTTCCAGGGCGGTCTGCTCGAAGACAAGGAATCGTTCCACCACGCCGGCGTGCACATCCACTCGAAAATCATCGCCGCCGATCCGTTCGGCGCCGACCCCGTTATCGTCACCGGCTCGGCTAATTTCTCCGACAATTCGACCAGAACCAACGACTCGAACAGCCTCATCATTCGCGGCGACACCGCGGTGGCGGATGTCTACGCGACCGAGTTCATGCGCATGTTCGAGCATTATTGGTTCCGCGCCCATATGGAAGGGAAGATCGCCGGCGGCCCCGCTGCAGCCGCAGGGCAGGACCGGGTGCTTGGCCTGCGCGAGGATTCGAGCTGGACCGATCAATATTATGCGCCCGGCAGCCGGGAGATGCTGGATCGGCGCGCGTTCGCGGGCTTGGCTGCTTAGCCGGCCAACCGACTGCCGCCGGGCGCGGCGGAAGTCGGCCGGCTACGGGTCCGATCAGCCGCCCGGACCACGCGCCTGTCGGACCCCTCACCTTGCGCTTTCGCATCTGATGCATTATCATCTGATGCATGCGTACCACGCTTGATATCGACGACGATGTGCTGGCCGCTGCCAAGGAGCTGGCGACCATGCAAAAGACCACTGCCGGGCAGGTCATTTCCGAGCTCGCGCGTCAGGCGTTGACGGAACCACGCAGGAAGTCGCTGAAATTGAAACGCCGCCACGGATTCTGGGTTCTTCCCAAGCGGGGTGGCGTGGTGACATCGGACCTCGTCGAGCGGCTCGCCGAAGACGAGTTGTGACGCGGTGCGAGCTCTATTCGATCTCAACCTGCTGATCGCGATGCTCGATGAGGAGCATGTCCATCATGCCCGGGCGCAGCAATGGTGGGCCGGGAATCGCGAGCACGGCTGGGCGTCGTGCCCGCTCACCGAAAATGGATTCGTGCGGGTCCTTTCGCAGCCGCGCTACTCTCGTCCGATCTTGGCCGCCGAGGCGCTTGAGCTCCTTGCCGCGCAAGTTGCTGCCACCGATCATGCCTTCTGGGCCGACGATATTTCCCTCATCGACCGGTTGCGCTTTGATCCCGCCCATATCCTCGGTCCGAAGCAGCTCACGGACATTTATCTGCTCGCGCTCGCCATGAAGA
>WNGQ01011467.1_pt1 | contig 12139 bp, 9 predicted proteins | sample 5407661 | NCBI WGS metagenome assembly WNGQ01 (sample SAMN13153382, study PRJNA577476) | soil metagenome | isolation source: 60 cm soil or saprolite under Garry oak tree replicate 2 | place: USA:California | collected 2016-06-15
CGCCCTCGCGGCCCGCAGGCAGGACAACACCCAGCTCGTCCTGGTGTCCTCGGGGGCGATCGCGTCCGGCCTGGTCCCGCTCGGGCTGTCCCGGCGCCCCCGTGACCTGGCCACCCAGCAGGCGGCGGCCAGCGTCGGCCAGGGGCTGCTCATGGCCAGGTACACCGCCGCCTTCGCCCGGCACGGCATCCGCACCGGCCAGGTCCTGCTGTCCGCCGACGACCTGATGCGCCGGACCCACTACCGCAACGCCCAGCGCACCCTGGACCGGCTGCTCGAGCTCGGCGTGCTGCCGGTGGTCAACGAGAACGACACGGTGGCCACCGACGAGATCAGGTTCGGCGACAACGACCGGCTGGCCGCGCTGGTCGCGCACGTCACCCGGGCCGAGGCGCTGATTCTGCTCTCCGACGTGGACGGCCTGTACGACGGCGACCCGCGCCGCGGCGAGGCGCAGCGGATCACCGAGATCCGCGAACGAGCCGACCTGGACGGGATCAGGCTGGGCCGGGGCGCCAAGGCCGGCCAGGGGGGCGGCCAGGCGGGCCAGAAGCAAGGCATCGGCGGCATGGCCACCAAGGTAGAAGCCGCGATGATCGCGTCGGCGGCCGGCATCCCGACCGTAGTGGCCGACGCGGCCAGCGCCGCCGCCGCGCTCAGCGGCGCGCCGGCCGGCACCTACTTCGCCGCCGCCAGCGGCCGCCGCCCGGCGACCAGGCTGCTCTGGCTCAGGCACGCCGCGGTGGCCCGCGGCAGCCTGCGGCTGGACCAGGGCGCGGTCGAGGCGATCACAAAACGCAGCGCCAGCCTGCTGCCGGCCGGCATCACCGGCGTCGAGGGAACCTTCGACGCCGGCGACCCGGTCAACCTCCGCGATGAGAACGACGCCGTCGTCGCGCGCGGCCTGGTGAACTACGACGCCGCCGAGATCCCCGGCCTGATGGGCCGCTCGACCAGGTGGCTGGCGAGCAAGCTAGGCCAGGAGTACGAGCGCGAGGTCGTGCACCGCGACGATCTCGTGATCTTGTTAGGGGAGCTAGTTGTCGTCGCCGCTGCCGCTGCCGGTGCCGCCGCTGTTGCCGCCACCGCGGTTGCCCAGGCGGTCGAAGAGGCCGCTGCCGGCCCGCGCCGCCCCCTCCGCCACGCCGCGGAAGATCCCGATCAGCGGGTCCTGGGACCGGTTCCAGGAGTCCTGGTAGGCCTTGGCCGCGTTCCTGACTTCCTCGCCGACCGAGGCGCTGCCGTCGTCTTCCCGGCGCGGGTAGTCGCCGCCGAGGATGCGCTCGTACTCGCCGTGGGTGGCCCAGTAGTCCAGTTCGGCGAACCTGACCACCGCGAACGGGTGGGTGGTGCCCTGGAGCTGGAGGATCTTCAGGATGCTGTCGCGCAGGTCGGGCACCGCGTCGTACTCGCGGGCCTGCTCGCGGAACGCGTCCGGGTTCAGCTCGGACAGCTGCGCGCCGCCGGCCAGCTTCATCAGCACCCGGCGGGAGGCGTCCAGGTCCTGCCCGGCCAGCAGCCCGGCGCGGTCGCAGGACAGCTCGGACTTGCGGAACCACTCCTCCAGGCCCCAGATGATCGCCGTGAGGGCGAGGGCGACCGGCAGGAACGCGGCCCGCGCCGCCAGCCGGAGCAGGATCAGCAGCATGGTGCGGTAGACCGCGTGCCCGGACAGGATGTGCCCGATCTCGTGCCCGATCACCGCCCGGAGCTCTTCCGCATCGAACAGGTCCACCATGCCGGTGTTGATCACGATGAACGGCCTGTCGCGGCCCAGTGCCATCGCGTTCACGATGGGGCTCTGCATGACGTAGCACTCGGGCACGTCGGGCAGGTCCAGGATGTAGGCCCCGTCCCTGACCATCTCATGGATGTGCGGGAACTGGCGTTCGGAGACCCGGACGCTGCCCGCCAGGTACGTAAGCCGGAAGGCCCGCTCGTTGAACAGGCCGAACAGCTTGCGCAAAAGCGTGTCGAACCCGCTGAGCTTGCGCAGCGCCACCAGCGCCGAGCGGTCGGCGGGATGCTCGTAGGCGCGGGACGAGATGCCGGTGAGCCGGACTCGCGCGCGATCAGGAACTGAAGTCATATCTCGTATGGTAACCCCCGCGCCGGCCAGTTGGGCCGGCATTAGACGCCGGTACGATACGACGGCATGAGGGCACACTAGCCATGCGCCGGTTCGGAGTGATGGGCGGCACGTTCGACCCCGTCCACCATGGTCACCTGGTCGCCGCGAGCGAGGTCGCGCACGACTTCGCGCTGGACGAAGTCGTCTTCGTGCCGACCGGCGAGCCCTACCAGAAGGATTCCCGCGCCGTCTCGCCGGCCGAGGACCGGTACCTGATGACGGTGATCGCCACCGCCTCGAACCCCAAGTTCAGCGTCAGCCGGGTGGACATCGACCGGCCCGGGCCCACCTACACCATCGACACGCTGCGCGACCTGCGCGCCGCCGCCGCCCCGGAAGACGAGCTGTTCTTCATCACCGGCGCCGACGCGCTGTCCAAGATGCTGACCTGGCACGACGTGGACGAACTGTTCACCCTGGCGCATTTTGTAGGCTGTACCAGGCCAGGGCACCGGCTGTCCGGGGCGGGGCTGCCGGACGGGAAGGTCAGCCTGGTGGAGATCCCGGCGCTGGCGATCTCCTCGACCGAGTGCCGCGCCCGGGTCGGCGCGGGCGAGCCGGTCTGGTACCTGGTTCCCGACGGGGTGGTGCAGTACATCGCCAAGCGGGGCCTGTACGCGAAGGCATAGTGACACCCCGCTGTGAGAGGGTAAAACGGAAATGACGCCTACCGAGGAGGCCGGCAAGCACTCGTGACTGCTACACCGAGGGCCGTCGAGCTTGTGGAGACCGCCGCGCTGGCCGCGGCGGACAAGCTGGCGGACGGCATAATCGCCTATGACGTGAGCGATCAGCTCGTTATCACCGACGCGTTCCTGCTCTGCTCGGCGCCGAACGACCGGCAGGTCAAGGCCATCGTGGACGAGGTCGAGCTGCGGATGCGCCAGGCGGGCGCGAGCTTGGTCCGCCGCGAGGGCGAGCGGGAGGGCCGCTGGGTGCTCCTGGACTACCTCGACGTGGTGATCCACGTGCAGCACTCCGAGGAGCGCACCTACTACTCGCTCGAGCGGATCTGGAAGGACTGCCCGCCGATTCCGCTGCCCGAACTCGTCAGTGTTGGCCGGGGGGGACGCTCTGCGCCCCCGGGGACACCCCGGACCCCATGGCCCAAGACCCCCCCGGCCTCCCCGCCGAATCCCGGGAGGACGCCCTGAGCGACCCGGTACGGCTGGTGCTGTGGCGGCACGGCCAGACAGTGTGGAACGCCGAGCGGCGGTTCCAGGGGCAGAGCGACATCCCGCTCGACGATACCGGCCAGGCTCAGGCCGGCCGGGCCGCAAGGCTGCTCGCCGCGCTGCGCCCCGACCTGATCGTCTCCTCCGACCTGAGCCGCGCGGCCGGCACCGCGGCCGCGCTGGCCCGGCTGACCGGCCTGGAGGTGACGCTGGACAAGGACCTGCGGGAGCGGCACGGCGGCTGCTGGGAGGGGCTGACCGACACCGAGATCCGCGCCCGCTACCCGGTCGAGCACGCGAACTGGAATCCGCCCGACGGCGAGCCGACCGCGGTGGTGGCCGAACGGGTGGCGGGGGCGCTGCACCGCATCGCGGGGGCGGTCGCCGAGCCGGACACGAGGACCGGGCTGGCCGTCGTGGTCAGCCACGGCGCCGCGCTGCGGCTGGGCATGTCCCGGCTGCTCGGCATGCCGGAGGAACTATCCGGCGTGCTCGGCCCGCTGTCCAACTGCTCCTGGTCGGTGGTCGGCCGCCGCCACGACCGCTGGCGGCTGCTCGAGCACAACGCCGGCACCCTGCCCGAGCCCATCCTCAGCGACGACCGATGACCAGTCATTATCCCGAACGGGCCGGGCGGTCCGCCTCGGTCACCTGGTTTGGCCAGGCCGGGTTCCGCCTGGCGGCGGGGGATAACCGGGTGCTGATCGACCCGTTCCTTACCGACCGGGCCGATCGCCGCTACCGGCCGCCCGCGGCGGCGCCGGACTTCGCCGACGTCACCCTGGTGCTCTGCACCCACGAGCACGTGGACCACCTGGACCTGCCGTTCCTTCGCGACTTCTGCGCGGTCAACTCGAGCGCCCGGATCGTGGTGCCCTTGCCGGTGGTCGAGATCGCGGTCGGCGGCGGGATCGACCGCGCGCGGCTGACCGGCGCGGTGCCGGGAACCGAACTGCACGACGGGGACGTGACCGTGCACCCGGTGCCGGCGATGCACGGGATTGGCGGCGACGAGCCGGTGGCGTACGAGTTCTCCTCCGGCGGCGGCCCGGTCCGGTTCCTGGGCTACGTGCTGGAGATCGGCGGCATCCGCTTCTACCACTCCGGCGACTGCCTGGTCTATCCCGAACTCCCCGGTACCCTCGCCGCGTTCGCCCCCGACGTGCTGATGGTCCCCATCAACGGCCGGGACCATATGCGCGAATCCCGCGGGATCGTCGGCAACATGAACGAGACCGAGGCCGCCTGGCTCTGCGCCCAGGTCGGACCCGCCTACGTCATTCCCATGCACTACGAGGCGATCGCAGGCAACACCGGCGACCCCGGCCACTTCACCACCCTGGTCCGCGAATCCGGCACCCCCGCCACCGTCCTGGTCCCCCCGCGCGCCACCCCTCTCACCGTGGCCCTGCCCTTATCGGCCCTGCCCTGAGCTCAGGCGCCCATGGCGCGGGTGTTCGTCCTCCCCTTCATAACTATGAGTCCCGCTGGTACTCTTCTGTCACGTCACCATCCGTATGCGTACTTTAGTCGTCTACGGGAAAAGAGCGGTGTAATATATCACTTCTCCGATAGGAGCCGTCAGGGTACCAGTCGTTGTATATGGCGGCTCGGACATTGGGTTCTCGCCGTGGAAAAGGTGGCGGTTAGAAGATCACCGGGTCGGCCGATGCAACTCGGCGGTTTAGCATGGCGGGCTGACAGAACCGGTTGGGGGGAAGAGAAACCGGATGGGTCCTGAAGTCCTGCCCAGTCTCGGCTCTGTCCGCGCGAAGCAGGTGCTTTCCCAATGCGTTCGGCTGCTTCCCGCTGATGACCCGCTGGCCGCCGCCCTGGATACCGCCGCCCGCCGGCTCGATGAGCCCATGCGGCTCGCCGTGGTAGGCCAAGTGAATCGCGGTAAATCTACCCTGGTCAACGCCCTGCTGGGGGCGGGAGTCGTCGCCACCGGGCGGCAGGAACTGACGTTCAACGTCAACGAGCTGTATTTCGCCGAATCAGAGACCATTGTCGTTCACTTCCGGGACGGAACGCCGGAGAAAACGGTGACCCGCGGCGAACTGGCCTACTGGACCAGCTACGATCCGCGAAATCATGCCGACCTGCTCCGTGTCCAGAAAGTGACCTACGGGCTGCCCAATCAGCTGTTGCGCAACTTCCGGCTTATCGACACCCCCGGGCTGGGCAGCATCCACGTGGCTGACTCCGCGGCCACGCTCGCTCAGATCGGGGTCGAGATCGACGCCATAGACCCGGCCTTGCGAGTCGCCTTCCATGACCTCGCGCGCAGGCCCGGCGACGTGATCAAGGAGAGCTTCGCCGAACTTGACCAGGCGGACGCGGTCCTCTACCTGTTCGACCGCGGGATTTCCCAGCAGGACCGAAGGGTGCTGTCCGGGCTTTCCAGCGACCACAAGGATTCCCTGACCCCGCTCAAGGCCTTCGGCGTGCTCAGCAAGTGCGATGATTTCTGGCCGGTCGGCCCGGAACAGGCCGCACCGGAAGACCCGCTCGCCTGTCATCCGCTCCGCGACGGCGCCAGCGCCATCATTGACCGCTATTTCAGCCGGTCCGACATCCGCCAGTATTTCTATGTCATCGTGCCGGTCGCTGCGCGAGTGGCCAGCGGGGCATGCGATCTGGGCGCGGACCATTTCACCTGGCTCGGCGAGCTCGCCCGGATCCATCCCGCCCCCCTGGCCCGGCAACTGTCGGACGAACAGCGGTTCGCCAAGCGCGCGGACCGGATTCCCGCGGCCGCGCGGCGTCAGCTCCTGACGCTCCTGGGTCCCTGGGGAATTCACCTCGCCTGCGCGGCGCTGCGCGAGGGCCTGAGCGCCGATGAAGTCCGCGGCCGCCTTCTCGAGGAAAGCGGAGTGGGCGAGGTAGGGAAGCTCATCGTGCGCCATTTCGGCAACCGGGCCACGCTCATCAAGCTCAGCCAGGCGGTCCGGTCCACGCGCCTGGTCCTCGCGGCTCATCACGACCGCGCGAGCCAGCAGATCGAGGACATCAGCCAGCGAATCGAGTTGCTGGAGAGATCAGAGCAGGGGTTCGCCGAGATATCGGCACTGTCCGCTTATTACAGTCACCAGCTGGCCGATTTCTCCGAGGCCGACATTAATGACCTCCTCGAGGTCACCGGTGAGCGGGGAACGCACTGCGCCAGCCGCCTCGGGCTGTCAGCCGACGCTTCGCTGGCCGCGCTGGCCGAGAAGGCGCTGGAACGCGTGAGCTACTGGACCAGGCGGTCCGGCGATCCGCTGCTCGAACGCAACGGCAGGCACGTCGCCCGGACCGTGCTCAGAAGCTATGAGGGCATTGCATACCGCATCCACTTGGCCATGAGGTTCCTTGAAATGGTGGATTGAATGAGCTTTTCGGAAATTATCCAGCGGCGCCCCTGGCGGCGGGGAACTTCGTCGTCGGAGACATTGCGGCAGCTCGCCTTCGAAGTGACGATGCGCGCCGCGGCGCTGGTCGGGGAGGACGACGCCTCGATCGAGCCCGAGCGGGTAACCACGACGGGCCTGCTCGCCGCGGCCCGCGACTCCCTGGAAATCGCGGGCCAGCACAGCCGCGACATCGATCGGGAGATCGACGCACTACGCATGGAGAACGCCAGGCTCCGGCGGGTCGCCCAAGCGGGGAATGCGGGACACCGGGATCCTGGCGGGCGGCCGGATCCGCCCGCGATCGCCCGTGAACTCATCGCAATCGCCGATCGGCTCGCCAGCCAGCAGGGCGCTGCGGCCCCCCGGTGGCTGAACAGCAGCATCACGCGCCTGTTGGCGCAGAGCGAGATCTACCTGATCGAGGACGAAGGCGAGGTCGATCCCACTAGGCATGAGGTCATCGAGGTCCGCCGTGTCACGGAGAACGAGCGGGTCAACAGGATAGCCGCCACGGTTCGCCCGGGTTACGGCTGGCGGGGGCAGATCCTGCGCCCACAGGAAGTCGTCGCGTACGTGCTCGGGGATCCCGCGTGAGCATGGCCGAGTTCGCGGAAATGCGTGCCGGGATCCGCGAACTAATCAGCAAGCTGCGCGGCTTCGGCCTGACAGAACCACTGGAACGTGAGCTCCGCCAGTGCGCGGATGATCTCGACAGCGAGTGCGTCGTCGTGGTTAGCGGCGAGTTCAGCCGAGGCAAGTCGAGCATGCTGAACGCCCTGGTCGGCCGTCCTGGCTTGTTTCCCGTCGGCATCGACGTCACCACCGCCGTCGTCACCGAGCTGCGCTGGGGAGAGCGGGAATCCGCCGAGGTGTGGATCGGCGAGGACAAGGAAACGGTCACGATCCCGGCGGTCTCCGGCTACATAACCGAGCAGGACAACCCGGCCAACGTCAAGGACGTGCGGCTGGTCCGGCTGACTTCCCCGCTCAAGCTGATCAAGCACGGCATGGTGCTGGTCGACACGCCCGGGATCGGCAGCCTCAACGTCGAGCACGCGACGGCCGCCTACGCCGCTCTCGGGACGGCCGACGCGGTTCTCTTCGTCGGCGCGGCCGACGAGCGGATGAGCACGCCTGAGCTGTCCTCCCTGGTCGGCGCGATGAACAGGTGCCCGATCGTCATCACGGTCCTGACGAAGACGGACAAGCTCTACGATCCGGGCCCGGAACTCGAGGTCGCGCGCGAGCGCATCGCCAAGGCCAGCGAGAAAGACCCGGACGAGATCCTGGTCACCGCCGTGTCCGCGCGGCGGATGCACGACGCCATCCGCAGTCATGATGAGGATCTGCTGAACCAGTCCGGTTTCCCGCGGCTCGAGGAATTGCTGACGACGAGCCTCGCCGCGACCTGGGGAAGAATGCGCCTAAACCGGGCGCTCGACGTTGTTAGTAAGGTGTTCGACCAGGTCACTGCCCCCGTCAGGAACGAGCTGCTCGCCCTGGGCAGCGATGAGGCCCTGGCACAGGTCCACGCCGAGCTGGACCGGATCCGTGCCCGCGCGGCGGAGCTGACCGGGGCCGCGGCAGGCTGGACTTTGTCGGCGCGGCCTATTCCAGCCGGGCGGGGAGCGAGCCCGACGCGCTGGTCCGGGAATGTACCGCCCGTCTGGTGGACGCCGTGGAAGCGGCCGGGGCGCGCCTGCGCGACGCGTGCGAGCAAGTCGCCGCGCGGGCGTCCGAGCAGACGCGACTGCAGCTCACCGTGGTGGTGGGGGTGCCGCAGATCGAGGTCGTCGAGTTGCGGCTGCCGGCCGCGCTCACCGACATCCGGCATAGCGCCGGGCTCGTTGAGTCGGCGTTCAAGGCCGCGGCGGTCGGCACCGGCGTTGGCACCGCGGTGGGCGGAGCGATCGGCACGCTGATCCTCCCCGGCGCCGGCACCGTGGTGGGTCTCGCCGGCGGCCTCGTGGGCACCATAGTGGGGCTGTTCTCCGGCGTGTACGACCACTTCGTGACGTCCGGCCTGAAGCGGCGCACGGAAGCGACGGATCTGCTGATCAACCTGGTCCAGCCGAGGATAGGGCGTGTCATCGACCGCATCCTCGGTGATGCCGGGGCGAAGATCGAGGCGGCCAGGGACTGCCTGCTCGCCAAGCTGGAAGACGAGATCACCTTGGCGCTGCAGTCGGTCGTGAGGTCCACCAGCGTACTGGAGGAAACTCGCACCGCGACCGAGGAGGATCGTCGCCTTCGGCGAAGCCAGCTGGCCATCCAGCTAGCGGAATTCAACAAGTTCGAGCAGCAGCTTGGCGCCATCCGCGGTCGCGCCGAGGCTCTCTGATGAGGAATAGCGATGGGACTCGTTTACGGCATTGACTTCGGTACCTCGAATTCGGCCATCATGGTCGGCCTCCCGGATGGCAGAGTTCGCCGGGTGCGTAATCCGGTGGATAGTGTCTACGACGTTCCCAGCGTCGTATGCATGCGACCGGATGACTCGATCGCAGTGGGCAGCGTGGCGTGGCGCATGAGGCTGCAGCGGCCGAATTGGTATCGCGAGGAATTCAAGCGTGACATAGGAAGTTCCATCCCGGCCATCTTTCCGCCGGAGAACGCCGGAGGCCTGACCGGGGGGCGCATTTTCGGGGTCAACTACCTGGTCGCCCAGGTGCTGCGCCTGCTGCGGGAACAGGCAGAAAGGGAGGTCCCCGGCGATGTCGACCTGGTCGTCATCACCGTGCCGGCGTCCTGGCAGGCGGGTAACCGGCGTCAGATGCTGGACGCCGCCGGGATCGCCGGCTTCGATACCTCGCGCGTTCACCTGGTGAAGGAGCCGGAAGCTGCCGTCGCGTACGCGGTTCAGGAGCATCTGGGGCTCCAGCCGCGGACGCTGCTCGTCTATGACCTGGGCGGCGGCACCTTCGACTGCGCTCTGGTCAGGGGGAGCAAGAGCAGCGGGTACGAAGTGCTCGGCGAATCGGGCGGGCTGGACAATGTCGGTGGCGTGCTTTTCAACCGCGAGATACTCGGCCTCATCCGTAGCCGCTTCCCACAGGAAATGGCGCAGCTCTTCAACGGGTCAGGTGACGATATCCGGGTCCTCCAGCGCCACCTCCAGATCCGGGATACGTGCGAGAACGCGAAGCGGGTCCTGTCGACGGAGTACCGCTTCGAAGGCTTTCTCCCCGAGCTCGCCCCGGACGCGGAGTTCATCTTGACCCGTGCGGAGTTCGCGGAGCTTATCTCCCCAATGCTGGCGGACACGATCACCGAATGCGAGCGGCTGCTCCGTAGCCTCGGCATGGACTGGGACGGCATCGACATGGTGATACCGGTCGGCGGCAGCAGCCGGCTGCCGGTCGTGGGGGAGACGATCGCGCGGTACAGCCGAAAGCGGCACGCGTCCGTGATGCGCGTGGAGGACCCGGAACTCGCCGTGGTGCACGGGGCCACGTTGTGCGCGCTCGAGCTCGCGCGCTCGCCGGCCATCGGGCACGTCCGCGGGCGCGCGATCTCGGCGGGAACCGTCCGGGAGCAGCCCGCTCCGTTGGCGCCACCGGTGGCTCATCCGCTTGCGCCGCCGCTTACTGCCAGGCCTGAGCCCGTACCGGAATCGGTGGCGAGCGAACCGCCGCCGCCGGAGCCCGACCCGTTCCCGGACGATATCGTCCCGCCACCGTCGCGGCTGCAGCGCCCTGCCGATCCCGGAGCACGGTTCCCGGAGGCAGGAGTCACTTTTCGCGCCCGGCAGGATAGGGGAATGCAACGAGTCTGGCGCTGGCATCGGCGCACGGCCACCATCACCTTCCTGGCCGCCGTCCTCGCGATCGTCAACTTCTTCGATATCCCCGGTAGCACGAAGCCGGGCCATGGGATAACCCAGGGCGAGCTGACCATCGCCGCCTATGTGCTCGTGGCCGTGAGCATCGCGGGGTTCCTCATGACCTCGACGGTGCTGAACAACGCGCTGAAGAAGTGGGGTGAAATGGCCACGACGGGGATCAGCATCGGGTGCGCCGCGGCCGTGCATTACTTCGTCCACGGCTGGCTCGGCTGGGTGCTGGTCTCCATGGCGCTGCTGATCGCGTACGGCGCGTGGGCCGTCACGACCGAGGACATTCCGTCGAAAATGAAGTTCGTCCGGTCCCTCAAGATATCCTCGTCCAGCCTCGTGCTTATGTTTTCTGACAATCACGAATTCAGCTTCCAGTGGGACGAGATCGAGTCCATCACGAATAAGTCGAATTCGGTGATAGCCGTGCTGCGGCAGGATAGATGGCGGGCGCGGAGGGATTCGCACCGGCTTAGCTACACCCAAAGCGACCGCAGCGTAGCACTATTCGAGCGGTATCAATTCGCGCCGGAACGCGATATATTCGCGGCGATTGATTTCTACAGCGGCACTGGCCTCACCCGGGATCCGCGCTGATGCGGTCGAGCGCGGCCCGGGCCGCGATGGCGACGTCGGCGTCAGCGCGCCCGGACGAGGGCCGGCCTTCGCCAGCTCCGCCGCGGTCTTCAGTGACCCGGCCGGGCACCGGAGTCCTTACTGGACTTGTAAAGGTATTCTGCGGACTGACCGCGAGGCGGAACGGAAATAGATGGCGACGGTACCAAGGCAGCAGGCAGCGCGATCGCGTGCGCCCGGCGGCGGCCAGGGCGCCGGCGAGCAGGAGCCCCGGGCCCGTTCCACCACCGGCGACCTGCTCAACCTGGTCGAGCAGCTGTCCACCTTCGACCAGATCGGGGTGACCCGCCTCGCCCGCCATCTCGGGGTGCCGGTGCCCACCGCCTACCGGATGCTGCGCGCGCTGGAGCGCGCCGGATACGTCGAGCAGCTGGCCGAGTCCAAGGAGTACCGGCTCACCCTGAAGCTGTTCGAGCTCGGCAGCCGGGTAGCGAGCCGGACCACGCTGCGTGACCTGGCCGCCGTCGAAGTGGAGCGCCTGGCCCGGCAGGCGCGGCTCGCCTCCAACGTGAGCGTGCTCGTCGACAGGGACGTCCTGTACCTGGCCCAGGTCAAGACCGAGGAACTGCTGGCGGTGAACCTGACGCCGGGCAGCCGGGCCCCCGCCACCTGCACCGCCATGGGCAAGGCGATGCTCGCGGCCGATTTCCGCGAGGTGCGCTCGATCGTCGGCCCCGGCCCCTACCCGCGCCGGACCGAGCACTCGATCACCACCTACGAGGAGCTGGTCACCGAGCTCGCCGAGATCCAGCGGCTCGGCTACGCCGTGGACCGGCAGGAGCTCAACCTCGGCGGGTGGTGCGTGGCCGCGCCGATCCTCGGGGTCAGGCAGACCCAGCCCGCCGCGGTGAGCGTCTCGGCGTACCGTCCCCAGCTGGACGCGGCCGAGGAAGAACGCCTGGGCCAGCTGGTCATCGCCGCCGCGAGCCGCATCTCCGACCGGCTGGGCGGCCTCGGCGACATGGTCTCC
>WNGQ01018043.1_pt1 | contig 12137 bp, 10 predicted proteins | sample 5407661 | NCBI WGS metagenome assembly WNGQ01 (sample SAMN13153382, study PRJNA577476) | soil metagenome | isolation source: 60 cm soil or saprolite under Garry oak tree replicate 2 | place: USA:California | collected 2016-06-15
TGCATCGGGCCGATGGGCCAGCGAGTGCGCAATGTCGTCGCCGAGCTGCACGGCGAGAAGATCGACATCATCGACTGGGCCGAGGAACCCGCGGCCTACGTCGGCAACGCGCTCTCGCCCGCCCATATCGTCGCCTCGAAAGTGGTCGATCCGGCCACCCAGGCGGTGCGCGTGGTCGTTCCGGATTTCCAGCTTTCGCTGGCTATCGGCCGGGAAGGGCAGAACGCGCGGCTTGCTGCCCGGCTGACCGGGTGGCGCATCGACATCCACAGCGACGCCGAGGCCGATCCGATGGGATCATCCGCGCGCCACGGCCCGACGCACGCGGCGCCGGACACGCCAAGACGCTCACCCGAAAGCGGGGAGTAGACTCTCCCGTGGTCGTCCGGTCGACGACGGCATCCCGATGCTGCCCAGCGGCAGGCGCATGTGATTGATCCACATGTACCTCGTCGCACCTGTATCGGCTGCCGGAAACGAGCGGCGGCCGCCGAAATGCTTCGCGTCGTCGTGGCGCCAGCACCGGCAGGCACGCAGAACGGCAGCGTGCAGGCCGTGCCGGATCCACGTCGCCGCGCACCGGGTCGCGGTGCTTGGCTGCATCTCGACCCACGGTGCGTCGCACTCGCGGAGCGACGCCGGTCCTTCGGGCGGGCCCTACGGGCTCCGGTCGCGATCGACCCGGCGCCGGTCCGCGACTACGTCGCACAGCACTCGGCCGCGTGACCGCAGCACCCGCAAGGCCGGCACCCCGCCGTCCTTCTCGGCTCAGGGCGACCCGTCGTCGCGAACCGAAGTCCATCAGGGAGCAGAAGAGCTATGGGCACTCGATGAAGCGCCAGCGATGAGCAAGACCCCCGTCTAGTCGGGATCGCGCGGGAATGCCGCCGGTCCTGTTAAGGAGTCCAGTGGCAGGCAAGGCCCGCGTACACGAGCTCGCTAAAGAGCTCGGTGTCACCAGCAAGGACGTTCTCGCGAAGCTCAACGAGCTCGGCGAGTTCGTGAAGAGCGCGTCGTCGACAGTGGAAGCACCTGTCGCGCGGCGGCTGCGCGAATCATTCCCGGCGGCCCCCCCGCCGAAGGCGCCCGCCAAGAAGGCGCCGGCGAAGAAGGCCGAACCGGCCCAGGCGGCGCCCGTCGAGGCTGCCCCAGTCGTGGTCGAGCCGGCACCACCCGTGGTCCCACCGGCCCAGCCGCCGGCCGCGCCTGCCGCGCCGAGTCCCGCCACGCCCAGTCCTGCCGCTCCCAGTCCCGCGGCGCCGAGCCCCGGTACGGCCGGCCCGGGTACGCCGCCCGGTGCGCGCCCGGTGCCGCCGCGGCCACCCCAGCGCGTCGGCAACAACCCGTTCGGCGTCGGCGGAGGCACCGCCGCACCGCGGCCGCCTGCCCCGCGCCCGGCCGGGCCGACGACCCCGGGCGGCATGCCGCCGCGTCCCGGTGGCCCCCGTCCCAACCCTGGCATGATGCCGCCGCGTCCCAGTCCCGGCGGCGGATCCAGTCGCGCGAACGTCGGCCGCGGCGGTGGCCCCGGCCCAGGTGGCCCCCGTGGCGGGGCCCGCGTCCCAATCCAGGCATGATGCCGCCACGTCCCAGTCCGGGCGGCGGATCCAGTCGCGCGAACGTCGGCCGCGGCGGTGGCCCCGGCCCAGGTGGCCCCCGTGGCGGTCCGGGCGGCCCTCCCGGCGCCGGCCGGCCGGGTGCGCCGAGCGGCGGACGTCCCGGCGGCGGTGGCGGCGGCGGATATCGCGGTGGTCCCGGCGGCGGTGGCCCGAGCGGTGGTCCCGGAGGCGCGGGCCCAGGTGGCGGTCCGGGCGGCGGTTTCCGCAGCGGGCCCGGCGGCGGGCGTCCAGGTGGACGTGGTCGCGGAGCCGGCACGGCCGGCGCCTTCGGTCGCCAGGGCGGACGCCCGACCTGCGGTCGCAAGAGCAAGAAGCAGCGGCGCCAGGAGTTCGACAACATGCAGGCCCCGCCGATCGGCGGCGTGCAGGTTCCTCGCGGCAACGGCGAGGTTCTGCGCCTGCCACGCGGAGCGTCGCTCGTCGACTTCGCGGAGAAGATCGACGCCAACCCGGCATCGCTGGTGACGGTGATGTTCCATCTCGGCGAGATGGTCACCGCCACCCAGTCGGTGAATGAGGAGACCCTGCAGCTGCTCGGTGCCGAGCTGAACTACACCGTGCAGGTGGTCAGCCCCGAGGACGAGGACCGCGAGCTGCTGGACTCGTTCGACCTGACGTTCGGCGCTGACGAAGGGGTCGAAGGTGACCTGCAGGCGCGCCCGCCGGTTGTGACGGTCATGGGCCACGTCGACCACGGCAAGACCCGGCTGCTCGACGCGATCCGCAAGACCAACGTCATGGACGTCGAGGCAGGCGGCATCACCCAGCACATCGGTGCCTACCAGGTGCACGTCAAGCACGAGGACACCGACCGGGCGATCACGTTCATCGACACGCCGGGCCACGAGGCGTTCACGGCCATGCGTGCCCGCGGCGCGTCGACCACCGACATCGTGGTGCTCGTGGTTGCGGCCGACGACGGCGTCATGCCGCAGACGATCGAGGCACTCAACCACGCGCAGGCGGCGGAGGTACCCGTCGTGGTCGCGGTCAACAAGATCGACAAGGAGGGCGCCAACCCGGCCAAGGTGCGCCAGCAGCTCACCGAGTACGGGCTGGTTGCCGAGGAGTACGGCGGCGACACGATGTTCATCGACGTGTCCGCACGTGCCAACCTCAACATCGACGGCCTGCTCGAAGGCATCCTGCTCACGGCTGACGCGTCGCTCGACCTGCGCGCCAACCCCGACCAGGACGCTCAGGGCATCGTCATCGAGGCACGGCTCGACCGCGGTCGCGGTCCGGTGGCGTCGCTGCTCGTGCAGCGCGGCACCCTGCACATCGGCGACTCGATCGTGGCCGGCGACGCGCACGGTCGCGTGCGCGCGATGCACGACGAGAACGGCGATCTCGTCGAGGTGGCCGGTCCGGCGCGCCCGGTCCAGGTACTCGGGTTGACCTCGGTGCCCGGTGCCGGCGACTCGTTCCTCGTCGTCGACGAGGACCGCATCGCCCGGCAGATCGCCGATCGGCGACAGGCGCGCGAGCGCAACGCAGCCCTGGCAGCCGGCCGCAAGCGGATCTCGCTCGACGACCTCGACAAGGCTCTCGCCGCCGGCGAGGTCCAGCAGCTCAACCTGATCATCAAGGGCGATGTGTCAGGTTCGGTCGAGGCGCTCGAGGACGCGCTGGTCAAGATCGACGTCGGCCCGGACACCGCCGACGAGGTGTCGTTGCGGGTGATCGGCCGCGGTGTGGGTGCGATCACCGAGAACGACATCAACCTGGCGATCGCCTCGGATGCGGTCGTCATCGGCTACAACGTCCGGCCCGAGGGCAAGGCGCGCGAGGCCGCGGACCGTGAGGGTGTCGACGTTCGCTACTACACGGTGATCTACCAGGCGATCGACGAGATCGAGGCCGCTCTTCGGGGCATGCTCAAGCCCGAGTTCGAGGAGGTGCAGCTTGGTACTGCCGAGGTGCGCGAGGTCTTCCGGGTGCCTCGGATCGGCAACGTCGCGGGCTCGATCGTGCGGACCGGCGTGATCAGGCGCAACAGCAAGGCCCGCCTGATACGTGACGGCGTGGTCGTGGCCGACAACCTGACCGTCGACTCGCTCAAGCGGTTCAAGGACGACGCGACGGAGGTCCGTGAAGGTTTCGAGTGCGGTATCGGGCTCGGCTCGTTCAACGACATCAAGATCGACGACGTGATCGAGACGTTCGAGCAGAGGGAGAAGCCCAGAGCTTGATCGCGGCCGGCTCGCCCGCCTGGGTGGAGTCGCGTCCCCACCACTCGCTGCGCTCGGGTCGACCCGCGGCTCCACTCCGCACCTTCGGTGCGGGCCGCGTGGCGGCGGCGGGGCTCTTCGCGTGAGCGCTCATCGCCCGGTGGTTACGTAAGAGAGGCTGGCGTGGTTGTAGGCACGGTTGCGCTTGACCTGCTGCTCGGCGACGTCCATTCGCTGAAGGAGAAGAGGTCTGTCGTGCGGCCGATCATCGCCGAGCTGCGCCGCCGCTTCGACGTGGCAGCTGCGGAGACCGGTAACCCGGACTTGCACCGGCGCGCCGAGGTCGCTGTGGCCGCGGTGGCGTCGACACATAGCCACGTCGTCGAGGTGCTCGAGAACTGCGAACGCTTCGTCGCCGGGCGGCGCGAGATCGAGCTGCTGTCGGCACGCCACCGCGTGCTCGACGACGACGATCTCGGATGACTCGATCGAGAGGAACGACCGATGAGCCCTGACCATCCACGCGCTCGGCGCATGGCCGGACGGATCAAGCAGATTGTCGCGTCGACGATCGAGATGCAGGTCAAGGACCCGCGCCTGGGCATGGTGACCGTCACCGACGTGCGGCTCACCGGCGACCTGCACGACGCGCGCGTGTTCTACACGGTGCTGGGCGACGACGGGGCGCGGGCGGCGTCCGCGGCGGCGCTCGAGTCGGCCAAGGGCGTGCTGCGCAGTGAGGTCGGCCGCCAGACCGGCGTGCGGTTCACGCCGACGCTGACGTTCGTCCCCGACGCCCTGCCCGAGGACACCAAGCACATCGACGAGCTGCTTGCCGTCGCCGCGCAGGCCGACGCCGAGGTCGAGAAGATCCGCGAGAATGCCGCACCCGCAGGCGATCCGAACCCATATCGTGAGCCGCGTGACGCCGACACCGAGTGAGCGCCTGGAGATCCGGCCGGCCACCGACGAGGATTGGCCGGCTATCTGGCCGATCTGGCACGAGGTGACGGCCGCGGGCGACACGTTCTGCTACGAGCCCGCGACGACGTCCGAGGACGCGCGCCGCGGCTGGCTCGCCCCGGCGCCCGACGAGGCCTGGCTCGCCGCCGACGGCGACCAGGTCGTCGGCACGTACCACCTCGGGCCGAACCAGGCCGGCCCAGGAGCGCACATAGCGAACGCGTCCTACATGGTCGACGCAGCGGTGCGCGGTCGCGGAGTCGGCCGCGCGCTCGTCGAGCACTCGTTGCGGCGCGCCCGCGAGGCAGGCTTCCTCGGCGTTCAGTTCAACGCGGTCGCGGCCACCAACGTCTACGCGATCAAGCTGTACGAAGACCTCGGCTTCGAGACGATCGGCGTCGTGCCGCAAGGATTCCGGCATCCGACGGAAGGTCTGGTCGGCCTGCACGTCATGTACCGCGCGGTTTAAGCGCCACGGCGACATGACGTGACTTCGACGGCCGAGACCTCGACCCGCCGCCTGCTGGCGCTGGCGGCGTCGGCCTTCGTCGTACTCGCTGCCGAGCCGCTGTATCTCCTCGTCGACACCGCCGTCGTCGGCCATCTGGGCGCAGTGGCATTGGCCGGGCTGGGCGTGGCGGCGGCGCTCATGGCGCTGCTGATGCTCATCGGCACTTTCGTCGAGTACGGCACGACCAGCCGCGCCGCGAGATGGTTCGGGGCCGGACGGCTCGACGCCGCGCTCGACGAGGGACTGCAAGCGTCCTGGCTGGCGGTGATCATCGGCGTGACGGTCATCGCAGCAGGCGAGCTGTTGGCGCATCCGCTGATCGCGCTGCTTGCCGGCGGCAGCGGCGCAGCGCAGCACGCCGCGGAATCCTGGTTCCGCATCGCCGTGCTGGGCATGCCCGGCGTGCTGCTCGTGCTGGCCGGCAACGGCTGGATGCGCGGCGTACAGGAGACCCGCGAGCCGGTCCGCATCGTGCTGGTCGCGAACGCACTGTCGGCCGCCGCGTCGCCGATCCTCGTCTACGGGCTGCACATGGGCCTGAACGGCTCGGCTGTCGCCAATGTCAGCGCCCAGGTCGTGGGCGGCGGCCTGTTCCTGCGGGCGCTTCGCCGCGCGAACTCGTCGGTGCGTCCACAGTGGACGGTCATGCGCGCCCAGCTCGTGCTCGGACGCGACCTCGTGCTCCGTTCGGCCGGCTTCCAGGTGGCCTTCCTGAGCGCCGCCGGCGTCGCCGCCCGGATGGGCACCGCGCAGATAGCCGCCCACCAGATCGGCTTGCAGCTGTGGGAGTTCACCGCGTTGCTGCTGGACTCGTTCGCGATCGCCGCGCAATCGCTCGTAGGGGCGGCGCTGGGCGCGAGCGACGAGGCGGCCGCTCGCCGGACCGCCTGGCAGGTGGCCCGGTACGGACTGTGGGCGGGCTGCGTGTTCAGCCTGCTGTTCGCCGCCGGCTGGTCGCTGATACCGCAGGCGTTCACGTCGTCGGAGGCAGTGCAGCATCAGGCCCACATCCTGTGGCCATGGCTGGTCGGCATGCTCCCGGCAGGCGGCGTCGTCTTCGCGCTCGACGGTGTGCTGATCGGCGCGGGCGACGTCGGGTTCATGCGGACGATCACGCTGGTCGCGGCGGTCGGGGCGTTCGCGCCGCTGAACATCGCCGCCCTGCACTGGAACTGGGGCATCGGCGGGGTGTGGGCGGGGCTCACCGCGTTCATCGGCGTGCGCTTCGTCGGGATGGTCTGGCGAACGCGCGGCAGCCGGTGGACCGTGCTGGGCGAGCAGCGATGACGTCCTCGGGCCTGGTGATCGTCGACAAGCCGGCCGGCCTGACATCGCACGATGTCGTCGCCCGGATGCGCCGCATCGCCGGCACCCGGCGGGTCGGCCATGCCGGCACGCTCGACCCGATGGCCACCGGCGTGCTGGTCATCGGCGTCGAGAAGGCCACGCGCTTACTGGGTCACCTCGTCCTTGCCGACAAGGCGTATTCGGCGACGATCAGGCTCGGCCAGTCCACGCTGACCGACGACGCCGAGGGCTCGGTCACGGGCGGCTCCTCGGCCGCGGGGGTCACCGAACACGAGGTGCGGGCGGCGGTCGAGCACTTGACCGGCAGCATCGCGCAGGTGCCGTCATCGGTATCGGCGATCAAGGTCGGCGGTGAACGGGCCTACAAGCGCGCACGTACCGGAGCGGCCGTCGAGCTCGCGGCGCGCCCGGTGACAGTTACCCGCTTCGAGGTCGACGGCTTCCACCGGCCCGCCCCCGAGCTGCTCGACGTCGATGCCGAGATCGAGTGCTCGTCTGGCACCTACGTGCGCGCGCTGGCCCGCGACCTCGGCGCTGCGCTCGGCGTCGGCGGGCACCTCACCGCGCTGCGCCGGACGCGAGTCGGCCCGTTCACGCTGGGCGCGGCCCGCACGCTCGACGAGCTGGCGAGTCTGGACGATCCGGTGACGCTGCCACTGGCCGAGGCGGTGCGGGCCGCGATGCCCGTCCGCGAAGTCACCGACGACGAGGCGAGGTCGCTGTCGTTCGGCAAGGCGCTCGAACCCGCCGGCATCGCCGGCACCTACGCTGCGCTGGCGCCGGACGGTTCGGCAGTCGCGCTCCTGCGCGAAGTCGACGACAGCGCCCGACCGGTGCTGGTGTTCGCCGCGGCCGGCTGACCGTGCCGGACAACGCGCGGACGGCGCACGGCGTTGTCAGGGCATGAGACGTCTGCTCGGCGCGTTCGTGGTGCTCGTGGCTCTGGCCGGGTGCGCGTCGGCGCGGGAATCACCCCCGGCGCAGCCCCCGAGCACGTACGCGCCGATCGCGCAGCTGACCCGGGCGGTCGCGCTCGACGCGGACGGCCGGTTCGGTGCTGATCTGCTGAACAGGCTCGCAGGATCGAGCGGCAACGCGGTCCTCTCGCCGTACTCGATCGCGATCGCCCTGCAGATGGCGCTCGAGGGAGCGCGTGGCCAGACGGCTGCCCAGATGGCCAAGACGCTGCACATGCCGGGCGTGAGCGCCGCCCAGCTCACCGCGACGGCCGCCAGCTTGCGCCAAGACCTCGCCGCGCTGGATCGCGAACGGCATGTGGCCGCAGGCGGGCTATCCGATCAAGGCGCCGTTCACCGCGTCGTTGCGCGACGGGTTCGGCGTGGACGTCCGACAGCTCGACTTCGCGCAGGATCCGCCAGGCGCCCGGCGGATCATCAACCAGGCCGTGTCGGAGCAGACGAACGGCAAGATCGCCGAGCTGCTGAAGCAGGATCTCGACCGGTTGACCCGGCTCGTCCTGACGAACGCGGTGTACCTCAAGGCTGGCTGGGCGATGCCGTTCCAAGCCGACCAGACACGCCCGGACGCGTTCCACAAGGCCGACGGGTCGGTCGTCCGAGCGCCGTTCATGCATCAAGTGGGCGAGCTCGGTTACGCCAAGCACGACGGCTACCAGCTCGTGCGGCTGCCGTATGGCGCAGGCGACCTCGCGATGACGCTGATCGTGCCCGGCGGTTCGCTCGCCCCGGTCGAGAACGTGCTTACCGAACGCGGTCTCGCCGCGGTGCTCGGCGGCCCGCTGCAGCCGGCTCAGGTCACGCTCGCCCTGCCTAAGTTCAAGGTCCGCACACACGCCGAGCTGGTCGACACGCTGAAGCAACTCGGCATGACCGATGCGTTCGACGACGGCCGCGCCGATTTCGGCGGCATCGCGGACAAGCAACTTGTCATCTCGCAGGTTGCTCACGAGGCGTACGTCTCCGTCGACGAAGACGGCACAGAGGCAGCCGCCGCGACCGCGGTCGTGATCAGAGAGTCGGCCGGACATGTCGTCACGGCGCACCCGACCGTGATCGTCGACCACCCGTTCCTGTTCGCGATCACCGACACCAAGAGCGGCACCCCGCTGTTCCTCGGCCGGGTCGCCGACCCGACGGCGGGCTGAGCCCGGAAGGGTGCCCAGTAAGCTCCCGGCGTGCAGCACTGGCACGGCCTGGACGCGGTTCCTCCTGGGTGGGGCCGCTGCGTGGTGACCATCGGCGTGTTCGACGGCGTGCACCGGGGTCACGCCGAGATCATCGGCAAGGCCGTCGAGCTGGCGTCCGCGCAGGGCGTGCCGAGCGTGCTGCTGACGTTCGTGCCGCACCCGTCCGAGGTCGTCCGGCCGGGCTCCCACCCTCCCGTGCTCACCACGCTGGTCCGCCGCGCGGAGCTTGTCGAGGCGCTCGGGGTCGACGTGTTCTGCGCGCTGCCGTTCACCCTGGAGTTCTCCCAGATGTCGCCCGCCGAGTTCGCTCACGAGGCCCTGGTCGCCCGGCTGCACGCGTCAGCGGTGATCGTCGGCGAGAACTTCCGGTTCGGGCACAAGGCCGCCGGCGACGTGGCGACCCTGGGCCAGCTCGGCAACGCGTTCGGGTTCACGGCGCACGGCATCCCGCTGCTGCGCGAGGGCGAGACGCCGATCAGCGCCACTTACGTCCGGTCGTGCGTGCAGGCCGGCGACGTCGCGGCGGCCATAGCAGCGCTCGGGCGCCCGCACCGCCTGGACGGCATCGTCGAGCGCGGTGACGAGCGTGGACGCGCCCTCGGATTCCCCACCGCGAACCTGCGGACCGAGGAGTGGGCCGCCGTGCCGGCCGACGGCGTCTACGCCGGGTACGTGCAGCGGCTGGACGAGTGGGGCCGCACGGTGCCGGACGCGAGCCTCGGCATGGCCGCCATCTCGGTCGGTACGAATCCGACATTCGAGGTACGCCAGCGGCGGGTCGAGGCCTATGTGCTCGACTTCGAGGGCGACCTGTACGGCGACGGGCTGGGCGTCGAGTTCGTGCACCGGCTGCGTGGGATGGAGCGCTTCGACAGCGTCGACGCGCTGGTCGAGCAGATGACCGACGACGTCAAGCAGACCCGCGCCCTGCTTGCCTAAGGTGCCGATTCGGCCACGGCCCGTGGGCGCTGATACCCTGGGGACCGGTGTCGCGTGAGTGCAGTGCTAACTCCGCTTGCGTGGCCGACCGCAGGATGTACTCAACTCCCGCCGTGCCAAAGACCGGTGGGGTGCGCCTGCACCGACACAGAAGGAGTCGTCCGTGCCCCTGGCAAGCGACGTCAAGAAGCAGATCATCGCCGAGTACGGCTCCGCCGACGGCGACACCGGTTCGGCAGAGGTGCAGGTCGCGATGCTGTCCAGGCGGATCAGTGACCTCACTGAGCACCTCAAGACGCACAAGCACGACCACCACAGCCGGCGCGGCCTGCTCTTGCTCAACGGCCAGCGCCGCCGCTTGCTGAACTACCTGCGGCGTACCGATATCAACCGGTACCGGTCGATAATCCAACGACTCGGCCTGCGCCGATAGCTCAAAGCGGGGAGTGGTCCGACGCGGATCGCTCCCCGTTCCGCAATCACAACCGAACATCCATCGCCAGTGCGCGCAAGCTGCCGCTGCGACGCGGTTCCCGCCCAAGGACGCCGGTCCTCGGTAGTGGCGGCCGGGTTCTCGAGAACCCCAGCCGCTTCAATCGAAGACCGGCACCCAGACAGGTGAACCGCTCGTACGCCGCATGTGCCTCCGGCGCTGATCCGGCAAGCAGGGTGCTTGCCGGGCGTACGAGAGGGGAACTCCGTGACGGAGTCCAACGAGAATGCAGTACACGAGACCGTTGCCAGCATCGACAACGGCAAGCACGGCACCCGCACGATCCGCTTCGAGACCGGCCGGCTGGCCCGTCAGGCGGCGGGCTCGGTCGTCGCCTATCTCGACGACGAGACGATGCTGCTGTCGGCGACCACGGCCGGCAAGACGCCCAAGGACCAGTTCGACTTCTTCCCGCTGACGGTCGACGTCGAGGAGCGGATGTACGCGGCCGGGCGCATCCCCGGCTCGTTCTTCCGCCGTGAGGGACGCCCGGGCGAGGAGGCGATCCTCACCTGCCGGCTGATCGACCGGCCGTTGCGCCCGTCGTTCGTGAAGGGCGTCCGCAACGAGGTTCAGGTCGTCGTGACGATCATGGCGCTCAACCCCGAGCACCTCTACGACGTTGTCGCCATCAACGCGGCGTCGGCGTCCACGCAACTGTCGGGTCTGCCGTTCAGCGGCCCGATCGGCGCGACCCGAGTAGCTCTCATCGAGGATCAGTGGGTCGCGTTCCCGAGCCACCCACAGCTCGAGCAGGCCACGTTCGACATGGTCGTTGCCGGGCGCGTCCTCGATTCCGGCGACGTCGCGATCATGATGGTCGAGGCCGAGGCCACCGAGGGCTCGATCGAGCTGATCGCGGGCGGCGCTACGCGGCCGACCGAGGAGGTCGTCGCCGAGGGTCTCGAGGCGGCCAAGCCGTTCATCGCCGAGCTGTGCCGGGCGCAGGCTGAACTGGCGAAGGTGGCCACGAAGCCCGCCGTCGAGTTCCCGCTGTTCCCGGACTACTCCGACGAGGTACTCGCCGCCGTCACCGCCGAGGTCAGCGAGCCACTGGCGTCCGCGCTGACGATCGCCGACAAGCAGGCCCGCGAGGCCGAGCTCGATCGCCTGAAGGATCTCGCGAAGCAGAACGTCGGCCCCCAATTCGAGGGTCGCGAGAAGGAGATCAGCCCGGCCTACCGTGCGCTGACCAAGAAGCTGGTTCGCCAGCGCATCCTGCGCGACAAGGTGCGCATCGACGGGCGTGGCCTCACCGACATCCGCACGCTCTCGGCCGAGGTCGAGGTCATCCCGCGGGTGCACGGCTCGGCGCTGTTCGAGCGCGGCGAGACGCAGATCCTCGGCGTCACCACGCTGAACATGCTCGGCATGGAGCAGAAACTCGACACGCTCTCCCCGCAGCGCACCAAGCGGTACATGCACAACTACAACTTCCCGCCGTACTCGACCGGTGAGACCGGCCGGGTCGGTTCGCCGAAGCGGCGCGAGATCGGCCATGGCGCGCTGGCCGAGCGGGCGTTGCTGCCGGTACTGCCCGGTCGCGACGACTTCCCGTACGCGATCCGGCAGGTGTCCGAGGCGCTGGGCTCCAACGGCTCGACGTCGATGGGCTCGGTGTGCGCCTCGACGCTCGCCCTGCTCAACGCCGGCGTCCCGCTCAAGGCGCCGGTGGCGGGCATCGCTATGGGGCTCGTGTCCGACACGGTTGACGGGACCACGGAGTACGTCGCGCTGACCGACATCCTGGGCGCCGAGGACGCGTTCGGCGACATGGACTTCAAGGTCGCCGGCACGAAGGAGTTCGTCACCGCCCTGCAGCTCGACACCAAGCTCGACGGCATCCCGTCCGGCGTGCTGGCGGCGGCGTTGAAGCAGGCGCGCGACGCGCGGCTGCACATCCTCGACGTCATGGCCAAAGCAATCGACGGCCCGGATGAGATGAGCCCGTTCGCGCCACGCGTGA
>WNGQ01012672.1_pt1 | contig 12132 bp, 12 predicted proteins | sample 5407661 | NCBI WGS metagenome assembly WNGQ01 (sample SAMN13153382, study PRJNA577476) | soil metagenome | isolation source: 60 cm soil or saprolite under Garry oak tree replicate 2 | place: USA:California | collected 2016-06-15
CAGTTTTTGCAGGGTCGAATAGAACCGCCGATCGTCATCGAGGTCGGCTTGGACTACGGACTCAAACATATCGACGGAGACATCGATAAGCTCCTCACGAGCAAGGTGCCACACCCGTACCTAATCCATCTCAGCCGGATAGGTCCTCGTGTCGAAGCAGTTGAGAATCGAATTAATGATATAGCCACATTTGCGCCAGGTCTCCAGGTGGCCTACGTGCACCATGGAGCTGGCAGCGTCGCCGTGAAACGACTTAATGATTCGGCAGTGTCCGTGGAGTTAGCAGGCCCAGCCCACGTGCGCAACGCAGGATGAGACAAGGCCTATAGGCCGGTCGGCCTGTGCTGAGCGGCGACTCGGGGCAGTCTCATTCTTAGTCTCATACATCCACGTACACCGGCGTCGATCGGCGTGCACCGACGCTCGCTGAGCAGGCAAGCAGACCTCCATAGCCGGTCCTGCACGGTGATCCGTAATCCTGAAAAGCGGAAGGTCGGAGAACGGGTTCCGAGCCAACGCGACTGCTGTCGATATGTCCGAATCATTGGTTTGTCTGATGTGCTAACTACCTCGCGAGATCGATGATCCGCTGTCGCATCCGGCATCCTTCCAGTGGCAGGCTGTCCATGCTGGCAATGTCCCCGCACGCAACTCGACGAGGACCGCATGGCAAGAACGTGCCCATCCCGAGGGTCAGCGGGCAGCGCACGGGCCCTCCTTCGAAAAGCAACCGGGCGCCATCTTGATCGAGCCGCCGATCGGCAGCCTGCTGCAGGAACAGCCAAGGTTTCCCGTTGGCGTGTCAGTTGCGGGCCTGTCCCGGTCCGGGCCTGAGACGTATCGATCTACGGCGCCTACACCTGCCTCAAAGCCTGACGGCGCGGGGGACCCGGCCCGCACGCGAAGGTGTCCCTTCCCCGCGGGGAAGGGACACCCTGACGTACCCGCATTACTCCAGCCTGCTGGTGGCCAGCCTTACAAGTGCCCGTTGATCGCCTTGGCCATGGCGGTCATCGCAGCCACCGACAGGGGGTGGCCGTTGATGGCGAAGTGGCAGGCGAGGTTTCCCCGCTGGTCCCAGTAGCTCACCGCGGCGATGCTCGGGTTGTTCAGGACGTACGCCTTCATCAGGGGGATGAACTTCGCCTGCCAGGCCGGGGCGCCAGAGAAGAAGGCACTGCCCCACTCGGCGATGAACACCGGCAGCCCGCCGTGGGTGCGTGCGAACGTGAGCACCGGGTTGAACAGCGAGCCCGGGGTGACCATGGGCTGCGTGGGCTTGGTGCTCTTGCTGGTGCGGCAGCCGCCGCGGTTGTAGCCGTCCGCAGCGATCACGTCCACGTTCCCGGACCCCGGGAAGTACTGCGAGGCAAAGCCCAGGCGCAGCGACCAGTGCGGCCGCATGCTGCGGGGGAAGTACGCCGTGTGCATGAGGATCATTGCCCAGCGCAGCCGGCCGCCGGTGCCTGCGTTGAGGTGCGCCGCCGCGGCCACGCGGTGGATGTGCTTCCAGGCCGCCTGGAACTGGGTCGGGGTACCGAGCACGTGGTTCGCGGTGGTGTTCGCCTCGTGCTCGAAAGCGACGTACACCGCGGCGATGTTATGGGCCACGGCCTCCCGTTCGGCCTGGGTGAGCCAGGCGCGGATCTGCTTGTCCTGGTGCCCGGCCGCGACCGACGCGTAGGTGATCCCGCGCCCATGGGGGATGTCGAGGCTGGCCAGCACCGTGCCGCCCGCCGACATTATCCGGTCGACCTTGGGTGTCTTGAAGTTCTGGCCGATCATGTAGTAGAGGCGGACGATGGCCAGCTTGCGGCCCAGGTTGCCCTGCTCGGCGAGCAGCGGCGAGGTGCCGCCGAACAGCGCCCCGCCGGTGATGCCTGCGGCACTGGCGTCCAGTCGCGGGGGGAGACGTACCGCACCAGCCTGGGCGACCGGCAAAGAAAAGATGAGGGAGAGAGCGAGAACTGCTGCAAGCCTGAAGTAGCGGGGTTTCACAGAACCTCCAGGGCTAAAGTCCTGCCCGGCGCGGGGAGCACCGTCCGCGTTGACGGCCTGCCCGTGCTGGCAGCTGCCAGCGCAGTCGGATACGGTCGCCCTCCCTTCCTCACGGCGGGTCGGGCGGCAGCTTACTGCGGTTAAGCCTCGTCATGGAGGACATTTGCAGAATGCGCGTGGTGTAGGGCTTGCGGAGGCCAGCAAAAATTGTTACCGGTGTTTCCGGCCGATCACAGAACAGCATCAATGTCCAAATCGCATCAACTAAGCGCCGACGGTGCCGCCACCAAGGGTGAGCAGCGTCAGGATCACCCGGCGGGCGGAACGCTGGTGCGCGTGATCCGGATGGCGCCGCCCGGCGGCCGCGAGCCCGGGTTCTCCAAAGAGCGGCGGCTGGAGCCGCAGATCACCATCGGCTTGCTCACCGGCCAGGACGGGTCCCGCTGATGGTGTCGGCGTTCGAGGGAATTCGGCCAGCGCTTGGTCCGTGGAGGTCAACTCAGCCCTCGTTCTGTCTCCGCGGCTTCGATCGCGTGGCGTAGGTCGGTCGGGGTGATGGCCCGGACCACCAGGGGCGGGCTGCTGCGAGGGCGGCGTGCGTAGACGACTCCGGCCAAGACTCCCGACCAGGCGCGCCAGCCGGGATAGTCGCGCTCTATTTCGGCGAGCGCGCGGACGCGCTCATCGTCGTTAGGCTCTGCGGTCACGAGCTGGTCCTCCGAGCAGGACTGGTCCTTGGGTCCGTTCGGTGCCAGTCGCCGGACGGGCCGCTCTACGGATACGGGCGGTCCTATCGTAGATGACTCAACTGACTTAAGCGATGCAGGGCGGGCAGGTCGCGCAACGTGATCACCTGCGGGAATGATCACGATGTGTCACGTGGACCAGAGCGGCCCTATGAGATCGTCGCCGCTGACCTGCGCCGCCGTATCGCGGCTGATGAGTGGGCGGTGGACGAAGCATTGCCGACGACGGTTGCACTGGCCGAGCATTACCACGTCTCACAGTCCACGATCACACGGGTGCTGCGCATCTTGGCCACCGAAGGCCTGGTCCGCACCGTTCCACGATGGGGGACGTTCCGGGCACGCACCGATACCCTTGAAAAGTGACCGATGACGTGCTGACCTTGGAAGGGCTCCGCCGCCGCCGCGCGGAGATCCTCGGTGTGGCGCGGAAGCGCAGGGCTCATCGGATCGCGGTGTTCGGCTCGGTCGCCAGGGGAGAGGCTCGCCCAGACAGCGATCTGGACCTGCTTGTGGACTTTGAGCCAGGCGCCTCCCTTCTTGATCACGTCGGCTTGTTTCGGGATCTTGAGGAACTCCTGGGCGTAGGAGTCAGCGTCGTTACGCGGAACGCCCTCAAGCCTCGGGACGACCACATACGCGCCGAGGCTATGGATCTGTGACCAGGGGAGCCATCACCTGCTAACAGAGGTGCCTGAGACCGTAACAAGCGCTCGGGCACCATACGCTCCTCTCTGTCTGGTCTGAAAATAGACTAACGAGGCCTATACTTCTAACCATGACGATTGCCGCGACGCCTGTGCCGCTGTCCGAAGCCAAAGCCCGCCTTTCTGAGCTGGCCAGGCGAGTACGCCAGCAGCATGAGCGGATCACACTGACCCGCAACGGCGAGCCCGAGGCTGTCCTGCTGTCGGTGGATGACCTTGAAGGCCTGGAGATGACCCTGGAAATCCTCGGTGACACCGACGCTGTCGCGCGCATCTCGGAGAGCCTGGCGGCGCTGGGGCGTGGCGAGCCGGGTGCGGACATGGCCACGGTTCGCCAGGATCTGGCCCGGCGCCGCGTCACCGGCGCGTGACGGCCGAACCTGGGCAGCGGTACGAGATCCGGTTCCAGCCTGCCGCACGGCGGGCGATCGCCCAGCGGCTTCCGGAAGCCGTTGCCGCCGCCGTGCTGGAGTTCTGCGATGCCGCGCTGGCGGTCAACCCTCACCGGGTTGGCAAGCCGCTGTTCGGGCCGCTCGCCGGTTGTCACGGTGCCCGGCGCGGCACCTATCGGATCGTCTACCGAATCGACGAGAACAGCCGCGTCGTCCATGTCCTCGACATCGATCACCGCTCGGAGATCTACCACCGCCCGCAGCAGTGACCGGCGAGAGGCGTTCACGCCTATGGCACCGGCCAGCCTCAACCTTGATCATGCCAAATACGTGCCCAAATCGGCCTGAACGTGATCCCGTTCAAGCGAATCTGCCCAGGTCAGGCGCTATGACGAGGACTGCTGGCCGTCTGGACTCATAATCCGCCGGTCCTGGGTTCGAGCCCCTGGCGCCCCACTTGCAGGTCTTCACGTTTCACCAGGGTCCATGTTCACGTTTGGGTCTGACATTCTCGGCTGCCGGGGGTGCGGGTACTGCCGGGCTTGAGATGATCTTGTGCGTGACGCGGGGCGGGCCGCGGCGGGCTGGCTGGCCCGGGTCAGGGTGCGCGGGACCGGCGTGGTGGTGCCGGGGATGTAGCGGCCATGCGCTGCCGCTGGCGTCACGGGCAGGCGGCGGCTGTTATGGCGGGCCGGCGGCGAGGCTGGCGAGGGTCTGGCGGCGCTGCTTGCGGGTCTTGGGCGGGAGCCCGGCGGCGGCCCGGCGGGCGTTCTGCTCCTGGCGGGCGCCGTAGGCGCTGAGAATGCGCTGGTTGCGGACGGCGAGCAGGCAGGCGATCCACAGCGCGAGCGGGGTCACGCCGGTGAGGCGGCACCAGCCGCGGGCGATGCTGGTGGTGGCGGGGTCCTTGATGGTGGAGAAGGTCCGCTCGGAGCCGGTGCGCCGGGCGTAGGAGATCCGGTGCTGTTTTGATGGGTAGTCGTGTTTCTGCCGGGTCTTGGCCGCCACCGCGGGTCCGACGGTGATGGTCTGCTGGGCGCAGCACGCGGGCGCGTGCTGCGGCGGGGTGAGGATCTCCGGGCGGGACCGGTCCAGGGTCATCGAGGAGGGCCGGAGCGGGCAGCGGATCTTCCCCATGACGGCGGGGCACATGACGCGGTGGTAGCCGTCGGCGTCATCGGCGCTGATCCGGCCGGGCTTATGCCGGGCTAGCGCGGCGGTCTGCTGGTCGTGCGCGGCGGTCTGCTCTGGGGTGGCGGCGGGGGCCAGCGGGCCGAGTTCCAGCAGCGGTTTCGGCGTGGCGGGGCAGTACAGGCTGCCGTTGGCGATGATCGCGCCGCGGTGGGTGCCGCGGGGGCCGCGGCCGTGCGGGTGCAGGTCCTGGATGAGCTGCGCGCCGGCGCCGCGGAGCGGGATGGCCCAGGCGCCGGCGTCGCGGTGGGCGTAGCCGGAGTCGTCCAGGATGTCGCCGAGGGCGACGCCGGCGGCGGGCATGCGGGTCAGGACTTTGACGAGGACGCGGACCGGGTCCAGCGCGCAGGAGGACAGGGTCATCCGCCGGGCCAGCTCGGGGACGGGCGGGCCGGTTTCCTCGCGGGTCATGGTGGCAGCGGACAGGTAGTAGCCGTAGAACATCTCGCCCTTCGGGCCGGGCAGGTTGGAGTTGCGGTGCCCCCAGTGCGCCTCAGGGCCGGCGCACTGGCTGGTGCCGTGCCGCGGCGGCCGGGACCAGGTCTCCACGTCGGTCCAGTCCGCCGCTAGTGAGCTGGAGGCGTCCTTGTGCCCTGCGGGGATGCTGGCTTCCAGCAGGTCATCGAGGACGCCGGCGAGGGCATCGGAGGGGGCGCCGCCGGGGATGTCCTTGCTCAGCGCATCCGCTACGAGGCTGAAGGTGTATCCGACCTGCCGGTAGGTGAGCAGGTGCGGGCCGGTCCTCCGCTCTTCCGCGACGCCGAGACGGGCCTGGCCGGGCCCGGGCAGCGCGGTCAGCGCCGCGTGCACCCTGGTCAGGTGCGCGGGCCGGTCATCGGCCAGGGTGAGCATCATCCCGGTCAGTAAGGTGCGGGCGGTCAGCTGACGGTGCCGCACGCCTATGGGGAGCAGCGCCTCGATCGCCGGCGCGACGCCGGAGCCGTCGATGATGTCCTCCAGCACGGCGAGCGGGATCCTCACCGGCTGCTCCGGCCGAGCAGCGCCACCGCCTGCTCCTCGCCGCCGGGATCGAGGCCGGCGATGACGTCGCCCAGCCGCTGGCTGCAGGTGATCCCGGCCGCGGCCATGAACGTGGCCAGGCCGAGCAGCCGGGCGCAGTCGGCCAGCCAGGTGGCCCGCAGCCGGGAGGTGTCCAGCCTGGGCAGCCCGGAGCCGCCGGCCAGCGCGCTGGCCAGCGGATTCGTGATGTTATGACGGGCCGGATCGGTGCCGCCGGTGACCAGCTGATCGCCGGCGAACTCCGCCGCTTCCAGCAGGATGTCGTGGTAGCGGGCCAGCGCCGGCACCGCCCGTGGCCGGGCGCCGCGGACGGTCACGATGACGCCGCCGGACCGGCAGCAGATGTCGGTGCCGCGTACCTGCCGCAGGTCGGCGCGGATCAGCCCGGCGCCGGCGCCCAGGCAGACCAGGCCCGCCGCGCGCATCCGCCGCGCCGCGGTGGGCTGGGCATCAGCGAGGGCGAGGTAGCCGCCGATCTCGGCCGGGGTGTACGGGGCCCTGGCCCGCTCGCGGGGCAGCGGCGCGTCCGCCGGGTGCAGCTGCGGCACCACGGCCCGGGCGATGAACCGCAGGTTCGTCCGCAGCGTCCTGCGGGTCACGCCGGTCAGGCCCGGCGCGTGCGCGGTGAACCGCTCGATCACCGACGGGTGCAGCAGCACACCGGGGACCGGGTCCAGCCCGAGGCCGGTCCCCCAGTCGGCGAGCCGGCCCGCGGCCCACAGCAGGTTCTTCGCCCGCTCCCGCCCGGCCGGGCCTGCCTGCATCACGACCTGCCGGGCGAAGTCCGCAGCGTGCGGCGACACCGACGACGGCCGCCAGCGCGCGAGGTAGCCGGCCGTGCCGCTCAGTTCCGCCGCCTCCCGTCGCCCGGTCATACTGTAGATATACAGTAAGACATGACCAGGATCACGGACCTATGCCACCCTGATGCAGTGCGTGTCGCCGCCAGCCACCAGGCTGAGGCCAGGAGGATCGCCGCCGAGTTCGCGGCCATCGCCCGGTCCGGCAAGGTGCTGCCCGGCTCGATCACCGAACGCCACACCCGCTGCGGCCACCGCAACTGCGCCTGCCACGCCGACCCGTCCCGGCTGCACGGCCCCTGCTGGCAGTGGACCCGCAAGGTCGCCGCCCGCACCATCTGCCGCTGGCTCAGCCCCGCCCAGCAGCACGACTACCAGGCCTGGATCGACAACGACCGGCGGCTCCGCGAACTGCTCGCCCGGCTCGAGGCCCTCGGCGCCGCTGCCCTCGAAGCCGACCCGCGCTGGCAGCGCAAGCCCCGGACCGCTCCTGCCGATACCGGCCAGACCAGCTCATAACCCTGTGGACGCGGCCCGCTTAACCCGTGGACGCCACCGTCACGAACGCGCATCCCCCCAGGTCACGGCCAAATGTGAAAGCCTCTCTGAGGTCATGGGTTCTTTCGAACACAGAACCGGGTACTTCGGCCTGTGGGAGTGTCACTTGAGTGGCACCTGAGGCGCCTCCACATTTGCTCCGAGGTTGCTGGTGCGGTCGTAAGAGTCGCTTGACCTGCGCTAACGCATCCGCGGAGCGGTTCCCGGGTGCGGAGGCGCTCCTGCGCCTGTGATCGGCGCGGGGGAGGGCAATGTTTCTGCTCTTCGGCATCCTTCCCGGGCCAGTCGGCCGCAGCGAGGTCGCCCAGATCCCGGTCCGGGCCAGGTCCTGACCCGGTGGCTGCGGCGGCTGGCCGGATCGGGTCGCCGGCCGTGACTTGCTCAGCTGAAGCTGTGTGCTCAGGATGGGCTAGGTCAGATGTCGGCCTGTCGCCGGATTCCGTTCGAGGCCATCAAGACGATGCCGACCCTGCGTACGTGATTGTCGGTTAGCAGCCTTGGTGGCAAGACCGCGGGACAAGGTTGTCGTTCAGCGCGTTCTTCCGGTTGCCTTCCATCACAGTGCGTGACAGAACACCAGGTGCCCCGGCGCACGCGTATGGCTCTTGGCCTGCGCGCGGTAAGCGCGCCAAATACCATTGAGTGATGATTGATAAAGGCGCAGAACTGGCAGATACGCGACACCTAGCCACCGTGCGGCCGTACCTTCAGTCTGCACCCCAGGACGGCCGATCCGCTTCAAGCGATCCCGGCATGTCATATACGTTCAAATTCCATACTCTGCGGACGGACGATATTGTCAGCCACGAGAGACGCGGATCGACCGAAATAAGCGGTATCGCTGTGGCCAGCTTGTCCAAATTCAAAAGTTGCTCGCCGCTCTCATACGCCTTTCTCAGGAAGTCATCTACCGGTTCACATGCGCTGAACAGCTGAAGGATCGTCGCGCTGTGGTATAGCCGACAAATCAATATCGGAAAGTCCGCCGAGATCTTCCTCAACTTCTGATAGTCATCAGCTGCGTCCGATCCCAGTACATCGAGAATGCCAAGAATAATCTGCTCCGCATCTGGCGGTTCGGCGGAAACTGAACGTCCGAGCATTAGAAATTGTGCAGTGAGCGGGTTGTCCGTGAGCGCAGCCATGGCACGCATCAGACCGGGGCTGCGCGCAAGCTCGGAACTCACAAGCATGCGGCTTATATCGGCGATATCCTGTCGGCACGCGCCGTCAAGAGCATTATCTTGCTGACCGATATCGACGACAGATCGGGCGATCCGGATGAGTTCCCTCGGAAGTCCGCCAGTGATGCAATGGCATAGCCAGAGAAATGGGTCTGGCAGTCCTATTGCCCTCGTTCGAATGAGTTCAATGGACGCTGCGAGCGGCAGGAACTCCACCTGGACAATCGCGTCGAAGGAATTAAGGAAAAACTCAGACGAACCTGCTATCGCTTTTGGGTCCGACGCTTGATCCGATATCGCCATCACGTAAAGGCACCCAGCAAGCTGAGGCGAAAGTAGCCCTTTGATCTCACGAATGAAATTTGCCGACTGCTCACTCGGCAGCCTGTCGAGTTCATCGATGGCTATTATCACCGGCGCTGGCGAAGTCCCGTATATTCTACCCAAAACCTCCACGGTGCGGCTAAGGAAGTCATGAAATGCATGTACTACCTCCGGATGGCTCATGGTCTGCCGGGACAGTTCGACACTGCGGTTACTCGAGGCTTGAATACCTCCGGTGTTGAGGGCACCGGACCAGCCAACGGTATACGTCTGTAGATACTTAATCTGCTCCAGCCGACGCTGAGCCTGTTCGACGAGTTGGCTCATGGTTGTCGGTCGCGGATCACGACCGCCAGAGGCCTGAGCATGCCTTCGACGTCTGGCCGCGGCGTACCGCACCAACCGGCGCGGCATTAGTCCGGGAGCGGGACGATCTACCGCACTGTCAGTTAGATCGATCACCTCCTGACAGAGGCGCGAATAAAGATGAAGGGCGAATTCCCTCGGCTGATACTCCAGTGGAGCATCCTCCGCCAGCAGCAGAACCCTTTCTGCTGATCCGAGCCATCTGCCATCCGCGAGCGCCTGAATGATGGTACTCTTACCGGCTCCGCGCGGCCCAACGAGCGCTACCGCTCCTCCATCGAGCCGTCGAAGTAGTGGTCCGAAGCGGCTCAACGCAGCAGTCTCGACCAGATGGCGGGCTGCGCGAGCCTGATATAGGCCCGTGGCATCGAACACGTCGAACCGTCTGTCGAAATATGGGTTGAGATTCCTGTTGACCCACAATCGAAGGAATGGCAATATCGCGTTCTCGGTGACAGCCACACGCCAGCGTTTCAGTGCCTGATCCGCCGCATCCTCGAGAGCCTGGCGCTGACGACGCCATTGCCCGATCGGGATGGATGCGTCGATCGCCGTCGGAGCCGTAGCTCTCATGACTGGCGATGATGCCGGCATCTGCTCGCCATGCAAATTCTGATCAGGATTACGAGTCGGGTCGCGCTGCGATGTCAGCCGAGTTCCGTTAAGAGCGCTCCTTACACCGACCCAGGTCACGGTCAGTACAATCAAGCCTGCGAAGAACCACACTCCGGTCGACCAGTATGTGCCCAGTTCCATTGTGGTAAAAGTGAGGAATTCGGCAAGCAAGATCAAGTAGATGAGGACAATCCCAGTCGAGGCAACCGCCGGGCCGAGGATCAAGGATCTAAGAACGCTCATCGTTGCCGCGAATATCGCTGCAAGAACCAGCAGTATGGCCGCCGCACCGATGCCCCATAGGATGCCGGCACCGACAGAATGAGCGCCAGGCGGGCTCCACGAGCGCTTGAAGGCGAACGCATATAGCATCGTCAGCCACAGGCCGACGCCTGCGGGCAATAGGGCAAAGACCAGACGCCTGATCCCACCGTCAAACCTTCGCCGAGGCAGGCTCGTGATTTGGTGGCTAGCAATCCAACGGTCACCCGCCAACATCAGCGCCGCGGCCGCGATGATCGCGAGCACCTGTGCCGTAACAGCCACTCCCAACTTCCACGGCCAACCAATGCCAGGTTCAATGTCTCGCATTAGCCAGATCAGGGCTGCAATCCCAAAGCCCAAAAGGTTAGCGGCGGAGGCGTGGATGAGGCCTACTGCGGGCGCATTCTTGAAAGTATAAGTTAGCTTAGACGTCTCAGTTCTCAGACTCGACGTGCGCAGGTTGTTTAGCGTCGGACTGGCTGGTTCTCGAGGCGGTCTGCGTCCTTCATGTTCGTATAGTGAAGACTGAGCTTTATGCAGCTCTTCAACTTCGCGACGGGTAAATTGCAGAAAATCCCCTGACTGCTCGAAGGTCTCTTTCTCAAGATCTGTCCTCTGCTCAGGAGAGAGCCTTGACTTGATCACCTCAGCCACGTCACCCCTGTCGAGAGCCGATCGGATGAGTTCGGCCAATTCACTGAGGATGCCGCCGTCGGGTGAGATCACGTACGTCTCCATGCACCGAGAAGACCTTGCTAGTCGCGCAAGCTGTCACTTTGATGTTGCTACGAATTGGCCGCTAGATCCAGGTTGGCATTAGGAGATCTTGATAAGAGCTGGTTGAATTTGCGATTGCAGAGGCGGTGCCGGGATGCCCGATCTGTTCGCCGGATCCGGGCCCGCGGCAGGCCGGGGGAGGCGGGGCGGCGGGTACTCGCGCGGCTCGCGGCAGCCGCCCTGGTGCTGGCAGTCGTCGGCGGGATCATTCTGGCCGGGCACGGTCGCGGCGTGGGCTCATGATCGCGGTCTTCGTGCTGATCCTCGGACCCCCGGTCCTCGAGTATGGCTTCCGGCTTGTCTTCCACGCCGTCGATCCGTCGAAGTATGGGCCGGCGGGAATACCGAGCGCGTTTCAGGACCTCATGAGCCCGTTGGCGGAGCTTGGCTTCATCATCGCCGTCACGGTTGGCGCCGCAGCCGGAACGACCGATCTGACCGATGGCATGTTCCGGCACCTGGTAATCACGGGTCGGTCATGTCCCGAACCCGACTGCCGTAGCGTCAACCACGGCGTTTCGATCCCCGTCAACCTCAGCGAGTCGCAGTTCCACACCTGGATCGGCGAACACCCACGAGAAGCGCTGCAGGCCTTCCCGCGCGGTCCGGGGGCGTTCGTCGACGGCGTCTCGGTCGCGAGTGGTTCCACCGCCTCGCGCTACGACGCCTACACCGAGCTGGAGAGGATTCTCAATCCATCGGTCAACGAGATGGTGAAGATCGGGCTGTGGCTCGGGCTCGTGGTCGGCGTGGGATTCGTCGTAGGACTCGGCTTCGGTGCGCTCACCGGTCAGCGGACGGTCACCACCATCGTGCTCATCGCCCTTGAGATCATCGTGACCCCGATTTTCGACCGAGCCCACATCCCCTATTTCATCAACGGGCAGCGTCTTCTCGTAGGGGTCGCGCTCGACCAGTTGCGACCGGCGGGCCTGACCTCGGGTGCGGGTGGAGGAGCCGGAGGGTGGGCCGCTGCACTTCGGCGGCAGCGGCGGGGCGCTCGGGATACCGCCGATGCCAACCTGGGCAATGATCCTCGTCATCGTGGGGTGGATCGTCGGCTGGTCGGTGATCGGTGCCTGGAGGATGGCGGCGCGCGACGCGTGAGCGGGTTCGCAGCTGAGCTGGCGGTGCCTGCCGCGCCAGAAATCGGGGTAAGTCACCCGGTTCTTGAGGTGCAGCAGGAGGGA
>WNGQ01011342.1_pt1 | contig 12130 bp, 10 predicted proteins | sample 5407661 | NCBI WGS metagenome assembly WNGQ01 (sample SAMN13153382, study PRJNA577476) | soil metagenome | isolation source: 60 cm soil or saprolite under Garry oak tree replicate 2 | place: USA:California | collected 2016-06-15
CAGCGGTTTCTCGATTTCATCGGCAAGGTCGATCACGTGGTCGCAGTGTCGCAATGGGTGAGCGATGTGCTGAGGCGCAACGCCGTTCCCGCCGCTAAGATCACATTATCTCGCCAGGGTATCGGTGCGCGCGGACAAGTTTCGCTACGGACGAAGCAGCGCGCGCAAGCAGGACCGGTGAGGATAGCCTACTTTGGTCGGATCGACCGCGACAAGGGCACCGATCTTTTGGCGCGCGCATTAAAGATGATCCCCATGGCACTGGTGGAGGTCGACGTTTTTGCAATTCGTCGAGCGGCCGGACCCGATCGGGTTTACGATTGGCTAGCGGCGCAGGCGCAGCAGGATCCACGACTAACCCTGCGCAGTGCCGTTTCGCCGCACGAGGTGATCGGCGTCATGGCCGACTATGACCTGATAGCGGTGCCTTCGCGCTTGCTTGAGACGGGGCCGCTGGTGGTGTTTGAAGCCTTTGCGGCCGGCATTCCCGTGCTCGGCGCCAATCTTGGAGGCATCGCCGAGCTCGTACGCGATGGTGTAGATGGCATTCTGGTCGCGCCTGATGATGCGGCCGCCTGGGCTGCCGCAATTGAACGGCTGGTGGAAGATCGGCGCGCGATCGACGAACTGCGCGCTCGCATCGCGCCACCTCGTACCATGGACGCGGTGGCGGACGACATGGCGACGCTTTACGCGCGAATGCTTGCGTGTCCGTTGCCATGATCCGCGTCCTCATCGCCTGTTATCATATTGCCAAGCGAAAACCTGCTGCGACGATCAAGCGCGCTCAGTGATGGCCGGCACTGAATAAGTCGTGTTGCAGTTATGCTGAATCCTGACAGCGTCGGGTCCGCACCTCACTTCGGCGAGACAGAAGTGCCCGTTTTGAGCCTGTTGAGCAGCCGCGGCCGAAACCGGCGCGTTTTGTTCGTCCAAGCAACGAATCCGGGCGCCTATCCACCGCTCATTCATGCGTCGACGCTGATGGCAGAGGCTGGATGGGAGGTTACGTTCCTCTCCGCTCCGATCGACGGCGACGAGTTGGCTCTGAATCCGCATCCGCGCATCAAGATCCACGCAGTTCGGACCCGCCCGTCGCACGTGATGGGTAAGGTCGATTACGCGGTCTATGCAGCGGCAACGGCACGACTGGCGCTACGACTTCGGCCGAGCGTCGTTTATGCCTCGGATCCTCTGGGTGCCGGACCTGGGCTTCTCGCCGCGCGGCTTGCCGGCGCGGCACTCGTCTATCATGAGCACGATAGCCCGTCCCGGCTACATCCCGTCTTGGAGCAGTCACGTAGGGCGGCGGCGCGTGCTGCTCAGCTGGTCGTCTTTCCCAATGAAACGCGCGCTCATTTGGCACAAAGGGAACTACGGTTCTCCGATAACAAGCTGCACATTGTGTGGAATGTCCCGAGGCGCGCGGAGTTAGTCACGCGCGCGGCGACACCGAAACCGCCGCTGATCGTCTACTATCATGGGAGCATAACGCCTGAACGTTTGCCGGAAACCGTCTCGCTCGCGGTCAGGCGAATGGCCGGCCGGGCCCGGCTCCGCATCGCGGGCTACGAGGCTCCGGGCGCGCGCGGCTATGTCAGGCACCTTATAGGCGACGATAAGGGTACGGTCGTGGATGCGCCGATCGAGTATCTCGGCATGGTGCCGCGGCGCGCAGATTTGCTGGCGGAGGCCGCGCGCGCCCATATCGGCTTGTCGCTCATGCCTTTCAAGTCCGACGACGTCAACATCAATCATATGGTGGGCGCCTCGAACAAACCGTTCGACTATATGGCCGCGGGACTGGCCTTGCTCGTGTCTGATCTTCCCGATTGGACGCGGATGTTTGTCGAACCTGGCTACGCGCGGGCAGCCGATCCGACAAGCGCGGATTCCATTTTCGCGGCGTTGGATTGGTTTGTGAATCATGCGCACGAGCGCCAAGATATGGTCGCACGCGCCCAGGCCATGATCAAATCCGCCTGGAATTACGAGACGGTCTTCGCCCCGATTCTCAAGGCGTTGTCCAATGCTTGATCGGTGGCAAGCCTTTCATTTGGCGCGCCTGTTTCTCAGGGCGATTCCCGAAATGCCTGGTAAGCTTCGAATCGCTCGCTTTGCTCTTCGGCCCTTTCGCAACATGAAGTCGGTTCGTGTGCCGGACCGATTCGGCAACACGCTTTGTTGCCCAAGCCTTGAAGAGCCCATTGCCTTGGCAATCTTCGCAAATGGAGTCTACGAGCCTGACACGATTGCTGGTATTGTTGGTCGACTTCCCAGGAACGGGGTTTATCTCGATGTGGGCGCGAACATTGGTGCTATTGCGCTTCCGGTAGCACGACAGCGACCCGATGTGCGCGTCATCTGCATCGAGGCCGATCCTACTATCGCCACAGTTTTGCGACGCAATGTCGCGGACAACGCATTACCTAATGTCACCGTCGCCGAATGCCTGGCTGGATCTTGCTCCAAGGAAGCGGTCCGGTTCTACACGGCTCCTCCTGACAGATTCGGAATGGGTTCCGTCGGACCTCAGTTCGACCGACCTCCCATTCTTCTTAGGCAGGTCGCATTGGATGAATTGCTTGACGATATGGGGATCGGTGACGTCGATGTCATAAAGCTGGACGTCGAGGGTTCTGAACTAGGGGTTCTCCAGGGACTGACGCGCAGGCTGACCGCATCACGGTTTCCCGAGGTCCTGTTTGAGTTCTGTGACTGGGCCGAAGAGCGGGTTGGAGGGCAACAGCCGGGCGCGGCACAAGCTTTTCTGCATTCGTTGGGCTACCGGACATTTCGACTTTGGCGTCGCGGAGAAGCCGGTGTGCTAGTTGATCAGCCTATGTCAACAGGGCGCGCTATGCTGGTATCGCAGCGCTTTGAGGCGTAGCTGCCGGATGAATACCGTTTTTCAAAGCTGCGCATTGGCTTCGTGAACACACATCCGATCCAATATTTTGCTCCACTATATGCCTATCTAAACCGCACGGGCGTGTTTGCCATTACAGCTCTTTATCTCTCCGACTACTCGGTTCGAGGTTCCCTCGACGCTGCATTTGGGCAGCCGCAAAACGTGGGTTCGATGCTGTGGTTGGAGTAGCGAAGGTTCGGCTTGGAATGGCATTTTGCACGTGCGGTTTGGAGCCGCATCGTTCAGCTCGAGAAAGATTAAGAAATTCGATGGTGGATCCGTCACTTTGCGAAAGTCACCGGACGTTGCGGGAGCCATTTTTTTCAATTTGTATCCCGCAATACAATCGAACAGATTTCTTGATTGCAGCTTGCGAATCGTTCGCTTCACAAAAATTCAGGGATTTTGAGGTTTGCATTAGCGACGACTGCTCTAACGACGGCAAAGAACGCCTTTTGCTAGACCATCTTGGACGGCTAAGCCTTAGTTTCGTATATTCCCGCACTCAAGCTAATATTCGTTATGATGCAAATCTTCGGAACGCAATCTCGCTCTCGAAAGGTAAATACCTTCTCCTAATAGGTAACGATGACGCTTTGAGCGATTCGGATGTGCTTCAGTCAATCCACGATGAACTCGTTCGGTTCGAGCCGGTTGCCGCCGCGATCACCAATTACCGTGAGCTTACCTCAGGCAAAATCTACCGTCGGATGACGACAGCAGGCGTACTCGGGTGCGGTCCCCATGTCGCTGTTATGAACTTTCGTAATTATAGCTTTCTTAGTGGAGTTATTCTTGGAGGAGATGAGGCGCGCAAGTGCGCGACGGAAGCAGTAGATGGCAGTGAAATGTACCAGATGTTTTTGGGCACGCGGCTTATCGCGGCAGGGGGTAGACTCCTCGCGATCGACCGCGTTTGTATAAACAAGGACGTTAAGGTTCCAGGTCAAGTCGTAGATAGTTATCGAACGAAACCTCGGCTTGTCTCGTGTCCGATCTTGGAGCGCCCTCTACCAATGGGAAGACTCCTCGAAGTTGTGGCTGCCGGATTGGACCCGCATCATGAAGGCGCCGACCGGCAGGCCAATCTCCTCCGTGTCGCAGGGCAACTTTACCGATTCACTTATCCGTTCTGGATAGTCGAGTATCGGCGGGTCCAGTCATGGCGCTATGCTCTAGGAGTGTTTCTAGCCCTCCGCCCAACTCGGATTACTGAAGGTCTCTCCCTGTCCCGGAGTGTAAACCTGCGGCTATGGGTCAGCTACATGGTAGGCGGGCTAGTGGCGCTGAGCATTCCTATAGGCGCATTTGACGCGTTGCGCCCGCATTTCTACAGCCTTGCCAAGCGGATCCATATCTTGTGACGCTGCAGAAAGAGCCTGAGCTCACCCTCGCAATCGTCGGTAACGCGGGCGGAACTAACGTTGGCGAAAGCTTGCGGCGTGCCGCGATATCAGCGGGTTATCCGGTGCTTTTCTTCGACGCTCGGGAGGCAAGGGGTGGAAGCAGAGTGCTTCGTGCCTTCACCTGGCGATTTGCGGATCGGAAACCGCCCTTGCTCGAGCGTGTCGCTGCCAAAGTAGTCAGCGTTTGCGCGAAAGCGCGGCCCCAACTCCTGATCGCAACAGGGGCAGCCCCGCTGACGCAAGAGGCATTGCGGAAGCTCCGCGCTCTAGGTGTTATCTGCATCAACTATTCGACCGACGATCCCTGGAATCCCGCTCAGATTGCATCCTGGCACCTTTGTGCGTTGCCGGCTTACGACATTGTGTTTACGCCTCGCCGCGCCAACATCGCCGATTTGAATCGTCTCGGCTGCGCCAGCGTACACTTCTTGCCGTTTGCGTACGATCATACCCTGTTCACCCCGGCCGAAGTCACTGCGGGTACCCCCGAGTACGACGTGCTCTTCGTCGGAGGGGCAGACCGGGAGCGTCTGGCATTTATGCAGGTCTTCATGAGAGCAGGTCTCGAGCCCGCGCTGGTCGGCGATTATTGGGAACGGTACCGGGCAACCCGCCCTTACGCCCTAGGGCATAAGCCGCCGCCGGTGCTGCGCGACCTAACTGCCGCGGCCAAAGTTAACCTCTGCATAGTCCGGCGCGCCAACCGCGATGGTCACGTTATGCGCAGCTTCGAGATCGCGGCGATTGGCGGTTGTATGGTCGCGGAAGATACGGTCGAACATCGCGAAATTTTTGGGCCGGAAGGTGAGGCGACCGTTTACTTTCGCGATGCAAAAGAAGCCTCCGAGTGTACTCGAGCGCTTCTTTGCAGTTCGGCCGAACGCAGGCGCCTCGCCGCAGGCTTACATCGTCGCATCGTCGGTGGTGCTCATACGTACGCGCATCGGCTTGGAACGATGCTTGAGATCGCGAGCTGCAGATGACGGCACGTGAATGTTAAACGAGCTTCTTCGCGGTGCAAGACCGGGCCTGGTAACGCCATGCTGAACGAACTTTTGATCTGGGCAGGGTTGCTTGTTGGAGTGGTGTTTCTGGCTGTAGATAAGAGGCGGGGAATCGGCGCCCTGACAGTGGCTTATTTCCTTTCGCTGTCGCTCGGGCATATTCCCGGCTTGCTGGTTTATCTCGATCCAAACATGACAGCCGAAGCGACCAAGGTCGGCAGCGATGTGACGCTTATTGGTATGACGGCTTTCATCGTTGGTACGCTGGCTGCTCGCATATTGCGGCGGCCAACTAAGAGCGCAGAGGCTGATCAACCAGCGTTCAGCGACGATATTTTGTCGTGGCTAGGCTGGCGTGTTCTAATCATCGGGGTCGTCGCTCAGTTTGTGGTCTTGCCGGTTTCGGCGTTGCTGCCGTCACTGACAGCTATCACCTCGTCTCTCGGAACGCTTCTCGTTCTGGGCTTCTGGCTCCTGTTCTACTCGGCGACGATCGCCAATGAAAGTAGTCGGGCATTGCGGATTCTTATGATGCTGCCGTTGCTTCCGTTGGGCACGCTCGTGACAGGCGGTTTTCTTGGATACGGCACGGCTTGGGTATTGAGCATCGTAGCCTTTTACTTTGTCATCGCGCGGCGCCGCATCTGGTTTTATCTAGCGACGCCGCCTGTTCTTTTTCTGGGCCTTTCGCTGTTCGTGACTTATTTTCAGCAACGTCCTGAAATCCGGGATGTAATCTGGTATCAGGACGCAGGCATAACGCGGCGGTTCGGTCAAGTCACCAAGCTGGTCACGGAGTTTCAACTCCTGGACTTGTCCAATGAGGAACATCTCTGGGCGCTCGACGAGAGGCTCAACCAGAGTTACCTGGTTGGCTTGGGGGTCATGCGACATCGGGAGGGTTCGGCTGAGCTCTTGTACGGCGCCACAGTTCCCGTTTGGTCATTCATACCGCGCGCTATCTGGCCCGATAAACCCCAAGTCGGTGGAAGCGGAGACTTGGTCGCCCAATTTACGGGTGTCATATTCGAAGAAGGTACCAGTGTGGGGACGGGAAATGTACTCGAGCTCTATATGAATTTCGGTATGGCTGGCGTAGTTGTCGGGTTCGCGTTTCTCGGCTTCATTTTAATGCGTCTTGATCGAGGAGTGATGCGTGCATTTGCCACGGGGAACATCCATGGAATGCTGCAACGTGCCTTGCCCGGGTTGGCGCTGTTGCAGCCGTTAGGCAGTTTCCTGGAAATGCTCGTCGCGACAATCTCCGCAATTGTTGTGGCTCAGCTGCTCATCCGCTCGGGATTATTGGTTCCGCCATTCATAAAGAGGCCGAACGTGAAACTGTCGGGACCAACGACGCGGATGATCGTTCGTCGATGACCAGACGAATTCGTGTCGCGATCGCGACGGCCGGGCGCTTCCACGTTCTCGACCTTGCGCGCGAGCTAAATGCGCTCGGCTATGCAGTAGATTTCTACTCCTATGTTCCGAAGTCGCGAGCCGTGCGTTTCGGCCTTCCCTCCGCCTGCCATCGATCTCTGTTCCCGTTCGCGCTGCCGGCTCTGGCAGTCGAGCGATTCGCGCGCGCGGTCCCGCCGTCGTTTCGTGAATGGTTGCTTTATAAGTCCTTGAATCTGGCGATAATGATGCGATTGCGACCTTGTGATCTTTTCATCGGCATGTCGGCTATTTACCTTGAGGCCGCACGCTTTGCGAAGCGGCGTTTCGGTGCCGCCATTTGGCTGGAGCGCGGAAGCCGGCATATTCTTTCCCAGGATGAGATATTGGCCCACATTCCTGGTGCAACACGGCCGACACCGCTGACGATTGAGCGCGAATTGGCCGGATACGCGCTTGCAGACCGTATTGTCATTCCTTCATTGCACGTGAAAGAGAGCTTTCGCTGCGATCCAACGGTCTACGCCAAGCTGTTCACGAATCCTTATGGTGTTGATCTCGAAATGTTTCCGACCGCCGAGCGGCGCAATCCCGACAAGGAGTTCACTCTGCTCTTTGTCGGATCATGGATGCTGCGAAAGGGCTGCGATTTGCTGGCGTCGGCGGTAGCGCGTACTCCGGGAGTGCGGCTCGTTCATGTCGGATCAATCGGGAGCGACCTGGTTTTTCCGACAGGGGATGCGCGCTTTGTCCATCTGGATCCCGTGCCGCAGACGGAGCTCGCGCGGTTCTATGCTGAGGCCGACGCATTTGTATTGGCCTCGCGGGAGGACGGCTTTGGGGTCGTGCTGGCTCAGGCACTTGCCGGCGGGCTTCCGGTCATCTGCACCGATCGCACTGGTGGGGCCGATCTTGGGCACAGGCCGGCCTTAGCGCAGTACATTACGGTTATACCCCACGACGACTTGTCGGCGCTTGTCGCCGCGGTGGTTGGATTGCGCGACCGTCACAAGGCCGGCCAGCGTCCTAAGTTGCTTGCGGACTCTGATCGCGAAGCGCTCTCGTGGGCAGCCTACGGGCGCCGTTATGCTGAGCAAATCGCGGCTGATTTTGATCAATATAGCCGAGTCTTAGAATCGACGACCGTGCGCCCGATTCCTGCCTGAAAATGACGCGTGTGAGCGATTTTGCTTTACGGTCGGTTCATGTCATCGCCGGACTTGATCCGGCTCATGGCGGACCGTCGTACACCGTGCCGCGACTTTGCCAGGCGCTGGCAATGGCGGGAGGAGGAGCGAGGCTGCTCTCGGTGGAGGGGACGGATGGACGTGGCATCGCGCCCGACGACGATGCCGGCTGTAGCTTTCCCCGGGATTGGACGAGTGTTCCGCTTCTGCGGGAATTGCGTTCCTCTTCAGGTCTCACGCGCGCGTTGCGCGAACTCGCACCAAAGGCAGACGTGATCCATAATCACGGCCTCTGGCTGATGCCCAACGTGGAGGCCGGGCGCGCAGCCCTGCTTGCACGAAAGCCGTTTATCGTCGCACCGCGGGGAATGCTGTCGCCGGAGGCGCTCGCTTTCTCGCGCCTCAAGAAGCATGTCGTCTGGGCTCTTCTGCAGGGTAATGTCGGGATTCATCCGAAAAAGGGATTGGACCGCCTGGTGAGAGCTTGGGCACAGGTTGAATTCGTGCATCCCGAGTGGCGGTTGCGTATCGTTGGCCCCGACGAACTCGGCCACGCCAAGGAACTTGCCGCGCTGGCCGCGGAAATGAAAACACAACGCGTCTCAATCGAAGGCCCGGTCGCGGGCGACGCAAAGACCGCAGCCTACCGCGAGGCAGACCTTTTTGTTCTACCGACATTGAACGAGAACTTCGCGATTACAGTTGCGGAAGCCTTGTCGTTTGGAACGCCGGTCATCGCGACCAAAGGCGCACCATGGCGTGGTTTAGCAAGTGAAGGTTGTGGTTGGTGGGTCGATCACGGCGTTGAACCGCTTGCGGCGGCGCTTACCGACGCCATGGCCATGGGGCGGAGGGCCCTGCAAACGAAGGGCGCGAAAGGACGGGCGTGGATGAAGCGGGACTTTTCCTGGGATTGCGTCGCGCACGATATGCTCGACGTCTATCGCTGGCTTTCTTCTGGAGGAGAGGTGCCGAGCACGGTGCGGCTAAAATGAACGATCTAATGCCGATGTGGGCGTGGCTGCGGCACTGAAACATGCCAAGAATTGGACGTCGGCACGGACGGCTGGCGGTGGCAATGCTGAGAAAGCTGAATGAGAAATCCCATTCATACTTACGCGAAATATTCTTTATCTTGCGGAATTGCGTCGACTGGCGCAGCTGTATCACATTGTTTGCAAATACAGTTCTGTTTCATTTGGGAAACTGGCTAAAGAAGAGCCGGAGTAGTCAAGACGTCGTCTTTTCGGCGCAGATCAAGGTCGGATCTGATCCGAAGCGAGTTGAGTTACGCAGGTTCGCCGGCGATATTTTCGTTTTATATGAAGTCCTTTGCGATAAGTGCTATTTCATCCCGCCATCGATGTTGCCGCCGGAAAATATCCGCGTTGTTGTTGATTGCGGTGCAAATGTTGGCATCACATCTCTCTTCTTCGCCGCACAATATCGCAATGCGCGCATCTACAGCATTGAACCAGACCCCGATAATTTCGCTCTACTCAAACGGAATGTCTGTCAAGAGCGGAGAATTGTACCCATTTGCGGCGCGATCGTAGGCTACCAACGCGAGCAGGTTTATCTGACAACCGATGCGCCGGCTTGGGGCAATTCAATCGGCACAAGTAAAAATAAGAAAACGGTTGCGGTAGGGGCACACACAATAGATGAAATCTGCCGAGAAAACGAGCTTACCCACATCGATTTGCTCAAGGTCGATATCGAGGGAGCGGAAAAAGAGTTGTTTGCGAACGCGCACTTTCTTGAACGAGTGGGCTGCTGCATCGTCGAACTTCACAAGGATTACGCACTCGATGCGCTTGAAAGCGATGCCGGTACATGGAACTGTCACGTTGTCGAGCCCACGAGGGAGAATGGTCTGAAAATGATTTCAATCTGGCCTAAGACATAGCTTTAAATGCATCCTGCGGGTCGAAAAAAGATGCTCCCGGAGATTTGTAGAATGAATACATTTTTAGCCACCCATCCATTGACCAAGCACCGACGGCGCGGGTACTGCGATGGCAGATCGCAAGCCGCATCAGGACGAGGTGATCGTTCACTGGATTGGCGGAACACGCTTAGCAGCACGGCGTGGCGGGGCGCTCGGGCCGTTTTAGCGGCGCCTAGACTTAAGGCGATCCTGACCGAGAATTCGCTCACCCTCGGTCGTCGACATATTAGAACGCTCCGGCATGAACGAGTTTGCTTACGATGCGTTCGCACACCGACTTGTGCCAGCCAATGAAGTACCGATGGCAAACGCGCTGTTCTTGCGCGATTTTGATCATGTCGCAGAGCGTGTTTCACAAACGCCTTCGATGCGAATCCTCGGACGATGGTTTAATCTTGATCGTAGATCGACTTCAGCGATAACCGTTCGTACCGCCGGTCGCTGTGGCTGGTGGAGGCTGAGCTAAGGTGAGCGCTTCCAATGACGGAGACAGTAGACCAGTGAATGGGCCCGCTCGGCCTTTGGCGTTGCGCGTTTAGCAATCCGACGCGTCTGATGAAGGGTCGAGCCGCACATGGAATGCCGAAGTGATCGATGGCGTAACCCCAATCCTTATCACATTCAATGAGGCTCCCAATATTGCTCGTACGCTCAACAAGCTAGGGTGGGCGCGGCGAATTGTTGTCGTCGACAGCGGCAGCAGCGACGGAACGCTCGAAATCCTCGCGCGCTACCCGCAGGTTGCATTGTTCACGCGAGCGTTCGACAACTTCGCCGATCAATGCAATTTCGGCTTAGCCCAGGTGCATAGTGAGTGGGCCCTCTCGCTCGACGCCGATTACGAATTGAGTGACCGCCTGGTTCGGGAATTGTCGGGTTTGGGCGAGGAGGAGGAGGGGGTAGCTGGCTATCGCGTATCGTTTGTCTATCGCATCCATGGCCGGCCGCTGCGCGGAACGTTGTATCCGCCGCGCGTCGTGCTTTATCGTGTCAAGAACGCGCACTATGTCAATGAAGGTCACGGACACAAGGTGCTCATATCGGGAGACGTACGCGCGCTGAGCGGCGTGATCTATCACGATGACCGTAAGCCGCTATCGCGCTGGTTTGCTTCACAGCAAGGCTATGCTCGGTTGGAAGCGGACTATCTGCTCAAGGCTGATGAGGACACCATGTCAGCGTCAGATCGCCTTCGTCGTATGGCGTGGCCGGCGCCTATCGTCATTTTTTTCTATGTGCTCGTGATCAAGGGTTGCCTGCTTGACGGCTGGCCGGGCTGGTTCTACGCGCTTCAGCGGGGCGTGGTCGAATGCATGATCGCGCTCGAAGTGATCGATCGCCGCCTATCCCGTGATCTAACGAGCGAGAGAGGGAAGTGCTCGTGAATAGCCTTTTGCCAATGGCTTCCGCCAGGATTGTCCCATGATCATTCTCGGTCTCAATTGCTTCCACGGAGATTCGTCAGGCACACTCGTGGCAGCGGCGGAGGAGGAGCGTTTTCGTCGCATCAAGCACTGGGCGGGGTTTCCGGCGCAGGCGATCGCATACTGCCTGGCGGAGGCCGGGATCTCGCTCGCCGATGTCGACCACGTTGCAGTGAATCAGGATAGCCGGGCAAATCTTGTCGGTAAGCTGCGCTACGTTCTGTCGCAGCGCCCCGATCCTGCTCTGTTGTGGAATCGCTGGCGGATTCGGCGGGCGCGCCTCAGCACCACGAGCCTATTGCAGAGTGTCTCCAACGGCGGTTTCAAAGCACCAGTTCATGGCCTGGAGCACCACGCGGCACACTTGTCATCGGCCTTCCATGTCTCGCCATTCGAAAAGGCTGTCATCCTCTCAATCGATGGATTTGGAGATTTTGCGAGTGCGGCTTGGGGTGTCGGCGAGGGCGCCACGATTCGAGTCGATGGGCACGTCTATTTCCCGCATTCGCTCGGCGTCTTCTACCAGGCCATCACGCAGTTTCTCGGACACTATGGCGACGAGTACAAGGTCATGGGGCTTGCTCCGTATGGCCAGCCGACTCTCATTGAAGCCATGCGAATTGCGGCCCGATGGCACCTATGCGCTCAAACTGCGCTTCCTCATCCATCAACACGCGCGTATTGCCTTTCAATGGACTGACGGCGCTCCTGAGACAGCCGATTTGTTTTCGCCCGCGCTCGAGGAACTACTGGGGCCGCGTCGCAAGCCCGACGATGCGCTCGACGACCGTCACCGCGACATCGCCTGCTCGGCGCAGGCGATGTACGAGGAGGCGTTTCTTTACTCTG
>WNGQ01005708.1_pt1 | contig 12129 bp, 11 predicted proteins | sample 5407661 | NCBI WGS metagenome assembly WNGQ01 (sample SAMN13153382, study PRJNA577476) | soil metagenome | isolation source: 60 cm soil or saprolite under Garry oak tree replicate 2 | place: USA:California | collected 2016-06-15
GGCTGGGAGTCTGCACCGCGGAGCGTTGCGACCGGGTCTACGTCGACACCTCGCGGAACGGCACCAGGCGGTTCTGCTCGACCACCTGCCAGAACCGGGTCAAGGCCGCCGCCTTCCGCGCCAGGCAGGCGTGAGCGGCGGCGCCGGGACAGTTACCAGGCGCCGGGTCGCGGGCCGCCGCAGGCGAGCCGTCCGCGGGGTTGCGTAATAGGCTGGAATTAGTCGCCCGCTCCGCGGGTACGGCCGGCGCGCCGGTCAGCCGAAGAAGATCGCGGACTCGGCATAACGCTCCGGCGGCACCAGCTTCAGCTCGCTGGTCGCCTCCGCGATCGGAACCCGCACGATATCGGTGCCGTGCAGGGCCACCATCATGCCGAACGCGCCCTCGGCGACCGCGCGGATCGCGTGGATGCCGAACCTGGTCGCGAGCACCCGGTCGAACGCGGTCGGCGTTCCGCCGCGCTGGATGTGCCCGAGCACGGCCGCGCGGGCCTCCTTGCCGGTGCGCCGCTCGATCTCCTCGGCGAGCAACTGGCCGACGCCGCCGTACCTGGTGTGGCCGAACGCGTCGAGCTGGTTGTCGACGACGGACGTGCTGACCGTCTTCGGGTGCGCGCCCTCGGCGACGACGACGATCGGGGCGTACCGCGTCTGGAAGCGCTTCTCGACGTAGTTGCAGACTTCCTCGATGTCGAACGGTTGCTCGGGGATGAGGATCACGTTCGCGCCTCCGGCCAGGCCGGCGTGCAGCGCGATCCAGCCCGCGTTCCGGCCCATCACCTCGACGATCAGCGCGCGGTGGTGGCTCTCCGCCGTCGTGTGCAGCCGGTCGATGGCCTCCATGGCGATGTTTACCGCCGTGTCGAAGCCGAAGGTGTAGTCGGTCGCGCCCAGGTCGTTGTCGATCGTCTTCGGGACGCCGACCACGTTCACCCCGTTGTCGTAGAGCCTTCCCGCCACGCCCAGCGTGTCCTCGCCGCCGATCGCGATCAGCGCGTCGACACCGAGGCTGGCCAGGTTCGCGATGATCCGCTCAAGTCCGGTCTTGCCGTCCAGGCTGGCCTGCTCCGACAGCGGGTTGGTCCTGGACGAGCCGAGTATCGTCCCGCCGCGGGGCAGGATGCCGCGGACCGCGGCGACATCAAGCGGCTGGGCGTCCGACTCCAGCGGGCCGCGCCAGCCGTCACGGAAGCCGACGAACTCGCACTCGTGATCAAACGTGCCGGTCCGCACGATCGCCCGGATGACCGCATTCAGGCCAGGGCAGTCACCGCCTCCGGTCAGAACTCCGACGCGCATTTAGGGCTCCTTCCACAATCTGCTCACCACTCACGGTGCTTGCTCGTGACAGTGCTGGCCGACCACGGTGCTCGCCGACCACGGTGCTGGCCTACCACGGGCTCGCCTATCACGGCGCTCGACCGCCACACTAGTCCCCATGAGCGTCCTCGCAATCGACGCCGGAACTACCGGCGTCACCGCCCTTATCGTGACCGCGGACGGCGGCGTGGCGAGCCGTGGTTACGCGGAGTTCAGCCAGTATTTCCCCGAACCGGGCTGGGTCGAGCAGCGTCCCGAGGAGATCTGGCAGGCGACCCTGGCCGCCTGCGCGCAGGCCATCGAGGCACGCGGCGCGGGCGAGCCGGTCCGCTGCGTCGGGATCACCAACCAGCGGGAAACCGCGGTGGTCTGGGACGCGGCCACGCTGACGGCGCCGCACCGGGCGATCGTCTGGCAGGACCGGCGCACGGCGAGGATCTGCGCGGAGCTGCGCGAGGCCGGCCACGAGGACCGGGTCGCCGAGCTCACCGGGCTCCGGATCGACCCTTACTTCACCGCTACCAAGCTCACCTGGCTCTCCCGGCATGCCGCCGACGTCTGGTCCGGCGTGCTCGACCGTTCGCTGGCACTCGGCACCGTGGACTCCTACCTGATCGCCAGGCTGACCGGCGGCAGACGGCATGTCACCGATGCCTCGAACGCGAGCAGGACGCTGCTGTTCGACCTCGCGGCCGGGCAGTGGTCGGCCGAGCTGTGCGAGCTGTTCGGGGTGCCGCCGCATGCCCTGCCGGAAGTCACCGCGTCCACCGGGGTCATCGGCCACACCGATCCCGAGGCATTCCTCGGGCTTGCGCTGCCGATCGCCGGCGTGGCGGGCGACCAGCAGGCGGCGCTGTTCGGCCAGGCATGCTTCGGGGTGGGGGCGTGCAAGTGCACCTACGGGACCGGGTCGTTCGTGCTGGCCAACACGGGGTCGCAGATCGTCAGGTCGCGGGCCGGGCTGGTGTCCACCGTTGCGTGGATGGACGGCAGCGGCGCGCTGACCTATGCGCTGGAAGGGTCTGTGTTCGTCACCGGCGCGGCGATCCAGTGGCTCAGGGACGGGCTCGGCGTGATCGACCGGGCCGAGGACAGCGAAGCGCTCGCCCGCACGGTCGGTGACAGCGGCGGCGTGGTGTTCGTGCCCGCCCTGACCGGCCTCGGCGCGCCGGACTGGGATCCGGACGCACGCGGCGCGGTCTTCGGCCTGACCAGGGGAACGACGCGCGCGCACCTGGCCAGGGCCACGCTGGAGGCGATCGCGTTCGAGGTACGGGACGTGGTCGACATAATGGCGGCCGAGGCGGCGGCAGGGGCTGCTCCGCTTCGCGTCGACGGCGGAGCGGCCGCCAACAACCTGCTCATGCAGATCCAGGCCGACCAGCTTCAGGTGCCGGTCGAGCGGCCGGTGGTGGCCGAGACCACGGCGGTCGGCGCCGCGTTTCTCGCTGGTCTCGCGACCGGTGTCTGGTCATCGGCCGACGAGCTTGCCGCGACCTGGCGGCTCGACCGCCGGTTCGACCCGGGGCCACGCGACGGCGCCGCGCACAGGCGCTGGCGCGAAGCCGTCGGCCGTTCGCTGGGCTGGGCCGACCAGGCCGGCTCCGGCTCGCCAGGCGGATCTGGCTGAGCTGCCGGGGTCGTCGCTGTCCCCGGCTGGACCGGCCTAACTCGGGCCGGCTGGCTAGCCGTCGACCGATGACGGTGTCGCGGCCCTGGCGGGATCTGGCCTTGTCCCGGAGTCGGCAGCCGCCGACCCAGCCACCTGCCCGCCGCCCGCCACGTCCGGTTCCGCCCCGGACGCCGACCCGCCGCCCGCAGCGGCCTCGACCTTCGCCTCGCCCTTCGCCTCGCTCTTCGCCTCCTGACGGTGAGCGCGCCTTTCGGCCTGGAGCAGGATCTTGTGCCGGGCGGCGTACTCGTCGACGTACTCCTGGCCGGACAGCTTCATGATCTCGTAGATGATCTCGTCGGTGACCGCCCTGAGCACGATCCGGTCGGTCTCCATGCCGTAGTACCGCGAGAAGTCGAGCGGCTTGCCGAACCGCACCCCAGGCCTGACCCTGAGCTGCGGCGCGATCTTGCCGGGCGGCTGGAACTCGAAGCCGCCGATCATGGCGCACGGGATCACCGGCACGCGTGCCTCGAGCGCGAGCCTGGCCACACCGGTCTTGCCGCGGAACAGGCGCCCGTCCGGCGTGCGCGTCCCCTCCGGGTAGATGCCCAGCAGTTGGCCGCTGGCCAGCACGCGCAGTCCGGTGGCCAGCGCTCGTTCGCTGGCCTCGCCGCCCGACCTGTCCACCGGGATCTGTCCCACGCCGCTGAAGAATGCCCGGCTGAACAGGCCCTTCATGCCGCGGCCGGTGAAGTACTCGGACTTGGCCAGAAAAACTATCTTGCGCGGCAGCGGCAGGGGCGCGAAGAAATGATCGGAGAAGGACAGGTGGTTGCTGGCCAGGATCGCCGGGCCGGTCCGCGGGACGTACTCCGTGCCCTCGGCCCACGGCCGGAACAGGACCCGCAGGACCGGGGCGAGGACCGCCTTGACCACCCAGTAGAACATGCGTCACATGATTTCACGCCAAGGCCGCCGCGCGAACCACCTGCGCCAGGTCAACCTGCCCGCCTGCGGCCCGACGGGATCCCGCAAGCTGCGCTACACCATGCGACATGCGACGATTCGGGGAGACAGTGAGCAGGCCGCAGGAGAGGACCTCAGCCATGCCAGTACTGCCAGGCGCGGAGGCTTACAGCCACCAGGGCGGGCCCACCGCCGTCCTGCTCTGCCATGGGTTCACCGGATGTCCGCAGTCGTTGCGTCCCTGGGCCGAGTACCTGGCCGGCCAGGGGCTGACGGTCAGCCTGCCACGGCTTCCCGGCCACGGCACCACCTGGCAGGAGATGGCGCGAACCCGCTGGGATGACTGGTATGCCGAGGTCGACCGCGAGTTCGCGGAGCTGCAGGGGTCTGCCGACGAGATCTTCGTGATGGGACTGTCCGTGGGTGCCTGCCTGGCGCTGCGCCTGGCCGAACTGCACGGCGAGGCGATCAGCGGGCTGGTCCTGGTCAATCCCTTGGTGACCGCGGACACCAGGCTGTTCCTGCTGGCGCCCGTGATAAAGCTGCTCGTGCCGTCGCTCAAGGGGGTAGGCAGTGACATCAAGAAGCCGGGCGTGACCGAGCTTGCCTACGACCGCACGCCGACCAAGGCCGCGGCCAGCCTCCCTGGCTTGTGGAAGATCACCCAGCGGGACCTGGACCGGGTCGTAGTGCCGACTCTTGTCTACCGCAGCACCGAAGATCACGTCGTCGGCCCCGCCAGCGTCGAGATCCTGCGCAAGGCGCTGCCCGCGAACCGGATGGAGGTCAAGCTGTGCGCCGACAGCTACCACGTCGCGACGCTCGACAACGACGCTGAGGCCATCTTTGCCGGAAGCCTGGATTTCGTTCGTTCTCACAGCCATGCGGGAAAGGAATGACAGGATGGATGTCGGTGGGCATACACGGCACAGAAGGCTAGGCACGAACCGGCGACGACGCGGGGGGCACCGTGGAGCGCGACACGAGTAGGGATCAGAGCGGCGATCAGGCCGCCTGGCGCGACCTGGTCGCTCGGCTTGAGCTGCCGTCGGCCATCGACCCGGCGAACGCCCCGTGGCCGGAGCGCGAGAACGTCGGCGCCGCCGCCGCCGCCCAGCGCGAAGCCACGGACCCACACGAAACCATGGACCCGCAGGAGACCAAGGACCTGCGGCCAGGCACCGGCCAGGGATTGCCAACCAGCCGCAGCCGGGTCATCCGGCCGGCCGGCTCCATGCACATCGGCGAGTCGGCCCAGCAGTCACCGGGCGCGGCCGACATCCCGCCTGGCCAGGAATCCGCTCCGCTCCGCGGCCTGGCGCGCCGCCGCGAGACCGACGACGGCGGCCCCGACGGCCCGACGCATCCCGATCTGGGGTTCCTGGACTACGACGCCATGGGCAGCCATGGCACGGACGAGCGTTACGTGCCGCCGCACGTGCCACCGCTGCCGAAGCTGGACCCGGTCGCCAGGGGCGCTTGGACCGCGCTCTTCGGCGGCCCCGGCTACCTGTTCATTGCCACCACGCTCGGGTGGCAGGTCCCAGGCTGGGCCGAGCTGGCGGCCATCATCGCGTTCGTCGCGGGCTTCGTGATCCTGGTCTCCAGGCTCGGCGACGGCCCGTCCCGGCGTGACGGCCCCGACCAGGGCGCCATCGTCTAGCCGCGGCGACTCGCTGACCCGGCTCGCAGTGACGGCTCGGTGGGCCCTACTCGGTGGGCCCTAGCTGAGCCGGTGCCTGGCCAGGTCGGCCGCTCCGATCATCCCGGCCTCCGGGCCAAGCTCGGCGAGGACGACCGCGGCGTGCGGCCGGTACTGGCGTCCGGTCAGCCCGGCCTCGAAGGCAGCCCTCGCCTGTGCGAGCAGCAGGTCGCCGGCCTCCGACACGCCGCCCCCGAGCACGAAGCAGCCAGGATCGAGTATCGAGGCCAGGTCGGCCAGGCCCTGGCCGAGCCAGCGGCCGATGATCTCGAAGCAGCGCAGCGCGGCGGCGTCCCCCTCGCGCGCGGACGTGGTGACCGCCGACCCCGTGATGCCCTCAGGAGTGCCGCCGCCGAGTCGCAGCAGCCGGGCCGCCGCTTCCGGCGAACGCCTGGCGAACTCGCGGGCCTCGGCGACGAGCGCGCTGCCGCTCGCGTACTGCTCCCAGCAGCCGCGGTTGCCGCAGCCGCACAGCCGTCCGTCCGGCACGACCCGGTAGTGGCCGGGCTCGGCCGCCATCCCCCACCGGCCGCGGTAAAGCTCGCCGTTCAACACGAGCCCCGCGCCGATCCCCGTCCCCACGGTGATCATCATGACGTGGTCATGACCTCGCCCGGCGCCGAGCTTGGCTTCTGCCCACGCCGCCGCGTTGGCATCGTTCTCCACCACCACCGGCCTGCCGGTGCGGTCTTCAACGTGCCGCGCCACCGGCTCGTTGCGCCAGGCGAGATTGGGGGCGAACACAACCGTCGAGCGACTCTCCTCCACAAAGCCGGCCGCTCCGATGCCGACCGCCCCTACCTCGTATCTGGACAGCAGTTCCTTCACCGCGTCGCTGATCACTTCGATGGTGCGCGAGGCGTCCGCGGCCGGCGTCGGCCGCTTGACCTTCTCGATGATTGAGCCCTTCTCGTCCACCACGCCCGCGGCGATCTTGGTGCCGCCGACGTCAACCCCGATGGCCAGGCTCATTCTCAGGCTCTCTCGCGTGCTCGTCGGCCGCGTCGGCAGGTGGGCCGCCCTCAGGTGGGCCGCCCTCAGGTGGGCCGCCCTCAGGTGGGCCGCCGTCAGGTGGCCCGCCCGTGGGTGACTCGGCGCCGGCCGGCTCGCCTGGACGGTACGACAGGATCGAGTCGATGCCGGCCAGGGCGTCACGGACCGCCCCGGCGACGACGTCGGCCGCGTCGGTCAGCCGCGGCGCGGCGCCGCTGTCACCCGCGGCCCTGGCTTGCGAGATCCGCCGTGCTGCCCGGCAGACCGGGCACCAAGCGCACTCGGGGGCCTCGTCGGCCGCGTGGGGCGGCTCGGTCGTCGCCGTGGCCCAGGTGTCGCCTGGCCCGCTGTCCGACCCGCGCAAGGCCTTCCTGACCTGGCCGCCGAGCTCGTCCCGCATGCTCCTCGCGCTGGTCTTGATCAGCCAGCGCTGGATCTCGCTGGTCAGGCCCGCGGCGCGCTGCTCCCACGAGTCGCCGGGATCGCCGCCCTGCCGATCGCCGGCCGGGCGCCCCTTTCCCTGCTGACCTCCGTCAGACGGCCCGGTCATATGCCACCACCACCCTCGCCCGCGACCTGCGCCACCCGGCTCCTCAGCCCCTTCAGGGCCGTGTCGATGATCGTCTTCTCGGCTCGCCGCTTCAGCAGGCCGATCATCGGTATCGCCAGGCCGACCGCGAGCTCGTAGGTCACCTTAGTCGCGCCGCCGGCCCCTGCCAGCAGGTACGCACCCGACATCTCCGAAATCGCGGCACCGCGTTCGGCGAGCTCCCAGCGGACCCCGTCGTCGCCCTGCCAGGCATAGCCCAGGACGTAGCTGTCCTTGATCACCCCGGCGTCGATGGTGAACCGTACCCGCTCGGCCAGGCCGCCGGGATCGGCCTGCAGCACCTCGGCGGCCCGCACGCCCGAGGCCCACCGCGGGTACGCGCCGAAGTCCGCGATTACCGCCATGATGACCGACGGCGGCGCCTCGATCGTCATGGTCGAGCTAGTCTTGTCGGCCACTCTCGGAGCGTACCGCGCTGTCCGGCTAGACGACGCCGCCAGCGAGCGCCGGCTACCACTCGAGCACGTACGGGGTGCCGCTGGCCCGGAAGTGACCGACGTTCACGCACTGCGTGCCGCCGATCGTCAGCCGGTCCACCAGCGGCTGATGGACGTGGCCGAACAGCAGGTAGCGCGGCTGCGTCCGGCGCACCGCGTCGAGCAGTGCCTGGCTGCCGCGTTCCATCCGGCGAGCGACGGTGTCGAAGAGCAACTCGGGCACCTCGGGCGGGATGTGGGCGCAGAGGACGTCAACCGTGCCGACCGCCTCGACCTTGGCGGCGAACACGTCGTCGTCGAGCTCGTTCGGCGTCCGGTAGACCGAGCGGAGCCCGCCCCCGACGAATCCGAACGTCAGCCCCCCGATCTCGGCGCGGTCGCCGTCCAGCACCCGGTGCCCGGCACGCAGGTGGCCGTCCCACATCCGCGGGATGTCCACGTTGCCGTAGGTGAGGTAGGCCGGCGTCGGCATGGCCTCGAACAGCTCGGCGTACTGCGAGGACACAGCGGCGTTGATCGTGGCCGCCGGCTCGCCAGGCAGCGTGGCCCACAGCTTAGACGACAGCGCCCGCGCCGCGTCGAACTGCTGCGCCGTCCGCAGGGCGATGAACTCCCCCGCCGCTTCGGCGCCGAACAGGTCGGCGAAGATCCCCTGCGAGTGGTCCGCGTAGTCGAGGAAGAGCAGCAGGTCACCGAGGCAGATCAGCGCGTCGGCGCCGTCACCGGCCCGCCGCAGCGCATCGGTCCTGCCGTGCACATCGCTGACCACATGGACCCGCATTGACCAACAATAAGCAGATCATCAGAGCCGGGCCAGGGCGTGCCTGGCGGATCTTGGCGGACGCGGCCGCCCCACCGAAGAACGCCCAGAAGCGCCCAGGGCCACCCGCGCCCGGTCCTTGCGGATACGCGCGATACCGTCCAGCTAGGACCGGCCAGCTAGGACCGGGAATCACGACGGCGAAGCCGGCGAGGAGGCCCCCTTGCGCGAGTTCAACATTCCCGCACTGGTCGACGTGCCAGCCACGGCTACCCTCACCGACGTCGTCGCGGACCGCGCGAGCCGCGCGCCAGGCACCGTGATCATGCGCAGGCGCGAGGCGGAGAACCAGTGGGCCGACGTGACCGCTCGCCAGTTCAGCGACGAGGCGCGCGCCCTGGCGAAGGGCCTGATGGCGGCGGGAATCCAGGCCGGCGACAGGGTAGGCCTGATGTCGCGCACGAGCTATGAGTGGACGCTCGTCGACTACGCGCTGTGGACGGCGGGCGCGGTCACCGTCCCGGTCTACGAGACGTCGTCGGCCGAGCAGGTCCAGTGGATACTCTCGGACTCGGGCGCGCGCGGCGTCTTCGCCGAGACCGTTGCCCATGCCGCGACGATCACCAGCGTCAAGAGCGAGCTGCCCGACCTGGAGAACATCTGGCTGATCGACACGATAGGGGTGGTCACGGCCGGCGGTTCCGGCGTCGCCGACAACGAGCTTGACCGGCGGATGTCAGGCAGGACGGCCGATGACCTGGCCACGATCGTCTACACCTCGGGCACCACGGGGCGGCCGAAGGGCTGCGAGCTGACCCACCGCAACCTGCTGTCCGGCGGCCGCAACGCGGTCCAGGGCGCGCTGCACGAGCTGTTCAGCATCGAGGGGTCGTCGACCCTGCTGTTCCTCCCGCTGGCGCACTCGTTCGCCAGGATCATCCAGGTCGCCTGCATCGAGGGCGGCGCGGTCGTCGAGCACTGGCCGGACGCGTCGACGCTGGCCCGAGGCCTGCGTGAGGTCAGGCCGGTGTTCCTGCTCGCGGTGCCGCGGGTCTTCGAGAAGGTGTACAACTCCGCCCAGCAGCAGGCCTCGGCCAGCGCAGTGAAGAGCCGCATCTTCCGCGCGGCCGCGGAAACCGCGATCGCCTGCAGCAGGGCCGTCGCCGCGGCGCCGCCCGGGCCGGGCGGTGCCTCCGGCCGCGGCCTCGGCGCGGGCCTGCGGCTGCGCCACGCGGTCTTCGACCGCCTGGTGTACGGCAAGCTCAGGGCCGCCGTCGGCGGCCGGATCCAGTACGCGGTGTCCGGCGGCGCGGCGCTCGGGGACCGGCTCGGGCACTTCTTCCGCGGGGCCGGCATCACCGTGCTCGAGGGCTACGGCCTGACCGAGACCTCCGCGGCGGCGGTCGTGAACCGACCGAGCCGAAACAAGATCGGCACGGTTGGCCTGCCGATCCCCGGCACCACCGTGCGGATCGCCGACGACGGCGAGATCCTGATCCGCGGCCCGGTGGTCTTCCGCGGCTACTGGCGCAACCCGGAGGCGACCGCCGAGGCGCTCGACGCGGACGGCTTCTTGCACACCGGTGACATCGGCTCGCTCGATGACGAGGGGTTCCTGGCCGTGACCGGCCGCAAGAAGGAACTCATCGTCACGGCGGGCGGCAAGAACGTCGCCCCCGCGGTGCTCGAAGACCGGCTCAGGGCTCATCCGCTGATCAGCCAAACCATGGTCGTCGGCGACAACCGGCCATTCATCGCCTGCCTGCTCACGCTGGACCCGGACGCGTTCGACTCCTGGAAGCGGCAGCACGGCAAGCCGCACGACGCCACGGTGGCCGACCTGGCGGCCGACGCCGAGCTGAACTCCGAGTTGCAGGCCGCGGTCGATGACGCCAACAAGGCCGTCTCGCGGGCCGAGTCGATCCGCAAGTTCCGCATCCTGGACTACGACTTCACCGAGGAGAGCGGGCACCTGACCCCGTCGCTGAAGGTCAAGCGAAGCGTCGTCAGCAGGGACTATGCCGACGAGATCGAGAAGCTGTACGCCTGAGGGCGGCCGCGGCCCGGGCCGGCCCCGGGCCCGCCGGCCGGGACCTCAGCCGGCCCGGACCTCAGCCGGCCAGGATGTCGGCCAGCCGCCCGGCCACGATGTCCCAGCGCCACTCCCGGTCCACCCAGGCCACGCCCTTCTCCCCCATCGTCGCCGCGCCGTCCCGGTCGCGCAGCAGCCGGACGAGCCTGTCGGTTAGCGCGGCCTCGTCGCGACCGCCCACGACATAGCCGGTCTCGCCGGGCAGGATCGCGTCCGGCGCGCCGCCCGAGTCGCCGCCGACGACCGGCAGGCCCGTGGCCGACGCCTCCAGGTAGACGATGCCGAGACCTTCCACGTCCAGGCCGCACCGCCTGGTACGGCACGGCATCGCGAAGACGGTGCTCGCGTCGTAGTAGGCGGGCAGATCCTCCCATGGCACGGACCCGGCGAAGACCACCGACTCGGTCAGCCGCTCGCGCCGGACGAGCGCGCGCAGCCTTCCCGCGTACGGGCCGTCACCGACCAGCAGCAGGACCGGTTCGCGCGCCGTTCCGCCGTCATCCTGCCCCGCCTCCGGCCGCCGCGCCGGTCGCCCCGCCGGCCCGCCGCGCAACTCGGCGCGCACCTTCGGCCAGACGCGGATCAGCGTGTCCTGCCCCTTCCGCGGCACCATGCGGGAGACGCACAGGACCACCGGCGCCTGCGCGGCGATGCCAAGCCTGGCCCTGATCGCGGCCCCGCCGGCACCGGGCCGGAACGACTCGTTGTCCACGCCCGGGGCCAGCCGGACCAGCCGGCCGGCCGCCGCCGGAGTCAGCACCCCGGCCAGCCGGATCCTGAAGTACTCCCCGAGATAGGTCAGCACGTCGACGTGCTCGCCTATTCTCCGCAACAAAGCCCGCGCGCCGGGCAGCGCCGCCCAGCCGGCCTCGTGCCCGTGGGTCAACGCGACGATCCGGCGGGCTCCTGCCCGGCGCAGCGCCGGCGCGAGCAAGCCGAGCGGCGCGGCGGCGCCGAACAGGACGCTGTCGCAGCCGTGCTCGGCCAGGATCGCCGTGGCCCGCCTCGCGACGGACGGGACCGGGAGCATCAGCGAGGTCGGGTGCCTGACCACGGGGAACGGCTGCCTCACGTCGAACTCGGCCGCACCTTCCCAGGCCGGCGCGTACACGACGACCTGCCCGGGCGGCAGCCGCGTCGCGAGCGCGTGCACGAACGACTGGATGCCGCCGCTGCGCGGCGGGAAGTCGTTGGTGATGATCAGGACCTTGGGCATATCGATGGTTACCTTACCGACCGGCGTCACTGCCGCAGATCGAACTCCCAGCCCGGGACGTACTCGGCGGTCGTAAGACCGAGTCGCTGGCAGGCCTCCAGCCGGTCCGGCCCGTCTCCCCAGGAGTGGACGGTGACCGCGGGCGTCTGAACGGCCGCCATCGCGGCCCGGAGCAGGATGGCATAGCCGGTCGCGTCCCGGTACTCCGCGACCCGGCCGGGGGCGTCGATCAGCCCGTCGGCCGGCTCGACCCGGCAGATGCCGACCGTCCGGCCGTCCCGCCGCAGGCCCAGCGTGACCGTGCCGGGCGCCAGGTCGGGCGGCCACTGCCCCGGCGTCTTGTGTCCCCATTGACCGCGGAACGCCGCCGCGCACAACTCGGCGGAATCCTCCTGTGCCGACAGGGGCGCGACGTCCC
>WNGQ01007060.1_pt1 | contig 12128 bp, 10 predicted proteins | sample 5407661 | NCBI WGS metagenome assembly WNGQ01 (sample SAMN13153382, study PRJNA577476) | soil metagenome | isolation source: 60 cm soil or saprolite under Garry oak tree replicate 2 | place: USA:California | collected 2016-06-15
ATGAGCGTGGTGGTCGGCGTTGTGCGTGTCACAGGTGTGCGTGTCATTGCTTTTCCCTCATTAACTGGTCATAACAAAGCAGAATGGAGGTCATGGAGGAAGTGTTCAAATGCCTGGTGATAGGCGTTGGGTGTCCTGCGTCGCAGGGCTCCCTGAATGACCACGATGGAGGCCTCGTCAAAGCTCACCTCGTGGAAGTTGCAGTCGTAGTAGCCGCGGGGACGTGGTTGACTGCTGACCAGGTTGAGGTATATAAGCTTCACCGGCGTGCCGTGGTGGGCGCGAAGTTGCTCTACCTTGAGGCGCGCGCGCTCTGCGAAGTGCGCATCGTTCAGTTTGGGGTGCCAGGCAAGGTCAGCAATGGGTGCGCTGAAGCGTTCCAGGGTCTGGTCGTTGTAGTTTTTGCAGTCGATGTACCAGGGCAGGCCGCGAATTTTCAGGTCGGCCACTTCAAAGAGCGCGTCAGGTGTCTCTTCCAGTTCAACGCCCTCATCCTGGAGGAGCGCGGTGATGGCTTCCTCGCCGATCGCTCCGGCCAGGATGGCCTGATAGCAGTAGGGGGTGAAGAAGTGCTGATCGCTCGGGCTAAAGGCCAGCTTATAGTCACGGGCCTCGAAGTGGTCGCGAATAACCCGGTTCTCCTTAATCGTGTAGTAAAGCGCGTCCATTGTCCAGTGTCGGGTCTCGGGCTGTGCGAGATGCGCGGGAATGATTTCGCGCTGTGATGTGAGGTAGAGCATACCATTGTGGTAGTAAGAGGACTCGGCTACACACGCGTAGCTATCGAGCAGCTGGTCGCGAAAGTTTTGTTTCAAGACGGCCTGGCGCAGGTGTTGCCACTGAGCGCGTGCATCTTGATCGCCATTCCCCTTGCGTAGCCCTTCCAGGCGGCTGAGCAATCCTTGTATCGCCAGCCGGCACTGCTCGTCCTGCCCTCCCAGGCGGGCGTCTTTATGGCGCCGCACCGCGCGCTCGAGGTGCGGTAGAGCGGCGCGTACCTGTTCGAAGATCTGCCGCAGGTTATTGGAGATCATGAGCTCGCGTTCCTGCCGGAGCTGATCGAACTCGGGAGCGCAAAACCGCTGAAAGTGACGGTACACCTCGCGGCTGAGCAACGCCGTCTGATCGGGCATTTCCCCCCAGATACGTTCGATGCGCCCGAGGGCCTGCATGAAGGTGGACATATGGTTGAACAGGGCATCGAAGCGTGTGTTCGCATCGGCCTGATAGCGCCGGTTCCACTCCCAGGGATCGTTCAAGGTGCTTAATACCTGGAGGAACCGCTGCTCGGTAATCACATTCCCAGTGTACAGTTTCGCTTGGTACCAGATGTTTTCCTTTAAGAGCGCCATCTTATCTTCCCAGGTGAGGTCAGAATCAGGCTTGCCGAAGTAAAAGTAGGGTGTTTCGAGCAGGCCGATATGCATGAAATCCAGCCTTTTTGTTTTCTCCCTGGATGACCAGTACTGGAGGTTCACGCCGTTGCCCGCGGAAAGGTACTGGGTGACAACCACCACTGGTGCGCCCTCCCAGAACAGCTCGTCGAAGGTATCCTGGGCCTGCTGGTTCTGGCGAATAGCGTTGCCTTTCTGGGCATTGTAGAAGACGACAACGAAATGCCGCTCCTGGAGAGAGAGATCATAGACCTCGAACCAGTCATTGGCCGTGCGCGCTTTGATCTCAAACAGCCCCCCATCGGGATTTCCATAGCGATCAAAGATCAATTGGACCTGTTTGAAGGTATTTAAAAACAGCAGAGATGTGCTACCTCCCCCGGAGGCATGCTTACACAACCAGAGCAGCGCGGCAAAAAACAACTGGATGCGGCGTTTGAGGTGGCCTTCGCGCGTTTCGTTGCCAAAGTCTTCATCCTTTGCAGCTGCTGAGATAAACTGGTCGAGCCTGTGCTGATAATCATCGGCGGAGTCCAGGCCGTCCAGGGGAGCGATTTCGATCCGGTTAGCGCGTTGAGCCGCCTTCTTATGATTGAGGTTGCGAATAATCTCTTTGTCTGTCTCATCAACAGGGATGGAGTTCACCTGCTGGTTTAGCCAGCCCATGTTGAAGTGATGCACATGCCGCTTAATATCAGCCGTGGCTGACAGGCCAAAGACCAGGTTATGTTGCGCCAGGCTGTAGAGAATTCTTTCGGGGGTCAGGTGTATGCCGTAGTGGCGTACCTGCACTTCTTCCTGGTCGGTGCGCTGCTGGAGGTCATGGATATCATATAGGCTATAACCGGTCTCCAGCAGGGCGCTCAACTGCGTGGGATGTTCCTGGTGGTGCGGGTGGGAAAACTGTGAAATGTGTGTCAACTCCTCTGAGAAAACCGTATCCTGAAAGCAGTGGCGCAGCAGCTCGCGATAGGTGATTTCGTCGTCTCCCCGCTCCAGCTCTTTGAATAAGAACAGAATTTGCTGGCAGGCCCGGCTCACGGCATCGAACAATCGCAGCGCAGGATAGGGGGTTGCTTCGGCAGGGCTCGGATCGGAGGTAATCTCAAAGGCGCGGTTCGTTTCGCGCAGGTAGAGGTGATCGGTGCTGATGGTATGCTGCGTCCGGAAGATGGCAGGCGAAGTCTTTGGCCGCCCGGCCCGTCTCTGCACCCCGGTAGCTATTTTCTGTGGGAGCGTACTGGTGAACTGGTTGATATCCGGGAAGTGCAAGTGATCATCCCTCGGAAGCTGATCGATGATTCCCTTGATCCCCTGGATACGATTGCGGATATTGTCTGAGCGCGGATATTCCGGGGACGGTAGTTTATGCACGGTCATGGCGCGGTAGAACAGCTCTACTACACGGAACGGGTTACTGATCTGGGGGGACCGGCAGATGAGTCGCACCAGGTCATTTTCGAGGAAGTCAAATTCATCGAGGAAGATGATGTACCCTCCGTCCTCGTCTTCCAGCCGGGTCAAATTCAGCGTTTTCTGCCCATCGAAGAAACCGTGAAACGCTTTGTGGAGTGTCACCACCATCAGCCGAATCTCTGGACGCCGCTTGAAGGCGATACAGGGAAAGAGCGACTGGATCACCAGATGATCGGCGAGCCGTTGGTACGCCGGGCTATTGCCCTGCTTGTTGTTCGCGCCGAGCAGGGCAGCCTTAAAAGCATTTAAGATCAGGTGAGCATAGTCGTCCATCTGTTGTTCAAGCGCCTTTGGCACCATGACTTTCTGTACGATGAGCTCCTCGAGCGTTTTACAGGCCCGTTTCACTGCAGGCAGATCAATGCGTTTGAGGGGGGTTCTATCGTTCCAGCACCGAACGTTGTCGGTGAAAAGCGGATTCTCAAATAGCTCGTAAAAAGGCTGGCGAAGCTCCCTGAGAGTGCCGAGTACGGCCTCCAGGTCTCGCGGCAGGACGACGTAACAGGGAGCCGAACTAGGGTGATGGAGCGACTGTGCCATCTCTTCAATGAGTTGCTTGCGGTTGGCACAATAGATGAATTTGCGCTGCTGATATTCTGGTGCGCGAATCACCTCTATGATGGCGCTGGTCTTGCCCAGACCGGTGCCACCAAGTACCAGCTTCAGGCCGTTGTTATGCTGTTGAATCGTGTGGTGATAGTATTCGAAGTAACTTGATAACCTCATGTTGCTCGTTCCTCCATCAAAACAATGAATTGCTCGTCAAATACACTAACGGGACGGGTAAGCTCGTCCTGATGCTACAAGCCCAGAGCCATGCGGATCCGGCCTACCTGGACACAGTTATAATCCCTTTCGAGGTTTTCATAAATTGCTCTTTCATTAAGTTGGTTAGTAAAGAGGTAATCCCTATCCTAGAAGGTGTCCTGAACGAACGCACACAACGTATCAGGATACCGATCAGTCGAGAACATAGGTTTAGAACAAAATATCTAAATGCTGTTACTACAATTGTTGCATTATTCTTTCTTTTCTTTCATTCATCTGTAAAACCGGAAATAGAAAGCCTGAGCTGTAACCGATCTTATAGATTCGGGAGATACCGGATCCTTGCTAATATGCTAATGGCTGGCCATACCTGGATTCTCCGGACCTGAGCAAATATAGTTTGAGCCCTCTGCATATCCTAAAAATCCCGAGTTGGCAAAGTACCGGTACTGCTCTGTTCGTTAAATGTGGTAACAAAACGGATCTTCTTCCAGAGCCAATCTACACCGTTTTCTCCTTGTTATTGTTATCATTACATTTGGCGAATATAGCAGTAGACGATCTGTTTCGACGTGATCGTTACCATGTAGGTGAGCTATTCAAGTCGATAGACGTGATATCGCTCAACGCGTGCCGTTCAAGTTGATTAAAGTAATCACCGCTCATGTTGCTGTAGGGCTTCTTGATATGCAACATATGGTAGATGATGACGAGAAGGCTGGGGGCCACAGCAACTACAGTTTTGTACTCTCCCCTGCTTTGAGTGAGGCGATGGTACTGCGTGGAGAGGTAGTTGTCTTTGGTGTGACTGATTGATCAAACCATCTCAACTAAAACCGCTAGCGACCTAAAAATTGAAGTTCTCAGCTCCGAAAGCGTGTAAACCAGTTTTTCCAGGCATGGGTTAAGACAGAGTTGGAGCAGTCGTCCATTAGAGACTGTGCCAGCGCTAGCCAGCCTCTTCTGCGGGCCGCTTCAGCAGCCACGACGAGAAGAAGGTTTTGAAAAGCGTGGGGAATACCACTTTCGGTAGGAAGCGCTCGCAGGTCTCCTTGCGAAAGATTTGGCGTAGCCATGGTCTCGATAAGGTGATCTACTCTCGCCAAGACAGCATCCGACTCCTCCTTTGGAAGACCCAATGAATCGCCGTTTCTCTCCACTCCACCTGAAACACCTATATGCAGCAAGTCGGCATCCCCATCGTACAGGTGCAGGCTATCGCTGAACTGGTTATAGGAACCGAGTTCGATGCCCAGCCACCCAGCCAGCACCTCCTGCATTGATGTGAACTGGATGAAGTTGTAGGGGACGCCGCGGAAAAGATCGTTGCTCCGTATGATCTGCATCCACTCGAGCTTACCATCTCTAATTTTCAGCAACGAGCTGATGCTGCACGGAATGTCGGGGTTCACAGGCCGCCCACGCGTGTCGGGAAAGTCTGCCTCGGGATCCCAGATCTGCAGGACCACCTGCCGCCCATCGGGATTATGGCGCAGCGCCTGATACGCTCGCTCTAGCTGATCGATCCCGAACTGATGGCGAAGACGGAATCCATACGCCCCATGGTATACTTGGCCGCTCCCTGCGAATTTGGGAAGTTGAGAATTCCAATAGTTCAGGAAATCCGAATCCCTGCGTCCACAGAGTATCCAGACGACCTCCGCGATGGCAAAAGCCGGATTGAGTGCAGGCTGCCGCGCCATCACCCAGCGCTGGCGAGGATCCTGAATCGTAAAGGCTGCGTGGAGCAGTTCCTGAGTGCTCCCACCCCGCCCATCCTGGTATCTGGTGCTATTTCCTTGGAGAAGCTCTGCCGCCGCCATCCGCCATACTTCATCGGCCGTAGTCCCTTCAAACACCTTGATCATCGCTTGTCCCTTTCTGAATTCGGTCATTGATCCCCCATTTCGGCGGATACCAATACGCTATCGGCTTCGGATCGCATCGATACGTCTGTTTAATTCGCTTACGGTCGCTTTTCCCTTTGATATCAGGATGAGCCATACGGGCGTACTTATCAACCTCACAGAACAGGTTTTGGCAATCGATAAGCTGTAGGGGTCTGCCCCGCAGGGAGCGAAACGTTAGCCCGAGGCGAGCAAACTCTGCTTCCTGGCGATCTGCCATCAGCCGTATGATGTCAACCTCATTCAGCCCTCCCAACGAATGGAAGCACTTTCTAATGCCGTCCTTCGCCCCAGGTCCCGGTACCACAAACTCCATTTCAGAAAAGTTCGTTAGCTGGCTATAGTTGACATCGATAGCGTATTGGAAGGCGAGGAAGTCACCCATCATCGGGTATGAACGGAGGAGTTCAAATGCATGCCGCATGGAGGGCACTTCGCTCATACGGGCTGGCACTTCGTCTTGCAGCATACTCTCCAGGAGCCGCAAATAGTTGCGATGCTTTTTCGAGTAGCCGAAGCTGGCCCCCCCTGAAGGCATAATGTAAGCCGCTGAAAATATGGTCTCACCTTGGCTCATCGCCCCAGTGATGACAGCATCGTAGCGATCGAAGGAGTACTCGGAGTAGCGCAGCTCTCCAAGGTTGCGCTCGAGTAATTCCCACGTTTCGATGCGATTAAATATTTTGAAGAGAATGATACGAAAAAATATCTCATCCGGTGCCTGATCACCGCTGTAGATTACCCGCCTAATGAGATACTGGCTGACCCGGTCGGACGCCCGATAGGCATTCGTGAACTTGTAGCGCCCGAGTATCGGATCCGCCGTCCACGGATAAGGGGTGTTCTCTAGCCGTCGGAAAAAGATCATCTGCCTCTCTGCAGCGAATCGCCAGTAGGTATCGAATACCTCCGTAGGCTCAGCAGGCGACAGACGTACGAAGGCGGTCGGAGCAGCTGTGCGGGTCGCAGTAGCATCGCTAGCCGTCTCGGCGGGAAAATTCAGATTCATCTGGGCCGCCATGTGAGCGCGGCGAGATTTTCGAAATCTATCGACTACATCGGTCGCAGTACTGGTTGCCTGATGGTTTTCTAGCTGGCTCATGGCCTTGAGTATATCGTCTAGCGTTTCCGCGATGTCGCGATCATTCTGTACTATCTGCACTGGGTAGCGGTGCTTCTGCTCCTCCGCGAGTTCATAGTAGGCGGCGCAGAGCCTCTTCCATGTATCGATCGAGCCTTCCTTTCCAATCGGAGCAGATCTGCTGAGAAGGAAGACGATCGTAGGAAGGACCTCGTTCCAATGCGTGAACTCCACGTTGAGCATAGCTTCCAGAGCGAGGCGGTTGACCCCGGAGACCCTGCCGTAGACCCATGTTGACCACCAGAATCGGTCGAGAACAATGCTTCGTCCTCTCTCTAACGGCGGTAGAATGTCTCGTTCGATGGTATCCAGGTGAGCTGCTATGTGAAGAACCTGTACACTTGTAGGGTTAACCAACTTGACGCCAAATTGGATTGGGTTGTGATGGAAGTCGTAGATGTGGCGTCCAAGAGTGCCGGCTTCGCGACCCGGAAACGCGAAGTGGTCGCAAGGAATCCCCCTTGCATTCAGGTGTTCGGTCAGAGTATGTGCGAGAGTTGACTTTCCCACTCCGTCCGGGCCTTCCAGCACGAATAGCTTTCCCCGTTTTGACATGTCAATCCCCCTTTCGGTCGCAAGACCAGATGTTTTTCTAAGTGGGTTGCCCGATATCCTCGAGTTTTCTCAGCAGGTCCCGAAGGTCTGCCTTGTTTACATTGCCAATTTTAGCGACTCCGGCCACGCATGTCATCTGCGTGAGACGAAGGTCCAGTTCGTGGGCGACAAAGCGTCCGAGGTTGCATAATCCCAGGTAGTTGCCATAGGCGCGTTCAAAAAGGTGCTGAATAGCGTAAAAACCGGTGATGGCGAGTTCGCCGTCACCGTAAGGAGCGAAGGCTATTTGCTGCATGCAGGGGAAGCCGCGTTGCCGCTGATTTGTATGATCGACAGCGGGATCGAAGATCGACGCTTGTAGCGAACTGCGCCGGTGGTTACCACCTTGATACGTACTAATAATGTGATCGAGCTGGTTGATCTTTTGTGGGCCGAAGTCGATGAGCCGCTCGAAGTACAGGCCATACCGATTACGTTTCTCCATCTTTCTAAGTCGAGGGAGTATTCGCCGATAGCGTTCAAACAACTGATCTCGACTTTCCTCAGGATTCCTGAGCGATTGGGGAAAGATCGTGCTGGCCACGGTATCACAGGAAAACTCCCCCATCTTCAGCAGCGCCTCGTCGAGGGCGCATCTAATGGCGGGGTTCTCCGTAGGCCTGTCATCTGCGAAGCCGGTGACGGTGACTACTAGCGGCAGGATTTCTCCCCTCCCAGGCTTCATTGCTTCAAGAAAAGCCCGGGCCCACGCGCGAGATAGATCGCTATCCTGAATGAAAAGTGGGTTACTCGTCATCGTCTGCCTCCTCCAAGTGCCGGAAGATGCTTCGACCTACATAACCCCGTCGCGATACCCTTACACTAGCTGACCACCCTGTAGACGGCTGGTGGAAGCGCCCAACACCCGGAACTGCGCCTCGGAAGAGCAGCCCCTCTTTTCCCTGTTCGCTGAGTGAGACGCACATTCCCTCGCCGACTACGTCAGCTGGTAGCTGTACGAGGTCGCCAATCTGAATATCAATTGCACGACCAACGCACTGGGTGTCGACAAGCACAAGATCCTCCCTGGTCTCCCGCCCCAATTGGGCAGAACGGATCTGCTTAGGTGAAATCCTTGCCAGTTCGTTCGCGCGTGATCGAGGCAGGAGGTTCAATGTACTGCTCAGGTGCTGGATGAGGGTCGTATAGCCGACGCCAAACGCCCCTGCGATAGTGTAGAGCTGGAGCGGTGTGCAGGAGCGGATATCCCATCCACGTGTCGCGAAAGCCCGGCTGACGGCTGATTTCGGCATAAGAAGAAAACCGGCAAAGCAATCTGCGAGGAATTCTTCCGGGTCGAAGCGACTTTTCGCAGTTGGTCGGTCGACCAGCTCATCTATGCGTGTGCCATGCTTGTAGATGTGGTGGCCGAGTTCGTGCGCACAGGTAAATGCTTGGCGACCTGAAGGTCGCAGCGAAGACACAAGGATAAGCGGTGTAGCAGTCTTGCAGTACATTCCCTCCATACTGGAAATGTCTACAAAACGCACCTCTAAACCAAGCTCCTCTGCTACATCGTAGATACACATAGGAGTCCATATCCCGAGGCCCGCTGATTGGCGCACACGTAACGCGGCATCCGCCGCATCCATCACCAAACTTCTCCGCCGCTCCATGGATTGCCGCCTCTCTACATTCTCGGGACGAAGAGTGCTAATCCCCATCCCCGCAACTGCCTTTCCTTTTTGTTCTATCATACGTTAGTGTTCCCCTGCGTCCTGAGAGCTGAGAGCAGTTCCAGCAGACGATCCAGATCTTCCGGCTTGAGCTTAGCTAATTCCCTCGCTGCAAGCTCGATGCGGACCTGCGCAGCGTTTTCGTCCTCTGCTTCGGCACCCACGAGCCAGGAGACGCTGACTCCGTAGATGCGCGCGAATCCAACGAGTTCCTCCGCTGAAACCCTTCGGCGTCCAGCTTCCGCTTCGGTGATGGAAGGACGGTGGAGATGGAGCAATTTGGCTACCTGTCCCTGTGAAAGGCCCGCTTGTTCCCGAGCCAGACGGAGCCGTGCGCCGAGAGCGGCGCCTTTTATGTTTGTATCACTCATGTTAACTGTCCTCCTTGAGCCCCAACGGCCTGTTGAAGCCGACCCACGATTTCATTGATGGTGAGCTGATCCCAAGGATAGTCTGGCACCATCAGCTCAGGCTTGATATCGCGATCCAGGCGTTTGGACAGTTCGCAGGACACCTCTAATCCGTTCAAGCTATCGAATCCCTCCAAATCGCCTATTGGACAAAGCTCACCGTAGAACTCAGGGATTGGTCGCCCACTGCCTGCCTGAATTTCAGTGATTACTTCTATAAGCAGTTCCTGAAGCTCTTCAAATGTCATCATCAACAGGCCATCCTTTCTTACTACCGGTAAGAAAATCTTACCACATAAATAATAGTTTTGTCAATAGGCAGCAAGGTAGCAAGATGAAAGTTATTCTCCAACTTGACGATTCTCGCATTGCAGCAGTGCTAAGTAAAGAGCCTTGGAGGTGTCCTCCTGAAGCATAAGTTTGTGGACGTAATTTAGTATTTATGAGTAATAAGGTCTGGCGACCACCGAAGGTGATCGGTGATCGCCAGCGTATCCGCTGTAAGACTTTATTTAGTATATACAACGGAACGACTTTATTCACATGGGAACGACTTTATTCAAATTCCACAAAAATGTCGAGAGAAGCTATTTCCCCTACTCCACCGTCACCGACTTCGCCAAATTCCTTGGCTGATCCACATTACACCCTCTTGCCACAGCCGCGTGATAAGCGAACAACTGCAAAGGCACACTTGCCAGCAGTGTGCTGAACACCTCCAACGTCTCCGGCACATACATCACATCATCTGCATGGCGTTTAATACCCTCGTCACCCTCGGTGGCTACGGCGATGACGCGGGCGTCACGCGCACGGACTTCCTGGATGTTGCTGACCACTTTCTCGTAGACGTGCGAGGCGGTGGCTACGGCGATCAGAGGGGTGTTGGGGTCGAGGAGGGCGATGGAGCCGTGTTTGAGTTCGCCGGCGGGGAAGCCTTCGGCGTGGATGTAGGAGATTTCTTTGAGTTTGAGTGCACCTTCGAGAGCGGTGGGATAGCCGACGCCACGCCCGATGAATATCATGCTGCTGCAATGCGACATGCGTTGCGACAAGGGGGCGATGATGTCGTCGGGGGAGCTGGCTTTGTCCAGTATCTGTGCAATCTGGTCGGGGATGCGTTCCAGAGTGGTAAGGAGTTCCTGGGCCTGCAGCGGAGTGAGTTTGCCACGGTGTAGGGCTAGCTCTATGCCGAGCAGGTAGAGGATGGCTACCGAGGTGAGGAAGGTTTTTGTGGCAACGACACCGATTTCGGGACCGGCTTGCAGGTAGAGAACGGCGTCGGAGAGGCGGGTAATGGCACTGGCCATGACATTAGTGACAGCGATGACGGGTGCGCCATGCTCTCGCGCCTGCCGGATGCCCACGAGGGTGTCTGCCGTTTCGCCGGACTGGGTGACGGCGATGCAGAGGGTTTCGGGGCCGACGATGGGATTGCAGTAGCGAAACTCGGCGGGGCATGGTACGAGGTGCCACAGGCCACGATGATGATACGCTGGATGTTGTCGAGCAGACCAGCGTGTTTCATATAGTCTAGCTCGGAGAGATGTAACTGGCCCTCACGAATGCGACCGAGCAAGGCGCGGCGTAGGGCGTCGGGCTGCTCAAAGATTTCTTTGAGGACAAAGTGAGGGTAGCCGCCCTTCTCTGCCGCTTCGGCGTTCCATTCAATGGTCAGGGGTTCGCGTTGGATAGGGGTGCCATCGAGTCGGAAGAGGGAGACGCCGGAGGGACGTAACGTTGCCATTTCACCTTCGTCGAGAATGAGTACGCGGCGGGTGTGTTTGAGGATGGCGGGAATATCGGAGGCCAGGAACTGCTCGTTTTCGCCTAGACCGACAATGAGGGGGCCACCGCCACGACGCGCACCGACGATGAGATCGGGCTGTTCGCGACTGGCAACGACAATGGCGTAGGCTCCAACGACATGGTGCAAGGCCAGACGTACGGCTTGTTCCAGATCATGCTGTGCTTGTCCAAAGTAGGCGTGTTCGATGAGATGGGAAAGCACCTCGGTATCGGTTTCGGAGCGGAAGGTATGGCCCTCGTCGATTAGTTGCTGGCGCAATTCGGCGTAGTTTTCGATGATGCCGTTGTGGACAACGGTGAGAACGCCGGTACAATCGGGATGGGGATGGGCGTTGGTGTCGTTGGGGCGTCCGTGTGTGGCCCAGCGTGTATGCCCTATACCGAGGGAACCGGTGGCGGGACGCGAGTCGTTCTCTACTTCAGCGGCTAGGTTGGCAATTTTACCTGCGCGACGACGCAGTTCGAGATCGCCATTGGCAGTGAGAACGGCGATGCCTGCCGAGTCGTAGCCGCGATATTCGAGTTTGCGCAGTCCTTCAAGCAATATGGAAGTAACGTCGGTGCCCTGGGGGCCGACGTAGCCAATGATACCGCACATGAGGTTGGGTATCCTTTCTATTATTGGAGCAGCATGATGACCGCCGCCGCGCCCCATGATGACCGCAAGGGTCATCACTACTATATGACGGCTTCGCAGGGCGATGCATGCGTATATAGTAGGCGTAGGGCTTGCCCCTACCCTTGGCCCCCTACATTTTTGAACCCAATTTGGTGAATCACTGAAAGCGTTTTGTGTTCGGCGTTACCGCCGGGTTTTGTGCGCTCTCTTCTCAGGGCAGTGAAGGTACCCTGGAGGCTCCCCGCTGATAGGATCCGAACAGCCTCCACCTCGTCAACCGTGGTCTCCTCCTAAATGACCCGGCCCATGCGCTACTTGTCGCGACAATCGTACT
>WNGQ01008741.1_pt1 | contig 12125 bp, 10 predicted proteins | sample 5407661 | NCBI WGS metagenome assembly WNGQ01 (sample SAMN13153382, study PRJNA577476) | soil metagenome | isolation source: 60 cm soil or saprolite under Garry oak tree replicate 2 | place: USA:California | collected 2016-06-15
TCCAGGCGCATGCCTTCGGGATGCGCATCGGCGAGATCTCCTGCCCGACGAGGTATTTCGAAGAAGCGAGCGAAATCAGCTTCGGCCGCTCGGTGGTCTACGGCCTCGGCGTGCTCTGGACGAGCATCCAGTATCGGCTGTGGCGCTGGGGCCTGGCGAAGCCCCGTATCTTCTCGACGCGACCCGAGCTCAGGCTCGCGCCGACATCCGACACGCGACCCGCGACCGCATGACGCCCTCCCACCGGTCGGCGTCGCTGCGACCGGCGCCGTCGGCCTGGCCGATCCTGCTAGCGCTCGCGGTCGGCGCGTGGCTGCGCTGGTACCAGCTCGGCACCCAGGTGCTCGTCGACGACGAGTGGCACGCCGTGCACAAGGTGCTCCACTCCGACGCCTGGGGCATCGCGAGAACCTTCGGCTTCGCCGACCACAGCATCCCGCTCACGCTCTACTACCGTTTCCTCGCGCTGCACGGCGGCCTGACCGAGTGGGTGATGCATCTGCCGATGCTGATCGCGGGCGTGACCCTGCTCGTGCTCGCCGGGCTGTCGCTGCGCCGCCAGATAACACCCATAGTGGGCGCGACGTGGGTGATGCTGCTCGCGATCTCGCCGCTTCTGGTCTATCAGAGCAAGACCGCACGACCGTACGCGCTCACGAGCCTGCTCACCTTCGTCGCGATCGTCGCGTTTCGAAAGTGGTGGCAGAAAGATGGTCCGCAGTGGCCCCCGGCCGTGGGCTACGTCGTCGCAACCTTTCTCGCCGGCTGGCTGCATCCGATCACCCTGCCCTTCACGCTGCTGCCGTTCGGCTATTACGGTGTGCGCGCGATCCTTGGCGCACGGCGCACGCCGGCGCTGCTCCGATTGTCGTTGCTCGGCGTCGCCACGGCGGTGCCGCTGGCCGCGGTGCTCGCGCCCCCGCTGATGAACGACTGGGTCCGGTTCTCCGCGAAGGCGGGCTCGGACGCGGTCACGCCGGAGAGCATCTACCGCACGCTGCTCATGCTGCTCGGGGTCGCCCAGCCCGCGCTTCTCGTCGTGCTCGGCGCGCTGACCGTACTTGGCATTTATCGGCTCGGGCGGCGCGACCGCGACCTGGTCGCCTACCTCGGCACGGTGATCGTCGGCTCGGCGATCGCGATCGCTGCAGCCCAGCCGCAGTGGATTCATCACCCCGGCGTGCTGGCGCGCTACTTGCTGCCGGCGCTGCCGTTCCTGCTGCTCTTTCTTGCGGAGGGCGCGGTGGCGTGTCTGGAACCACTCGGGCGACCCGCATGGCGGGCGTTCATCGTCGTGGTCGCGGCGGGGTTCCTGTGGTGGGCCGGACCGATGCCGGATTACTTCTATCGGCCCAACCAGTTCATGGGCCATTTGCGCTTCCAGTACGACTACGATCCCGCGCATAACCCCTACGTGCTCGAGATTCCGCACGATCCCGTCCCCGACTTCTACCGGCAGCTCGCGCAACGGCCGCCGCGTACGCTCACGCTGATCGAGGCGCCGTGGCGGCTCGAGTCGAACTTCAACCCGCATCCCTGGTACCAGGAGATCCATCGCCAGTACGTGAAGATCGGTCTCACCACGCCGGTGTGCGGCGTGCGCGACTTCGGCGAATATCCCGCGACCGTGCGCGCCTTTCGCTTCAGCCAATTCGCGCACCTGAGCGAGATCCTCGCCGGCAAGTCCTATGGCGCCGACTACCTGGTCATGCACCTTGGCGCCTGGAAGACGCCGCCGGACGCCGAGGTCGAATGGCCCGACGTGCAGGCGTGCCTGCCGGCGATCGAGGCGAAGCTGGGGACGCCGGTCTATCGCGACGCGCAGATTGTCGTGTTCGCGCTGAAGCGGTCGGGTTGAGTGGTGCACCGGACATCGAGGGTAAATGGACGATGACCAAACGGTGTGAGCGTTGGATGTGTCGCCATGGCCTCCGTTAGCAGGGCCGGCCAGGAGAACGACGCTGCGATTGGGCTGCCCGAGCACCATCGGGGTTGGCACATCGCGGGTCTGCTTGCCGCCCTTGCGGTGGCGACGACGGTTGTGTTGCACGTGCGTGGGTTTGCAGGAGCGTTCCTCAGCGATGACTTCGGGTACCTGCATGTCATCGCTCACGCGGACCGGGAGCAACTCCTGGCCAAGTGGGTGGTCACGCGTTTTGTCGAGTCCCTGGGCGCCGGGAACTTTGCGTATCGCCCCATCGCAGCTATCACTTGGGCGATTGATTGGCGAGTCTTCGGTACCTGGGCGGCGGGGTGGCGCATGCATAGCCTGGCGCTGCATCTCGCCAACGCGGCACTGGTCTATTGCATCGCCTCGCGGTGGATATTCGGAAGAATGCGCCTGCATGGCGCGGCAATGCTGCCGGCGGTGTTGTTCGCCGTGTTCCCGTTCGCCGGCGAGACGACGTTCTGGCCTGCCGCGCGCGCGGACGTGCTGGCGGCGTTGTTCAGCCTTCTCTTCCTCGCCACGCTCGACGGCGGACCACGAGTAGCCGGCGTCTACCGCCAGGCAATACGCGTGACGCTCGTCTGCGCCGCCCTCCTTTCGAAGGAGAGCGCCCTGCCCTTGGCGGGTGTCGCGCTCCTCGTCGATCTTGCGCTCAGGGCGTCCCGGGAAGGACCCCCGTCCCGATCGCAGTTTGCTGCTTACCTGCGGTTGCTTGTTTGCGCGACAGCCGGGAATCGATCCACCCTGGCTGTGGGCGCTTGTCGCTGGCCTGTTGATTTTGGCCTTGCTCGTCGGCGTGGTGATCGCGTCGAGAGATCGCTATCAGCGCGCCGTGCCGCTCGTCTACGCGTGCGCTCTGAGCGCACTCGGCTACGTCCTTGCGCCGGCACTATTGTCCGGCGTAGATCCCCAGGTGAGCGATGGCGGTCGCAATCTGTACGTCGCCTGGCTCTACGTATCGCTCGGCGCGGGGCTCGCGGCGACATTGACGCGAATCAGCCTGGCGACCGGTGTGGCGGCGATCGGCTGGATGCTGGTTGCGCAGGCGGGCAGTCTCTCGCAGTGGCAAAACGCAGCCCTGCAAATGCGCGTGCTGCTCGGCGCGATCCCGTCGTTCGGCAAGCAGCTTGGCGACGATCAGTACGCGCTTCTGCTGGTGCCGGATCACATCGGGGTTGCGCTGTTCGCTCGAAATGCTGAAGGCGCCATCGTGGACTGGCCAATACAGACGCAAGAATATCTGACCGTCATGGCCGGCATGACCGAGTTCGACATCCCCGGTTGGCGAGAGCACTTCGTCGACGGATCGATCGCCAGGCTCAAGCACGCGAACAGTTTCGACATGAGCCGCTTCGCCGGCGTGTTCTGCTGGAGCGCAAGCGGGACGGGCTTCACGCAGGTCGCCCCCGCCGCCCGCGTCGGCGATTTCGACGCCTGGGTCAGCGCCCTCTACAAGCGTGTGGCCAGCTCGAACTGCATGCGTGGGAGTCTCGGCGAACAACGGTAAATCGAAGCGTATCTCGGCTCATCTCTGGCTTGCGGACAGCGACCGGTCCGGCTTCATCGCCGCCTCAGCTCGTCAGTTGCCAATCTCAACGCGGCGACGAAATGCGCGTTGGCTTCGTCGCCTCGGCCCAGCCGGCCGAGCATCTCTCCCAGCGCAAGATGCGTTCGCCAATGATTGTCCAGGGCGAGGCTGGCTTCGAGATACGTCTGCGCCTTGCCCCAGAGCTGCTGTCGCTCGCAGAGGGTGCCCAGCACGCGCAGCAGCGCCGCATCGCGATTGTGCGTCGAGAGCCAACGCTCGGCCTGCTCGAGCTGCCGGGTCGCGTCACCGAGCCGGCATTCGCCGTACAGCTCGACCAGCTCCGAATCCCATTCGCGGTCGAGGCTGCGGGCGATGATCTCGGCGGCTTCCCGGTCGCCTCCGAGTAGCAGGAAGCTCTGTGCGGCCGCGCGCGCGACCTTGGGTTGGGTCCGCGTCGCGTCGGGCAGGCGGCCCCATGCATCGCGCAGGCCCGCGGCGTCGGTGGCGAGCGCGCGCAAATGCTCGCGCTGCGCCGCGGTCTTCACCTGTTCGCCTTGTGCCGTATCGAACACGCCGCGCTTGATCAATTGCTCGACCAGCGGCGGGATATCGCCGAAGCGCCCCACAGCTTGCGTCGCGCGAAGCTCCAACCGCAGTGCCGCGGTGTGCATACCGGCTTCGCGCCTGAGGGACTCGAGGATTCGCAGGGCCTCCTGCGGCTGGCCACGCTCAAGCGCGATCTCCGCTGAGAGCGTCAGCCGTGGCACCGCCAGGCTTCGCGACTGCGCTTCCGGCCGGGCGAGAAATTCTTCGGCGCCCGCGTACTGACGCACGTCGAGCGCCGCGCGCGCGCCAACCAGCGCCGCGACGCCGGATGCGCGCGGGAATGCCAACGCTTCGTTCGCCTGTTGCTGCGCCTTGCCGTAGCGCCCTTCGAGCAGCGCGACCGTCGCGGCGTCGAGCTTGGCGCGCGATCGCGCCTGCTTCATCTGGCGCCGCCATTCGCGCACCTGGGCGGGCAGTCTCACCGTATGCACGATCATTCTCAGTGCAAGGTACAGGGAGACAAAGCTGCCGACGATGAGAATGATCAGCAGGTTGAGCGAGAGCTCGATCCGATACGGCGGCGCGACCAGCAGGGCGTAGCCGTTGTTGAGCTTCGCTGCCAGCGCCGCGACGACCGCGGCGATGGCGAGCAGAAGAAACCAGAACAGGACGCGCATCCGTTCGAGCCTCGCGCTCCTAGCGCAGGCGCTTCTCGCGCTGGAGCTGCAGCACGCGGACCGCGTCGAGACTCCCGGCGAGTCCGGGCAATTCGATGCTCATCTCGGTCGCCCGCAGTTCCCTGAGCAGCGTCTGCAGCGACTGCACGGGCTTGGAGCGAGTGTCGAAGTATTTCTTCAGCCACGCGTCGCCTGCGGACAGATCGGATCGAAAGTTCGCCTGATCGCGAAACAGCAGATCGAACCGCGCCGCGAGCAATCGCAGCTTCAGATTCTCGCGCAGAAAGAATTGCTGCGGCGGCGTGAGCAGCGGCGCTTCCGGCCGATCGAGATTCTCGACGCGTACGAGCTGCCGCAGGTCCTGCCACGCTTCGCGCAGGAATCGGCGCCACGCCGATTCGTCCTGGGGTGGAGCCTCCGGCGGAGGCGCCGGCAGCCTTTCCTCGAGCGCGAGTGGCAACGAGTCGACCGCCGCGATCGCCTGGTCGAGCCGCAGCGACAGTCCGGGCACATCGACGAACGGTACCGCCTTCAGCCGATCCATGTCGCGCCCGATCGCACGTCGCAACGGGACGAACTGCGGCCGGTCGAGACGCTGCAGCTTGGCATCCGCGACCTGGAGCGCGGCGAGCGCGCCCGACACGTTGCTGGCAAGCTGCAACTGCTGGCTCGCCAGCAGCAAGACTTGCTCGACCTCGGTCAGCGCCCACTCGTCGCGCGACGGCGCGAGCTCGCGATACAGCGCCTCGAGCGCGGCTTGCTGGGTCTGCGACTCGCCGAGGCGGTTTTCGAGCAGGGCGATCTTCGCCTGTGCGTCACGCAAGCTGTCCTGCGCCGCCTTGACGGTGGCCTCCGTCAGCTTGTCGGATATCTCGAGCTGCGAGAGGTGTTGCGCGACTTCGAGACGTAACTGGCGATCGCGGTTGCGCGCGTCGATCCAGGCCGCGGCGATCGCGACGGCGAGCGCGAGGGGAAGTGCGATTCGCAGCCACCGCCGCGGCCGCGCAGGCTCGCCCACCGGGGCCGGCGCGACCGCCGATGGCGAGCGAGCTTCGTCCTGGGGATCCGGCATGATGGGAATGCGGCGGGTAACACGTACGCGGTCAGACCGCGATCGAGTCGATTGTAGCAGGATCGCGCATGCGCCTTCGTCCGCTGCGAACGAGAGCGTCGCTTCGCCGCGCTTTCAAATCCCACAGCCTCCCCTCCCCCCAGCATGCGGGGGTCGGTGCGCGAGCGGAACGGGCGGGGCCAGAGGAGTAACCGTTTCCGCGGAGGACTCGGTACAATGCCCGGGCGTGGCGCACGGGGTAGCACGGGGCGGCGCCACGCAACACCCGCCGGCCCGCACCATGATCATCGTTTTTCTCATCATCGTCATCGCGCTTGCCGCGTTCGCCGGGTATTACGTCGGCGCGCGAAAGCGCCCCGCTGCGGATTTCGCTCTGCCGCCATCGCCAACCGTTGCGTCGCCGCCGTCCGCACCAATAACAGCGCCAGGCGCTCAGCGTGTCGACGATGCCTTCGGCTCGGAAAAATCCCGGCTCATCCGCAGCCGCGACAGCGAGGCCGCGATGCTGCGCGGCGAGATCTCCACGCGTGATGCCGCGCTCCGGCAGCTGGCCGAGATCGCGCGTGAGCGCGAGCGCATGTTCGGCGATCTCGCGGACGCGCGCAGCGAGACCGCGCGCTATCGCCAGCTGGTGATCGACATCGAAACCAACGCGCCGCCGCCCATTCTCGCCGGCGTCGGCGAACCCGACGACCTGAAGCTCATCGTCGGCGTCGGGCCTGTGCTCGAGCGCATGCTGCACAATCTCGGCGTGACGACGTTCAGACAGATCGCGCGCTGGACCGAGCGCGATATCGCCGAGTTCGACGCCAAGCTGCCGGAGTTTCCCGGGCGCATCCAGCGCGATCAGTGGGTCACGCAGGCGCGCGCACTGCACGAGTCGAAATACGGACAAGGCGTGCCCGAGCTCCGCGCGCGCGGATGAGCGCAGGCTCGTCCGCGCCGCCACAAGGGGTGCCGGCGTCGAGCCTGCTGCTGGTCGCCATCCTGACGCTGGCCTGGGGCTGCAACTGGCCGGTGTTGAAGGTGGGCGTCACCGCGCTCGCGCCGCTGACGTTTCGCGCGTCGACGCTGCCATTCGCAGCGCTGGGATTGCTGCTGATCGCGAAACTCTCAGGCGATTCGGTCCGTATTCCACGGGCGTGGTGGGGACGGGTCGCGGCGCTCGCCTTGTTCAACATCACGGCCTGGAACATGCTGATCGTGTTCGGTGTGCAGCAGATGCCCGCCGGCCGCTCGGCGATCATCGCCTATACCTTGCCGGTCTGGAGCTTCCTCTTTTCGCTCTGGCTGCTGCACGAACCGCTCTCCGGCCGAAAGCTCCTCGGCCTCGTCCTCGGAATGTGTGGCCTGGCGGTGCTGCTTGGCGAGGAGGTGGCGAACGTGGGTCGCGCGCCGATCGGGACGCTGCTGATCCTCGGCGCCGCGGTAGCGTGGGGCTTCGGCACCGTCCTGCTGCGGCGCTGGGCGCCACCGCTGCCTCAGAGCGCACTGACCGGATGGCTGATGCTGCTCGGCTGGATTCCGATCGCGCTGGCCGCGCCCGCGCTCGACCCGCACCCGCTCGCTTCACTCGCGACCCTGTCGGGGACCGGGTGGTTCGCGGTCGTCTACAACATTTTCATTTCGGGAGCGCTGGCGAACTGGGTTTGGTTCCGCATGGCGCGCACGCTGCCAGTGGCGGTCAGCTCGCTTTCCTCGTTGCCGGTGCCGGTGGTCGGCGTTCTGTCGGGCATGCTCTTCCTCGGTGAGCGGCCGGGCGTGAGCGAGTTCCTGGCGCTGGCGCTCGTGCTCGCGTCGTTGGCGGCGGTGATGTGGCCACAGCGGCGGTGAGATACACCCGTTTCGCCCTAAGCTTGTAGAAGGGCGACGATGTTGGCGTTCGGGAGACCCGAGAGGACGCTCGCGAGGCCCGCGGGGACGCTCGCGAGGCCCGCGCACGCTTCATATCCCAGGCGCGTGCGCGAGCCTTCGCTCGCGTCTTTACCCGGAGCCGCGAGTGGAGCCCCGCGGAAGCGAGTGGGGTATCGAGCATCCGCGGGGCCCGCGAGCGGCCTACCGCAGCTCCGGAATGAGGGTCAGCACGCCCTTGCCCGCGAAGTACGCGTCGAGGTTGGCCTTGCACAGATCGCCCATCGCCTGCCTCGTCTCGCGCGTTGCGCTGCCGACGTGGGGAAGGAGCACCACGTTATCCATCGCCAGGAGCTCGGCCGGGATGTGCGGCTCGTCGGCGAACACATCGAGCCCGGCGCCCTTGATCGTGCCCGCCTGGAGCGCGGTCATCAGCGCCGGCTCGTCCACGATCGAGCCGCGGGCGATGTTGATGAGCGTTCCCTTCTTGCCGAGCGCCGCAAGCACGCCCGCGTCGACGATGTTCCTGGTCGCCGGACCGCCGGGACACGCCACGACCAGGAAATCGACTGCCGCCGCGAGCCTCCTGAGATCGGGCACGTATTCGTAAGGTACGTCCTGCGGCTTGCGGCCGGTGTAGGCGACCTTCATGCCCATCGCTGTGACACGCTGCGCGATCGCCTTGCCGATACGCCCGAGGCCCAGGACGCCGACCTTCCGCCCGCCGAGCTTGGTGGCGAGCTCCGGTGCACGCTTCTCCCACTCTCCGGCCTGAACGAAACGATTCATCCGCACGAAACCGCGGCCGGTCATGAGGATCAGTCCAAGTGCGACGTCGGCGACGTCGTCGGTGAGCACGTCCGGGGTGTTGGTCACCTTGAGGCTGCGTTGCTTGCAGTACGCGACCGGCACGCCGTCGTAGCCGACGCCGAACACCGAGATGATCTCGAGCTTCGGCAGTTGATCGAGCAATTCGGTCGGCGTCATCGTGCCGCCACCCTGCACCAGGCCACGGATGCGCGCGCCTTCGGCGGCGAGCAGCCCCGGCTTGTGGCTCGACTGGTAATAGTCGTGACAGCGATAGTCCGACTTCAGCGGTTCGTAGAGAAACGGCGGCAGCGGCGCGGTAACGAGGATGTCGGGTTGCATGATGTCCAGTCAGATCAGTTCGAAGGCGGATGGGCAGCAAAGTATTCTAGCAACGACGCAAGCAGGCCGGCGTCCGCCGGCGGCGTGACGATCACCTCGGAGAGGCCGAACGCGCGAGCGTGCTCGGCGATGCGCGGGTGGGGAACGAACGTCGGCGTCGCCGCGAGATAGCCCTGCCCCTGCGCGTCGAGAATCGACCAGAGGTTTCCGAGCCCTTCGGACGAGGTCAGCGTCACCGCATCGATGCGCCCTTCGCGCCAGGCTTCGAGCAGGCCCGCGGCACCGCTCTCCGGACGCGCGCGGCGGTAGCACCCGACCTGCGTGACGGTCGCGCCGCGCGCTTCCAGGGCGGTCTTCAACAGCTCGCGGCCCGAATCGCCGCGAAACACGACGACGCGTTTGCCGGCGACAGCGGCGAGCTCTGGCAATGCGAGCAGGCCCTCGCTGTCCATGGTCGTGGCCGGGATGCGCACGTTGCCGATGCCGAGGTACGCCAGCGCGGCCGCGGTCCCTGCTCCGGGGGCGAGCGTGATAAGGCGCGCCGGCCACGCTGCCGGATCACCGACGCCGTACTCGACCGCGTTGGCGCTCACGAAAATCGCGATATCGTAACGGGCAAGGTCCCGCTGCACTGCGCGGAGCACCTCCTCATCTGCCGGCGGCAGGATCACGATCGCGGGAAAGATCAGGGGATTTCCACCGAGCCCCGCGATCTCGCGCGCCAGTCCTGCAGCCTGCCGGGCGGGGCGGGTGATCACGATACCCGCGCCGCGCAACGGGCCGGTCATGACGCTGCGGCGAGAATCGCGGCCGCGCCGCGCGCGGAGAGCTCGGCGCCGAGCCCTTCACCGAGCGCCTCGGCCTCGCGCGCAGTCGCGACGACCGCGGCACGCTCGCCGCGCAGCACCGCCCGGCCGTCGCGGCTGGCGACCAGTCCCCGGAGCCACAGCTCGCGACCGCGGCGGATGGCGTACGCGGCGAGCGGCGTGCGGCAACTCCCCGCGAGCTTGTGCCCGAAGGCGCGCTCGGCGGTGGTCGCGAGCGTCGTATCGGCGTCGGCGAGCGGCGCGAGCGCCGCGATGACGTCGGGACGGTCGGACCGGCATTCCAGCGCCAGCGCGCCCTGACCCACCGCCGGCAGGCTGTCTTCAGGCTCGAGGATCGCCGTGATGCGGTCGGCGAAGCCGAGCCGCTTGAGTCCCGCGGCGGCGAGAATGATCGCGGCGTGGTTGCCCTGGTCGAGCCGATGCAGGCGCGTGTTGACATTGCCGCGCAGCGGCTCGACCTTGAGCCGCGGATAGCGCTCGCGAAGCTGTGCTTCGCGGCGCAGGCTCGAGGTGCCCACGACGCTACCCGGCGGCAGCTCGGCAAGCGATCGGTGCGCGTTGGAGACGAACGCATCGCGCGGATCCTCGCGCGCCATGATCGCGGCCAGCGTGAAGCCCGCTGGCACATCCATCGGCACGTCCTTCAGCGAATGTGCGGCGAGATCGGCGCGGCCCTCCGCCATCGCCTGCTCGAGCTCCTTGATGAACAGCCCCTTGCCGCCGATATCGGCGAGCGGTTGATCGAGCGCGCGATCGCCCTGGGTGGTCAGGCCGAGGAGCTCCACCTGGCAGGACGGATAGAGCGCACCGAGCCGATCGCGCACGTGCTCGGCCTGCCAGAGGGCGAGTGCGGATTGGCGGGTGGCGATGACGAGTCGTTCGGGCGGGGCGCGCATGGTGCAGCGAGGGATGCGGGACCGTCTCACCACCCGCTATGGTGCTTCGATTGTAGCCCGGGTTGAGCGCGAGGCGCGATACCCGGGGCGACGCTTCAACGCCGCAGGGTCCCCGGGGTTCGCTACGCTCACCCCGGGCTACGTCGTCGGAACCAGCCGGTCACCGATAGCCGTTCGCGTTTTGCAGGCAGGACCTCGTGGTCGTAGCGATCGGCGAGAAAGCAGACCAGCGTGCCGCCGACCGGCATCACATCCCGGCTCTCGGTCCGGGAAAGATGAATGCGCAATGCCCCGCCGTCAGCCGCGGTCCACGCTTCGTTGAGGTACAGCACGCACGAGACCACGCGCGCGTCGTCGTCCAGGAATACGTCGCGATGGCGGCGGTAGAACGCACCGGGCGGATAGAGCGCGTAGTGGCCCTCGAAGGAGAAGAGCCCGAGCAATGTGGCCCGGTTGAGCCCGATCCGGAGCGAGTCGAGCGCGTTCCACAGCGCGCGCTCGGGTGACGAAAGCGCATGCTCGTCGAGCCAGAGAATGCGATCGCCGCGGATATCGCCGCGCTCCACGCGACGCTCGCCGTGCCCGATGCCGGCGGGGACGAACTCGCCTGCGCCCGCGCGCTGCCGGGCTTCCGCCGCCAGTGCGGCCACCAGTGGCGGCCGAACGAAGTCCGCGACGACCGAGTGGCCGTCGGCGGCAATCCCGTCGCAGACCTGCGCGATGGCTGCGTCGGTGGCTGCAGCGGAATTCATGTCAAGTGAAGATCTCATGTGCCGAAGAGCGGATCGCCATCTTATAATGCAAGCCGCAAACCGCGGCAGGTCGTTCGTCCATCGCGTTTTTGAGGATCCTTCCATGCGCATCGTGATCACCGGCGGCGCCGGCTTCCTGGGCAGTCGCCTCGCGCGCGCCCTCCTCGCTCGCGGCTCGCTCACCGACGCCCGCGGCGAGTCGCACGAGATCCGCGACCTGGTGCTGGTCGACGTCGTCCCCGCGACGATCTCCGACCGGCGCGTGTCGGTGGTGACCGGCGATCTTGCCGAGCCCGCGTTGATTGAAAGGGTCGTGACGGACAACACCGATGCCATCTTCCATCTTGCGGCGGTGGTGAGCGGCCAGGCGGAAGCGGAGTTCGACATCGGCATGCGCGTCAACCTCGACGCGACTCGCACGCTGCTCGAGCGCTGTCGCAAGCTGCCGCGCCCGCCGAAGTTCGTCTTCACGAGCTCGCTCGCCGTTTTCGGCGGATCGCTCCCCGATCCGGTGCCTGACGACGCCGTGCTGACACCCCAGACCTCGTACGGCACGCAGAAAGCGATCGGCGAGCTTCTCGTCTACGACATGACGCGCAAGGGCTACATCGACGGCCGCAGCCTGCGTCTGCCGACGGTGACCGTCCGTCCCGGGAAACCGAACAAGGCGGCGTCGTCGTTCGCGAGTGGCATCATCCGTGAGCCGCTCTCCGGTGTCGACTCGATCTGCCCGGTGGCACGCGACACGCGCGTGTGGGTCATCTCGCCGCGCACCGTGGTCGCCAACCTGATCGTCGGCCATGAAGCGCCGGCCACGAAGTTCGGGCACACGCGCTCGATCAACGTCCCTGGCATCCTGGTCGGGGTCGGCGAGATGGT
>WNGQ01005710.1_pt1 | contig 12123 bp, 12 predicted proteins | sample 5407661 | NCBI WGS metagenome assembly WNGQ01 (sample SAMN13153382, study PRJNA577476) | soil metagenome | isolation source: 60 cm soil or saprolite under Garry oak tree replicate 2 | place: USA:California | collected 2016-06-15
CGATAATTCCAGGTCAGATTTTGAATGGGCTTGTCACGCTCCTTCGTACTGTTCTTGTAAAGTTCTTTCAGGCGGACATAGAGCTCCGTCAAGAACCAGTTCTCCGAACGGGCATCATCCGGTGAGTCCATAGCCTGGTCGCGGTACTGTATGAGGCGTTGGGTATTGGTGAAGCTTCCCTCTTTTTCCACGTGTGATGCGGCAGGGAGGAAGATGACCTCTGTGGGAATTTTGGTAGGGTCAATGCCTGGCCGTTTCCAGTATGCTGCCGTCTCAATTTCGTACAGGTCACGTACAACCATCCAGTCCAACTTCTCCATGGCGGCACGGTGGAAGCCAGCATTAACGCCTCCAGCGGCCGGATTCTGGCCCATTGAGAAGAATCCCTTCATTTTCCCATCCTTCATCGTGACAAACATGGCCAGGTCTGAATGGTCCTCGATGACTTTGGGCAGGTAGTTGTAGGCCCAGCCATTCTCCTCTGTGGCCGCGTCACCATACCATGCCTTCATGAGACTCACAAAATACTCGGGATAGTGCACCCACCAGCCAGCATCCTGGCTATTGTGCTCCATATACGTCTGAAAGTCGTACTCTTCGCGCAATGCACTGGGCATAACCAGGTAGCCCGGCAGCAGGTTGTACAACGTCGCGATATCAGTAGATCCCTGGATGTTGGCATGGCCACGCAGGGCCATGATGCCACCCCCAGGCCGGCCAATATTGCCCAGTAAGAGCTGTAAAATTCCTGCTGTACGGATCATCTGCACGCCGGTTGTGTGCTGCGTCCAGCCTACAGCGTATGAGATATTGGTGGTTCGTTCGCGCCCTGAGTTCTTTACCAGGGTGTCTGCAATCTTTAAGAAGTTCTCCTGAGGAATTCCACAGATCTGCTCGACCACCTCTGGAGTGTAGCGTGCGTAGTGACGTTTCAGGATCTGCATGACGCAGTGGGGATGTTGCATGGTTTCATCATGCTCGATCTGGCTAGGATGAGCATGGGGCAGCAATCCTTGTCCTTCCTGGCTTTCGGACATGATATGTTGCTCAGTATGATACCCGGCTGCTCCCTTTTTCGATGTAACTTTCTTGCTTGATGCTTCCTCTGTCGGCTCCCGCGACTCGCCCTTCACCGTCATTTTGTACTGCCAGCTACTCGTATCGTAAGCGCTATGATCTGGTTTCAAGCCGGAGAAAGCCCCTTCCAGCTCCTCCGCGTCCTTGAAATCATCGCGAATAATCGCTGTGGCGTTGGTGTACGCCTGTACGTACTCCTTGAAGTAGAGTCCGTTCTGCAAGACGTAATTGATAATGCCTCCCAGGAAGGCAATATCGGTGCCCACGCGGATAGGAGCATAGATATCAGCGTGTGCCGATGTACGCGAGAAATGTGGATCAACATGTATAATCGTTGCCCCGCGCTCTTTCGCGGCCATCACCCAGCGAAAACCTACGGGGTGACATTCGGCAAAATTGCTCCCCTGAATTAGGATGCAATCACTATTCTGCAAATCTTGCAGGAAGGTTGTGGCGGCACCGCGCCCTAAGCTTGCGCCGAGACCCGGCACTGAGGCGCTGTGTCATATACGGGCCTGGTTTTCGACACACACCATTCCCAGTGAGTGAAAAAGCTTGGTAATCAGGTAGTTCTCCTCGTTATCGAGGGTTGCACCACCAAGTGAACCTATCGCCACCGTGTTGTTGATGGGGTTGCCTTCGTCGTCCGTCTCGCGGAAGGTGGCCTCGCGGGTCTCGTAGACCAGTTGCGCAATGCGGTCTATGGCCCAATCCAAAGGCCTGTCTTCCCATTCTGTACTGTAAGGAGCGCGATATTTTACGGTTGTCCATCGCCTGCTGTTAATGTCTAGCTGGTAGCTCGCCCCACCTTTGGGGCAGAGACACCCACCGCTGATCGGGCTATCATAGTCGCCTTCGATATCAATCACCTTGCCATCTTTGACATAGACGCGCTGCCCGCACCCCACAGCGCAGTATGGACAGACGCTCTTGAACATCTTTGCATCATGAATGCGTGGTTTCAGGTGTTGACTTCGTTTGCTTACAGGGTTAGGAACCGGTCCCACGTGCGTGTGAAGAGTTTCATTAATAGAGCCCGGGGTAAGCCGTTGGGCAAGCCTGCCAAATAAAGTTGCAAATACAGCCATGAAAACGCTCCTTGTCCGTTTTCGCCCATCTCATGATAAATACCTAAAGAACAGGTATCTATGGTAGTATTACGATAGATACTCCAGAAGAGAGACAGTATCTTCCCTTTTCTGTCCAACTACTTTTTTTAGGAACGGTTACACAATGAAACTCTTTCTTTTTACCAACCGTTAAGAATGAGGAAGGGGACACAACAAGCATGCCATTAGAATCACTTCAGGAAAAAAGCTGGCGCGAAGAACGCCAAAATTCCAAATGGAAGCGCAGGCGCGACATCCCCATCGCCATACTCGCCTGGATCGCTGTAGTAGCAATCATCCTCTGGGCCGCGGGGCACGTAATCCGTTCGCTACTCCTGCTAGCCATAGCCTCCCTACTTGCCTTCGCCCTTGCGCCCGCGGTAAAGCTCCTGCAGCGCGTAATGCCACGTTTCCTGGCGATCCTCATCGTCTATCTCGTTGTCCTCATCGTTTTCGGCTTCTTCATCTACCTTATCATTGATACATCGATCATACAGGTCGGCTTACTTGCCAAAGAAGTGCGCTACCTATTGACCCCGGCAAATAATGCCGAGCTAACGCCATTAGAGTCGCTATTGAGAACATTTGGCATCTCGCAAGAACAGATCGCCTCTGCTCGCCAGCAGATCGTCGCCCAACTAGGAGGATTCGCGGGCAGTGTACTGCCGCTTTTCACCCGTTTCCTGGACTTCCTGCTAGATATCGTTATTGTCGCGGTGGTGAGCATCTATCTCCTCATTGATGGGTCACGTGTGACGAATTGGCTGCGCAACAATATGCCCGTGCAGCAGCGTGGGCGCGTTCATTTCTTGCTGGAGACACTGGAGCGTATCGTCGGAGGCTACATTCGCGGACAACTGCTTCTCTCCACCATGGTTGGCCTCCTCGTAGGCATTGGTATGGCGCTCTTCCATGTGCCCTACGCGGTCTTGCTCGGTGTCCTGGCATTTATCCTGGAGTTCGTGCCCGTCCTCGGTACGATCGTCTCAGGCGCTATCTGCGTCCTCATCGCGCTCACCCAGGGATGGTTGATCGCGCTTGGCGTGCTCGTCTATTTTGTGGGCGTTCACGTCCTTGAGGGAGATGTCATCGGACCACGCATCGTAGGGAAAGCTGTGGGGCTTCATCCAGTCATCTCGCTCGCGGCCCTCATCGCCGGAGCCGAACTATTCGGCATCCTGGGAGCCCTCTTTGCCTCGCTCGTTGCTGGCATCTTACAGGCCCTCATCGTTTCCATCTGGAAAGAATGGCGCGCAACCCATCCCGAGCAGTTTGAAGAAAACAAAGACACGGTCGCCGGCAAAATAGAGGAGAACGCAGTTGATAGACCCCAGGAAACGGGCAAGCAGGTCAGCCCATAGAGCCCTCATTGCAATGGGTGAGCCTCATAATTGCTGATGTAGGGGAGGCGGCGCAGAAATGCCGGAAGAAAGGCAGGGTCACCAGGGCGCAGGGTAATCACGCCAAAGTAACACATATTCTCCTCGGGAAACGGGTCATATTCCTCGCCCTCCTCTTCCGCCTCGTTGCCTGACTGGCTCTCATGTACGACGAGATCGCGCCGCATAAGCGCCTTCAACGCCGCTACAGCTTGTGGGTCACCTTCATCCTGGACAGTAGCATCAGCGCCAATCAATGCAACCACCTGCCCCGTCTTCAGGTCATGGATCGCATAACTCTTTGCCTTTGTTTCCTTCATACTGGCCCTTCTCCTCCTAGATATATAGTTGCATGTATCTTACAAAGCAAACCTGTTCCGCCTATCAACTAACCTCTATACTCTTCATTAATACATCACGCAAAACGACAGCATTATTATGCTCCATATCGCGTGCAGCGAACAGTAGGGTGACATGTCCCCGTTTCACCAGCTCGCGCAGCTTGGCCATGGCCTCTTTCCCACTCTCGGATGCCAGTTCCGCTTCGTAGCGTTTGCGAAATTCCGCGAATTTGTCAGGATCGTGGCCAAACCACCGGCGCAGTTCGTCGCTCGGTGCGACCTCCTTCAGCCAGGCATCGACGCGTGCCCGCTCTTTGGAAAGTCCACGCGGCCAGAGCCTATCCACCAGCACTCGGGTACCATCGTTTGCATCCGCTTCTTCATAGGCCCGCTTCAACTCTACCCTATGCTCATGTTTCGACATTGCTAAGCTCTACCTGAATATTTCATCTGTATGAAATGTGCCATGCAATCGCATCACCCACAACAATTACCATAGTGGCCTATTCGAAACATAACAAATGAAACACATCGACGCAAACTCTGCAAAAAACGCGTGAACCTCGCACAGCGTTCTTCCCCAACTTGTTTAGACCCAGCAATTCTATATGGTATAGTATTATTGTTGGGTCTAAACCTTCATACCTGGCGAGATAAAACTCGTTCATAGTGCGAGCGAAACACCAAACTTCCTGAAGAAGAACAGCAGAATAACCCAAAAAGGTGATGTGAAGCGCGGCATTTCAGCCTATACTCTTCCTTAGAGGATTTAAAGGGTAGCTGGATCTATTTATCGCTGAAAGGGGAAAGGCAATATGTCATTGGAAACCATGAAAAATAACCGCTATCACGTCTTGCGCTCACTTGGTAGCGGAAGCACGGGTGAAGTCTATCTTGTCGAAGACAATGTCAATAATCGACAAGAGGTCATCCTCAAACTCCTCCATGCATATGCGTACCCCGCGACTCTAGACGCACAAAACGCCCCTCAGTCCTTTGATTTTGAGGCAAGGGCTGTCGCGCAACTCCATCACCCGAATATTTTACCCTTGCTTGATTATGGTCAAGAGACGATCGACGGAAACATCGTCCCCTACATCGTCACTCCCTTTTGCCCTGAAGGGTCACTGGCGACCTGGCTCGTACAGCGATCGGACAGCGACGTACTCACCCTACAAGAATTGGCGCGCCTGGTCCGCCAGATCGCTGACGCCCTGCAATATGCCCATAACCAGGGCGTCGTTCACAGGGATGTAAAGACCGCCAATGTCTTCATCCACAATAATTTAAATGGTCCCCCGGACATGCTCGTTGCCGACTTTGGCTTCGCAAAACCTCTACCTGGAACGTTATCCAGGGGCCTTGACGTTCGCGGTACCCCAACCTCGATGGCTCCAGAGCAATGGGAGGGTCAGGTGGTTCCAGCAAGTGACCAGTATGCTCTTGGTGTGCTGGTCTATCAACTGTTCACTGGCCGATTCCCTTTCGAGGGCAGCATTGAGCAACTGCGCTATGAACACCTCAATAGCTGGCCAACGCCACCAAGCGTCATCAATCCCACGCTCTCACGAGAGGTCGACGCCGTCGTTGGCCGTGCGCTGGCAAAAACGCCGGGAGAACGTTATCCCACCGTCTCCTCCTTCGCTGATGCATTTACCCAGGCGATACAACCGGCGCCTGTTGTTCCCGAGCCTGTTTACCTGCCACCACCACCTCCAACAGGAATGAATGTGGGAAACGTCCCACCTCAGCCTGAACCCCGAGCGCTACCGACCTGGATGATCGTATTGATTGCGGTCTTAGTCCTGCTCTTACTCCTAGGCGGCGGCCTGCTGATCGCCAACGCGTTCTCGAACAATTCCGCCAACTCCGCCGCCAACGCCACCGCGACAGCCAATACATACAACACAGCGACTGCCCAGGCCAATGCCAATACTAACGCCACGACCACGGCTAATACCAACGCTACCGCGACGGCTCAAGCCAATGGCAACGCCAATGCCACAGCCACCGCGAATACGAAAGCCAATGTCCATGCTACCGCGACGGCTCAGGCCAATAGAAACGCCAATGCTACGGCCACCGCGAGTGCCAGCACACACGCCACTGCCACGGCTCAGGCCAATGCCCATGCTACCGCAACTGTTCTTCCTGCCGCGCAGTTAAGTGGCAACTGGACCAACAATGACCCGAACACCCAGGGTATCACGAAGCTGAACATCACGAACAAGGGCGTGGATATGACCGTTCAAGCCTTTGCCAGGTGCCCTCCTTCTCCCAACGACTGCAATTGGGGCACACAAAGTGGCCCATATCAAGGCTCTCCCTTCCCTGTCGTATTTGTCGTCAATGGCAGTACGGAAAGTCTCGCTATATCGCTGAATAACACGCAAGGAACACAACTCAAAGTGGTCGATAATAGTTCAACCAACGGCACAAATACATACTACTTTAGCAAAAGTTGATAGCAACCCCGTGCTTGCCAAAGTCAGCCAGAGTATATAAGATAGTTATAAACAAGTGTCTTCAATGGAAAAAAGAGGAGACAAGCACAATGGGCCTGAGCGTCTGTCCGGCTGCCGTTGTTAAAGCCCCCGTTGAGGTCGTCTGGGGATTCCTTGCCTATCCGGAAAAATTTAACGAATGGGTAGATGGGCGTGTAGAGCATATCGAACCGGCAGGGCCAGCGGTGGTGGGACAGGCCATAACTGTCACCGCGCCAGCGTTCGGCAGGCGGTGGCCAGCCTTCTTCAAGGTTGAAAAAGTCGACCCTGAAAAACATCAGCTCGGCATGCATGTCAACTTCCCCTTCGGCATGCAATTGCAGGAGCATGTCTCCTGTACAGCCATAGACGCCACCTCGTGCAACGTCCAGTATGGCTGAGACTTTATCTTCCCCCCAGGTCGGCGGGGATGGCTGCTGGAAACCTTCGGCGCGAAGACATTTGCCGCCAGTATCGAAGATTCCTTACAGCGGTTGAAGCGTATATCTGAAGCGCATCATGCACAAATAAACGCCGGCAGCGCGTGAAACACACCATTTGAACGTGGGTCCTCTCAACGAAAGGAATGTAGATAGATGCTCAATGATCCCGTTCTTCTCAACGACTGGCATGTAGTGGCCTACGGACCAGACCTGCGGGAGGGCAAACCTGTACCAGTCCGCCTCTTAGAAGAGGATATTGTGCTATGGCGCGTCGGCGATAAAATTCACGCCTGGCGCGACCTCTGCCTGCATCGTGGCACCAGGCTCTCCCTTGGGAGAGTAGAGAACGAGACGCTTATCTGCCCATACCACGGCTGGACATACAATGAAGAGGGGCAATGTATCCGCTTTCCAGCGCATCCCAACCAGAAACCACCGGCCACGGCGCATGTAAAAGTCTACCAGGCTCAAGAGAAGTATGATTGGATATGGGTAACGCTGGGTAATCCTACACAGGATATTCCTCCATTTCCACAGTGGGATGACCCCACTTTCCACAAAATCCATTGCGGTCCCTATCACTTTAATGCCAGTGGGCCAAGAGCCGTCGAAAATTTCCTGGACGTGACTCATTTCCCTTTTGTCCACCAGGGTCTTTTAGGGGATCCAGCTCACCCAGAAGTAAATGACTACGAAGCTGAAATAACCACCGATGGTGTGATAGCCAGAGATATCACCGTCTGGCAACCGGATCCAGACGGCACAGGAAAGGGAGCAAGCGTAACATACACATATTATGTAGTGCGTCCATTAACCGCGTATTTTGTGAAGGAGTCTAGCGGCCCGAAATTCGCCATGTTTTTTACCGTCACCCCGGTGGCAGAGCGCACCTCAATCGCCTGGACATACGTAGCAAAGGATTACGAGAATATCCCAGATGAACAGACGAGGCAGTTTGAGGATATGATTACCTTGCAGGATGTGCCAATTGTGGAGTCCCAGCGTCCTGAACTCTTACCGCTCGATTTACAAGCCGAACTTCACCTTCGTTCCGATCGCACTGCCATTGCATATCGCAAGTGGCTCAGGCAACTGGGGTTGACCTTCGGGACAGCATGAAATACGATAGTGTCATAAAGGTGGCTTTCCCATTCAGAGCCATAAAGAAGCAAGAAAGGAAGTAGTTTTCATGGAAACATTTGATGCGATTCGTACGGTCCTGGCAGTGCGCCACTTCAAAGATACACCGATCCCTGAACCCATCGTCCGGCAAATTGTCGAAGCGGGCCATCTGACCGCCAGTGCTGGGAATGGCCAACCCTGGCACTTCATCGTCGTACGGGACAAGGAGACATTGCGCCGGCTTGGTCAGCTCGCACCCACGGGGCCCTATATCGCGCAGGCACCGCTGGCGATTGTTGTGGCTATGGATCGCAGCCCCTTAGCTGACTCCGATGGCAGTCGCGCTATCCAGGACATGATTCTGGCAGCATGGTCGCAAGGCGTCGGCTCAAACTGGGTTGGCTTCAACAGCCTGCCGGAGGTCAACCACCTGTTGGGCATTCCCGAGGAGGTCTCGGTCCTCGCGATCCTTCCGTTCGGCTACCCGGCTGAGGCCGTCGGGAAAGGTCAGAAGAAACGCAAACCTCTGGGCGAGGTTGCCTATCATGAACGATGGGGCGAACCATTCCAATAAGAGGTGCTCGAGCACCAATATGAGGAACTTCGGGTAAGGCATGTCCGCTGAGACACTTAAGCAACGAAGTTCCTCTTTGCTGGGCCAGAGGCTACGAAGTGGTGCTGACCTGATACGCAGTCCGTATGCAGTTTTTGCACACCTGAACCTCCCTCGTGATGAGGTTACGACCATTTAAATCGCACCCTGGTACTTGCCCTCCTCACCCCATTTCTCTACTCTTAGAAGAGTATTATCCCCAAAAAACCATGTCACAAAATAGCAGCGGGAGGTGTCATACATACGGAAACTCAGGGATATACCATCCCATCATCAGACTTAAGATATTCATCGATCTGTTGAACTTTTTCTTGACAGGAAGCTACGAACATCGTGACAGGCAATCAATCGCTTCCTCTAACTCGAATACCCACTAGCAAAGAGAAATGGAAAAGAATGTATGGCTGAAAAGGTAATGACAGTGCCGGAAATAAACACACCTCGAACATTCACGGGTGATATCGTTCTGCGCACCAATAATCTAACCAAGCAATATGGCAAACGCATCGCCGTCAAGAATCTCAACCTGGAAGTCCGCCGCGGCGAAATTATGGGTTTCCTCGGTCCAAATGGCGCCGGTAAAACCACGACCATACGTATGGCACTTGGCCTGATTGCTCCGACCACCGGGAGCGTCGAAATACTGGGCCAGGAAGTCGCAACCCACGGTTCACGTATTCTCCCTCGCGTTGGCGCCCTTGTAGAGACACCCGCCCTGTACCTCTACATGTCCGGCCGCAATAACTTACGTGCCGTCGCCTCTGTACTTGGTGGTGTACCTGCTTCAAGAATAGATGCTGTGTTGGATTTAGTAGGACTGCGCGCCAGGCAGAGAGACCGTGTTCGCACCTACTCACTCGGTATGAAGCAGCGCCTGGGCGTTGCCATAGCCCTGCTGCAGGACCCCGATCTGCTGATCCTGGATGAGCCCGCCAATGGTCTCGACCCGGCAGGTATTGTCGAGATGCGCGACCTCATGCACCGCCTCACAGCAGAGGGTAAGACCGTTTTCATCTCAAGCCACCTGCTCACTGAAGTGCAACAGATCTGTACCCGTGTATCCATTATCAATCTCGGGGAACTCGTCAAAGTCTCCACGATCGAAGATCTCATCAGTGGACACGGTGAGTTTGTCGTCACCCTTGAGCGTGCGCAGGAGGCGCTCGCACTGGTCAAGGCCCAGCCCTGGGGGAAAGATGCGCGCCTTGATGCCCGTGGTGCGCTCGTCACCACCGCCCCTGGGAACCGCGGGCGCGACCTCAATCTCTTCCTCGTCGACGCGGGCTTCGCTCCCGAAACCATCGCGCAGTCAACGCAGGACCTGGAACAGGTCTTCCTGGAATTGACCAATTCTGGTACAGGAGAAATACAGTGAGTACAGCCGTCACATCCGCGCCAGCGGAGCAAATGAGATTACATACATCGAAGCCCAGCTTTTTCGGTATCCTGGGCGGAGAGCTATTCAAGATCAGTCACCAGTGGATCGTGTGGGTGATGCTGGTCCTCCTCGCGGGCGTCATTGCCCTGCCGTATATCATTACATTGACAGTCCCGGACGTTAAAGCCACAATTGACCACACTCCGCTGCTGTTTTTAACAAATCGCATGATGCAGAATCTGGCCATACTGCGCGTCTTTATCGGCATATTCCTACTGGTGCTAACGGCCTTCGTCATTGGACTGGAGTACCAGCTCGGTACCATCCGCATCCTCCTGGCGCGCGGCGTGGGACGGCTGCAACTGCTCACCGCCAAGCTGCTGGCGGTCGTTATCATAGCGCTGGGCGTCTTTATTGTTGGCCTCCTCTACAATATTCTCTTGATGAGCAGCCTGCTGCTGATCATGGTGGGAAATTTGAATGCCTATAACGCCATAACGCCAGATTTCTGGTCATTGGCTCAACAGTATACCCTGACCGTGCTGATCAGTATGGGCGTGACTATACTCATGGCGTCCACCGTCTCTGTGCTTGGGCGCTCGCTGACCTTTGGGCTCAGCCTTGCGTTGGCCTGGTTTGCGGTTGACAATATCGGCACAATCTTTTTGTACCTTGCCTACCGCCTCACCCACAGTGATTTCTGGTTAAACGTCACGGCTTACTTACTTGGTCCGATCCTGAATGTTATGCCCAAGGCGCTCATAACGACCAAAACGGCGATCTCTACTATCGGAGCTCAACCCTATGTCACTGTCGATGGCGCGCATACCCTCTGGGTCACCCTCGTCTACGCCGTCATCTTTGCCCTGGTTGCTATTGTCCTCACCTGGCGCCGTGACGTAAAAGCATAAGACATTCCTCTTCTGCCCTGGTAGAGAAGGCTTCTCCTCCGCAAAGGAAAGGAGCCTTCTCTCTATTGTCATTTCTCTATTGAAATCATGCCTGTTCTTGTCCCGTTGCACTGGCTGCCTGGATGCTCAGAGGACGTGGGGCATTCCTGTGTATCGTAAGCACCTTGCTTGTGTTGGGAGTCATCAATATAAGCAAAATGGACGGTGACCAGAGCACCCAATCCCTCAAATATTCGCCAACCGATACGCCTGTCGTCATTGGTGCGGCACTGCGAGAGATCAGTACGCAGGATGCCCAAACAACTCCCCAGGTATGCATCAGTGTACAAGATGCAGGTCCCGGTATCCCTCCCGCCGAGTCGCCACTACTCTTCCAAAAGTTTGTACGCCTACATCGCGACCTGTCGGGAACGGTACGAGGAACAGGCCTGGGGTTGTACCTCAGCAAACGCTTCGTCGAGGCCATGGGAGGATGCATCTGGGTGGAGAGTACGGGCACAGCTGGTCAGGGCAGCTGCTTTTACTTTACACTGCCCATAACCACGTAGCCTCATTTTTTGCTGTTGCCCCATATAGAGGGGGTGGATCTTAGAGGTAGATATTGTTTCACATCGCCTCGGAAGCGCCTTCGTAACCCGTAGGGGCGGGGGAAGGGCTGTGTGGGGAAGGGACGCTTGCGTCGCCCTTGCAGGAGGGGGAAAGCTTGCACAGGAGCAGGACGAGGGCGACGCAAGCGTCCCCTCCCCACATCCACACCGCTCCCGCCCCTACGGGAAAACATGACGCCTGGGACCTCTCCCTGGATAAACCCCAACGGTCGCGCACGTTCCGCTCAATAGCACCAAAGACCAGTACATCGATTGCCACGCCGATGATGATGATCACTACCATCACGGCCATGACCTGCGAGGCATCGTTCAGGTCTCGCCCCGTCTGTAGAAGATTTCCCAGGCTGAGCGTAAAGAATATCAACTCACCGGCCATCAATGAGCGCCAGGCAAACGTCCAGCCCTGCTTCAACCCGTTGATGATTGCCGGTAGTGCGGCGGGAAGAATAACCTGCGAGTAGAGCGCCACGTTGCGTGCGCCCATGTTCCGCGCGGCTTTGAGGTAGATCGGGTTCGTGTTTTTCACTCCCGCGTCTACACCCAACGTGATCGAGAAGAGCGCGCCCATGATTACTACGAAGATGATTGCCCGCTCGGTCAGTCCGAACCAGAGAATCGCCAGCGGCAGCCAGCACACACTCGGCAATGCCTGCAGACCC